>ORJL011764805.1_pt1 | contig 12130 bp, 11 predicted proteins | sample 1779941 | NCBI WGS metagenome assembly ORJL01 (sample SAMEA104232317, study PRJEB22302) | groundwater metagenome | biome: forest; feature: aquifer; material: groundwater | place: USA | collected 2011-08-07 | depth 5.8 m
CCACCACCACCACCACCACCCGCACCGCCCTTACAAGTACTGCAACCGGAACCACCGTTCGCACCGGCACCACCACCGCCGCCGCCACCCGCACCACCTGCGGCCGCAGCAAGGGTACCAGTTTGTGCGCCACCGGCGCCGCCGGCAAGGTTCAAAATTCCCGCAATGTTGACATTGCCCTTAGCCTTTACAATAAGAGGAGTAGCGCCTGTTACGTTAACTGTTACGCCACCTTCAATCTTAAAATCGCCATAGTCATATGTCGCACCTGTGAGATTCTGGGGCGTTCCGATATCCGTACAGGTCGATCCATCAAAAGTGGTAACTCCCGCAGTGCCTGAAAGGCAAAACACACGATTGTTCGTTGGAACAACCCCTGTACCATCAGCAAAAGGAGCAAGCGGCCCAAGATTCACGGCGCTCCCGCTGCTGGTTGTGTTGGAATTCGTTCCCAGATCAAAGTCGCCGCCGCTTGCCCCGCCAGTCAAAACCGGGGTCCCGTCATCGGTGGCCGGGATGGTAGAGGTCTGAAGCTGAAGGGTCCCCGCGGCAACAAGGCCGGCAGTCTTGGAGTCGTAAACAGCATAATTGGCATCAGATATAGGAACAGTTGCGGTTGCCCCAGGGGTACCTGTTGTAGCCCAGGTAATCTGGCCGCCACCTCCCGTAATAAAATTTGTCGGAGCGCTCACAACCACGGCCGTGTGGATCATAAGGAAGCCGGTGAAGAGGGCGAGGAGCACGGGAGTAAAAAGACGAAAAGAGCCCTTTTTAGTGGTCAGTGGTAAGTGGTCAGTGGTCAGATTGTTCTGATCACTGGACACTGGCCCCTGGGCACTGTCCCCTACATGCTTCTTACTGCCAAATATGCGTTTGATCCAGTTCATTTTATCCATCCTTTGTTTGGCCCTTCAGCTTCAACGTACAGCCCAAATATAGCACACTGTCAAGGGGGTGTTGTCATACGGATGTCAAGAGAATGTCAAGGTTTTGTCAAGACCGAACGCCCCGGATATCCGGTTAACCGGGTATCCGGATACCCGGGAACACCCGACTCCCCTCTGACCCCTGCCGATTTGCTCCGCTTCGCTCGCAAATCGAAACGCAGGGGTATTTGCCGAAACTCTCTCCAAGGGCAAATAAAACCCGCTTGACTTGCCTTCTCCTGCATGATACCATTGCGTTCGGAGGTAACAAGTATGTATCCCAAAACTCATATTCAATTGCAAGAGAAATTTGGAAGCAAATTCGTCGCCCAGCGCAAAAACAAGGTCATTGCCAGCGCTTCGACGATGAGAGCGTTGTTCGCCCAACTTAAGAAAAAACACATCCCCCCCACGAAAGATATCGTCGTTGGCCGCGTTCCCCCCCAGGAACATATTTGTGTCTATTGAATTCCCTCTTAACAAAAAGCGCATCACTTTGGGAGAAGTACCTGATCCTGTCATAACCATCGAGGTTTTAACAACCGAGGGGTTCTTACCGTTTGAATTTATCCTGGACACAGGTGCCGACTGTACCGTTTTGCCCAAGCACATGGCTAAACTTGCAGGGGTGGACCTGTCTTGCTGCAAGCAGACCCGCACATATGGCCTCAAGAACGAACCTTTAAAGGTATACATTGGTGAAATCACCATTGAAGCCCCACGGGCAAGCCCGTGGGTCCCTTCTGTATTTGACCCCCTGCTGATTCACTTCGTGAATCAAAGCGCTGGGGGTTATCCGCCTATGTTAACATGAGGCGAAATCCGCCGAAGCACCACGGATTTTTGCTGTAAATAAATACGAAGCAAAAATCCGTGGTATTCTGCGAAGGCGGATAAAAATCTCCACATATCAATTTCCCATCCGATGCCTCTTTAGCGAAAATGATACCACCGCTCTTCTTCTGGGCAGAATGGACGTCTTCGAGCACTTCAACATCACTTTTGACAACAAAAACCAAAAGATCAGGTTGACAAAGATCTAGGCAACCGACGCGCGCCGAGAATTTATTGCTAAAATCATTGCTGATCTTGGAAAAACCATTTTTGCCGTTGGACTGGCAAGTTATTTCTTCGAAAAATTTCCGGTTGCGTTTAGGATTAGTTTAAATGTGCTGTGTATTTTTTTTCTATTTGGGAGCATCTTTATCCAACCCACAAAAAAAGGTGGTTAAACATGGCAATGATCATTACTTCACTTGTAATTCTGGGGGGGGTGTTCCTCCTTCTCTACATCGACCATCGCCAAAGAAACACACATAAACACGTTCATTAAGAATAATTAGTAGCCTTTCACACATCAGCTTTGCCCGCCCTTAGTAATTTGACGCCGGAAATCATTTTCGTTCATAAAGCACCCGACCCTCCCTGAAAATCTTTGCAATAAAAGACCCCTTCAAACGGGAATACTCGTCAACTTCCTGCGGTGTGTAGACGAAAATATCCAGAGGAAACTTAATTTCCCGCAAAGACCTTCTGATCTCTTGGTCCCGCTCATCTCTGCGCAACTTTGAATCTTTAACGACCAACAGGTCGATATCGCTGTCGTATCTCGATGTCCCTTTGGCATATGACCCGAAAAGAACTATTTTCTCGGGGTTACAATCCTTGCTTATTTTTTTAGTAATCCTGGTGATAACCTGATTGATCTCTGCTTGTTTTAGCATTCCGTATTCCTTATTTTATGAATTTATATCCTATGCGATGTACGGTAATGATATGCTTCGGGTTCTTGGGGTCGTCTTCGAGTTTTTCCCGGATGTTCCAGATATGGGTGTCTACCGTACGGGTGGTGACGTCATCGCTCCAGATGTCTCCCAGGATCGTGTGGCGGCTGACCGGGTCACCCGCGTTGGCAAAAAGGAGCTTCAGGATCTTGTATTCCGCGGCCGTGAACTTGATCTCCTGGCCATCTTTGCTGACCTGGAATTTCTTGAAATCCGCCTTGATCGACCCGAAATCATAGGTTTCCGGCGCGGCCTCCTGGCTTGTTTGCGCGCGGCGCAAAATGGTCTTCACCCGGGTGACCAGTTCTTTGGGGCTGAAGGGCTTGGTCACGTAATCATCGGCGCCCAGCTCCAGGCCCGCCACCTTGTCGGCTTCCTCACCCAGCGCGCTTAAAATGATGATCGGGGTCTTGCTGCCGTCTTTTTTGAGCTTGCGGCAGACGTCAAGTCCGCGTAATTTCGGCAGCATCACATCGAGAATGATCAGGTCAGGCTTTTCCGTTTTGACCTTCTCGAGCGCCTCCTGCCCGTCATACGCCAGAACAGGAATAAAGCCCTCCATCTTGAGATTGTCTTCTATCCCCAGGGCGATATTGCGGTCGTCTTCGACGATTAGGATCTTGTTCATAAACTTTCAGGGTTCGGGGTTCAGGGGACAGGGTTCAGAGTTTCAGCTTTCTTTGTAGACTAAAAAGCATCCCTCCAACCTCATCCTTTAAATTCAGTGATCCATTTAACTGATCTGCGCTAATGTATCCTAAATCTCTAGACAATAATAACTGTGTTTCAAGCTCTGAAAGAGAAGCATAAGCTATTGATAAAAATTGGATATATTCCCCTCTGTTTTTTCTTGCATAGCCTTCTGCAATATTAGAAACAACAGAAACGCTTGCTCTGCGCATTTGCGATGATAATCCATATTGTTCTTCTCTGGGGAACTGTGCTGTTGCTTTATAGATCTCTAATGTCAATTTATATGCTTTTTGCCAGACTATTAAATCTTTAAAACTTTCTAATTTTTCCATCTACTGTACCCTGTACCCTGACCCCTGTACCCTGAAACAGTTTTTTACACAGGTAACACAATCGAAAATTTGCTCCCTTTTCCCTCTTCACTCTCGACGCGAACTTTCCCCCCATGCGCCTCAGCGGTGTATTGCACCAGCGTCAGCCCCAGGCCGCTTCCTTCGATCTGCGCCACGTAGGGTTTGGACACGCGGTAAAATTTCTTGAATATCTTTTTCTGTTCCGAGGCCGGAATGCCGTAGCCCTGGTCAACCACGTTAATAGCGACTTCCTTTTTAAGGTCGCGCACCGAGACCGCGATGGGCGTTCCGGGGGGTGAATATTTGGCCGCGTTCGTCAAAAGGTTCATCACCGCCTGGGTCATGGTATGGACGTCCACCTTGACCGGCGGACACGGGTCCATTTCCAGGGTAACATCGCGTTTGTCATCGAGCATATACGTTTTGAAACGGTCGACCGTATCGCGGACAATATTTGTGATATCCGCCTGCTCGAAATTGTAACGGATGCGCTTGCGCTCGATGCGGGAAAAATCCAAAATGTTGTTGGCCAGATGGGTGAGCTTGTCGCTTTCATTGGCGATGATGTTGTAATATTCCTGTTTTTTTTCTTCGCCGGGGACATGGCCTTCTTTGAGCATTTCGGAGAACATCTGGATGGAAGTGAGCGGCCGGCGCAGGTCGTGAGAAAGGTGTGCTACGAACTCGCTTTTAAGCTGGGCGAAGCGCCATTCGCGCGCCAGAGCGCTTAAGGTGTAAAAACTACCGACTAAAATGGAAAACACCGAAAACGCGATCAGGCCGATATACAATACCAAACCCTGCCGCCGGGCTTCCAACTGTTCTAAAATCATCGGATACCGCTCATAGACCGCGATAACATAGGGAAGTCTGGTCAGGGGGCGCGAAAATACCGCCTCTGACAAAGGGGCCGACGCAGGATTCAACGGCCGGCCTTTTGAGGTAAAAATAGCCACTTCATTTTTGAAAATCGCGGCCTGCGATACCAAGACGGATTCCCAATAAGACGTATCAGCAAGTTCTTCGTGCGAGGCCTGGCTTAAGGTCTCTTTTATCTGTCCCTCGACGATATCGGCCATGGCCTTGTATTTCTGGACCATATTTCTTTCAACGATATCTTTCTCGCTGCGCACCGCCAGGATGCCGAAATAGGCCAGTAAAGAAGTAGGGATGAAGATAGCGAGAAAGAAGATGGAGATGATCTTGAGATTCATGGTAACCCATAGGTCATCCGGGAAACCGGTTATCCGTGACTAGGGGATCCGTGGATCCGGATACCCGTGACAAAAATTATATTATGTCCCGGATATCCGGATTCCCGGATATACTAGTCCCTGATTTCCGGATCACCGGATACCCTTTTTATAAACGCTGCTGCTGCTCCGCGTGCACGATCCACTCCTTGACCTGCTCGCTGTCTTCGCTGACAGGGCGAAGCTCCAAAAACCTGCGGTAATGTTTGACGGCTTTGGCGTTGTCGTTTAACCGGTCATCGTACAAAATGCCAAGATTGTAATGAACGTTGGCATCGTTAGGGTCGATGCGCAGGCACTCCATATATTCGCGCTCTTCCGCCTTGTACATTTTTGTTCTATCAAAAGCGACCGCCAGATTAAAATGCATGTCCAGCTTCTGTTTGTCGGCAAGGGACAGCGCCCTTTTATCTTTCTTTGCTCCAGGATAAAAGGGCGCTGTCCCCTTTTTCAGAACAGTCTTTTCCAGCGTCAATTGCCGGATCATGGCTTCGTGTTCTTTCTTCAACATCTGCAGCGCTCTTAAATCTTCTTCGGTTTGCTTCACGCGTGTTTTAAAAATACTCAACTTAGTGAGCTTGTTCTCCAATTTCTTGTTCTGGGTTTCCAGCTTGCGGGAACCGGCGTGCGCCGCGTCGAGTTCCTGTTTGGCCTGTTGCAATTTTTGCTCAGTGTCCTTTAGGGCCGCGTTGACCTTGGCCAGCCTTTGCACATCCGCCTTGAGCCGGTCATATTCAGATAATAATGTTTTATGTTTTTGCGCCAGGTCCGCCTCCCGCGCCCTATAAAAAGCGAGCTCTATCGCTTGTTCTTTATGGGCCCCCGCGTTACCTTCTTCGGCCTTTTTGAATTCGTCCTCTTTCGCCTGATAAGACGCCCGTTGTGCGCCCCAGGCCTTCTCGCTGGCCGCGATCCGCTCCTCCAGCGTTTTTACATGTCCAGCAAAAACGCTCTTCTCATTTTCCAGCCGCTTTTTTTCCCGCACCCATTCATCTTCGTTGGCACGCAGGTCGTTTTGGGCTGCCTTTAATTCCCCCGCAAGCTTGTCATAGCGCTGGCCGAGCGCGCTGCTAGCCTGCTCGAGGGAATGGATCTTCGCCTGGGCAGAGTCATTCTCCTGGCGAACTTTATCGAAGTCCTTCTTTAACACCGTTTTGTCAGCTTCGCAGGAACTCTTGGCGGTGGCGGATCCTTTTTCCTTCTCTTTCCCGATCTTCTCAATGTCTTTTTTTAGCGCAGTTTTATCAGCCTCACAAGAGCTCCGGGAAACGGACAATTCTTTTTCCCTGGATTCAAGATCTTCCTGCGTGGCCCTTAGCTGCTTTTCGAGTGTCTGTTTCTCGGAAGCCAGCTTGCCTTGTTCAGCGGCGCGTGATCTTTGCTCTTCGGAACCCCTTTTATCCTGGCTTGTCTGCGCCAGCAATCTGGCGTTCTCGGCTTCCATTCTTTTGGCCGCGGCCTGGCTGTCCTGCTGTAGCCGGCGGGCCAGGTCCAATTCCCGCGCCAAACGATCTCGCTCTTGCGCGGCGGCCTCTATTTTCCTGCTGACCTCATCGAAAGCGGCCTCAAGGTCCTGATAGCGCTTATCCGTCTTCACGTCCGTCTGGACGCTCAAAAGCCTTTCTTTCTCCTGCTGTAAATTGCGCACATGCCCGATCAGGACGTTGCGTTCGTTCTCAAGCTCGGTATATTTCTGCTCGATGACACCGATCTTTTCCCTTAATTCAAGGTTGCGCTGGACGAGAAGTTCGTAATCGCTTGGGGCGGCATGAGCGGGCAGGGGGGCGCTAAACGCCAGTAGGAACAGCAAGAAAATGACTCTTTTAATTTGATCGAAACTCATAGCGACATTCAGGTTATCCGGACATCCAGTTACCCCTGCCTGCCGGCAGGCAGGCGTGACTGGGCGATCCGGATACCCGGATATCCGGCTTCCCGGATTTCCGGAACATTAATTTTTTACTTCCTTATTCCCTTCATCTGCTTCTGCTCATCCCTCTGCAACAGGAACGACTCGTGGCCGCTGATAATGCGCGGCGTCAAAAAGACGATGGTTTCCGTTCTGGACACCGTATCGGTATTGTTCTTGAATAAGTGGCCGACAACCGGGACGTCTCCCAGGACAGGCACTTTATTGACCGTTTTTTGTTTATAATCCTTGATCATCCCGGCGATGATGATAGTGGTGCCGTCTTTGATCAGAATGGTCGATTCGGCGTTGGACGTTTCGATGACGGGCACCCGCTGGTCGGCCGTTTCCGACGGGAAAAAGCTGGTGATGGAGCTGACCTCGGGCTTGATCAGCATACTGATGTAGCCTTCTTTATTGATCGTCGGCGTTACATTGAGCTTGACACCCACATCCACGAAAGTAAAATCGGTCGATTCGGTGGTGGCGGCATCGGTCGTGGTCGTGGTCGTTTCCGAATAAGGCTGTTTGGTGAGGACGTTGATCGTGGCCTCTTTCCCTTCTTCGGTCGCGATATGCGGGTTGGAGAGGATCTTGGTTTCCCCGACGGTCGCCAGCGCCTCCAGAACAAAATTCAGCTCATTGGTACCCGTGCGCGCGAGGGTCAATTTACCAAAAGTATCATCCAGCCCCAAAGGCAATGATGATTCCGGCGTAATGGAAAGGTCTGATATCCCGCCGGCCTGGCCCGCGGTAAAAAGCCGGTCCCAGTCGATGCCCCATTTAAATGTGTCCGAGAGCGTCACCTGGATGATCTTCGCCTCAATAAAGACCTCCCTGGTCTTGCGATCGAACGCGTTGAGGATAGTCCTGATCTCCGCGAGCTTATGCGGCAGGTCCGTGATGACAAAGGTGTTCGTGCGCACGTCGGTGCGGATACTGCCGACGCTGGGGGTCAGCGCCGCGGTCACCTCCGCCTGGATGGCATCCACCTTGGCGTAATTAAGCTCAAAAACTTTTGTTTCCGTCGGCAAAACGCGGGCAATGGTGGAAATATCCGATTTTCTAACGATCGCGTCCATCTCTTCTATTTTCTGCGGCGTGTCCACGAGCACCAACAGCCCTGTTGAGTCGTCGAAAATGATCTTGCCGATATCACTTTTGACGTTGCCTAAAAGCGTGCCCACATTCTGGGCCGAGGCGTATTTAAGCTGATAGATCACCGTTTTGCGCTGGTCATTAAAATCCACGCCCTGGCGGATCTTGTATTCGTTGTTAGAAATGATCTTGATGACGTTGCCCTGGACCTGATAGGCCAGATTGTTGGTGGAAAAAAGGATCTTGAGGATATCGCTGATGCTGACATCGTTGACCAGCAAATTGACCGACCCGGCGACGTCCTGGGCGATGGCCACGTTCATGTCCCCCTCAACGGCCAGAAATTTCAGAAAATCCACGATGGACATGCCCTTGATATCCACCGAGACCTTTTTCTTCAACCCCGGAAAGTCCTTGGCGGGTAAAGCCTCTTGAACGCTCGCCTTCAGCGGCTCGGCAACGGCCGCGGCCCTGGCCGTGCCAGCGACGGTTGCCGTTTTTTCCGTTACGGCAAATGCCGGCATGCCACACGCGGCCAATAATATTAAGAGAAGAGATATCCTTTTCTTCACAGTTCCATCTCCTCTTCGCCATAACTGATGACTATTTTGCCACGCAAGATATCTTTTATCTTAATTTCCGTTTTTCCGATCATGTCGTCCTTCTTCAAAAAATATATTTCCTGCGTGGCCGCGTCCTGGACCATGGCCTTTGGAATTTCCCCCCAGGCGATCCCCACGACACTTAACCCTGTGGCCATCTCCTTTAATTTCGGTTTTGGCGGTTCCGGCGGAGCCAACGGTTCCGGCATGACCTGGGTCTTGACCTCCCCCAGAGGATTAAATATGTCCCGGCCGCGTACCTGCCCGAGATAATGATCCACCGGCTGGTACGCTTCGATCGTTTCTGAAGTCGATCTTTCAAATTTGATATGAGAAACACTCTGCATCAATTTCGTGATACTGGAACTCTTGTTGACCGCGACGGTTATGGCATAGACCAACAAAAGGGCCAAAACCCCGGTCAGCACCTTGTTGACCGAATCCAGGTCGATGCCGGTCGTCAAAAGCTGCTTGACGGAATCCATTCCCTGAAAACGTACCGGGGACGCGAACAACGATTGCGGCCCCGCGCCGGCGGCGTGTTTGCCCGGCAAATGGATCCCCTTTCCCACGAACTGCTTAAGATTCTCTAAAAAAGAACTTTTCGCACTTTTCCCCGCAGGCGGGTTCTGGTTCTTTATGAGGTCCCCGGAAGGCTTTTTGCTCTCCTGCCCATGGGCCCCTCCCTCAGGGGCAGGGACTTTAAAAACCCGCTCTGCCGGCGGAACCGGCGGTATAGAATCGTCGCTCATAATCCGGTCAATTTTTTACGGATCAAACGCAAGGAATAGCCTTCTCCGACCAACTGCGAGATCTTCTCCAGCCGCCGTCTGACCTCGCCGCGGTCGTACATCCGCACGTTGCCGTTTTTGGTCACCACGTCCAATAACCCCAGGTTGGTGTAATGGTTCACGGCCTGGTAGGTGATATGGAATTTCTGCGTGATCTCCGTCGCGGATATCATGCTGGAATTGGACCTTCTATGCATAAGCATCTTGAACAATACCCACTAGAGTTATTGTAGTCACAATAAGTATACTAATCACTATATATACCATATTGAAAGAGGCTAGCAAGGATTATTTAGAATATTTTGGCAGGAAGGGTATAAGTAACCAGTTACCAGTTGCCAGTAACCAGAGATATATTTTTTCTGGTTTCTGGTTACAGGTTTCTGGTTACTCAAAACGAATTTCATCCAAATAGAACGTGCAGGTTTCGGGGTTGACGTCTTCGGACGTGGACCAGGCGATCCCGCCGCTGATGTAAGAAAGGTCTTTGCCGCGCAGGTCAACCGAATAACGGCGCCATTCATTGGAGAGGATAACGGGGCCGATGACCGCGATGTCGGTGTCGGGATAATTGCCCATAATGCCACCGACGGTAAATTCCTGGATCTGTTCGCCGCCCTTATCGCCTCTGGCCCAGAACGTCAACTGCTGGGCCCCGGTCAAATTAAAGCCGCCTTTGCGCTGGCCCCAGTTATTGGCCGGATTGAGCCAATAAATACCCGCCCATTTCTGGTCCTTGCGCGAACACATCACGTCGTATTCGATACGGATGCAGCTCTTGCCGGAATGGCAATTCTCGGTCCAGGCCTCATCAAGGGCCAGACATTTCCCGTTGGGCATAAACCCGGACGGGACGAAATGATTTTCGGGGGATCCTTTATCTGAATAAATGTAAAACGGTTTGAATAGGTCTGCCTCTTCGGGAACAGGAATGGGCTCGCTTGCGACGGGGATTTCCTGTGTTTTTAAAACGACGGTGTCATTGCGAACAATAGAACCGTCGGATTTCTCCGACGATTCAATAGCTTTGCTTGAATTTCCGCAACCCGCGAGGAAAATCAACAGGGGGATCAGGGGGATAAAAAAACTCGATTTACACATCTATACTTGGGAATATTGGTGGAAGGTGGCGTAGCGAGAATCGTCCATCGTTATCCGGTTGCGTAATAACGCGACCTATTAGCGATTAACGTTTCCCGCTACGTTACCGAACAGCCACAAACGTTAAATTAGATCTCCCCTAACTCATCAAGCGCCTGCTGGGCGGCTTCCGCCGGCTTCCAGAACCAGCCCTTGGGATCCCAGCACTGAGCGTAGTAATACTGGTCAACCAGCTTCTGATAGGCCTGTTTGGCCTCGGCGCTTTTTCCGGTCCTGCGCAAGGCCTCACCCTGAATATAAAGGGCCGTACCCACGTCGTTAAGCGCCCAGTATTCAAATATTTTGTCCTTGGATTCCCAGGGATATTCCTTAAGCGAATCCTGCATACCCTTGGCCTTGCTGGCGTACAAGTCGACTACTTTACCGACATAGGCCGTGACTTCATCCACTTTGTTCGCTTCCAACGCATTCCACGCTTTTGTTGTCAGGAACGAAGAGGAATAATCTCCGAAATCCAGAGTGGACCCGGATTCGAGCATGGCGATCTTTTCCTGAGCGGCTTCCGCCGGTTTCCAAAACCATCCTTGCGGGTCCCAAGCCTGGCCAAAAGAAAATTCGCTGACCGCTCTCTTGTAAGCCGCGATGGCCTCGTCTTTCTTATTGGCTTTACGGTAGGCTTCCCCCTGTATGAAAAGGCTGGTCGCGATGTCGTTTAAAGCCCAATAGGAAAAGATCTGGTCGTTGGTGCCGGTAGGATAAGCGGTCAGGCTGCTCTGCATTTTCTTGGCCTGATCGGCGTAAAGTTCGATGCATTTGTTGGTATATGCCAGAACGCCTTCAAGGTCCCCTTCTTTCAAAGCGCCCCAGGCCTTGGTCGCGAGGGTTTCGGAACGATAATCCCCGAAATTATAGGCGGCAGATACCTGTGTGGGTATGCCGGCGGTCAACATGGTCGTTAAAAGAACTAGCCCGAGAAAAACCCTTTTCATACATCCTCCTGTTGATTTGAACTTGTTAAGTTTTTTGAGTTGATCGAGTTGTTTGGGTTCTTTGAGCTTGACAATAACCCAACAAACCCAATAAACTCAACAACCCAAAGAAAGCGTTTCCTAAAAGCAAATCAAGTATACACTATTTTTCTAAAAAGTGCCACTTTCAAAAACGCCATAACACTAAGCGTCACTGTGGTTTCAGAGACTCCACATTTCCTGGTACGCAAAGTAACTTTTGCGCAGCTGCCGCAAAAACGGGCTGTGCTGCCCCTTGCCCTGGCCTATCAATCCGAACCATTCTTCAAAATAATATCCGCCCGGGAACGGCCCGATGGCGTCGGATTTGCGGTCATGGCGGTAGGGCTCGTAATTCTTCCACCATTCATCCAGCCATTCGAACGCGACACCGCCAAGAGCGTTACCCGTGCCGCGGCGGGATCCGGCGAGATTTTCCGCGATATCCATCCAGTTGCCGCGATGGTAAGCGGCCTGGGCTGTCTCACCTTCCTCAAGCGTCAAATGCGGCGCGTAAGCCGGACAGCCGTATTCGGTGATAAAGGCGGGTTTGCCGCTGGCATCAAAGACCTGTTCCCAGAACGAGCCGAAGCCGTAATCCCCGCGGTAAACG
>ORJL010378464.1_pt1 | contig 12128 bp, 7 predicted proteins | sample 1779941 | NCBI WGS metagenome assembly ORJL01 (sample SAMEA104232317, study PRJEB22302) | groundwater metagenome | biome: forest; feature: aquifer; material: groundwater | place: USA | collected 2011-08-07 | depth 5.8 m
AGAGCACCGGCACGAGGATGCGCGACTTGCCGGGCTCCAGTTACATCGCGACGCCCCCATCGATACCGGTCCACGCCGCGACGAACGCGGCCCACGCCTTCGTGCGCGAGATGCGGGAGCTCATGAACGCTCGTCCGACGTTCGGAACGCGGCGTACGTCAAAGCGGCGACGAGCACGATCGCGAGGAAGGCGATCACCGCCGCGGCGATGAGGATCCAGGGGGGACGCACCTCCTGCTCCGCGGCGAGGACGGTCGGCCGCAGGCGGTACGAGCTGACGTCGAGCGGGATAGGGGCCGGTCCGCCGAACGCGAGCGGCTGCGGCGTCGCGACCGCACCCGCCACCGGGGCGCGCGGACGCTGGAGCGTGGCGATGACGACGTTCCCGGAGAGGGCGCGCTGGCGCAGGGCCTCGACCGCGTAGTCGATCCCCTCGGCGCTCGTGCCGGTGACGACCAGCACGGCCCGGCCCGGCGACCACGGCGAGACGATCTCCTCGACGACGCCGAGGCGCTCGAGGTCAGCAACGCGAACGGTGAGCTCGCGTGCGAGCACCAATCGCTGATCCCCGCCGACCTCGACCGGAAGGCGTCCTCCCAGCGACGCCAGGACGGGGGAGTCCGCGGGGAGACCGAAGAGGATCACATCCTTGTCGATCGGATCGCGCGCAGGGTCGAACGCCGGCGCGGTCACGACCGTCGGCCTGAGGAGACCGGCGCGCGTGCCGCGGCCCACCTCGCAGAGGAACTGCGCGAGCGCCTGCGGGTTCCCGCCGAGGTCAGCGGGGACGACGATCAGAACGTCGTCGATGCGCCCGTTGCGGTGGAAGGGATACGGGTAGGTGCCGAGATTCGGCTCTCCCGCCGCGCGGTCGAGTCCCAGCGGCGGATGCAGCGTGGAGTCCGCATGCAGCCCCGCCCATGCCTGCTCCACCGGTACGGCGTTGCACGCCTCACGCTCGGCAAGACCGGGCAGGCGGAGGCTGAACTCCACGCGCACGGCGTTCGCTCCCGGCCGCAGCGCGGGACCGGGAAGGTCGACGCGCCTCACCGCGTGGACGGGCGGCAGGTCACGGAAGGCGACGGACTCGAGCGGTAGATCGTTGACGATGATGCGCATCGAGGATCGGTTCTGGTCCAGGAGTCCGGAGTGGCTGACGAAGAGGTCGAACGCGACCGACGCGTCGCGCGCGACCGTCGGAAGGAACACGGTGAATGAGATGGCGTGGTCGCCGACCCCGTTCACCTGATCGTCGCGGCGACCGAGGTCGGACAGGCGCGTGACCGCCGCCTGATCGGTCTGAGCGCTGAACGGGATCGCGTCGGTCACGATCGCGGCCGTGCCGCGCAGGGCGGCGATGCCGTCACGGCCGGAGAGGGCCAGGGCGGCCTTCTCCACCGCACGGTCGCTCGTGCCGGAGACGACGAGCATCCCGCGCGCGTTGTTCGCCGGCGACGGCATGACGAAGAGGACGCCGGTGTCCTCGTTCAGCGGCCGGCCCTGGCGATCGAGGAAGCTATTCGCGTCCTGCGACAGCGGCGCCCCCGTGAGCGTCCGAAGCATGGGCAGGGAGTCGCGCTTGCCCAGGAGCACGAGGTGCGTGCGCGCCTGATCGTCCTGTCGCACCTGGCTCGCGCGCTGCAGCTCTACCTTGAGCCCGCGGTCGCCGGCGTACTGACCGAGCTGGGCCGCGACGCGCGCCAGCGACGTGAGCTCCGATGCGCTCGGCGAGTCGGGGACGATGAAGCGCACCGGCGCCGGCTGCGGATGTGTCGAGGAGAAGAAGGGCAGCGGATACGACGCGAGCTCCGGTCGCACGGGTGCGGGCTTCGGGGCGCGCGGCTCGGCGAACGAGTACGTCACGGTCGTCGTGCTCATGATCGTGAGATGCCGGGCGGGGCTGTCGACCGAGCCCGCCTCGCAGGTGTCGATGTCGAGGCGGAGCTGCGCCTGCACCGAGAGCCTGTTCACCTCCGGGTCGATGCGCTCGAACGGGACGTTCACGCGCAGGCGCTGTGGCGCTCCGGTCGTCCCGCCGATCTGACGGTCGTGGATGGGGATGCCGTTCCAGAACACGACCATCACCGACTCCCGCGCGAGCAGCTCGGACGGAATGATGTCCATGTCGACCGTGGTGATGTCGCCGGGACGCGGGCTGCCGAGAAGGAAGTCGGCCGGCCCCGGAATGAACCAATCCGCCGACACAAGGGGACCCCGTAGCGTGTCGTTGCTGTACCCGAGGGCGGCGAGCTGGACGGACGTGAACGGCGCAGGCGGCGGGAACTCGCGCGCCGAGGCGATGCCGGCCGGGAGCGCGAGAACGGAGACGGCGAACATGACGTAGAGGAAGCGCTTCATCTGATGCTCACCGGCTGACGCCCACCGGCTGCACAGCGTACAAGCGGTACTCTCCCGGCTCGCCACTGACCGGCCACGATCCGACGAGCTGCGCCCACGGCGCGCCGCCGCTGTAGAGGGTCGGCCACGCAGCCGCCACGCGATGGGCGGACCCGCGGCCGGCCGGTGTGCGAACAAGGACGAGGTCCGCGCGTGGGGGTGTCGTGCCCGGGTCGACGGGTGCGACGAGGTGCGGCGAGGCCAGCAGGAGCGTCGCGACACCGTCGATCCGCTGATCGACGACGACCCGCCCGCTGGCGGCGCGTAGGCCGGCCGCGAGGTCTCGTTCCCCCTGCCACATCGGCCGCGCGCGTCCCGCCAGGGCGTCCAGGGTGGCGCGGTGCCCCTCCCCCCAGTCCGGCGACAGGGCGACCGCGACCGCGCCCGAGAGCACGAGGCCGGGCACCGCGAGAGCAACGAGGGGCCGCAGCCTGAGATGGGCCGCCACGATCTCCCCGGCCAGGAGCGCGCTGAGGGGGACCAGCGGCAGGACGGCATCCAGGGAGAGAGGCGAGCCGCTCACGATCGAGGCGCCGACCGCGGCCGACGTGATCACGGCCATGCTCACGGTCGCCGCCTGTCCGCGCCGGAGGACCGCCGCGAGCGCAGCGAGGAGGAGCGCCGGGACGATCACGACGAGCGCATGGACGGGAGCATTCGAGCTCGAGGGCGCGGCGAGGGCGTCGCGCGACGCACCGATGAACGCCAGCGGATCGCCGGTGACCGTGCCGACCGTGACCAGCCAGAGTCCGAGCGTGCCCGTGACCGCGGCCGCGTAGGCGACCGAGAACGCCGGCCGCTCGTCGCGCGGATCCTTCGGGCGCGCGCGCGAGCCGCGGAGCACGAGCAGGGCGACCGCCCATCCGACCAGGAAGAAGTCGTAGCGCGCCAGGCCGCCGAGCGCCATCGCGAATGAGGACGCGAGGATCGCGACCGCCTCGCCGCTCCCCTGCCAGCGGCGATGGAGGCGCAGCGCGGCGACGAGCAACGCCGAGGCGAGCACCGTGCCGCTGCCGGACGCCGCCGCGTAAACCCATCCCGGATGGAGCACGGCGCCCGCCGCGATGAGGAGCGCGGCGGCGGTGCGCACACCCATGGCGCGGAGCGCGCCGAAGAGCCACCAGGCGGCTATCCCCGCGGCTGTCGCGCTGACGACCGCGGGCCCGAGGGGATCCCAGCGCAGCGCCGGCAGGAACCCCAGCGGCATCGAGAGAATGACCGGGAGCGGGGGCAGGTCGAGACCGACGGTCTCGAAGGAGGCCGGTGCGTTCGCCCGGAGCGCGACCATCGCCGCGCCCGCCGAGAAGATGCCCATCGACCGCATCCAGAGAGCGACGGCCGCGCTCGCGCCGCCCACGCCCAGGATCGTCCCCCACCTCATGACCTGCGTCGGGACCGTCATCGGGAGGCCGCCGGCGTGACCTTGTAGAGGCGCCAGCCGTTCAGCCCCCCGAAGTCCATCTCGAGGGTCGCGTACTCGCTGCCGTTCTGCCAGATGCCGGGGAGGGCCTGGCCGACGGCTTCGACCGAGCGCGGGTTCGGCACGAGGATGTGGGTGATCTCGCCCGAGTCCGGCTTCGCCAGGATCTCCCGGAAGTCGCGATCGCTCGTAATGGCATAGCGCTCGTGATCGCGGCCGAAGACATTCACGCCGAACGCGTACGCGGAGTCCATGAGCACCACGGGCTTGCCCGGCAGCGCGTCCACGTACTGGGCGATCTGCTTCTCGGTCGTGAAGCGGAACGAGGGCGGCACCTGGACCGCCTCCGGCTGGATGAGATGGCGCGTGATCTCCCACTCCTCCCGGCCGAGATCGGGCTGCGCCATGGCGTAGAGCCCTGCGGGCCAGCCGCCGAACACGAGGAGCAGCGCCAGCGTCCAGCCGACCGTGTGCGTGCGGCGGTAGCCCACGAGCGCCCGGAGCACCAGGGGCAGGAGCACGACCGCGAACGGCACGCTGTAGAGGAAGAACCGCAGCCATCCGAACGACGTGCCGGAGAACACGAGGTAGGCGTGGAAGGCCGGGAGCGTCGCGGCCATCGCGAGCACGCCGAACGTGACGTGCTCCCTGCGAAACACCCCGCGGTACAGGGCGAGCAGCGCGATCGGCGCGATCGCGGGCATGACGACGATCCAGCGCAGGCCGGCATACGAGAGCGACGAGGCCACGTTGCCGATGACGAGCGAGAGATAGGTCTGCAGACCCGTGCGGAATCCCGCCGTCTGCGCCAGGTTCCCATAGCTCGAGCGGTAGAAGTACAGCGGGTCACCGACGAAGACCGCATTGAAGAAGACCCACAGCGCGGCGACGTACGAGACCGGAACGAGATACGTGAGCAGGATGGCCTCGAGGCGGTCCGGCTCAAGGTCCTTGCCCACGAAGAACGCGAAGGTGAGCGCGACGACGCCGCCGAAGGCGAAGCCGAGCCCTTCGTAGCGGACCAGGAACGTGCTCGCGCTGAACAGCGCGAACAGGATGAGCGCCAGGGTGCCCCCGCCGCGGGTCCAGCGAAGGAACTGGTACGTCGCGGCGATCATGAAGAACAGGAGCGGCGACTCGCTCATCCCGTTCGCCGCGTAGAAGATGACCAGCGGGTGGAGGCCGTAGGCGAGGAGAAGGAGGCGACGACGCGCGTTGCCGACCTCGAGCAGCCGCAGCAGCCGGTCGAGGACGACGAGGGTCGCCACGGCGAACAGCGCGGTGTGCACGGGCGCGGACAGGTAGAGGAGGCCGAGGGGATCGAGCAGGAGGACGAGCGGGATCTGCACGACGCTCGGGAGCGGATTCCACACGAAGCCGATCGCGGCGACGTGCGGATCGCGTCCCCGGACGACGTACAGAGCGTTCGCCGTGCGCGAGAGCGCGTCGCCCTCGAAGAACCCGAGCCCGAGCATGAGGTACAGCCCGAGCGCGAGGTACGCGTAGCCGCACAGCGCGGGGATGGAGACGAGCACGCGCAGCAGGCGTAGCGGGCGTAGCGCGGACGCACCCTTCGGACGACCGCGCGTGCGCAGAGTGATCGCGGCCGTGCTCATGCGGCGCGCCGGTCCGCCGAGCGCTGCAGCCGGATCTTCCCCCGGTACAGACCGTGATGCGTCTTCTCCCAGTAGGACGGTCTGTAGAAGAGCTGCAGGAACCCCTTCCACGCGGCCACCGACATGAACGCCCAGTAGATGGGCGAGAGCAGGGCGTACTTGACCATGTCGTAGTACTCGCGCCGCAGGCACCCCGCGACGTTGAGATACGTGAACGCGAAGTTCCCGACGTAGAGGCCGATCGATCCGAGATAGAAGATCGGCGCGGGGAAGATCTCACGCACGATCCCGAGGTGGAAGAGGAACCACGCGACGGTGAGCAGCCAGTAGAGCGGATTGACCAGGTATCCGAAGAACGTCCCGCCGACCACGAACTGGAAGGAGATGAATGCCTTGAGCCCGACCTGCCGGTACAGGCGCAGCGGATCGCGCATGTGCACCAGGTACGTCTGGATGTAGCCCTTCACCCAGCGAGACCGCTGGCGGATCCAGTTATAGAGGTCGCAGTTCGCTTCCTCGAACGTCGTCGAGTCGATGACCGCCGTCGTCCACCGGCGCTTGTACAGCCGCATGCCGAGGTCGGCATCCTCGGTGACGTTGTGCGGGTCCCAGGCACCGAGCTCACGCAGGCGCGCCGTCGGGAAGTGGTTGCTCGTGCCGCCAAGCGGGATGGGCGCGTGGCTTGCATCGAGCCCGGGGAGGAAGAGATCGAACCACATCGAGTACTCGGTCGTGAACCAGCGGGTGAGGAGGTTCTGGTCCCGGTTGAAGTAGTTCAGCTTCGCTTGCACGCAGGCCAAACGCTGGTCGCCCTTGCGGAACGCGACGATCGCCTTCTTCAGCTGGTCGGGCTCGGGGATGTCCTCCGCGTCGTAGATCACGACGTACTCGCCCCGGGCGTGGATGAGGCCGTAGTTGCACGCCTTCGGCTTCCCCTTGGGGCCACCGCTCGGCACCACGAGCAGGTGGAACCAGCTCGGCAGGTTCGCCTTTCGGGCGACGTCGAGCGTCTCGAGGTCGTCCTCTTCGAGGAGGATCTTCACGTCGAGCTTCGCCTTCGGGTACTCGAGACGTTCGATGGCCTTCGCGAGGATCGGGAACACTTGCGCCTCGCGGTACACGGGGACGAGGATCGTGTACATGGGGAGCTCCCGGTCGTCGAGGAGCCCGAGATCCTCAGCGGTGACGTCGATCTCCAGGCTCGTGCCCATCGCGCGGTACGCGAGGTAGAACTTGTACGCCGAGAACCCGACGTAGAAGAGCGTGGAGAACGCGATGTACGTGGTGATCGTGGCGACGGTCGCGAGCAGTAGCCCGGCGCCCGTCGCCAGCGCCAGCAGGATGAAGAAGACCTTCTGACCCAGGCTCAGCACCCAACGCGCGGAGTCCTCGGGCGAACGTGACAGCAGCTGCGCCGCCGAGATCTGCAGATACTCGTCGCGCCACACCGCGTTCATCGCGCGATCGAGCGCGGTCTCCGTAACGATGACCGGGCGCACCACGCGACCGGCCAGTCCGGGCGTCGCCGCGAGCGCCTCCGTGTCGTACGGCTCCGTGCACGCCACGAGGATCTCCTCGCCGTCGTCGAGGATCGGCAGGATCCCGAGGGCGCGCGCCCGATCCGGTGGGACCAGCCGCGCGACCTCCGGATCGGGCTCAGCGGAGGGAAGGTCCACGAACGGGAGGTTCGACTGCTCGGCGATGGTCGCGGCGAGCTCCATCTCAGAGACGAGGCCGAGCGCGACGAGGGCCGCGCCGATCCGGACGCCCGTGCGGTCGTGCATCTCGAGCGCGCGATCGAGCTGCTCGCGGGTGATGATCCCGACCTCGATGAGCCGCTCGCCGACGCTCGGGCGCGCGTAGATCCGCCGCTGCGCGACCTCGATGTCGCGGCGCGTCGCTACCGACGCGATCACGGGCCGGCCGAGCGCCGCCGTCGCGGCGGCGACCGCGTCCTCGTCGAGCGGATCCACGAAGGCCACGTCGACCGAAGATCCGCGGAGACCGACCGGCATGAACGCGTGGCGCAGCGCCATCTCGCGCTGCACGAGCCGCGCGACGCCGTGATCGATCGGATCGTCGAAGACGCGGTCCGAGTGCTCCGCCCCGAGCGGGGCGACCACGGTCCGCTCTCGCTCCTTGGGCTCAAGGTCCGCGACGGCCACTCCGGCATGCGCGGCGAGCTCCGTCACGAGCTGGTCGGGCCGCAGGAGACCCCGCGCCGTCAGCACGGCGTCGAGCGCGCGGCCACGGGCCCGATCGTCGAGCGCGAGATCCACCTGCGGGCGCGTGAGCGCCCCGCGCCCGACGAGCGCGCGGCCGAACCGCGTGTACGCCTCGGGAACGCGAACGCGAGGCGCGTACCAGCGAGCGAGCACCGCCGCGGGATCGGGCGTCACGGCGAAGATCGGATCGATCGCGAGCGCGGTCGCCGCGTCGAGCCGCCGCAGGTCCGTGTCGTGGACGAGCAGTGCCGTGAGCAGGGCGCATCCCCGGCGCGCGAGCGGGACCGCCATGGCGGCGCGGGCGGCGGCCTCATCGAGCGCGTCGATGGCGAACGCGTCCGGTGTGCAGCGGTCGACGTGGACCCACGGCCTCCCGGCGGCGATGGCGGCGCTCTCGACCACGTCCTCCATCTCGACCATCGCCGTCTCCACCAGGACCGCCGTGAGCTCGCGCATCTCTCGCGCGGCGCGCCTGCGCGCGGCGACCGCGCGCGGCGGCGGGACGATGCCCGTGCCCAGCAGGTGCTCGACGGTGCCGTGTTCCACGGGCACGATCGCCGGCAGATCCGCGAGCAGGACGTCGAGCCTGCCTCCGTCGACGTACCGGGCCACGACCTCGGCGGTCCCCGTCGCCCGCCGGATGACCTCCGTCGCAGCGGTGCCGAGCGGCTGATCCGTCACGACCCTCGTCGCGCGGCCTGCCCGGCCGCTCGGCGCGCAGCGCCGCGCGCGCCAGAACTCGGGCATCGCGTGCGCGGCCGTGGCGGTGTCGAGCACAAGCGTCTCGTCATCGTCGGCAGGCGGCAGCTCCGCGAGATGGGCGGTCGCTTCTGTGACCTCGTGCGACGCCACGTAGCCCAGGCGGATCGCTCCATGCAGGCGACTCTCGGCGGTGAGGTGGGCGATACGGTCGAGGGCGGCGCGGCGCGAGATCGGGATGACGCCCGTCTGGAGGAGACGCTGGAAGACCGCTTCCTCGGTCGGCGGCGCGGGCGCGACGGTCGCTTTGGGGTAGACCTGCGCGAACGCGGCCGTGAACGCCGTCGGCGCGCAGATCGCGACGCGCAGGTCGAGGCCGATCTCGGCGCGCAGGCGCGCCCGGGCCGCGGGTCCCGGAACGCGCGGGGTCGCGAGGACCGCCAGACCGCGGTGCACCGCGACCGGCACCACCCGGAGCTCCTTCGCGGTCGCGCCGCCCAGGACGGCTCCGAGGTACGGCGGGCGCGGATAGCGCGCGATGCGGATCTGCGGCAGTCGCGCTCGCAGCGCGAGCACCTCGACCGCGGGATCCTCCGCGATCTCGAAGGCACGCGCGATCGTCTCGACATCGGTGTCGCGCGTCGGCATCTGCGCGAGCGACCCCGGTTTGGCGCCGAGACCAACGGCCCGGATGAGCGAAATGATGGACGCGGCCAAGGCGGCCTCCCACGTGCGCTCGCCGAGAGCGACCGCGAGCCAGAGCTCGATCTCGTCGTCGGCGGCCGCGACCTGGAGAGGGTCGTGGAAGGTGGTCGTACGCACCTGAGCGAGCGCCTCGCTCGAAAGGACCTGTGAGGTGGCGATGACCAGCGAGCCGTTCCGGCGCTCGACCGGCAGAGCCCGATGCTCCTTCCAGAACGCGGCGGGCATGAGCGCCAGGAGCGTCGCCGGCGGCCCCTCGCCCCAGGGGTCGAGTCCGACCAGATCTCGGGTCGTGACCTCGTTCGCGGTCTGTACCGTCATCGCGGGATCTCGCTCTCGTACACCGGCTCGGGCACCGGCCGGTCGAGCGTGCGGTCACGGGCCTCCGCCTGCTGGCGCTTCGTCGCGCGATAACGGTCGACGACGGCGTACACCGCGACGAACGCGACGAGCACGAGGAACGGCGCGGTCAGGTACCCGAAGAACGTCCCGAGAAAGAGCGCGATCCAGGCCGTCGTGACGATCGCGACCCGCAGGAACATCAGCGCGAGGTCGAGCGCGTAAAGGATGCCGCCGACGCGTCCCGCGCGCCGACGGCGGAGCGCGGGACGCCCGGTCATTCCGCTAGGTCGACCTTGAGCTCGATCCGATCTTGTGTGTTGGAGACGATCGAGGGCCGGAACTCAGCCAGCTCAAGCAGGCGATCCGCGAGGGCCACGTCGTAAGAGTGACGCACGCGGAGGTGCACCATCCCGCGAACGAACTGTCGCGTCGTGACATCCTGCACGCCGGCGACCGCACGGAGGGCCTTCACGAACGCGGCGAGCTGCTGGAATCTGGCGAATGGCCCGGCGACGATGTCGATCCCGCCCGCCACGGCCTTGATGACGCTCTCCTGTTCGACCGTCGGCGCCGGGGCGGCCAGGGGCGGCGCGATCGGGGGCGGCGCGATCATGACCGCCTCCGGAGCGGTCCCGGTGGCAGGTGCCGGAGCGACGTCAACGGGAGCGGAGGGCGTCGTGACCGACGGCGCAGCCGCGACGGGCGGCGGCGCCGTGATCTCGGTGAAACGCGGACGTGCGGGAAGGACGCCGGGTTCACCCTTCGCGATCGCCGGGTACCTGGAGCGCGCGCTGACCACGCTGCGGCGCAGGGCGCTGGTGTCGACCTCTTCGAGCGGGGTCAGCGCGGGCCCGGACGGGCGCCACGTGCCGTCGCTCGCGAGCTCGAGCGCCGGTACCTCGCGCGCCTCACCGATGTCCCGGACGTTGGGCGGTGGCGTCGCGCCCGCCGTCTCCGCGGTCTCCTCGGCTGCCGGGTCGCCGGCGACCGACAGGCCACGCAGGAGATCGCGAGTCAGATGGCGGAGCACCTGCGCGGCGCGCCAGCCGCTCGATGCGTCGGAGATCGCGCTGCGCCACGAGCCGAGGTCCGGTGCCCCCACTTCGCGGTAGCGCTGCAGCGCGTCCGTGAACGCATCGCTGTCCGATCCGCTCGCCTCGTCGTCCAGGACGGCGCCGACGACGTAGCCGGACAGATCGGAAAGCACACGCATCTGGTCCGCTTTGCGGTCGATCGCGAGAGCCACTGTTCCACCCACCCGCAGCGAGATCTAGTCCGCGCAATGATGCCTCCTGCGCGGCGCCCCGGAGGGACCCGGACCATGCCTATACGGCTTCGATACGGTGACGAAGAGCGTTACGACCATAGAAGGGCAGGGGTGGGTTCTCTGGACGGCGCAGCCGTCGCGCTGCACTGAACGCGCGCGGCCCGAACTATCCGGGGAGATCCGCCCCCCTGGTGATGCGGACCACCTCGATGGCGCCCTTGGGCCGCACGACGACGTTCGCTCCTCGCGCGTCGACAAGGATCGCGACGACCGTCTCGCTGTCCGGTCCGACACGCGGCGAGAACGCCCACCCCGGCACATCGAGCACGGCATCGTCGGCGTGCGAGACCGTGAAGACGCGGTGGAGCGTCACGTCGCCGTGCTCGCGCCGGCGGTAGACGACGCCGCGCGCATCCGGCCTCCAGACCGGACCGCTGTCATCGAAGGGCGTCCCGGAGCCGAGGATGTCGACGCGCGTCACCGCGCCATCACGAACGAGAGCGAACGCGATCTTGTGCGTTCCGGTGCCAGGCGAGGTGAACGCGATGGCCGATCCGTCCGGAGACCAGGTCCCACTGTCCTTCACGTGCTCGACGCCGGCCGCCGTCAGCACAGGCGACGCCGTGTCCGGCGACCATCGCGGAATGCCGTTCACGACCGTGACCGCACCGTGCATCGCATGACCCGGCGCGACCGCCTGCTCGTGCTCGCCATCCCGATCGACGATCCACAGAGCGGCGCCATCGCCCGCGCCACGGACGAACGCGACCCAGCGGCCGTCCGGCGACCAGCGCGGCGCGACGCTGCGCGCGCTGGCGGTCGTCAGCTGGATGATGTGGTCCCCGCGGATGGGCGCGGTATAGATCTCGAGCGCACCGCTGCGGTCCCACGCGAACGCGACCTCGGTCCCATCGGGTGAGAGGTCGAGCCCGCCCCACCGATCCACGCCCGGCGCGGCCGCGACCATGTCCGCATCAAGTGGAGGGGCGGACGTCTCCGCCCCGCGCAGCGGGTTGGCAACGCTCGTCGGCGGACGCCGTGTGCCCTTCATCTCCCAGAGATCCGCGAAGGCCTGCGGGCGCTCACGCTTCCCCTCCACGGTCATGACCCGCCCCTGGACGCTTCGCCGCTCTTTGACGGGGCCCCGACCCCGTCATCGCGCAGGGGACGCTTGGCCTGCTCCATCTTCTCGCGCGTGACGTCGGCGACGACGAGCGTCTCGGGCCCCATGCCGGCCTCGCGCGCGACCGTCACCTCGCGCGGGACGACGGGGTCGTGGTGGTACATCTTGTCCTCGAGTCGACCCTTGTATCCGCGGTCCCACGGCGCATCCAGAAGAATGCCAAAGCGCTTGCGCGGCCGGGGGAGCTCCTGCTGCATCGCCAGTAACCCGTCCTTGCCCGCGTTCCAGGTCGGAGGCAGGTGCGACGCGAGCACCGCCGAGAACTCGAGCGGGATGA
>ORJL010098485.1_pt1 | contig 12124 bp, 12 predicted proteins | sample 1779941 | NCBI WGS metagenome assembly ORJL01 (sample SAMEA104232317, study PRJEB22302) | groundwater metagenome | biome: forest; feature: aquifer; material: groundwater | place: USA | collected 2011-08-07 | depth 5.8 m
ACATCACGGTGAACAAGAACGCCATCCCGTTCGACCAGAAGCCCCCTCGGGTTACGAGCGGGTTGAGGCTCGGTACGCCTGCCATAAGCAGTCGTGGCTTCGGCGTCGATGAGACGAAGAAGGTCGCGGCTTTGATAGCCAGGACTCTTGCCAACCGCGGCAACGAGAAAGTATTGGCGCAGGTCCGCGACGAAGTAGCCGCCATGACGGGCCGCTTCCCTGTGCCTGGAATCGACTTCTAGGTGAAGCAATTGGATTCCAGGGGCTGCCGTGCTATAATGCATTTCGCAATTATTACTCATGGGTTGTTGAAGGAGGCCGTCTAGTTTGCGGGACTATGAGTTCGTGGTAGTCGTAAGCCCCCAGGTTCCTGATGAAAGTGTGCCAGCAGTTCTCGAGAGGTTCACAAAATTCATCGCGGACCGAGGGGGGACTGTAGGAAATGTGAATCGCTGGGGCCGGAGGAAGCTGGCCTACAAGATCAAGCAGTTCAAGGATGGCAATTACGTCCAGGCCGATTTCAAGCTCGATCCCAAGCATCTCCATGACCTTGAGGAGGGCCTCCGTATCTCCGAGGACGTGATAAGGCACATCGTCATCAAGAAGGAATAGCAGAAGTCGTCTTGACGGTGGGGCGAGAGGAACGAAGTAATGCCTAGTCTGAATAAGATTATCGTGATCGGTAACCTGGGCGCTGACGCTGAGATGCGTTATGCCCCCAACGGCAATCCGGTTACATCGTTCCGAATTGCGACCAACTACGTCACCAACTCGGCGGACGGCCAAAAGAAAGAAGAGACCGAGTGGTTTACTGTGGTAGCCTGGAGCCGCTTGGCAGAGCAATGCCAAAACCTCACCAAGGGCAGGCTCGTCTATGTCGAGGGCCGGCTCAAGAGTCGGAGCTGGCAGGGCAATGATGGTCAGACCAGGTTTGTGAATGAAATCGTAGCTGGCACCGTGCGCTTTCTCGATAGAGCGCCTGCGGCTGGCCTACCCGCTGGCGAAGCGGAAGGCGAAGTCGAGCCAGAGAACCTCCCATTCTAACGAAGCAACCAGGAATATTTGAGGTAGAGCAGGGGTAGTAATGCCACAGACAAGATCGCAATCAGGCCAGAAGGGACATCAAAGGGGTGGTAGGGAGAGGACGGGGAGGTCTCGGTACATACCGAGGCGCAAAGTCTGCGGGTTCTGTGTTGAACACGTCAAGGCGATAGACTACAAAGATGTGCCGAAGCTTCGGCGCTTCCTGAGCGATAGGGCCAAGATCGAAGGTCGTCGTAGGACAGGCACATGCGCCAAGCACCAGCGAATGCTCGCAAGGGCCCTGAAGAGGGCTCGCTTCCTGGCGCTTCTGCCGTACACTCCTGGGCATGTCAAGGAAGTTCAGGGTGCTCCTGCTCCAATGGCGGCTCCAGTGGCGCCGCCGGTGCAGACAGCTCCCGCGGCCCCTGCCGCTCCGGTTGCCCAGGCGGCCCCTGTGGCAAAGGCGCCCGCACCGAGCTAGGCGCGTCTCCTGATTGGGTGTCAGCCTCCGAGTGGGAACAACATCTGCCCCTCCATCGGGATGGCCCGTTGACGAAAGCCCTGCATTTGTGGTCTTATTGGCAAGCTACGCAATCGACATGAAAGTTTCCTGTACGGGGGCAAGGCTTGGCAAAGAGTAAGAAGGCGCAGCGTCCTCCATTGAGAAACCCTCCCACAAGGGGGCAGGTGGCCAAACGACAGCGGGAGAGACGTCGCCAGCGAACGTTCATCATCGCGGCAGTCGTGGCGATCCTGATGGTGATAGCCATACCCTTGTTTGGATACTGGCGGTCAGTGATAGCCCCTGGCCGCGAGCCGATCCTGCGAGTAAATACCAAGACTTTCACTTGGAACGACTATATAAAGCTGCTGCGCTCTGAGAAGAACGGCGCCGAAGCTACCGGGCAGACTTTCAATCCGGGCACGGCCCCCTACCAGTTGATGCAGACAATGGCCGAAAACGAACTCATCTTCGAGGCGGCGGCCAGGCAAGGCCTTAATGTTACCCAGGCGGACATCGACAAAGAGGAACAGAGTCGGCTCATGCCAACCGATAGCACAACGCAGTCGGCTAACCCAGACCAGCTCGAGAGAGAATACAAGACCCGCCTCAACAACTATTTGACTACCCTGCGTCTCTCCAAAGCTGAATACGATGACATTGTGAAAGCGGACCTTCTCAGATCAGCGTTGCGGGACAAACTGGGCACTACCATTCCAAACGTGCAACCACAAGCCCACCTCTTCTCCATTCATCTCGACACTGCGGACCAGCCAAATGACACCATTGTGACCACGGCCCAGGATAGGCTCAAGAAGGGCGAGGACTTTGCCGCCGTAGCGAAGGACCTGTCTATAGACCAGAACTCTCAGGATAAGGGTGGCGATCAGGGCTGGGCCCCCAAGACGGTGTACCCAGACTTCGACAGCCTGTTGTTTGGCACCAATGTCGGTGAGACGAGTGAACCTATAAAGACGGACAAGGGCTATTGGCTGGCAAAAGTCGCGGAACGTGCAGGGGATAAAGCGCACCTCCTGGCTATGCTTCTGCCTGACAACGAGACGGCTAACAAGATGGTCAGTCAACTCAGAAGTGGTGCGGATTTCGCTACTCTGGTCAAGCAGAACTCTATAGATGCGCAAACTAAGGCAAATGGTGGCGAACTTGGGCTAGTGGGAGTGGGCGATTTAGGTGGTGTATTCGATCGCGTTGTGGGCGGCCTGCCGCTTGGCCGGGCCAGCGATCCGATTCATACCCAGGGCGGGACGTTCATCATTCAAGTCACAGAACGCGCTTCGGCCAAAGAGATAGATGACAAGAGCAGGGAAGTTCTCAAGACCAGGGCGCTCGATAGCTGGGTGAGAAACGAGTGGGACGCCAACAAAGTCGATTATTGCCCGTCCGGCCCAAATAGCTGCTTCAGCAACATCAAGGTTGACAGGGCGTTGGCACAGATTGGTGATGTAGCTCAGACTAACTATCAGCAAGGCCAGACTGCCACCGTTCAAGCGCAGCAACAGCAACGCCAGCAGCGACAATTGCCGGTGCAGTAGGTAATGGCGTCCAGGGGGCTCGAGGATTATCTGCACCCTCCGGCCTCGTAATGCAACTATGCAGAAGTCATGGCTTGTCCTGCAACAAGCTGCAAAGGCTTGGGCTTGGAACTAATGGCTACCGGAAAACTTACTGGGCCAAGGACTGATATCGTGAATAGCGAATCTAATATGCCTGGCATGGTGCCCGCGAAGTCCAGAGGTGTCCTCAATCGGTACAAAGACTTCCTCCCCATAACCCCCGCAACCCCCATGATTACCCTCGGCGAAGGCGATACCCCTCTGGTGAGGTCCATGGACCTCGAACGTGAGATCGGCTGCGGTAGGCTATACTTTAAGTTAGAGGGGTGTAACCCAACTGGCTCTTTCAAAGACAGAGGGATGGTTGTGGCAATAGCCAAGGCCCTTGAGGCGGGGTCGAAGGCAATCATGTGCGCCTCGACGGGGAACACCAGCGCCTCGGCGGCGGCATATGGGGCCCGCTGCAAGCTCTCGACAATCGTCCTCGTGCCAAAGGGCAACATCGCTCTGGGCAAGTTCGCGCAGGCACTGGCTTATGGTGCCAGGGTCGCCCAAATAAGCGGCAACTTCGACCAGGCCCTCAAAATCGTTCTTTCGTTGACTGACAGATATGCGGTGACACTCGTCAACTCGCTGAACCCGTTCCGAATCGAGGGCCAGAAAACGGCATCCTTCGAAGTGGTCGATGTCCTGGGCGATGCACCCGACATGCTGTGCATACCGGTTGGCAACGCGGGCAACATTACCGCCTACTGGAAGGGCTTCAAGGAATACAAGGCGGCGGGTCGAGTGACCCGCACTCCGAGAATGATGGGGTTTCAGGCCGAGGGAGCAGCTCCCATTGTGCTCGGGCACCAGGTCCAAGAGCCAAAGACGGTTGCCTCTGCTATCCGTATTGGCAACCCGGCGAGTTGGAAGGGCGCCGTTTCGGCAAGGGATGATTCGGGGGGAGTCATCGACTCAGTGAGCGATGCGGAGATACTGGACGCCTACAGGCTGCTGGCCGCTCGAGAAGGCGTCTTCGGCGAGCCCGCATCGGCTGCATCTGTGGCGGGGCTGATGAAGCTTTCTCGTCAAGGCGCGGACCTTAAGAACAAGACCGTCGTTTGCGTGATCACTGGGAGCGGGCTCAAAGATCCTGACACCGCTACTGCTTCGGTGAAGACTGAGCTGATGGAGCTACCACCGGATCTCGAGGTCATCGAGAAGACCCTTGCGCTGACCAAACGCTAGCAAGGCCGACTCTTCTCCGCTTGGTTCTACAATCTAAGTCCGCTCATTGCTGCTTTCGTGGAGGTCAACATGGTGGATGGCAAGAGAATTGAAGAAGCGGTGGGCTCCATCATTGAGGCCGTAGGCGAGAACCCTCGCCGCGAAGGGCTTGTGGATACTCCGCGACGAATCGCGGACATGTACCAGGAGATATTCGCCGGGCTGGAACAAGACCCGTTCCAGGAGCTCGCGGTCGGGTTCGAGGAGGGGCATCAGGAGATGGTGATCCTGAAGGACATCCCCTTCTACTCCATGTGCGAGCACCACTTTCTTCCGTTCTACGGCGTTGCCCACGTCGGCTACATCCCCAACGGTCGTGTCGTCGGCATCAGCAAAATAGCCAGAGTTGTCGAGATACTCGCCCACAGGCCGCAGTTGCAGGAGCGACTCACGACTCAAGTTGCCGAAACGTTGGCTGCCGCCCTTCAACCCGAGGGCGTTGCCGTGGTGATTCAAGCTGAACACCTGTGCATGACCATGAGGGGCGTCAAGAAGCCCGGGAGCAACGTGATAACGTCTGCAACAAGGGGCCGTTTTAGGCAAAGCCCCATCACCCGTTCAGAGTTCCTGTCATTACTGCAAGGGCAGCGATAGACCTTGTCTTCCGAGGTTCTTCCCCGCTCCTTTGATTCCATCGAGCAAGAGTGGCTTCGCTTACTGGCAGGGCTCCGACACAATTCTGTTTTCCTGACTCCCACCTGGCAACGTGTCTGGTGGGATACCCTTGGCTTCGGACAGAAGTTGCTGCTCAGCGCGGTCCGCTTCGAGGGTGCTACTGTCGGCGTCTTACCCCTTATGCAGCAAGACGGCGTCATCACCTTCATCGGCGACACAGCAGTGTGCGACTACCACGACTTCCCGTGCTCTCCTGACATGGAGCAGGAGGTCTTCAGCACTCTCGTCGCTCACCTCGATACCTTCGACTGGGATCTGGTTTCGCTCGACAATCTCCTCGAGGACTCGCCAACCCTTGCAATACTCCCTTCCCTCGCAATTGGGAGGGGTTGGCGTGTCGAGAAGTCCCTGGAGGAGGTGTCCCCAGGCGTGCAACTGCCTGGCGACTGGGAGAGCTATCTGGGCATCCTAGACAAGAAACAGCGCCACGAATTGAGGCGCAAGATTCACCGGCTCGAACAAGCGGGAAAGGCCTCGTACTTCTCGGTGTCTGACCCCGAGGCGTTGTCGGCCGGGATGGATACTTTCCTCGGCCTGCTGAAGGCCAGCCGTACGGACAAGGCCGAGTTCCTCACGCCGCCGAGGGAAAAGTTCTTCCGGTCCATGGCGAGTGCGCTTTCCAAGGAAGGCTACTTGAAGCTCTTCTTTCTGGAGCTAAGCGGTTCGAAGGTCGCTTCTTGCATCTGCTTTGATTACAACGACACGTATTCTCTCTATAACAGCGGCTATGATCCTGCCCATGCCTCGCTCAGCGTAGGGGTGCTCCTGAAGGCGTTCTGCATAAAGGACGCCATCGAACATGGAAAGAAGACGTACGACTTCCTGAGGGGCGCCGAAACGTACAAGTACCACCTCGGAGGGCAGGACAAGCGGTTGTACCGTTTGACAATCTCCAGGCATTAGTTCAAGATACTCGGCGTGCGGCGCGTGGTGGCAACCAGTTTTCCTTGGAGTGATTGTGCGAGTAGCCATTATTAGCGTGCACGGGTGCCCCTTCGCAAGGCTCGGCGAAAAAGACACGGGGGGCATGAATGTCTTCGTGTTGGAGACAGCCAAGGAGCTCGGGAGTCGGGGCGTCTTCGTCGATGTCTACACACGATGCCATGACCCCCGAGACCCTCAAATCCAACCTCTAGGTCCTCGCAGCAGAGTGGTGCACCTCCGCGCTGGGCCCTGGGACGAAGGCAAGCTCGCCGTCCCGCGTCGCCTCCCCGAGTTCACCCACAACTTGCTTCGTTATCAGCAAGACAATGGCCTGAAATATGACCTCCTGCACAGCCACTACTGGCTGTCCGGCAGTGTCGCTCTAGGGCTCGCTTCAATGTGGCGGCTCCCAGTTGTCAGCAGTTTCCACACCCTTGGCAAGATCAAGAAGCTCGTCAGGGCCACCGAGACGGAGACGCGACAGCGCATTCGGGCCGAGAAGCTCATCGTCTCAGAGGCGACGGTCCTAACGGCCGGCAGTCCGTACGAAAAGGAGCTTCTCTCCCGCCTCTATGGCGCTCCGCGGGATAAGGTGCACATCGTCCCGTGCGGCATCGACCCGGAGCTGTTTCGCCCTCTGGGCAAGAGCGCCGCTCGCACTGAGCTGGGTTTGGATGACAGCAAGGTCGTCCTTTTTGTGGGGCGGATCGAGCCGATCAAAGGGATTGACATCCTGCTCCGTGCTCTGGCCTCTCTCGAAGACAAGGAACGCTTGAAGGTCCTTGTCATCGGCGGGGGGCCGAACGGCGGCGCCGAAGCGCAGAAGCTTCGAGCTTTGGCGTCCGAGCTGGGCGTGGCTGGCAAGATTTCCTTCTTGGGTCCGCTGCCGCAAAAGAAGCTGCCCCTTTACTACAGCGCCGCCGATGTTTGCGTCATGCCCTCCTACTACGAGAGCTTCGGGCTAGTCGCGGTCGAAGCGATGGCCTGCGGCACACCCGTCGTGGCGGCGAGAGTGGGTGGCCTTCAAAGCACAGTCAAGGATGGACTGACGGGCTTCCTGGTTTCCGGTCACTGTCCCGATCCCTATTCCGAGCGCCTCGAAGTGCTCCTTGGCAACGATGCCCTTCGCAGGCATATGGGTGAAGCGGCCCGGAACTCTGTCCAGGGTCTCTCGTGGGAGAAGGTGGTAGACCGGCTGCTCGAAGTCTACAACTTGGCGTTAGATCAGGCGCCCTCGGCTGAGTCGTCGGACAAGGATACAGCTCCACTCGATGCCCTCCTGGGCGAGACCCAGGGTTTGGTATAGTCCTCTCCTTGTCGGCTATACTTTAAGGTTGGAGAATGACACTGACTCCAGGAGGAATTTAGAATGTCAGATAGGCCCCAGCGAGTGATGGTCTGTTCCCCCCATCCGGATGATGCCGAGATTGGGGCTTCAGGCACCATCGCGAAATGGGTGAGCACGGGCACCCAGGTGCTCTATGTAATATGTACAAACGGGGACAAGGGTTCCAGCGACCCCAAGATGACCTCGCCAAAGCTGGCCGCCATCAGGAAGAAGGAGCAGACAAAGGCAGCGAAAACCCTCGGCGTGCAAGAGGTGGTCTTCCTGGATCACGGGGACGGCGAGCTCGAGGACACCAGGGAGTTCCGTGGAGAGTTGGTGCGCGAAATCCGTCGCTTCAAGCCAGACGCGGTGATGACCGTCGACCCCTTCCGCAAGAGTTTCTACATGCACCGGGACCACCGGATGACGGGCCAGGTTACCCTTGACGCCGTCTTCCCTTATGCCAGGGATCACCTGCACTTTCCGGAGCACAAGGCCCTTGGCCTGGAGCCACACAAGGTCGGCGAGGTTTATCTCTGGGGTACCGAGACCCCGGACCACTACGAGGACATCTCGGACACCATCGACCTCAAGGCCAAGGCGACAAAGTGCCATGTGAGCCAGTTCTCCAGGCCCGACCGAGACATCGGGGAATTCATCCGCGATCATGCGAAGAACAATGGCAAGAAAAAAGGCATGGAGTTCGCCGAGGCCTTCAGGCTTATTCAGTTGAGGCGCTAACAAAGCATTGTTCGATCTGCATAATCATACCCTTCCTGGCGTCGACGACGGTGCCAAGAGCATGCAAGAGGCCCTCGAAATGGCGGCCATTGCCGCCCGGGAAGGCATACAAGGAATTCTCCTGACCCCCCATCACAAAGATGTTGCAGGCCTTCTGCAGGATGGCAGCTTCTTCACCAAGGTTGAGGAGTTTAGGCAAGAGGTAAAACGGAGTAACATCCCACTTCAGATATTCGAGGCCACTGAGAACGCCATCGAGCCAGACCTGCCCGAGAAGCTGAAAATTGGGCTCGCTTTGCCTGTCAACAAGAACAGGTACGTGCTCGTCGAGCTGCCGCCTCCGCTGCTCCCACCCTTCACTGATGACACGCTGTTCAAGTTGCAGCTTGGTGGCTACACGCCAATACTGGTGCACCCCGAGCGCTGCGCCGAGTTCCAGAGAGACCGCACAAGGCTTGAGCGGTTGGTCGAGAGAGGGATGCTCGTACAGGTCACCGCATCGAGCTTGACCGGCGAGTGGGGTTCGGAGTTGAGAAGTTTCGCTGGCGACCTGCTACGCCACAACCTTGCCCACATCATTGCGTCAGACGCCCATCGTCCTACTGGGCACAGGTCGCCAACACTTTCAAGGGGGGTGGCTGCTGCTGCCAGCATCGTGGGCGAGGAGCGAGCTCGGGCTATGGTGACCACCGTGCCCGAGGCCATTCTCGCAGGCAAGCGGGCGGAACTGCCGGAGCCTGTTCAGAAAAAGAGGCGGCTCTTTTTCTGGAAGTAGCCTCCTAGTGCGGGCGGATGGCCACGTTGAGCAATTCGGGTAGTCCAAGCGGGTCGATGGCGAAATTCTCGACGTAAGGCTTGACCAGCATATAGTTGCGCCCGAACCACAGTGGGATAGCAGCCGTGTCGTCCACCAGCATCTGCTCAGCCTGTTGGTATAGCTTCAGCCTGGTCGCTTCATCATTCTCCGTCCCGGCTCTATGAAGCAAGGCATCCACCTTGGGATTGGAGTATTCGCCGATGTTCTGCTGGGAGCCAGTACGGAACAGGATGTCGACGAAGTCCTGCGGGTCTGGGTAGTCCGCGACCCACCCGAAGTCAAACATCTGGTCCTTCTCTGTCTTGAGTACGTAAGATGCTACGTCTGGATCGATGGCGCGCACAGTTATGTCGACTCCCAGGTTCTCGCGCCAGTTCGCGACCGCCGCCTCGACGGCGCCCGATATAAGGCTGGCGAGTCCCGAGGTCGTTAGGGCGATCGGCGGCAGTTTCGATATCTCCCCATACCTCGACTGGGCCATAAGCGCTTTCGCTTTGGCGGCGTCGAAAATGACTCCGGTAACATTTGGATTGTAGCCGGGGATACCTGGAGGCAGGAACCCCCGGGCCTCTTGGGCCGACCCCTTGAGGAGGGACTTGAGCAGCCTCTGCCCGTCGAGCGACATGGCAAAGGCGCGGCGCACAAGCGCATCGTCGAAAGGCGGCTTCGTATGGTTGAATCCAATGAAGAAAACGCTCAGCTCCGGGAATACTTTGAGTTCTTTGTTGAACGGGCTTGCGGGGTCCTTCGCCTTGGCGAGGTCATCGCCCCCGATGGACGCGACGTCTATCTGGCCGCTTTCGTACAGCGCCAGGGGGACCCCAGTCAGGAGCTTGAATACAACCCTGGACAGCCTGGGTGGGCCCAGGTAGTAACTATCGTTGCGCTGCAGGACGATCTGCTTGTTCGGTTGCCATTGGGCAAGCTTGAACGGCCCCGTCCCATTCGCGTGCGAGGTCCAGTCCTTGCCGCTCTCGACGTTTTGTTTATCGAGGGCGAAGGCCGAGGGGTATGTAAGCTTGGCCAAGAAATATGACTTGGGAGAGTCGATCCGGAGCCTGATAGTCTTGCTGTCGACTACCGTCACACCGGCCACGTCCTTGGCCTTGCCCGCCAGCTTGTCCCTTACGCCGACTATATCTCCAAGGTACGTGGATGCGGTCATCGACCCGGTGGCAGGGTCGGCGGCCCGCTCCACTGAGTATTTGAAGTCCTGAGCGGTAACGTCTTTGCCATTGTGGAAGTGGGCATTCGAGCGGATGTGGAACGTGTAGGTCGTGCCGTCGCCCGAGATATCCCAACGGTCCGCGATCTCGGGGGCCACCTCCTGGCTATTGTTGAGGCCAACCAGTCCGCTGAACACCTGGACTACGTAGACATGAGACCTCGCGTCCTGTGACAGCGCTGGATCAATGGTGGTTGGGCCAACGTCGGAAAGGTTTAGGGTCTGGTCGCCAGGCAGAGACGTTGCCCGGCCCGTGGGTGTCGCAATTCTGGTTGGAGTCGGCGCCGGAGTGATGGTTGGAACTGGCGTCGAGACTTGGCTCGTTGGGGTTGGTTCCCTCGTCGTAGACGTGGATGAAGGTAATGGCACAGCGACAGACGTCACGGTGGCTGGTGGGGTTTGGGTTGGCATTGGCGTCGCCTGTTTTGAGCAGGCGGAAATCCCTATCATGAGAACGGCCAGACACACTCCAGCCAGCCGTCGAATGCTCATGCGAATCACTTGCTCGGCCCTCTGACACTTGCCCCCAACGTCGACAGAGCGTGCGCACTCGGTTGAGGCGATGGTGTCGGCGTCGGCCGGGGCTTTAGCCCCAGGCTCTGCCTCCACGCATTATCCAGCGAGAACATGTCGAAGCCGTACACAGACTTCAGTGCATCATCGATGGAGATACCACCCTGAAGGCTTTGAAGGAGCTTCTGAACGCTCCCCTTGGTCTGGGTGTTTATCAAATAGTCGACCACGCCACGGCTTTCGGCATAGGCCAGTGTCGCGTCGCTAGCAAGGGCTGGGAAGCTTCCCACGAGGCTCGCCAGTGGGAAGACGCCGTCTTTTGAAACAGCCTGGTTTAGGGCTTGTTGGAACTCCGGTCTCATGGCGCCTTCGGCATGAGTGGCAAGGCCTTCGTTGAGCCACGAGGGGATATTGTTGTAACAGTTGTGTGCAGCCCTTTCCACCAGCAGGTGGGCCAGTTCGTGGGCGATTGCGCCCTTCCCGAACGCGAGGTCGCCTTCGCCTACACCTATGGTCACGATGTTGAAGTTGCTGTATGCGAGCCCGCCCGTATACTCCGTTGGGAATATGAGGGCGCTTCTGAGGTCACTTATGCCATTGTAAACGTAGACCTGCGCCTGCCGGTCAAGCTGCGCTCCCGCGTCTGTCCCCATGCGCTGGAGTCCTGTCTGGGCGGCATCCATCAGCTGTTTGGCGAAGCTGTCTGACCCACTGTACCAGTGGATTGTAACCGGGCCTTGTGTAGTCTGCCGCCAGTTGTGCCTGGTGTCATCGAACGACACCGCTTTGGGCTGCGTCTCTAGCCTGTTGCCGGAGCTATCTTGGATTATCCACTGGTAGGCGAAACGAGTGCCGGGCGGGAGTCCGCCAACCATCTTCGTCTGGAGCGCCCATTGGGCATTGACGCTTGTACCCGGCTGGAAGTTGGGAAAAGCAACGTTCACGATTCGCGCGCAGCTTTGTCTATCGACCGTGTAGTCCATCTCGATCCTTGTGATGCTCGACGCGCTCCGTGCCTGCAGGCTGAACGTGAGTGTGTTCGGGAAATCAGTGGCAGTCTTGTCGGAGACAACCTCGATGCTGCCCTGCGCCTTGGCCACAACGCCGCAGGAGACGACGACCACAAGTACGGCGGCTATCGCCAGCGCTTTCCACCCCGCCGGAGGCAGCCGGTTCATGTGCGACCCACCATGTGCTTGAAGTAGGCCTTCATAAGCTCGTCCAGGTTGCCTTCAAGGACGGAGTCAGGGTTGCTGGTCTCGAAGCCTGTGCGGTGGTCTTTCACGAGCTTGTATGGGTGTAGCACATAGCTGCGTATTTGGTTGCCCCATTCAGCAGAGACGTGCTCCCCCTTGATTCTCGCCTGTTCTTCTGCCCGTTTGGCAATTTCCAGTTCCATCAGCCTGGACAGAAGTATCGTCATCGCCGTCTCTTTGTTCTGCTTCTGGGATCGTTCGCTTTGGCAAGTGACCGTGGTCCCTGTTGGCAAGTGCACGATGCGCACTGCAGTGGCGACTTTCTGGACGTTTTG
>ORJL010984662.1_pt1 | contig 12124 bp, 8 predicted proteins | sample 1779941 | NCBI WGS metagenome assembly ORJL01 (sample SAMEA104232317, study PRJEB22302) | groundwater metagenome | biome: forest; feature: aquifer; material: groundwater | place: USA | collected 2011-08-07 | depth 5.8 m
CCGCGACCTTCAACGGCCGCCGCCGCTCCCTCACCACCGCGACGCTGCTGCGCGCGTTCTTCGCGCTGCCGCTCGTCACCTTGAAGATCGTCGCGGCGATCCACTGGGAAGCCTTGCGGCTTTGGCTCAAGGGAGCCCGTCTGGTGCCGCGACCGAATGCTGCACCGGCGAAGGGTACCTTCGATATCGCCGTGGCGACTCCCAAGCGTAACGACTATACTGGGTCCACGTTGCCTGCCGTCGGGCGCAAGCCCGAGCCGCGGGAAAGCGCTCTGGTCCAGTGAGGCTGGGATTTGACTGGACGCAGAGCCGCATCGATCGATGGGGCTGTCTATGTCTGCGTTGATTTGTGTCACCCCCGATACCTTGGACGCGGTACTTGCAGACCTGCCCAAAGTGGTTCGGTTGGCGTTGGGCTTCGCATCGAGGCTGCGGCGAGGCACGCTCGACATAACACTGCCTGACGGCCGTACGCTGCGGATGGGCGGCATGGAGCCGGGCCCGTCGGCGGCCATGACGCTCTACAATTACGGCTTTGCATCGCGGCTTCTCAACGGCGGCGACATCGGAATAGCCGAGGCCTATCTGCAGGGCGAATGGGACACGCCGGATTTGACGCAGTTTCTCTACCTGTTCTGCGTCAATCACGATCTCATTCAGCAAATGCTCGGCGACAGGCCGCTGATGCGTTATGTCCAGATCGCCAGGCACTGGCTCAACCGCAACACCAGGTGGCAAGCGCGCCGCAACATCTACGCGCATTACGACATCGGCAACGCGTTTTATTCGGCATGGCTCGATCCGAGCATGACCTATTCCTCGGCGCTGTTCGAGGATCACACCCCGGACCTGACGGCCGCGCAAAACAACAAATACCGCCGGCTCGCCGAAGCCATCGATCTGAAGCCCGGTCAGAAATTGCTGGAGATCGGCTGCGGATGGGGCGGCTTTGCGGAATATGCCGCGAAAACCTTCGGCGCCAGGGTGATCGGGCTCACGATCAGCAAGGAGCAGCGCGATTTCGCGCAGGCGCGCATCCAGAGCGCCGGCCTCAGCGACAAGGTCGAGATCCGGCTGCGGGATTATCGCGACGAGCGCGACCAGTATGACCGGATCGCGTCGATCGAGATGATCGAGGCGGTCGGCGAGCAGTTCTGGCCGAAATATTTTTCACAGTTGCGCGACCGGTTGCTGCCCGGCGGCCTCGCCGGCATTCAGGCCATCACCATCCAGGACAGCCTGTTCCAGACCTACCGCCGCGAAGTCGACTTCATCCAGCGCTACGTTTTTCCCGGCGGCATGCTGCCCTCGCCGCAGGTGCTGAAGTCGCTCGGCGAGCGGTTCGGCGTTCCTGTCATCCGCGAACGCATTTTCGGGCAAGATTATGCCAAGACGCTCGCGATCTGGCGAAGCAATTTCCGCGCGGCCTGGCCGAACCTGACGCCCTCAGGTTTCGACGATCGCTTCCGGCGGCTGTGGGAATATTACCTCGCCTATTGCGAGGCCGGATTCCTGTCGGGAAATATCGACGTACGCCAGGTGGTGTTCGCGAAATCGGGCTAGGCTTCCCGCAAATCCCCCGCGCGCGTCGTCGGCTTGTGCGCCCTGCGGCGGTCCATTAGGGTCGCGGTGCAATCGAGCAACAACCGGCAATTTCCATACATGACCATCACCAATGACGTCGTCGAAGCGATCGGCAACACGCCGCTGATCAAGCTGAAGCAGGCTTCCGAAGCGACCGGCTGCACCATTCTCGGCAAGGCCGAGTTCATGAATCCCGGCCAGTCGGTGAAGGACCGCGCCGGCAAATGGATGATCCTGGAAGCCGAAAAACGCGGCGATCTCAAGCCCGGTGGCCTCGTGGTGGAAGCGACCGCAGGCAACACCGGCATCGGCCTTGCCGTCGTGGCCAGCGCGCGCGGTTACCGGACCCTGATCGTGATTCCGGAAACCCAGAGCCAGGAAAAGAAGGACATGCTGCGGCTTTGCGGCGCCGAACTGGTCGAAGTGCCGGCGCTGCCCTACGCCAATCCGAACAACTACCAGCATCTCGGAAGAAGGCTGGCCGATCAGCTGCGCAAGAGCGAGCCGAACGGCGTGCTGTTCGCCGACCAGTGGAACAATCTGGATAACGCGAAGGCGCATTACGAATCGACCGGCCCGGAAATCTGGCAGCAGACCGGCGGCAAGGTCGATGGCTTCATCTGCTCGGTCGGGACCGGCGGTACGCTGGCGGGCACCAGCGCCTTCCTGAAAGAGAAGAGTAATGACATCGTGATCGGCTGCGCCGATCCGCGCGGCGCGGCGATGTACGAATTATTCAAGAACGGCGAAGCCAAATCGACGCCGGGCGGCTCGATCACCGAAGGCATCGGTCTTGGGCGCGTCACGCCGGTCATCAAGCAAGCCAGGGTCGATGAAGCCTATCTCATTCCCGACGAAGAAGCCGTGCCGATCATCTACGATCTGCTCGAGCATGAAGGCCTCTGCCTCGGCGGCTCCACCGGCATCAATGTCGCCGGCGCGATCCGACTCGCCCGCCAGCTCGGACCGGGACACACCATCGTGACGATCCTGTGCGATTCCGGAAATCGCTATCAGTCGAAACTGTTCAATCCGGAATTCATGCGCTCGAAAAACCTGCCGGTGCCGGCATGGCTGGAGAAGCACAGCAAGATCGACGTGCCGTTCGAGAAAGTTTAAGAGGCGAATAGCGAATGGCGAGTAGCGAATGGACCCCTATTCGCTACTCGCCCTTCGCCTACCTCACCTTAAAATCTGGCTGAGGAACAGCTTGGTCCGCGCGTGCTGCGGATTGGCGAAGAAGTTCGCCGGTGTGTTGGACTCGATGATCTGCCCGGCGTCCATGAAGACGATGCGGTTGGCGACTTCCCTGGCAAATCCCATTTCGTGGGTTACGACCAGCATGGTCATGCCTTCATTGGCAAGATCGACCATGGTGTCGAGCACTTCCTTGACCATTTCGGGATCCAGCGCCGAGGTCGGCTCATCGAACAGCATGACCTTCGGGCTCATGGTCAGCGCGCGGGCGATCGCGACGCGCTGCTGCTGACCGCCCGACATCTGGCCCGGAAATTTGTTGGCCTGATGCGGAATCTTCACCCGCTCGAGATATTTCATCGCGGTGGCTTCGGCATCTTTCTTCGGGATGTTGCGCACCCAGATCGGTGCCAGCGTGCAGTTATCCAGCACCGTCAGATGCGGAAACAGATTGAAGCTCTGGAACACCATGCCGACCTCGCGCCGGACTTCATCGACGCGCCGCAGATTGGGCCCGAGTTCGATGCCGTCGACGACGATCTGGCCTTCCTGGAATTCCTCCAGCGCGTTGATGCAGCGGATCAGCGTCGATTTGCCTGAACCCGACGGACCGCAGATCACGATGCGCTCGCCCTTGGCGACATCGAGGTTGATGTCGCGCAGCACGTGAAAATCGCCGTACCATTTGTTGAGGCCGGCAATGTTGACAATCGAATTCGCGGTCATGGTCATTTCACTCAACTACGCCGGTGTGCGTTCAGCCGGTTCTCGACGAACAGGGAATAGCGCGACATTCCAAAACAGAAAACGAAGTAGATCAGTCCAGTGAAGGCAAACCCCGTAAACAGCGTGGACGGAGTGGCCCAGTTCGGATCGGAGAACGATGCCCGCAACTGTCCGAGCAGATCGAAAATCGAAACGATCGAGACCAGCGAGGTGTCCTTGAACAGCGCGATGAAGCTGTTGACGAGCCCGGGGATGACGTGGCGCAGCGCCTGCGGCATCACGATCAGCCCTGTGCTCTTCCAGTAGGACAGGCCAAGCGCGCTGGCCGCCTCGCCCTGCCCGCGCGGTATCGCCTGCAGGCCGCCTCGGATGACCTCGGCCATATAGGCGCCGGCAAACAGCGCGATGCCGATCAGGGCGCGTACCAGCCCATCGACGGTAAAACCGGTCGGAACGAACAGTGGCAGCATATAGGTCGCAAAGAACAGCACGGTGATCAGCGGCACGCCGCGCCAGAACTCGATGAACGCGATCGAGAAGATCCGGATCAGAGGTATGGTCGAGCGACGACCCAGTGCGAGCGCGATGCCGACCGGCATCGACGTCACGATGCCGGTCACCGACACCACCAGCGTCACCAGCAGGCCGCCCCACACCCGGGTATCGACGACCGGCAGTCCGCCGCGGTCGAGGCCCATGACCGCGATGACGATGCCGATCCCGGCAAAGACCGCAAGGCTGAGGACGAGCGCGCGCCAGCCGGTGCGGATGCCGCCGTTCAAGAGGAACAGCAGCAGCGAAACGATGGCGGCGGTGGCCGCAAAGTCGGTCCACACCGGGCGGCCGGACGCCTGGATCTGATCGCGCAGCCAGGTCAGCGGCGAGAGCAGCCAGGAGATGGCGATGCTGAGCCAGACGATCAGCTTGCCGAGCAGTATCAGCAGCGGACCGATGACGGCGGTGGCCCCGCCGGCGCTTGCCAGCTTGCGGCCGCCATCGCCGATACTGTCGTTGAACCCCGCCAAGAGCCCCGCCGTCCAGCTCACGCCGAAACCGCCCAAGCCGCCGCCGTGCAGCAGGAAGAACGCCACGATCGGAAACGCGATGAAGAACAGACCGGCGCTGATACCCTTGGCCGGAAGGCGCGGAATCAACAGCGGCAACAGCAGCAATGCCGCGAGAGCGAAGGTCAGATTGACCCGCCACCGTTCCGGCTCAGGATAGAAGCCGTAGACGAACTGGCTGAACTTCGCCTGCACGTAGGGCCAGCAGGCGCCGACCGCATGTTCCGCATCCGTCAGACAGGCATTGCGATCGTTGCCGCGCCAGACCGCATCGACCAGCAGGAATTTCACCGCCGGGATGACGGTGAACCACAGCAGCAGGATGCTGACGATGGTGAGCAGGATGTTGGCCGGCGAATTGAACAGCCGCGTACGCAGGAAACCGACAAAGCCGGTGGTCTTGACCGGCGCGGCGCGCTCGGGAACGAGGTCCTGGCGAACGAAGGGCGAACTGGCTAGATCGCTCATGGACCGAGACTCCGGCTGATCCGCCACCCGTAGAAGCTCATGAGCGCGCTGGTCACCAGCGAGATCAGGAGATAGACGCCCATCGTGATGGCGATGATCTCGATCGCCTGCCCGGTCTGGCTCAGCGTCGTTCCGGCAAAGACCGAGAACAGGTCGGGATATCCGATCGCTACCGCCAGCGACGAGTTCTTGGTCAGATTCAGGTACTGGTTGGTGAGCGGCGGCAGGATCACGCGCATCGCCTGCGGCACCACGATCAGCCGCAGCGTCGAACCGCGCTGCAGCCCGAGCGAGGAGCCTGCTTCCATCTGTCCCTTGTGGACCGACTGGATGCCGGCGCGCACGATTTCGGCGATGAAGGCCGCCGTATAGGTCGACAGCGCCAGCGTCAGCGCCACGAATTCCGGAATGATGCGCGAGCCGCCGGCGAAATTGAAGCCCTTGAGCTCGGGAATTTCGAACCGCACGGGCGCACCGAACAGCAGTGAGCTGACCAGCGGCAGGCCGATCAGCATCCCCATCACATACGGCCAGGTCCGGATCATCCGGCCATGGTCGAACAGCTGTTTGCGGGCGTAGCGCTGCAGCAGCAGCGCGGCGACGATCGCAATCACGATCGCCAGCGCGAAAGGCTCGAAGCCGGGATTGCCGATCGGCTTCGGAACCACGAACCCGCGGTTACTGAGAAAGAAACTGCCGAACAGCGAGATGCTTTGCCGCGGGTTCGGCAGCGCGCTCAGCACGGCGAGATACCAGAACAGTATCGGGAACAGCGGCGGCAGGTTGCGCACCAGTTCGACATAGCCGCCGGAGATCCGCGACAGCAGCCAGTTCGGCGACAGCCGGCCCAGCGCGATGATGAATCCGATGATGGTGGCGAAGAAGATGCCGATGATCGAGACCAGCAGCGTGTTGAGCAAACCTACCAGGAACACGCGGGTATAGGTGTCGGATCCGGAGTACGGAATCAGGTTTTGGCTGACGTCAAAACCCGCCGTATTCGCCAGGAATCCGAAGCCGGCCGTGATCCGCTGCGCCTGCAGGTTGGCGCGGGCATTGGCGACGATTTCGTAGCAGAGCCAGACCAGCGCCGCGACAAACAGGATCTGCAGCGCAAATCCTGCCCACCCCGCCCGTCCACCGAGCGCGCGCTGCAGTTTGGCGGCAAACTGCGGCGGTGGTTTTCGGGGCTCGATGGTCATCGCCGCAGCCTCTTGGCCAGCGGTCAGCGGATCGGCGGTGCGTACTGTATCCCGCCCTTGTTCCAGAGCTGGTTGAGCCCGCGGGCGATCCCGAGCTTGGAGCCGGAGCCGACGTTACGATCGAAAGATTCGCCGTAATTGCCGACCGCCTTCACGATCCGCGACACCCAATCCTTGGTCAGGCCAAGCTGTTCGCCGAGATTGCCATCGGTGCCGAAGGCCCGCTTGAGCTCGGGTTTGTCGGATTTCGCCATTTCATCGACGTTCTTCTGGGTAACGCCGAGCTCTTCCGCGTCGACCATCGCAAACAGCGCCCACTTGACGATGTCGAACCACTGGTCGTCGCCATGACGCACCATCGGGCCGAGCGGTTCTTTCGAGATCACTTCCGGCAGCACGGCGTGATCGGCCGGATTCGAAAGCTTGAGGCGTTCGGCATAAAGCTGCGAGACGTCAGAGGTAAAGACGTCGCAACGTCCGGACTCATAGGCCTTGACGGTTTCGTCCGCGGTGCCGAACGCGATCACCTCATACTTCATGTTGTTGCCCTTGAAGTAGTCGGCGAGATTTTGCTCGGTGGTGGTGCCGGTCTGCACGCAAACCGATGCGCTGTTCAGTTCCAGCGCGGAATTCACCTTGAGGGACTTCTTCACCAGGAAGCCCTGACCGTCATAATAGGTCACGCCGGTGAAATTGGCGCCGAGCGAGGTATCGCGGGAAAGGGTCCAGGTCGTATTACGCGACAGCACGTCGATTTCGCCGGATTGAAGCGCGGTGAAGCGATCCTTGGCCGACAACGGCACGAATTTGATCTTGGTCGCATCGTTGAAGATCGCCGCCGCAATCGCACGGCAGACATCGACGTCGAGGCCGGTCCAGTTGCCCTTGTCGTCGGGCGACGAGAAGCCCGGCAGGCCCTGGCTGACGCCGCAGGACAACATGCCCCGGTCCTTGATCGTCTTGAGCGTTTGCGCTGTGGCTGCCTCGGTCGAAAAAGCGGCGGCAAGAGCAAGGGTGAAAACCAGAGATACGCGTTTCATGGCAAAGCCTTTCAAGGGTCGTCCGGAACGTTTGCTTATCCTCGCTTACGCCGATGGGCCAACCCGGTGATCCATTGCTGCCATTCTTGCAAACGGCATGCCTGACAGGCAGTTTGACACGCAGTCCGGTCAGGCAATGGATCGACGGTCGCGGCAGGCCCCTCAACGTGCGGCGACTGAATAGCTCCAGCCCATCACAGAACGACTGGCGAGCCGGGTCAAGGGGTTGACGGCTGTCTTCTGTGTCCTGTTATTAACAAACCCAGCCCGAACCCGCCGTCCGGCGGGGCTTTTGAGGGGGCATCGCGGCTGGGCAAGAAATCTTTTGGTGGCGGCGGGCGCATGAGTTTTTCAAGGGATGACGAACCAACGGGCCCGCAGAAGGCCGAAACCATCCTGGTGACGGCGGGCCGCGACACCAAGGCGCAGAAGGGATTCGTCAACCCGCCGGTGGTCCACGGTTCGACCGTGCTTTATCCGACCGCCGAGGATTTGCATGCCCATCGCGGCGAGTACCAGTATGGCCGCCGCGGAACCCCGACCACCAAGGCGCTGCAGGAGGCGCTGATCGCTCTCGAAGGCCCCCAATGCGCCGGCGTCGGTATCGCGCCCTCCGGCCTTGCTGCGATCACCACCACCCTGCTCGCGGTGCTGAAGGCCGGCGATCATCTTTTGGTGTGCGACAATGCCTATCGTCCCACGCGCAATTTCTGCAACGGCATGCTTGCCCGCTACGGCGTCGAGACGACCTATTTCGATCCCCTGATCGGCGCCGGCATCGCCGGGTTGTTCAAGCCCAACACCAAAGCGGTGGTGGTCGAAGCGCCGGGCTCGCAATCCTTCGAGATGCCCGACATTCCGGCCATCGCATCGATCGCGCATGCGCGCGGCGCGCTTGTGATCGACGACAACACCTGGGCGACGGCGCTGTATCACCGCTCGCTGGAGCAAGGCGTCGATATCAGCATGCAGGCCGCGACCAAATATATCGGCGGTCATTCCGACATCATGTTCGGCACGATTTCGGCCAACGCCAAAGCCTGGCCGCTGGTGGCCGAAGCGATCCAGCTGCTCGGCGTCTGCGCCGGACCGGACGACGTGTTCCTGGCGCTGCGCGGCTTGCGCACGCTTTCGGTGCGACTGGCGCAACATCATCGCTCCGCGCTCGAAATCGCGCGCTGGCTCGCAGACCGCCCCGAGGTCGTCAGGGTGTTGCACCCGGCGCTCGAAAGCGATCCCGGCCATGCGATCTGGAAGCGGGATTTTACCGGCGCGTCCGGTCTGTTCAGCATCGTGCTGCAGCCAAAGCCGCAAGCCGCGGTCGATGCCTTGCTCGACACCGTCAAACTGTTCGGCATGGGCTATTCATGGGGCGGCTTCGAGAGCCTCGTCATTCCCTTCGACTGCGCGCCCTACCGCACCGCCACCAAATGGGCGCCGGGCGGTCCGGCGCTGCGGCTCCACATCGGGCTGGAGAATGTCGAAGACTTAAAGGCCGATCTCGATCGCGGGTTCGCGGCCTTCAACGCCGCGTAGGGCTGTGCGCATCAAACGCACTGCGCTCGATGTCCGCTATTGCCCAGGAAGCAGACGCCCTTCTCGGCGAGCGGAAGGTCTGGTTTTCCGCGGTATCGGCGTCAGTTCGTGCCGCATCGCGGCGAGCGAACGAGGACGGCTCAAAACTGCGACGTGCCGGACATGCTGCATCTCTCGCCGCAGTCGGTCGCGCAGTTTACGCGGCGCTGGTCGAGACGCTTTGTGCCGTTTCGCTGCGCACAACCGAACGTACAAATTAAGGTTCGGGCGGACTAGTATTTCGGTCGGCCGGTTCTATCTAGTCGGCGTGGAGGCTCTGATGCGCATTCCGGCTTTGGCGATTTTGACAGTAGTGACGGTTTCGACGGCGGTGCCGGCTCGGGCCCAGACGTATAATCCGGACTATCCGGTCTGCCTGCAGGTCTTCGGCAGGTTTCCCTACATCGAATGCGCCTATACCTCGCTGGAGCAATGCCGATGGTCAGCATCGGGCCGCGCCGCCATGTGCGTCATCAATCCATATCCTGGGCCCGCCGCACGAATGCCCGCGGAACGAAATTCTCGGCGGCATCGCCGGGTCTACTAAGAGCTTATTTTGGAGCACCGCCTGGAGTGCGGATCAATACTGCGTACCGAAAGCGACGTAGCAATTTAAGCACGCGCCGTGACTCGCGAACAGAAGATCACTCTCGGGGAAATGCGGTCCTCTGGCGTTCGCAGCCTGTTGGTTTGCTGCGGCGACTACAAATGCGCCCATTCGGTAGAGATCAGCGGGGATCGCTGGCCGGATGATATCCGGCGGTCTGATCTTGAGCCCCAATTCGTCCGTCAGGCGTGCGGCCATCGGAGGCCGAATTTTGATTGGGACGGAAGAGATCGCCCGGCGTGAACCGGCGAGCATTGATGTCCGCTATTGCCCAGGAAGCAGACGCCCTTCGCGGCGAGCGGAAGTTCCGGTTTGTGCCGATACTGTTGCAAAACTCCCAAAATGCCGTGCGATCAATTTCCCGCAAATGGACCAAACGAGCCGCAATCGCTGACCGATGTCGCCGCCAGGCCGTTACCGAAGTCGCCTGTGAGTTCATCGCAGATTACGTAGTCCCTCAAATGATTATTTGATCGCCGTGCGTACGGCCCGGAAAATTTGTGTTGGTCGATGCAAAAAGACCGCTTCTAGTTGGGCCGACTTGTTGCGGATGAAACGCCCGGCGATTCATCGCGGAGATACCGGACAAAAAACTCCTGCATTCTCTTCCGGCTATTTGCAGTTGCCTGCTCATCATAGGCCATAACGTGCCCTAGAAACTTCACCGTCTTCTGCTGATCAAACCCATGATAAGCATCTGGATAAATGATCAGCTCAAACTCCTCTCCTGGAGCCCGCTCTTTTTTCTTTGCCTCCTCACACAATGGAGCCGGCGTCCAGTCATCCTTTCCGCCTGCAAAAATGATGACAGGTGATTTCAATTTGAGGCAATGTAGTAGGGCTTGCCAGCCGGGATAGAAAGCGGCAACAGCCCGAAAGCCCTCTCGGTCGGCCGTGTTGACCGCCGCCCAAAGGGCAACACCTGCTCCATGACTTTGCCCGACCACAAAGAATTTAGTCTTGTCTATCTTTGGATGCTTCTGCAACGCTTCCCTGGCGTTAAAGAGATCGTCGAGCCTGAACTCGCTGGCCTCTCCACCATTAATACAAACTTTATCGGCAGTGAGGCCGCGCGCACTGAAGCTGTCCAAAATGTAGGTTGCAAATCCCACCTTTGTAAGAGATCGAGCGTGAGCCGAGAGGGATGCTTTCCCCCATTGGTTCAAACCTCCGCAGGCATGTAACAAGATTACGACAGGGAATGGTCCACCTCCCTGGGGAAAGGATAACTCACCGCCTATTGTTGCCCTGTATGAATACAAACTTGTCTTGCTCTCGAACTTGAAGGTCTCGGCATGTGCGGTCGGAAACCCGGACCCGAGCACCACGAGGGACAGCGCTATGCATGCTCTGGAATAGAGAGTCCGCCTCAAATCGTTTTTGGCACCAGTTCTCTTCATGCAGCGCTCCGCTGGATGGTCGACACCCAGTCCGTCACTCTTGAATGGTTCTCAATGCCCTAGAAGGGTAGAGCCCCGCCGCATCCTGCGCTAGACTGATTTTCTTAGCGACTTCTGAAATGGGTCAATCGCGTCGGTTTGACTTTGCGCCGACCACTTCCGGTCCACCCCGGTAAACAGACATTCTCCATGTCCGCCGACATGTCGCAAAGATGCCACTAACTGCCATCGGCTACCCCCTCATTTAACGATCGTGTATGAACGTCTGAGAGCGTCGGTTTCGCCGGGCGTCGTCCGATTAGGTAAGACTCACTACCGGTTCCCGATACGCGCATGAATCATTCTCTTTTTCGCCCGGCCAGTTGCAATTACTGGGAGGTTTTACTTACTTGTTTCCTGTTGAGCATTTCAGGACCGCATATGCGGTGACGAACGGAAGCCGAGAATTTGTAGATGCTCATGATCGATCCGCTCTATGTGGTTTCAGGATTCGGCGTCGGCCTTCTGGTTGGCATGACGGGTGTGGGCGGTGGCTCACTGATGACGCCGTTGCTGATCCTGTTGTTCGGCATCCACCCGGCGACGGCGGTCGGCACCGACCTCCTTTACGCCGCTACCACCAAGACTGGTGGCAGCGTGGCGCACGGTTGGGCGAGGAACATCCACTGGCCGGCGGTGATCCGGCTCGCCAGCGGCAGCATCCCGGCAAGCATCTTGACGCTCGTTGTTCTGTGGCAGTTCGATCTCAACGGCGAATCCTCGCGCAGCCTGGTCAACCTGGTGCTCTGTTTTGCGCTCTTCCTCACCGCGGCGTCGCTGTTATCCCGTAAAGCAATCATGGAACGCTATCGTTGGCGTTTTGAGCGGCTCGACCCCGGCACCACCGTCCGCGCGACCGTGCTGGTGGGCGCTGCGCTTGGCGTGCTGGTCTCGATTTCTTCGGTCGGGGCCGGCGCGGTGGGCGTGACCGCGCTTCTGCTGCTCTACCCGCAGCTGCCGATGGCACGTATCGTCGGCTCCGACATCGCGCACGCGGTGCCGTTGACGCTGGCTGCTGGCATTGGACACTGGGCGACGGGCGCGACCGACTGGCGCCTTTTGGGCGTGCTGCTGGTGGGCTCCTTGCCCGGCATCGTAATTGGTAGCTATTTTGCACACCGCGTACCGGAAAGGGCGCTACGGCTGGTGCTCGCTGCAACTCTAATCTTGGTTGCCGGCAACCTCGCATCCCATGAGCTGCATTCGTCGTTCTCGATGATCA
>ORJL010631451.1_pt1 | contig 12123 bp, 16 predicted proteins | sample 1779941 | NCBI WGS metagenome assembly ORJL01 (sample SAMEA104232317, study PRJEB22302) | groundwater metagenome | biome: forest; feature: aquifer; material: groundwater | place: USA | collected 2011-08-07 | depth 5.8 m
GTGGAGTTCCTAAAAACTATATACAACAGGCAATGCAGTTTTCTAAGGAAGCGAATTATGGCATTCAGATTACGATGGACAGGCCAGAATTTGGCGGGAGCTCAGGGGCAGAGCTTAAAGAAGGCATTTCATGGGGTAAGCTGAGTCCTAAGGCAACTCATGTAAATTTAAATTGCGATGTCACAATCGCCCTTCCTTTAATCTATAGTGCTCTAAAAGAGAGAATTTAGCTAGAGTGCCACTATTTAATAATAATTCATTCTTAAAAATATTTATATAGTAGTATTAATAGCAAATATCGAGCCGGAGGTGTTATACTCATGCCTAGAAGCAATCTTAGAAAAAAGGACAAAAAGTCTAAAGGTAAAAGAAAAGATTCAAAAAGAGAGCAATATTATGATAAGATAGAAAGCATAGAATATTAATCTTTTAGAAATTTAGTCATCATTTTCTTTTTCTTGTTTTTTTATCAACCCAGTTTTAGATCTTAAGCCCAGAACAAAAAACTGAGACTTTGGGTTAAACTAGGATTTTTTGGTAATTAATGAATTTAAGTATTTTATCATTTCTTGCATCTGTTTTCTGTTCATGCCATGTCCTAGGGCACCTTGCTCAATAGTTTCGAAAGTTGAAGCTCCACAACCAATGCAATGAAGTCCATATTTCTCCTGTATAGGGCCAGCCAAATTAGGATAGCGGCCAACCAATTCACCCATTGTCATATTTTTCTGTATTTTCACGATTGCCATATTTTTATCGATATAAACTGATATTTAAAACTTTTGAATTTTTTCCTATGGGTGTAAACTTTCGACTTGTCCATAAGCTATAATTCAAAAAATGAAATTGGGCGAAGAAATGGGAGACTTGGAGAATGCTGTTTTCAAAAGGTTTTTAATATTTTCTAATATTATCATTAATATAGCAATGGAAGGTTGAAATGACAATTGAACAAAACTCTCAAGAACTTAGCCAACAAGGAGTAGAACAATTTTCTTTAGGAAGATATTTTGCTACTTATTTAGCTAAGATAGATACTATATTATCAAATATGCCAAACGCAAGGCAAATTACACCTAGCGACATTTCTTTATTGAAAAACTTATTTTATCTCTACAGAAACGATGATGAAAATGCTCACCAGAAAATCTATGATAGACTATCAGCATTAATGAATGCGAATACATCTTATCCTTCTGTTAAAGATTTTATGAAAGTAATACTACCAGATTATGTTAGATCAATATATTTTGCTAATGGTGATGCAACTTTAAAACTTTCTAGACAAATAAGTGACAATGACATTACTATCGCTCGCGAAAAATTAGACAGAATAGGATATCCTACTACTGATGTTATGTACTGGACCCGCATTGTTAAAAATGATAAAAATGTTCTTCAAAGACTGGTTGATTGTTCCATAAAAGGACCAGAAAAATATCTGGGTCCTTTGGTTTACATAGAAAAACCTGAAGAGCAATTGCCAAATCAAACCCAACATTCAAAATTAAGAATAAACACCAATAATTTACTAGCAATGGACCTTGGTGCAAGAATATTGTATCAACAATTTGTAGATTCAGATCATGCAAGAATGGCAGTACTACCTTTACATCTTCCTTCAGTAAAAATAGATCTATCTTTGAGGGGAATAGGTAGGTGGGGATGTTTAGAGGGATTAGTTGTTGAATAAAATCAAAAAAGTGAAAATTACAACATCTGAATGAATGCTTCTAAAAATTATCTACTATAACTCTTACATTCTTGCCAATGCGATTGTCCCCATAATTTGCAGACTAGATTTGCGAAAAGTTAACGTCTAAAGTCTTCTTAACAAAAAGCTTTAAAAAGGCTCTCTAGCTTTTATCTTTTATAGCGGAGTGGGGCAGTTAGGAGTGCCCGTCGAATCTTTTAAAAAAGATGCGGAAGGCTCATAACCCGGAGGTCGTTGGAGACATTGTCGACGAATTCAAACGGGTGTGATAAAAGCACCCTGAATGTCCAACCTCCGCTATACTTTATTTTATTTCTTCATGTACAACTTTGAGAAGATAATACAGAATAAATATTTAAATACATTTTATTTTATGCATTATTATGAAAGATTCAATAAAAATAATAATTCTGCCAAAGAAAAATAAAACAGTTTTAACCAGTATTTTAAAAATTCAGTGATATTTACTAGGTAGGTAATAAAAACATATATATCTGCAGATAAATCTAATTTCATGTAGATGAAAACTGCTAGAAAAGCGTGGGTTATATCAGTAGACATGGGCTATGGTCACCAACGGGCTGCATATCCATTAAAGGATATAGCCTATCAAAGGATAATAACCGCAAATTCTGACAAACTTATCTCGGAAAAGGAGAAAAAATTATGGATTACAACCAAAAAATCTTATGAATTGTTATCTAGAGGCTCTACAGGAATTTTCAGCAAGATATTATTCAATATTTTTTATAAGATAGCCAATATATCTCCTTTTTACCCGACACGCGACCAATCCTCTCCAACTTTCATAGTTAGATTTGTCAACACTATGATCAATAAAGGTTTGTCTAAAGGCTCTATAGATTTTATAAAATCTGAAAGATTACCTTTAATAACTACTTTCTTCATTCCAGCAATAGCAGCCTCTAATTCTGGATTAAAAGATATTTATTGTGTAGTCACGGACGCAGATATAAATCGTGTCTGGGTCGCTAAAAACCCGAAAAAAAGCAAAATAAATTATTTAGTGCCAACGCAACATACAGTAAGAAGACTAATCCAATATGGTGTTCCTAAAAACAGAATATTCTTGACCGGATTTCCATTGCCAAAAGAAAATCTTGGTGGTAAAAACCTTCAAATTTTAAAGAAAGACATAGGTAATAGGCTTCCAAATCTAGATCCAAAAAATATATTCCTGCCATTGTACAAAGATGTGATAAAAAGGAACATAGGAAGCAACAATCTAAAGAAAAAAAGCGACCATCAATTAACAATAACCTATGTAGTGGGTGGCGCTGGTGCTCAAAAAGACATTGCCATAAAAATAATTAAAAGTCTTAAGCAAAGGCTATTAAAAAAGGAGCTAACAATAAACCTTGTGGCTGGAATTAGGATAGAAGTCAAGACTTATTTTGAAGATGAAATAAAAAAACTAGGCCTTGATAAAAGGCTTGGAAAGAACCTAAACATCTCGTTTGCTCTAGACAAGAAAACTTATTTTTCTGATTTTAATATGGTTCTAAGAAAAACAGACATCTTATGGACCAAACCTTCTGAACTTTCTTTTTATGCCGCTCTTGGGATTCCGTTGATACTTACTCCACCAATTGGAGCCCATGAGGCATACAATAGAAAATGGCTCCATAACATAGGTGCCGGACATTTACAAGAGGACCCTGGCTATGTTAATGAATGGCTCTTTGATTGGCTCAACTCTGGCATGCTTGCAGAAGCAGCATGGAAAGGTTTCCTAGAAGCTCCCAAACTCGGAATCTATAATATAGAAGAACTAATATTTTCAAAAAAGAAAAAACAATATTTTGAGTTATAAAATAGCGCAAAGGAGATACGAACAGAAAGTTGAACAGGGCAGACAAGATTTATTCAAATATTTAGGAGTCGATATAATAATAGTGAGGATTTAAAAAAAGAGGCTTTAAATCAGTCGGATTAACAATATGTTGGGCGTTTATGCAATCTGTCGGAATGGTTAATGATCATATCACTAGTTGTTATAGATATAAGGAACTAAAGTAGATTTAATTTATCTTTCCTTTCTTAAGTTTCCACTTTCTTCCAGCAGATTTTATTTTTAATACCCTTAATCTTCCTTTTTTAATTCTCATCTTATGTTGCATTTGTGAGATTCCTATAGTTTGTATATATTTATTTAAAAATGACTTGAAGTATTAGTTCAAGAAGCACGAGTTCTTATATAGTCTTGGATTATTATTGGTTGCTGGTCTGTTGCTTGCTGTTGATATTGTGTGTTCGTAGCTTGTGATTGTGAAGTGTCTTTAGTGCTAAAGACAGTGTTTGCATTATTTTGATTGTTATTTTATTAAGTCAAAGCGCCGGAACTGGGATTTGAACCCAGATCTCCGTTAGGAGCCAGCTACCTAGTATTAATTCCAGGTTCACCTTTCTTTAAGAAAACTGGTGCCATACCAGGTTAGGCGATTCCGGCGTTAAGAATATGGCTAATTTTACTTTTATAAAGCTTTTCAAAAGTTTTAAATAGTTTTATGAACATATAAAGCAGAAATGGAAGACATACTTGAATGCCCACAATGCAGCTCCAGAAACATAACTTTGGTGCCGGATGAAGAAGCCAAGTTCATCTATAAGTGCAAGAATTGCAATTATTCTGGCCCTAAAATAATTAAAATAGATAGATTAGAAGAGCAAAAAAAGAAACTGATGTCAATGACGCTTTCTACAAGCACAAGGAAAGAGATTGAACAAGCCATAAGAAGGAGAAGAGACACAAAAAAATGACCTTCTGTCATAAATGCGGGAAAAGAATCGAAAAAGGCCATAGGGTTTGCAGCACCTGTGGATCCTATCTAAGAAAAAGAGGGCACGATACAAATTACCTAACAATAATAATAAGGGCAGTTTTGGTTATAGCCTTGATTTGGGTTTTGATATGGTTTTTTAAGAAATATTGGAATACTTAGTTTTCTAGCATTTCAATTTCTATAGAAACGCCTTCAGGTATTGGAACTCTCATTACTAATCTTAAGGCTCTTTCATCCATACCCAGGTCGATCAACCTTTTATGAATTCTCATCTCAAACCTGTCAAAAGAAGCCTTTCCCTCGCCATCAGGACTTTTTCTTGTAGTTATCTTTAACCTTTTAGTTGGCAAGGGCACTGGTCCATGAATTGAAACTCCAGTTTTATCAGCTATCTCTTTAATTGAGTTGCATATCTGGTTTAGCTTTCCTATTTCAGGTGATGACAGATTGATTCTGGCCCTTTGCATAAATCTAAATGGAAAATATTTATTTATAAACCTTACTAATATGGGCTCTGTCAAGTCTTCGGCATATAGAAAGTCATAAAAAGGTTGACTTCTAGTCATTTATGAGAATTATTAAGGATTTTAGATGGTAAAAACTATAATAAGTTTGTATATATTGGTTGGATTAACACTTATATTAAGCGGATGTGTTAATGAAAATTTAAATAATCAAAACCAAGTATCAGAAAATAATAAAGATTACAAATTATTTTCTACTTATGATTTTGAAACTAATAGACTTCAATGTGCGGGCACTGGTACGTCTGGGGAAGGTCTTCGTAATCCTAATGCATTTGCTTTTGGTTTAAAACTTAAAGTAGTGGATTTTAATACTGGTGAAGATATAGAAATGGGTCGTGGATGGTATACTTTACCTAACGGCCAAGGTGGCGGAACCTTAGGAACTGAAAGTCCTTATTGTAATACACATATTGATGCAGAATCCGTAGATATAGAAGTATATGCTAAAGGTTATACGCCAAAAAAGTTTAAATTTGGACCTTTGGCAAAGGATAAGATTGTAGTGATTGAAGTTCCTCTAAAAAAAAGTTGTACTGAAAAAATTTATGATACTAAAAATGAAGCATACTTTTTTGATGAGATTAATTCTGCTTTTGCTTTGAATAAGGAAGACTACAAATTAGATTGTATGGAGGGTGAATTAAAGAGAGGTGGATTTATAAAAACTACTGGAAAATATAAAGATAATAGTAATTTTGAATTATTTTATCATTGGGGTTGGTGCAGTAGTGGTGGTGCAGATTGTGGTGATACACTATGCTTTAGCACTGAAAATGAAGAATTACTCAACAATGTAAATGAATATGTTGCTAAAAAAGATGGTAGATTTAATACGATGTCGAATATAAATTGTTTATCTAATTGAGTTAGGGTGCCAATTGAACAAAAGTCGGCATTTTAACTTCTTGTATATAAATATTAATTAATTTAATTTTAAAAAGTTTCTTTTTGCTTATAGATTAATCCAAGCCATTTATTCTTACCTAAGTCAAGATTAACTCCAGCCTGTTCAATTGGTGTTTTTCTTATGCCAAAAGCTTTATAATTTAACTATTCCTTTTAATTTCCATGAAAACCTTCTTCAGAAGAGTTACAATAGTCAAGGTCGAAAGACCAAATAAACATGAGATTAATGAAGAGATTCAGTGGTTTTCCAGTAGTTTAGGGTTATTTGGGGACAGAGATAAAGAAAAATCAAGGTTTAGAGTTTTTCTGGAATTATTAAAAGCAGCTAAAGTAAAAAGAGGATTAAGCAGCGAACAACTAGCTACTAGGACTGATTTAAGCAGAGCCACTATAATACACCATTTAAACTTCTTGATAGAACAAGGTTTAGTAATAGAGAGGTATAGTAGGTATTATCTTAGGGTAGAAAACCTGGAAGAATTAATAGACATAATTCAGAATGATGTTGAAAAAATCTTTTATGAGTTAAGCAAGATAGCTGAAAGTATAGATAAAGAGCTAGGATTAAAATAATTACTTTTCTTCTCTTTTGGTGCCTTTCTCAAAACGCTTGGTCCATTTAAAGAAGGCAGGCTTCCTTTTTAATTGTATCATGTTTTTTTCGCATTTACTAGAGCAAAAATTCATTATTTTCCCAGTTTTCAATACATAGATCTTGCCTGTGCCCCTTGCAACTGTATTCCCGCAAAAATCACATACTGCCATTTTATCTCTTATTCTGGGTTAAACGCCTAGCCTCGATTTCGGTTTCTCTGAGCATTAAGATGTCGCCTTCTTTTATAGGGCCCTTGCAATTCCTTCTTAGGATTTTGCCAGCATCCCTACCTTCAAGAATCCTTACTCTTACTTGGGTTACTTCCCCTCTTGCGCCCGTCCTCCCTATTACGTCCTCTACTCTGCTTGGAGTGGCATGTGAGAATATTGATTTTTCAGGAACCTTGATTTCTGGCTTGTGCTCTTTCACTTGAGAGGTTTTTTCCATTTTACTTCGATAATTCTTTTATAAGGTCTTTAGAATCGCCTTCTTTGATAATTGAAACAGCTGAAGTTGGAACTCCTAATCCTACACTTGCCCCTAATTCTTCCCTACTGGGAACTGGAATTATCACTATATTTTTTTCTTTGCAAAGCAATGGTAGATGCATGATTATTTCTTTAGGATTTACGTCTAATGCAACTAGTACTAGTTTTGCAACTCCTCGTTCTATGCTTTTTGTAACTTCATTAACACCCTTTTTTATTTTTCCAGTTTTCTTAGCTATTTCGACTGCCTCTAAGGCTTTTCTAGTAATATCTTTTGAAATTTCAGTTAAGTCCATCTTAAACCTCCATTAATACTATATCATAGGTTTAAAGTTTTTGTAAAATGTAGCTTTATAAAGGTTTGGAAAAGAGATTTAAAAGTGTGGCATCATTTCGAGGCATTACAGTTATAACTAATTCATAAAAAAGAGAATCGTTTTCTCAAATCTAAATCTTTTTATACTAATTTATTTTAAACCTAATCATGGGAGTTGCTTTAACTAAAATAGTTCCGAAACATGAAATTAAGATAGAAGCCTTAAATGGGAAGATTGTTGCTATTGACGCCTCTAATATACTCTATCAGTTTTTAAGTTCTATAAGACAGCAGGACGGCACCCCATTAAAGGACGGCAACGGAAATATAACTAGCCATCTAGTTGGATTGAGTTCTAGAATTCCAAATTTAATGAGTCGTGGCTTAAAAATATGCTTTGTCCTGGATGGGAAAAGCCCAGAATTAAAGTTTAAGGAACAGGGAGATAGAGAGATTAGAAAACAGACAGCTGAAGCAAAGCTTGAACAAGCAAAAGCCGAGATGGATGAAGAATTAATGCATAAATACAGCATGCAGACAACAAGACTGACAAAAGAGATGATAAGAGAGAGTGTTGAACTTATTACAAATTTTGGTATTCCAGTGATTCAGGCTCCTAGTGAAGCTGAGGCGCAGGCAGCATTTATGACAAAGGAAAATGATGTTTATGCTGCTGTAAGCCAAGATTATGATTCATTGTTGTTTGGAGCAGTAAGAGTGGTCAGAAATTTAACAATATCCCAAAGAAAAAAACTTCCTGGAGGGTCTACTATCTCTGTAAAGCCTGAAATTATTGAACTGAAAGAAGTTTTAAGCACTTTAGGCATTAATCAGGAGAAGTTGATAATAATGGGGATTTTGATAGGGACTGATTTTAATAGTAAGGGAGTAAAGGGAATAGGCCCAAAAAATGCACTTAAGCTAGTCAAGCAATACAAAAATTATGATGAATTGTTCAAAAAAGTTAATGCTGATTTTGATTGGAAGGAGATTTACGAGATATTTAAGAAAATACCAGTAAATAAGAAGTACGATCTTAAATGGGATAATGTAAATGAAGACAGGGTTAGAGAGATTCTGATAGAGAATCATGATTTTTCTAAGGAAAGGGTAGACAAGATTTTTGAGACTCTAGGGAGAAAGACCGGGCAGTCTGGATTAGATAAATGGTTTTAAGGTGTCCGTTGGGTTGTATTTGTTATTCTAAATAGGTATTCTGTTACCTCTTTGTCCAAAGAAATTAGAGCGCCATAGTAAGCTTTAAGTTGTTCTCGCAGTTTTGCAATTTGGTCGTTTCTCAATTTTTCAGAATTTGCTAGACTTATTTCTCTACCTAAGTTTTGGTTTAATTTTTGTATGATGCTTAACGTTTCCTCACTTCTTTTTTTTAGTGCTTCGTTGAATTGCGCCGCAAGCTTCATGTCTTCATCATTTAATTGTTTTAGAAAATTTATGTTTTGTTGCCTGCCGCTTTTTACTAGCGTTATTATCTCTCTTATTGTGTTATGTGCATTTAGTCTCATCTGTTTTATTGTGTTAAACTTATTTTCTATGTCCGGATTTTTATCTTCTTTGAGTGCATAATTAACCTCGTCTTGTAGCTGGTTAAATATTTTTTTTGTGTTATTTAGTTCTTGTCTAAGCGCAGTGTCCAAAATTTTAATCTCACTAGCTTCTAGTCTTAGTTCGTCTAGAATTCTTTGTCGTTCTTTTCTTAAGTTTTGGTAGAAATTTTGTAACAAGCTCGATAATCTTGTTACTGCTTGCTTGTATTTTTCATTGAACTCACTGCTTTTTGCCATTACTTCGGGGTTTTTACTATTGAAACCTCTAACTATGCTGTTTATTATATTTACAAGGGCTTCTATTTCTGTGAGCATTTTTACTCGCTCATCCCTATTTTGAAGCTGAGATATATTTAATTGTCTAATTTGGTTGTCTATGCTGTCTATTAGTCTATCTAGTTTTTGAGATTGAATGTCTATTTCTTGAGACGTTTGAGAATCTTTCCATGCCGCAAGTTTCTTTCTAGTTGCTTTTCCACCTTTCCACAAACCTTTTCCTGCCGCTGCAGCACCCTTTCCAATCCCCTTTCCTACAGCCCCACTCACAGTTCCGATATCTGTTGCTATACTGCCTAATTCATTTCTTGTGGGGAAACCGCCACTTCTAAAAATCCATGTGAATAACTTTATTATGCCCATTATTAATGTTATTAAAGCAAGAAATTGGAACCAACCCCAAAATAATCCTAGCGCTTCACGATCAGCATCATTTAATATGAATGATGCTGCTAACCAAACTAATAAGAAAGCAATTGCAAATCCAGTGAATTTATGTTCACTTTGTTGTCCTTTAAGTACTGAAAAAGCCAGAGCCCCAATTAACAAAAGTAAAACAACAGCCCATAATGCTCCAAAGTCCCCAAGCCTAAATTCTCTTTGATATTCAAAAAATGCTAAACTAAATGCAATTAATATACCAAGACCGGTAGCAGCTTTAGAATCTATACGATTTCCTAAAAATTTTTTGCTTATTGATATGAATATAACCAAAAATAAAATAAAATCAATAAAATAACCATAGTCCCTATAAATCTCTCCTGGATTAGTAATTCCCAATGGTCTTAATGTGTCATGTATTAAATTTCCACTATTAGAACCAGGAATTATGCTGGCAGCAGAAACAAAGTTAATTAAGAAAAGACTAATCAATAGATAAAAAACCAGCAAATATCCTCTTTTTTTCATGTTGCTCATTTAAAAATAAACATAGCCCTATATATAAATTTTTTGAAAAGTTTTAAATATGGATAAACCTATTTTTAATTATGCCAAAAAAGAGGTCTGGTAAGAATTTTAACAAGATTCTAAAAGAAGAAGAAACTATTGAGCAGCTAGAAAGGATTCAATTAAAAAGACTTGCAAAAGAGGACAAGAAGCTAGATAGAATAGAGAAAGAAGAACATAGCCTTGAAAGATTAACAAAGAAAGAGCTTCAAGAACTTCAAGACTTAAAAAAACTGGAAGAACAGATAAAGAAAAGTGTTTCTCAAAGTCCATTAAGGAAGATAACTTCAAGAGACATGGCCCGCGGCCTGATAGGGAGTTTTTTTGGAATAGTTGCTCATTTTGCTTTTATTGAAGGCGTAGATATTACAGAAAGATTTAACTTTACCATGCTGAGGGCTACATTGTTGTTGGTTACCTCTTTTTTTATAGGATTAATATTTTTATATGCAACTGGCTACAGAGAGATAAAGGATTTTAAGATATTATCAATATTGCCAATAAGGATAGTCGTGATGTTTGGTATTTCAATAGTATCGATATTATCAGTTTTAGCATTATTCGGAATATTGAATTCACATTCAACTTTTCAGGAAATATACAAGCAAGTAGCCGTAATTTCACTTCCTGCAATCATAGGGGCAGCGACTGCTGACATAATAGGAAAGAAAAATGAATGAACTGAATTTACAACTATTGAAAACTAGAATTGCCGGAATAAATGCTATTGAGAAGCAAGTATATAGTTTGGGGAGTTTTGCAGCACAAGGCCATATACCCGAAGGCGAATTTGTAAAAGCCCATGAACTAACACAAAATATTAAAAAAACGCGTAATTATTTAATAAGAAGAAGTTTGATTACAAGAAATATGATTAGAGAAGAAGAAAAAGCATTAGATGATTTTGATAGAGCAATAACAAATTTTAGAAGTTTGCACAGACATGCTGAATATGAACAGAAATTTTTTAATAATTTAAAAGTAGACTATGAGAGACTTAAGAAAACGCTAAAAAAGATTAACGAAATTCTCGAATCATAAAGCTTATAAATAAACAGATACTTTTATTATGAAAAGATGGCTGAACTTATTATAATACCCTCAATCATTATTGGATTGATTATAGGTTTTTACGAATTGATTTTAATTCATAAGGATATGAATTTTAGGGGAAGCCACTGGCTTGGCCATGGGATTCAGGCAGCCTTTTTTGCTGTTTTGTTTACATTTGCTTCTATGAATGTTGACTATGTAGTTGAACTATTTCCATTTTTAAGCAGTTTTACCCTTGGACTTGTATCTAGCGCTTTAGCTATAAGATTGTTAATAGGAATAATTGCAATAATAAAGATACAGGCAGCTTCTGCTGTTGTTAGAGGTGGAACTGGAGTAGCTGCTAGGGGCTTAAGAGAGCATTTCATTCATACATTTGTAGTTGCCTTTTTGATTGTCATAGTGCCTTACATATATCCGTTTATAGCGCCAATATTTCCTGAAGGCTTAAGATAAAAGGAAAACAAAAAGTTTAAAATTCTAAGGTGGAGCTTATTATTATGTTAACCAATAATGATATTAAGTTAATTCCGAGAAGTTTTGATGTAATTGGAGATATTTTAATATTTAATGATTTTCCTAAGGAGATTATTAAGAAAGAAAAAGAAGTTGGAAATTTTCTTCTTAAGAAATTTAAAAACGTTAAGGTTATTGCAAGAAAAACAAAAAATTTCTCTGGAATTTACAGGCTTCAAAAAATAAAGATAATGGCTGGAGAAAAAAAGAAAGAAACCTTACATAAGGAAAATGACTGTATCTTTAGACTGGATGTGGAGAAATGCTACTTTACTCCTAGGCTTGGAAATGAAAGATTAAGGATAGCTAGACAAGTTAAGAAAAATGAAATCGTTCTTATAATGTTTTCTGGCGTGGCTATTTTTCCTATACAAATCAGCAAATTCTCCAAGGCTAAGGAAATTTATGGAGTAGA
>ORJL010120898.1_pt1 | contig 12121 bp, 13 predicted proteins | sample 1779941 | NCBI WGS metagenome assembly ORJL01 (sample SAMEA104232317, study PRJEB22302) | groundwater metagenome | biome: forest; feature: aquifer; material: groundwater | place: USA | collected 2011-08-07 | depth 5.8 m
CGTCGAAGCGGCGGTCGGCGTATTTCTGGCCGAGCTCGAAGGCGAGATCGGCGATCGCGCGCTGCTCCTCGGTCAGCCCAAGCTTCGGGTGTGCCAGCACCTGCGCCATGGTCGGAATCTACTCGATTTCGGCGTCTCCACCAACCGGTTGTTCGAAGTCCGGGGGAGGAGTAGGGTTTTCGACGTGTCGAAGTACGTCGTCGCCCCTGTCGACTCCTTTCCCCCCGGATCCCAGCGCCGCGTGGAGATCGGCGGGCGTGGGGTCGCCATCTTCAACGTGGACGGGGCGTTTCGCGCGCTGCGCGACGTGTGCCCGCACCAGGGCGCCGAGCTCTCCGCCGGCACCGTCGTGCGCTCGGTGACGGCCGACCTGCCCGGGGCGTACGAGCTGGACCTCGAACGGGTGCTGGTCAGGTGCCCGTGGCACGGCTGGGAGTTCGATCTGGCCACGGGGCAGTCGTGGTGCGATCCGAAGCGGCAGCGGACGAAGCCCTATCCGGTGTCCGTCGAGCCGGGAGGGGCATTGATGACGGGCGAGGGCGGCGCCGCCGTGCCCGGGCCCTACGTCGCGGAGACGATCACGATCTCCGTCGAGAACGACTACGTCGTGGTGGAGCTCGAGGACCGGAAGGACTGATGTCGAGATGACGCTTGCGCAGGAGAAGGAGGGCACCGGAAGGACCGCCGGCACGCGGGTCGGGCTCGTCGATTGCGACGTGCACAACACCGCGCCCTCGGTGCAGTACCTGACGAAGTTCCTGCCGGAGCAGTGGCATCCGTACGTGCCGCAAATCTTCGGGCGTACGTGGGGCGGCGTCACGATCGGTGCGCGCCAGTCATCGGACATCTACCGGCGCGACAGCCATCCGCCGAACGGCGGCCCGCCGGGAAGCGACTTCGAGTTTCTTCGCGAGCAGCTGCTCGATCGCTGGGGTGTCGATCGCGCGATCCTCAACCCGCTCGAGGTGCTCGCCTGGCAGGTGGCGCAATACGGCGAGTTCGCCCACGCCATGTCGGCCGCCTCCAACCAGTGGATCATCGAGGACTGGCTCGACCGCGACGAGCGCCTGTTTGCGACGATGTCGATTCCTCAGGAGGACGGCCCGCGGGCTGCGCAGGAGATCGAGCGCCTTGCGTCGCATCCGCGGTTCGTCGCGGTGCTGATGACGGTGTGGGGCCGAGAGCCCTACGGGCATCCGAAGTACATGCCGATCTTCCAGGCGGCGAGCGACCGCGACCTGCCGGTGATCATCCACGTCGGCGGCTGGAGCGGCCAGCTCGTTGCCGGCGGGACGCCGACCTACTGGTGCGAGCACCACTCGCTGAACTACGAGGCGTACCACGCCCACGTGGCCAGCCTCGTCTACAGCGGCATCTTCGACCGGCTGCCGAATCTGAAGATCGTGCTCGAGGAGGGTGGCATCGGCTGGATGCCGTCGCTGCTCTGGCGTCTCGATCGAAGCTGGAAGTCGATGCGCGAGCACGTGCCACACATGACGCGCAAGCCTTCCGAGGTCGTGAAGGAGCACTTCTGGTTCACGACGCAGCCGCTCGACGAGCCGAACGAGTCGCTCTACCTCGTCGAGATGTTCGAGCATCTCGGGATGGACGACCACATCCTCTATTCGAGCGACTATCCGCATCACGACTTCGACGCGCCCGACCGGATCCTCCCGACCGTCGGACCGGAGCTGCGCAACAAGATCTTCTCGCTGACCGCCGAGGCGCTGTTCGACTTCGGGCCGAAGTCATGAGCCGCGACGCGAGGCGGTCGATCGACAGCGCGGTGCACAGTGCGGGACCGCCGCTCGAGCAGCTCGTTCCCTATCTGTCCGACTACTGGGCCGCCTACGTGCGTGAGACGTTCCTCGGCGGTGCATCGAGCGGTACGGGCCGGCTGCACGTCACGGCCGGGGCGAGCTTCACCTACCCGGCGTGGGCGGAGAGCCTGGCGCTCAAGCCCGATGAGGTGTCGCTCGAGGCGATCCAGTCGCGCGTGCTCAGCCGGTCGGCGCTGGCGATCCTCCACTGCTACGGCGGTGCCGAGGCGTTTACGCATCCGTACTTCGCTCCCGCGCTCGCCACGGCGATCAACCGGTGGCTCGCCGACGAATGGCTGTCGCGAGACGACCGCCTCCTCGCGAGCGCCGTGATCGCGCCGCAGCACACGCAGTCGGCCGTCGAGGAGGTCGAGCGGATCGCACAGGACGGCCGCTTCGTGCAGATCGCGCTGCCCGCGCGCTCGGGTGAGCCGTATGGGAACCAGCGGTACTGGCCGATCTGGGAAGCGGCGGCGTCCCATGGTCTGGCGCTCGCGATCACCTACGGCGGAGCGTCACTGACGCCGCCGACTCCGGTGCACTGGCCGAGCAGCTTCTTCGAGCTCTACGTCGACGCGCCGTTGCAGCACGGAACGCATCTGACGAGCCTGATCTTCTCCGGCATCTTCGATCGCTTCCCCGATCTCAAGGTCGTGCTCGTCGAGAGCGGCTGGACGTGGCTGCCGCAGTTGATGTGGCGCATGGACTGGGAGTGGAAGTCGTCGCGGCGCGAGGTGCCGTGGATCCGGGATTCACCGTCCGACTACGTCCGGAGGCATATCCGCGTCACGACGCAGCCGTGTGACGCACCCGACGATCTGCACCAGCTCGGTCAGGTGATCGCGCAGCTCGAGTCGGACGAGATGCTGCTGTACGGAAGCGACCATCCGCGCAGTCACGACGTCGGTGTCGATGACTTCCTGGGCCTGCTTTCGACGGAGCAGGGCGAGCGTCTGTTGTGGCGCAACGCGGCCGAGACCTATGGCCTCGAGAACCGCATGGGCGGCGTTGCCGCCGGCGGAGAGCAGGCGACTTCCGTATGAGCCTGCGTGACGAGGTCGCGGACACGATCTACCAATACGCGTGGGGGTACGACGACGACGACATGGACATGCTCGCGGGCGCGTTCGCCGAGGGCGCGACGCTGAATCACGCGATCGACGGGTCGATAGTGACCGGTCCTGCGGACATCCGTGAATGGATGGACGAGAAGCGCGAAGTCTTCCGGTCGAACGGGGAACAGCCGCGCCACATGATCGCGAACATCGTCGTCGAGCAGGACTCAGAGACGACCGCGTCGTCGCGCTGCTACATGACGATGATGGTGACGCGCTCCGACGGCACCGTTTACGCCCACCATGCGGGGCGCTACCTCGACCGCTACGTGCGGGTCGGAGATCGCTGGTTGTTCTCGGAGCGGCTGATCAGGGTCGACCGGGACGTTGCGTTTCCGCACCGGAAGTAGCGCGCACTCAGTAGGAGCGGGGCAATCCCAGTGAGTGCTGGGCGATGTGGTTGAAGATCATCTCGCGGCTGACCGGCGCGGTTCGCTGCAGCCGCGCCGCACCCCACAGGGTGGCGAGGCCGTACTCCGTCGCGAGGCCGTTCCCGCCGTGCGTCTGGATCGCCTGGTCGAGCGCGGCAAGGCAGGCTTCGGCCGCCGCGTACTTCGCCATGTTCGACGCCTCGCCGGCCGGCAGGCCGCGGTCATGCAGCCACGCTGCCTTCTGCGTCATCAGGCGCGCGAGCTCGACCTCGATCTTCGCCTTCGCAAGCGGATGGGCGACACCCTGGTGCGCGCCGATCGGCACGTTCCAGACAACGCGCTCGCGCGCGTAGGCGCTGGCCTTCGCCAGCGCATAGAGCCCGATCCCGTTCTCGAGCGCAGCCGCCATGACACGCTCGGGGTTCAGGCCCGAGAAGAGCTGGCGCAGCCCCTCGCCCTCCGTGCCGAGGAGCTCGGTTGCCGGAACGATGACGTCGTCGAAGAACAGGGTGAACTGCTTCTCGGGCGCCGTCATCTCGACCGGGATCGGCTGCATCTCGAAGCCGCCGCTCTTCGGGTCGACGAGAAAGAGCGACAGCTCGCCGCGCCCGCTCCCGGCATCGGTGCCGGTGCGTGCGACGACGACTACCCGATCGGCCTCGTCGACCGCCGACGCATAGACCTTCTGGCCACGCAGGCGGTAGACGTCGCCGTCGCGCGTGGCCGTCGTCGCGAGCTGGTGCGTGTTCGTGCCCGCGTCGGGCTCGGTGATCGAGAACGCCAGCTTCGCTTCGCCGGCGGCCATCGCGGGCAGCCAGCGCTGCTTCTGCTCGGGCGAGCCGTGGGCGACGAGGAGCTCCCCGCAGATTGCGGTCGAGACGATCAGCAGGAACGACGGCGTGCCTGCAGCGGCAAGCTCCTCGCAGACGATCGCAAGCTCAGCGATCCCGGCGCCGGCTCCGCCGTATTCCTCGGGCACGTTGACGCCCAGATACCCGTACCGGGCGAGCTCCGCCCAGAGCGCGGTCGCCTTGCGGTCGCTCCGAGACACCTCGAGGTAGTAGCGATGGCCGTAGCGCTGCGCCAGCTCGCGCACCGACGAACGCAGCAGCTGCTGCTCGTCCGTCTCGAGGAAGCCATCCATCACCGTATGTTAAATCAATCGGTCGCTTGGTAGGCTCGCCGGGTTGGCGGATCACATCAGTGGCGACGGCGTCCGGGTTGCGCTCGTGACCGGCGCGGCCGGCGGGCTCGGCCCGGCGTGCTGCGGCGCGCTCGCGGACCGGGGCCTGCACGTGATCGTGGCCGACCTCGATCGCGACGGCGCGATGCGGGTCGCCGACGGGCTCGGCGCGAAGGCCGGCGCGCGCGCCGCGGCGCTCGACGTGACCGACGGCGAGGCCGTCGGAGCGCTGATCGGATCGCTCGCAAGGCTCGACGTCGTCGTCAATCTCGCGGGTGTCATCCGGCGGGCGACACTTCCGCGCATCACGACGGAAGACTTTCGCCTCACAATGGCGACGCATGTCGAAGGAACGCTGCACACCATGCGCGAGGCCGCCCCGCTGATGCGCGCGAACGGGTATGGACGCATCGTCAACACGAGCTCGATCGCGTTCCGCGGCACCGTCGCGGGCGGCTCCTACGGCGCGGCGAAGGGCGCGATCGAGGGCCTCACGCACAGCGCGGCGCTCGAGCTCGCCCCGGACGGCATCACGGTGAACTGCATCGCGCCCGGGCTGATCGACGCCGGCATCTTCCTGTCGACGCCCGAGCAGTACCGCCAGGAGCTCATCGACCGCGTCCCGATGCACCGGCTCGGAGCTCCGGCCGACATCGCAGCCTGCGTGGGGTTTCTCGCCTCGGAGGAGGCCGGGTACATCACCGGCCAGACGCTGACGGTGTGCGGAGGCCTGACCCTTGGCTTTTGAGGTGCGGCTCGATCGCGATGCGCACGTCGTGACGCTGACGGTCGACAGCCCGCCCGTGAACGCGCTCCACCCGGACGTCGCGTCTGCGCTGGAGGCTCATATCGCCGAGATCGCCGTCGATGCCGGCGTGCGAGCGGTCGTCCTGACCGGCGCGGGCCGGCATTTCATGGCCGGCGGCGACATCGCCTACTTCCGCACGCTGACCGGCGCGAATGCCGAGGCATACGTCCTCGGAATCCAGCGGATGCAGGCGGCGATCGGACTGATGCCGCAGCCGGTCATCGCAGCCGTGAATGGGACGGCGTTGGGAGGCGGCTGCGAGCTCGCGATGGCGTGCGACATACGCGTCGCCGACGAGCACGCGGTCTTCGGCCAGCCGGAGGTGCAGCTCGGGATCATCCCGGGGGCCGGCGGGACGCAGAACCTGCCGCGGCTCGTCGGTCCTGGGCGCGCGAAACGCATGCTCTTCACCGGCGAGCGGGTGCCGGCGGCCGTCGCGCTCGACTGGGGGCTCGTGGACGAGGTCGTTGCGGCAGGCGGTTCGGTGGAGCGCGCGCAGGCGATCGCCGCCACGATCGCCGCGAATGCACCGCTCGCGGTCGCCGCCGCGAAGCGCGCCGTCAACCGCGGGCTGCAGATGACCGTCGAAGACGGGCATCTCTTGGAAGCCTCGCTTTTCACGACGCTCGTCGGCACGAGCGACTTCACCGAAGGCGTCGATGCATTCTTTGCGAAGCGCCCACCGAAATTCACCCGAGACTGAGGAGCTACCGAATGAAGATCGGCGTCGTCCATGTCACAACGGAGGCCGTCTCCGGCCCCTACACGGAGATGATCACCGCCAATCTCGACCGCGCGAAGAGCGACACGACGGAGGTCGTTCACCGCTACGTCGGCCACATGCGGCGCGCGACCGATACCGCGATCGCGTACCCGACCCTGCTGAACAAGGTGGACGTGATCCGTGAGTTCGTCGAGCTCGAGCGGGACGGCGTCGATGCGGTGTTCGTCGCGTGCTCGGGCGACCCGGGCGTCTCGGAGGCCCGCAGCCTGCTCTCGATCCCCGTCGTCGGCCCCATGGAGGCCGCAATGGCGCTCGCCTGTTCCTACGGGTGGCGCTTCGGCATCGTCACGGTCGCCGACCGCACGTGGGGCTCGTGGATGGATCAGCTCGTGCACATCAACGGCTTCTCCGCCCGCTACGCGGGCCTGCGGCAGCTCGAGACCCCGACGGCGCGTGTCTTCACCGAGGGCTTCTCCAATCCCGCGCTGGTGGAGGCGGACCTCCGGGCGCGCTGCGCCGAGATGGCAGCCGACGGGGCGGACGCGATCCTCCTCGGGAGCGCGGGGCTCAGCACCTTCGCGACGAGCTTCGGGCTCGCGGCGACCGATCCGCCGGAGGTTCCGATTTTCGACGTCCTCTCGGTCGGACTCAAGTTCGCCGAGCTTCGGGCGGAGCTGCATCAGCAGCTGGGCGTCCCCGCCGTGAGCCGCGGCGGCTGGCACGAGAGCTTCGCCGCCGAGGACCGGGAGCGGGTGGACCGTCTGTTCGGCTGGCAGCCGGCGGAGGCTGTCACGAAGCCGGCCTAGTCACTCGTCTCGTTCGCGGCCATGAATGCCGTTCCGGCGGCTTCGCCCGCGACGAAGCTCTTCTCCGCGAGCCAGCCGCCGTCCACGACCAGCGCGATGCCGTTCACGTACGAGCCGAGATGGCTCGCGAGGTAGAGCGCAGCGTTGGCGACGTCGAGCGCCTCGCCGTACCGGCCCTGCGGCACCGTCGTCGCGAGGCTCTGCTCGAACGAGCCGTCCGCGAAGTACCGCTCCGTCAGCGGCGTGCGAATCAGCCCGGGGCAGATCGCGTTCACCCGGATTCGGTCGGCGGCGAGATCGCGCGCGAGGCTCTTCGTCAGCCCGACGACGCCGTGCTTCGCCGCGGTGTAGGCGGGCCGGTGCGAGAGCCCGATCAGCCCGCCGACCGACGCGATGTTGACGATCGAGCCGCCGCCGGTCTCGCGCATCCGGCGCGCGGCGGCCTGGCACACGTAGAAGGTGCCGCTGAGGTTCACCGCGAGCACGTTGTCCCACTCCTCCGTGGGCAGCGAGTAGACGTCGCCGATCTCCCGCACGCCGGCGGAGTTGACGACGATGTCGATGCGCCCGAGCCGGTCGACACACTCGGCGACCGCGCGCTCGACGTCGGCCGGGACGCGGACGTCGCCGTCCTCCCGGTCGAAACCGGCCACCCGTGCGCCCTCCCGCGCGAACAGCGCGGCGACCTCCTTGCCGATCCCGCCGGCGGAACCGGTGACGAACGCGACGCGGCCCTCGAGGAGCATGGGCGCAGTATCGTCTGTCCGTGGAGACCGCGCGCGGACACGGATGGTCGATCGCCGGCGCGCGCCACGCAGGCATCACCGTCTCCGACCTCGACCGGTCGCTCGAGTTCTACTGCGGCAAGCTCGGCCTGGAATTGCTGTGGCGCCGCCTCTACGAAGAGCGCGAGATCGCGGAGATCGTCGGCGTCCCCGAGGCGAGCGGCTTCGACATCGCCATGCTGCGCGTCCCCGGCGCCGACCTCGAGGTCGAGCTGCTCGAGTACAAAGGGTGCGAGCGCCACTCGGGGAGCGCGCGGCCCTGCGACTACGGCACGGGTCACCTCGCGCTCTTCGTGCACGACATCGACGGCCTCCACTCCGACCTCGCCTCGCGTGGCGTCGCCTTCCGCTCCGACGGACCGGTCGAGATGAGCGCCGGCGCGAACCGGGGCGGCAAGAGCCTCTACTCGCTCGACCCGGACGGCTACGTGATCGAGCTCCACGAGCGGCCGCGATGAGCACGATCACCGACGAACGCGTCGCGCAGTACCGGCTGATGCACCTGATCCGGCGCTTCGAAGACCGCGCGGCGGAGCTCTTCCACGAAGGCGTGATCTTCGGCACCGCGCACAGCTGCGTCGGCCAGGAGGCGATCGCCGTCGGCGCCGCGAGCGCCATGCGCGAGACGGACTACCTCGTCGGGCATCACCGCTCGCACGGTCACTTGATCGCGGCGGGCGCGGATCTCCGGCGGATGATGGCCGAGATGTTCGGCAAGCGCACCGGCTACTGCAAGGGGCTCAGCGGCTCGATGCACATCGCCGACCTGTCGCTCGACATCCTCGGCTGCAACGGGATCGTCGGCGCCGGGATCCCGCACGCCTGCGGCGCCGCACTGACCGCGAAGCTCCACGAGACCGGCCAGGTGGCGGTCGCCTACTTCGGCGACGGCGCCGCCGGCCAGGGCGCGGTCCACGAGGGGATGAACCTCGCCGCGACCTGGACGCTGCCCGTCGTCTTCATCTGCGAGAACAACCAGTTCGCCCTCTCCGCCGACTGGCGCACGCAGCGGGCCGTCGAAGACATCGCCGACCGCGCCGCCGGCTACGGGATGCCCGGCGAGGTCGTCGACGGCAACGACGTCGCTGCCGTCGAGGAGGCGGTCACACGCGCGCTCGCGCACGCGCGCGCCGGCAACGGCCCCACGCTGCTCGAGATGAAGACGTTCCGCCGGATGCAGCACTCGATGCGCGCGAACCTCCCCGACGTGCGCGACCCGGCGACGCTCGCGGAGTGGGAGTCGAAGGACCCGCTGCCGCGGCTGGCGGAGCAGCTCGATCTCGACGAAGACGCGATCGCGGAGATCGAGCGGGACGTCGCGGCGCAGGTCGAGGCGGCGATCGAGACGGCGCTGGCGGACGAGGACGCGAGCCCCGACGACCTGCTGCCGTCCGTCTTCGGCGAGCATCGCCGGTACCCCGAGCCGCCGGCGCCGGGCGTGCGCCCGCTCGGCTTCGTCGCGGCGATCCGCGAGGCGCTCGAGCTCGAGCTCGCCGCCGATCCGGACGTGATCGTCATGGGCGAGGACATCGGCCGCGTCGGCGGCGTCTTCCGCGCGACCGAGGGCCTGTACGAGACGTTCGGCGCCGAGCGGATCCGCGACACCCCGCTGACCGAGAGCGGCTTCATCGGCTGCGGGATCGGCGCGGCGCTGACCGGGCTGCGGCCCGTCGTCGAGCTCCAGTTCTCCGACTTCGCGGGCGTCGCCTTCGACCAGATCCTGAACCAGGCCGCGAAGCTGCGCTTCATGATGGGCGGCACGCCGAGCATGCCGCTCGTCCTGCGGATGGTCTCCGGCGGCGGCGTGCGACTCGGCGCCCAGCACTCGCAGAGCCTCGAGGCGCTCTTCGCGCACATCCCGGGGCTCGTCGTCGCGATGCCGTCCAACCCGTTCGACGCGAAGGGATTGCTCGCGGCGGCGATCCAGAACGACAACCCGGTGATCTTCCTCGAGCAGAAGCTGCTCTTCTTCGACGAGCCGGCGCCCGTGCCGGCGGAGCGCTACGCGATCGAGCTCGGCAAGGCCCGCGTCGCGCGTGAGGGCACCGACGTGACCGTCGTCGCGCTCGGCGCGCTCGTCCCGCAGGCGCTTCGGGCCGCGCGCGAGCTCGAGGCGGACGGGATCAGCGTCGAGGTGCTCGACCCGCGGACACTCGTCCCGCTCGACACCGGGGCGATCGCCGCCTCGGTCGCGAAGACGCACCGCGTCGTCGTCGCGCACGAGGCAGTCCGGTTCTGCGGCTTCGGCTCCGAGGTCGCCGCGCACGTCGCCGAGCACTGCTTCTGGGACCTCGACGCGCCGGTTGTCCGCGTCGGCGCGGCGTCGCACCCGATTCCCTACCAGAAGGACCTCGAGCTCGCGACGTTGCCCGGTGCAGCGGAGATCGCGGCGGCCGTGCGCTCGCTCTGGTCGGCACCGCTTGCGCAGGGCTCACAGTCCACATGAGCGTCTGGCGAGACGCGACCGTATGACCTAGCGTCGGCGGGATGTACGCCGGCTTTGCATCTGTCGCTCCGCGCGCCTGTTCCGTCTCGCGGCAGGTTACATCAGTCAGGGGAAGTGATGTAAGATGAGGAGCGTGAAACGGCTTCAGATCATGATCGACGAGGATCTCGACGCAGCGCTCGGGCTCCAGGCGGCGCAGGAGGGAGTCTCGAAGGCGGCGCTGATACGGCGCTACGTCGGTGAACGGCTACGGCCGTTACCGCCGCTCGAGGAGGATCCCCTCTGGGACATCGTCGGCATGATCAAGGGCGGCTCGCCGGACGACTCGTCGCGCATCGACGAGGTCGTCTACGACCTCGATCGATGATCTTCGTCGACACATCGTTCTGGGTTGCCCTGGCGATCGACGTCGATCGGCGTCACCGTCAAGCGTCCCAGCTCTTCGCCGCTCGCCCCGAGGCTGCGCTCGCGACATCGAATGGAGTTCGGGGCGAGACGTGGACGTTCGTCCGCCGGCGCTTCGGACACCGAGCAGCGCTTGCGTTGATCGACCGGCTCGAGCAAACGCCGAGACTACGCGTGCTCCGAGTCGGGCAAGCTGACGAGCATGACGCGTGGGAGTGGCTGCGCCGCCACGACGAGCGCGAGTACTCCTTCGTCGACGCGACGAGCTTCGCACTCATGCGGCGGCTCGCCATCCGCGAGGCGTTCGCGTTCGACGAAGACTTCGCCGCCGCCGGCTTCGTGGAGCTGCGCGCCTGAGAAGCTCTACGCGAGCCGCTTCAAGAGCCCGCCGCTCGCGTCGATCAGGCGGTCGACCTCGCCGCGATCGACGTTGCAGTTCGTGATCCCGTACGCCCAGCGATAGCGGTCCTGGTCGAGGATCTCGAGCAGGGGCACGCCCGCGACGAGGTCGAGGTCCTCGCTCTGCGGCAGATAGCCGAGATAGTCGTTCGTGTACGCGGCCGCGATCGTCGTCGCGAACGGGCTCGCCGCCTTGATTCGCGAGCCGGCCTCGTTGAAGAGCTCGAACGAGTTCGTCACGATCGCGGCATCGCCGACGGCGATTCCCTGGATCTCGGCGCGGACGGGCACGTCGGCGCGCTCGACCATGTCGAGGTACATCGTCAGTGCGCCCCACATGTACGAATCGGGGTACGTCTGCGCGGAGGTCATCGTGTGGATCTCCTCCGACCACGTCTCCGGCCATTCCGGCTCCGGGCGCGCCTGCCACTCGTCCATCACCGCTCGGATCTCCTCCGCGGAGTACTCGTGACGCCGTCGCCGTAGCTCGAGCCACTCGCTCGCGGCGCCCACGCGGGCGTCCGGCGCCGTCTCGATCGTTCCGTAGACGCCGAGTGCGGCTCCGGCGAGCTTCCGGCCGAGCTCGTCCCGCGACTCGTACGAATGTCTGCTCGCCTCCCGGTTGCCGAACCACCAGTCGGTGAACGGCGCGACGTCGCCTGCGCAGCCCTGGATGAACAGCGGCTCGACGCCGTGCACCTCTCGTGCGAACGCTGCGCGCAGCGGGCCCGGATACTCGGCATCCCATTCGCGCGTGATGCCGCCGATCGTGATCGGGTGCGCGGTGAAGCTGATCACGGCGGCGAGCGGTGCGCCGTGCTCGGTGTCGATGCGGATCACCGCCAGCGAATCGTCGACCGGCCGCTCGTGGCGCGTGCGGTTGACGCTCAGTCCCCACGCCTGTGCCACACCCGAGCCCACGCGCGCAGGACGCAGGTTCCGCCACGCCGCATAGACGGCGCCGGCGACGAGATCCGGGAGTACCTCGGTGTACCCCTCGAAGCCCGGCGCATCCTTCAGGCCCGCCACGCCCGAGCCGCGCGATAGGCTCGGCCCGCTGTGGTTGTGGCTCGCGTGCACCGCCACCGCCTCCGGCGGGATCCCCGTCAGCTCCTGCACGCGTGCCCGCACCGTGTCCGTCAAGTCGCGGCCGGCGAAGACGAGATCCGTCGTGACGATCGCTGCGGTGCGCTCTCCGTCGGAGACGACGAGCGCCTGCGCGACGAGCGGCTCGCGCACGCCCTCCGCGAGACAGCGGC
>ORJL010165015.1_pt1 | contig 12117 bp, 13 predicted proteins | sample 1779941 | NCBI WGS metagenome assembly ORJL01 (sample SAMEA104232317, study PRJEB22302) | groundwater metagenome | biome: forest; feature: aquifer; material: groundwater | place: USA | collected 2011-08-07 | depth 5.8 m
AGCAAAAAGACTCAATGCAAACCATAAAAGAATGAAACGAAACATTGGACGCATGAACTTCTGTAAGATCAGTGTGGAGAAACCAAAGATACCAACAATAAGTAGTTTTCCTGGCATGGTAAAGAGAAATCGCAGTAAGGGTTGCGTCTCAGGAATTGAGAACTCTTTGCTGTATCGGAAGTTATACAGGAGGCCAAACTGGGCATAATCACCAAGCGCTTGTTGTGAGGCAAAATAGGCAATGCTTAGCAGTACAGGAACGAAGATGCCAATCCCAATCATCATTCCGGAACTCAACAGGGATCGGAAATTTTTCCAACTGATAGATCGAAGAAAAACAAAACCAAATACCGGAGCAATTACTGCCACATCAAAGACCGCTGGTATTTTGGTGAGGATTCCGAGTGACATGAATATTCCAACTGAAAACATGCGGAATGGCTCCACAGTGAATGATGCCTTATTTTTTTCAAACGCGGCAAACAATGAACTTCGCACAAACAATGCCATTCCCGCCAGAATGAATCCCATCGCAAATAATTCACCATTTGCAATATGTCCTTCGAACCAGGGCAAGGTAGTGAGTAACGCAAACAAACTCACGGCAACAATAGTTTTTCTCATCGATGAAAACAACCGCGAACATATACTGTAAAACAAGGTGGTTGTCACAACCATCCAGTTGAGAAATATAAACTTAAACCAAAACTCGGATGGCACCATTGCTAAAACGTAAATGATGGGAGTTTTATGATCAATGATGTCTCTGTAAAGTACAGCGCCATGTCGCATTGCCGCTCCTACCGTGAGATAAATGGCCTCGTCGCCATACCAATATGGTTCAAACAAGTTTGGGATGCGAAGGAGGATGACGATCACTAAAATAATGAGTAATGCTTCGTGTTTTTGCAGAAAAGCCAAGAGACGGCGCATATGGTTTATTCTACACTTTTTCCGTCACCTTGTACTCAATATATTTCCCAAGCATGAGGCGCGTATGTGCATCGATTCCTGGTAAGGCCGAGAAGAAAAACCCAATGACAGGAAGCATAATATACTCAAGCGGCTGCATAATGCGTTGCAATAGTGTTGCTTTATTTGGGCGTTGTGGGCGCGAACGCATGTCGATAATAAAGATTACTAATAGAGACACGAGTGAAATCGTCAAAATAGTTGAACTCACTTGCGGTAAGGTTTTACCCAAAATAGTCCGATTAAACTGTTGATTCAACAGCGGCGGCAGCATGGCACCAATGGTTACAGCAAACCAGTTTACCGGCCACAAAAAATGGTCCTCAATCGTTTTGAGTACACGGATAGTTTTGTCCCAGAATGGCACATTTTCGGCAAGAATCCATTGTTTGATAATGTATGCGTCATCGCTCACACCCCATGCCCACCGTTTGATTTGTTCATATTGATTCACCATGCTTTGCCAAAAACCGTGTGATTCTGCTGCGTCTGCATAGACCGGAATGAAGATTGGCGCAACCTCTAAATCGCCTTTCATCGCAAAGTATGCCTTAAAGAAAAGGCGGTAGTCTTCCGGAATCACGTCTGTATCCCAATAGCCGATGGCATCCACGAGTTTTAACGACAGAGAATATGTTGAAAAATTTACTAGGCGATCACTCCGCATCAAAATAAACATTTGATTGACAGAAAATATTGAGGCTAAAACCCGAATAGGAGGAGCGACCTTCCAAATGTTGTTGTAAAACATGATGCTTGGTTGCCAAATTCTGTTATATCGTTTTGGATTGGTGAGAAACTCATAGGTGAGTGCGCTAAAATAGTGTGGATGAAACAACGCGTCAGCGTCTTCGCTGGTGATTGTCACATAGTTGATATCCTCATTTTGTTCTGCAATTAATTTTTGTTTTGCTACTTTTGCGCCCCAAGAAGTATTGGATGATTTTCCTTTCACCTCACCATGAATGTCTGGATGATAGGTAACCCAAAGACTGCCAAAGGTATTCCCATATTGTTCCAGTAAGATCTTGGCTTTCCGTTTTGCTTCTTCTCCTTCGCGTTCTTCAAAAGAGAGAGTAATAAACAGTTGTTTAAGTGGAAATGTTTGATTGGTTAATGTTTTGAGCGTGCGTTCTAGGGTTGAGAGTGGTTCCGTATATGTTGGAATAATAATAATATGTTTCATTTTTTTCCAGTGTTCGAGTTTTTTTACGTCTCGTAACCAATCGTATGCAATCGAAGCACGAATCTTAAAATGAGCAATAATCGCAAGAACAGACATGGTGAGTGAACGGTATAGCCAATACACGTCAAACGCAATAATGTAATACGCAACAATTTCTGGAATCAAAAATGATCCCCACAGCGGAAAAAGAATCAGTGACCACGAAGTAAAACCCGGAAGTATTTCTAGGAATCGCTGTGTCCTTACTGGATGGCGGCGAACATAACGTTTTAACATAGGTTCCTTGACTAATGAAGATGAAATACTCTTTCTGCGTTTGCTGTTGTTAGCTTCTCACATTCCTGCTGTGATATATCCAATACTTTCGCGAGTTCTTGTACCGTTTCTATAATGAACGCTGGTTCATTTGTTTTTCCTCGCTTATTTTGAGGTGGGAGAAAGGGTGCATCTGTTTCGAGGAGAATTCGATTTGAAGGAGTATTTTTAGCAAGATTACGAATTGCTTCTGCATTTTTATATGTCAGATTTCCAGCAAAACTTATGTTTCCACCTAGTGCTAATGCCTCTTGCAAATACTCTTGCGAGCCGGACATGCAATGAAGAACAAACTGCATTCCTGGGTGCACTTTCAATATTGAAAGTACATCGTTGTACGCATTTTCATGTGTGTCGCGACAATGAATCATAACCGGTAAATCATAGTCGTGTGCAAGCGAGATTTGAAGCTCAAACATGATTTTTTGATTCTGCTTTATCACTTCTTGTTCTTGTGGGTCTGTCGGTAATCGATAGTAATCTAATCCGCATTCGCCAACCGCTACAATCCTATGAAGCTTATCCTTGTCTAATAAGTTTTTTAACACTGCCATATACATGTCGGTATTACTTTTATCTGCACATTCATCTGGATGAATACCCACCGTTGCATAGAGATTTTTCTCTTGTTGCGCTATTTCTATTGCGACTTTGCATGATTGTAAATCTGTGCCAATCACAATACTTTTCCCTACGCCGACTTCTTGAGCATGTCTCCAATACATTTGCCAATCCAAACATAGCGGTTCAAGATTATAGTGAACATGCGTGTCGATGATCATACAGTGATCTTTGGAAATAACGGTTGGATCGCATCAATTTTATCGCGAGAAAAATATCCCAATAATGTTTTGGCAGTTTTCGGCATGAAAGGCTGGAGATCAAAGGAGAGTTGAACAAGACCTTCAACAACACTTTGCATCACCGTAGTTTTTTCTGTTTCTGGAAGTTCCCATGGTTTTTTATCTGTTAATATCTTGTTCAGCTCAGTGACTTTTAGCCACACTGCATCAACAGCATCTTTGAAACGGTAGGACTCAATTGCTTCTGCAACAGCAGGAGTAAAAGTCGTAGGAACCGGCACTTTCTGTATTTGAAGTGCCTCGCAAAGTTTAGCAGTACGGGAAGCCAGGTTCCCTAACTCGTTTGCGAGATGCGCTTGGTATGTTTCTTTCAGTCGATCAATAGTGAAGTCTATGTCTTCAGTTGTAGACATTTCACGAAGGAAATAATATCGCAAGGTTTCACTACCGAATTTCTGCGCCATCTCAAATGGATCTACAACATTTCCCAATGTCTTGCTCATTTTTTGACCGCCCACTGTAATATATCCGTGGACGTATACATTTTTTGGCAACGAAAGTTTTGCCGAAAGCAACATCGCTATCCAGTAGACAGTATGGAAACGAATAATTCCTTTTCCAATGAGATGAACATCGGCTGGCCACCATTTTTTATACAACGCATCATCAAAACCAAACCCAATACCACTTTGATAAACATTGAGTGCGTCAAACCACACATACATCATTTGAGAGGGATCGTTGGGAACCTCGACACCCCAATGATGGGCTCGCTCACGAGTACGGGAAATGCTGATATCGTTTACCTCACCGTGTAAAAAACCAAGAACCTCATTTTTTCGTTGCTCCGGAACAATTTTTAACGCGTCGGTTTCAATGAGTTTTATGAGTTGGTCTTTGTACTTTGATAGTCGAAAGAAATAGTTTTTTTCGGTTACAACATCTAGTTTTTTACCTGGATGCTCGAAACACTCGCCGTTTTCATCAAGTTCATCTTTGGTATAAAAAGTTTCGCACCCAACACAATACAATCCTTCATATTTTTTTTTGTAAATATCATCTGCACTGTCGCAGAGTTTCCAGAGTTCTTGGCTTGATTGATGATGCGACATACTGCTCGCGCGCTCAAAAATATCGAGCTGAATATCTAACGCTGATAATAAATGTTTGAAGTATTCAGCATTGAGGTCACAAAACTTCTGAACCTCCATGTCAGCTTTTTCTGCTGCCTGGACGATCTTTAGCGCATTTTCATCTGCTCCACTTAGATACAAAGTTTCATCGCCCAAAATGCGATGATATCGCGCAATAACATCACCCTGAACGAACTCATAGGCATGTCCCAAGTGAGGTTTGGCGTTCACGTACGGAATAGCGGAGGTCATATAGAACTTCATTGGGCGTATTGTAGCTCGAAATGCTCGAGAAGGGAAGATTACTTTTCCTCAATCTCTCCGCCAAACAACCGCATGAGTTTATTGCTCCAAATCTCTGCCCAAGACTCAACTTTCAATTTTTGAAGTGCCAATTTATAACCCTTTGTCTGCATGGTTTCAGCAATAGAAGAAATTGTAGCAGAGGAAACTTTCAATAATTTGCGGATATACTCATAACTTTTCCCCTGATCCAATAGCACGCCAATAGCCAGGCGTTTGGCAAAGATGGAAAGCTCAGTTTTTGAGAAAAAACCTTCACAGAATAACCGCGATTCTCTACGAGAAGACAAGTCAACAAATACTTGATATAAGGATGCGTTAAGTTGTTGCTCGAACATTTCTTCGAGTGGTTGCGACGATCGTTTCGACATAATAAATTCTCTATATTGAGTTTTCTTGGGCGGCGACCGTACATTACCAATGATGGTGCGTTTCGTCAAGCTCTCTTACTTGGTTCTCTTGTCGTGTGTTACCATATGGACATGATCACCACCCTCCTCATCCTGCTTCTTTTGGTTATTATTGGTCTTGCCGTCGGATTGTTTTTGTATCTTCAAAAAAAGCTCACAACACTTGAGGGAAATCAGCATGATAGCACCATGTTGGAGTGGGTGAAGACAACACAAACAGACCTCAAAGATCTGCGTGAAACCATGAGTAAATCCATGAGCCAGTCTGATCAGCGCATTACCTCCTCTTTGCAACAGCACACAAAAGAAATTCATGATCGGCTCACGCGGGCCGCAGAAGTGATAGGTGAATTAAAACGTGAAGCAGGGGCGTTTAGTGAGGTCAGCCGTTCAATGAAAGATCTTCAGGAGTTTTTGCGTTCACCAAAACTGCGAGGAAATATTGGTGAGCAAGTCCTCAAAGATATTATTACGCAGATGTTTCCCAAACAAAGCTTCTTCATGCAGTACAAATTCCGTTCTGGAAGTATTGTTGATGCGGCAATCAAAACAGATGCTGGGATTATTTGTATTGACTCGAAGTTTCCGATGGAAAACTTCCAACGCATGACCAAGTTGGAGACAGAGAAAGAACGCGGGGTGGCGAGAAAAGAGTTTGTCCGTGATGTCAAAAAACATATTGACGCGATTTCTTCAAAATACATTTTGCCGGAAGAAGGAACGATGGATTATGCGCTCATGTATGTGCCATCCGAGTCGGTGTTTTATGAGATTGCCAATGATAACTCGATAGCGGAGTATGCGCGCATGCAGAGAATCTACATTGTTTCACCAACCACGCTATATATGATCTTGCAAACAATTCTGTTGTCGAACGAAGGTAAAAAGATCGCCACAAAAAGTAAGGAAGTATTCCGCATGCTCAAAGCGGCGCATCAGGATTACAAAAAGGTTGGGGACCAGTTAGATAAATTAAACAGACACGTTACGAACGCATATAACAACATGTCCGGCGTCACAAGTTCTTTCATAAACCTTGGAAATAAACTTGAAACATCGAGCTTGTTGGAAGAGGTGAAGCACCCAGAGCTTCCTATTCCTGAAACGGAATGATTTCAACGCGGGCGTTCCTCTCCGAAAGTGCAAAACTCTAGTTACGTTTTGGAACAATATAGAGTTCCGGATTGAGTGGCGGGAATGGCAAATCGTTTACTGTTGGATCCGCAATAATAACGTCTTGATTTAATCGATTCATCGCTTTATCGAAATCACTCAGAGTGTTGGTAGTAGGAGTTGGAGATGGTGAGAGTTCTGATGTCAATCGCAAGCTCTTTCTTCCCATGCCCACAATCAGCAGAAGTAAGATACTTAAGATGACAATGGCGGCGGTGGCAATAAGAATAATACGTTTTGTGGTGAATTTTTTCTTTTGCGCTATCACTTGTTTAATGTCAAGAAGTGACTGTTCAGATTGAGTTTCTTGAGCAGGTATGGGACGTTGCCAGAGAGCCTGATCTTCCATAAACTGAGTTTGGTTTTCGGCAGTGTTTTTGATCATTTTGCAAACTCCTTCAAAAAGCTTTGGGCAAGTCTAAGCTTCGAGAAGCTTTGCCCAAGAGTGTCAACAATTTGCGAGTATGTACTCAAGTTAAAAGAGTTTTGTTGATCAAGGTCTTCTAAACGTTTCATGACTCCAAATAATACTGTTTTGATATCTGTAATCGTTCGCGACAGTTCATCATAACCTCGCTGTTTTTCCGATAAAACAGAGGCACTTGGGGACGATGTTTGCAGTTGATCAAACACCTGTGCTGTTAAAAGTCCAAGTTGGTCTGTTGCTGACTGAATATTTGACACTTTTATTAATGAAAGTGCTGAATAAGCAGTAGCAACATATGCCAAGTTTCGACTTTCGTATTGCAAAGACGTTTTATCTAGGGCAATACGATCTTGACCTTTGTCGATTTGTACACGCATGATCCCAAGTTCGACAAGAACGTCCTGCAATCTATTCACTTGAATAGATTTTTTTGTTAGTTCAGCACCCTTCAAAGCTAACATAGTTTCTCGCAGAGCTTGAAAATATGCCGTGAGTGTATCAATGCGAGCAAGCTGCACATCCTTGGATGCCTTTACTGCATTTTCTAACGAAGCAAGCGTTTGGATTTGCTTATATTGTTCTGTTGCAACAAAAAATTGTGATTCTTTTGCGCGGTAATCATTGAGCTTTTGGACGTAATCATTGCGTGAAATTTCAATCTGTTGCGCAGTTTGAGACGGTCCGTCTTGGGCAAAACTCAGTTTCGGAGAAAACAAAACTGTGGTTTGTAAGAACAATGCAAAAAATATCGCGATCACTGTCATTTATGCCCCTTGTGTTGAAGAAGATCCAACAATTTTATTGCGCACAAACTCAGTCGCTTGAAATAGCGCCTCAAAAGTTCCAGTGTCCAACCATTTCCCTTGAACGAGCTCTACATCAAGTTTTCCTTCTTGAAGATACAAAATATTAATGTCGGTAATCTCTATTTCACCTCTTGCCGATGGTTGTAATGACTTTGCTTTTTGCACAACACTATTGTCATACACATAAAGACCGGTTACGGCATAGTCTGATTTTGGTTGAGTGGGCTTCTCAATGATAGACAATACCTTATGATTTTCATCGAACTCCACTACGCCAAAGCGTTGTGGATCGGGGACTTTACTCGCAAAGATCAGTGCACCAGATTTGAAGTTTTTTATAGGCGGGATGAAATCTTCCTCAAACAGGTTATCCCCCAAAATTAATGCGACGTTTTCTTTATCAATAAACTCTTCACCAATCAAAAAAGCATCGGCTATTCCTGCTGGTTTTTCCTGTACTTCATAACTGATCTTGCAACCAAATTCTTGACCGCTCCCCAGCAATTTTACAAAGTCTCCGGCATGATCGGGTGCAACAATTATCAAAATTTCCTTAATGCCAGCTTTCAACAACGTTTCTAAAGGAAAATAAATCATTGGCTTGTTGTACACAGGAAGGAGTTGTTTACTGGTGACTTTCGTCAATGGTGCAAGACGCGTACCTGCTCCACCGGCGAGAATAATTCCTCTCATACATTCCCCTTTTCTCGTGTATCTATTTTTTGCGCATGAACTTTTTTGCAAGCTCATGTTTTCTAAAAATTAATGACAACAAGCAAAGTTGTTGCGAGCAGTCCAACAAAAAAGTATTCTAACACAATACGCGATGTAAGCATCTTTATGTTTCTGTGATGCACAATCCCCCAGATGAAGTATGCGGTTCCCAAACTTACAGCCATTGCATGTTGTGCCACAATATATTTTCCTGCAGAGAAATATCCAACCGTAAACAACGTCAGAATTCCAATCAAAAACATGTAATCCGCTGGATGTTTATGGAACTCTTTTGTCATAATAACAATCCTCCTTGTTTCATGAACAACATGACAAGGACTATTGTGAGAATCGCAATATGTGCCAAGTTTTTACCAACCACACGGACCAAATTTTTTCGTTTTGCAATAATACTGTCGATGATTAACACGAGAAGGACCAGACCGACTATGGCAAGAAAGACAGAACGGGTGAGATCAATGGGAGAGATGAGAGGTTGTGTGAATGATACAACATCAGACAATACATTTGTTGTGTTTAACGTTGTTTGCGTTGTTTGCTCGGATTTTTGCAAAATACTTGGTGTTGTTGTGGTAGGTTTACCGAATAACTGAACGACCAGCGTTGTTTCGACGCCGTTGAGTTTCCCGTCAACAACAGCAATACCGGTGTCTTTATATTTCGCTTGAAGAATATTTGCTTTGTGTGAAGGTGAAGCCATCCATGCATTCACCATGGTCGGGGCGTCTCCAAAGTCACGCGCCAGATTTTCGCCTGCTACTGAATATTTATATCCCATATCCTGCACAAACACCCACGGAGTTTTACCAGAAGGTGAGTTGTGTGCCCAGTATTGGTCATTAAACATGTTGGTGGCTTTGGCGAGGGCGGCTTGGTTAAGCTGTTCATTGAGTGAAAGCGTATTTTCTCCTTGACTGGTACGCGCTTTATTCGTGAGATCGAGTACTTGTGAAACAGTAATGCTTGAGGCGTAACCCAATATGCGACCAAGTGGAATGGACTGGAACTGTTTGAACATTGCCTGGAACATGAAGGTAATCGCTATGAGCACAACAAAACCTTCGGGGTGAAGGATTCGCGCACGATGATTATTCGTGTGCTTCGGCGTAAACAGATGGGCAAGCGTCGAGAACATGGGCTTATCATAGCGCGGTTTCATTGAAAATCTCAAGGGGGGCAACTCGTTAGGAAAACATCGTTACTGACGGTTGGAAGAAGAGTGAGAGATGAATAGGCGGAAAATAATGATCATCGTGAGAAAAACAAGAGCCGTGAGAATGCCAGCGATGAGAAGAAAAGTGATTGGTGCGGATGAGGGTGATTGTGCGGGTTGGGTGAGTGGGAGAAGTGTGGCAGAGGAAGTTCCGAGGATCTGTCCCTGTGGTTTCGTAAAGGGATGGAGGGGTTGTAGTGGAGAGGGAGATTGTATAACGGCTTTTGTTACAACATTTGTCGGTTGAGGGGTAACTATTGGTGTTTCTGCTACTGTATTCTCAATCGTATTTTTAGGTGTAACTTCTGCCGTTTTTTCGGTACCGATACGTAAGTTATAGGTGAGGGCAGTATCTTGAAAACTGTCGGCAACTTTTTCTGCGGGAGTAAACGTCATACGATATTGTCGCTGCATGTGCGGTTCTAATGGTTCCAGCGTGGTGTATCCATGCGAAACGAGTTCCTGGAAGGTGACTGGACCATACAGTTGCGCCCGTGTTTCATCATCGGTCACAATGTCAACGGTAAAGGTTTTAAGAATGGGAGAGTCTGCGGGTTGAGTCTCTTTGATCTCGATAGCGCTTTTTGCCGTAGTATCGTTTTCATTTGAGATCGTAAAAACTTGAGTGGCAATTTGGCCCTGTTGTAATGATTGAGCATTTAGTGATTCGTTGATGATCACAACACTCCAATCGTCGGTTTGGAAATATTTCCATAATTATCGGTCGCCCGGATAGCAAGAAAATAAGACTTTGTTTCGTCAAGATGATCGATAAAAAGGTGTTCGATTCCTTGCTGTTGCGGAGCATGAAGACTTTCTTGAGAAATTTCTGCGGTGGGTAGTGAATCAAGATTTGTATCGTTGGTAATCGGCGTATCTGAAATACGAACATCGATCATTTGGATGCAACATGACGATTCCGAAACTGCAAACGTGATAACTGCCTCGCCGTTTGGTTCTCGAGTTGCGGTGATGGCTCCAAGTTCTCCAATATACTCACGAAACAGAAGTGGAACACGATGGGCTTCTTCAATGTTACGACTAATATCCTCGCTCCAAAATGTGAAAGCTTGATCTTCCGGTCCTGGCGAAAGATTAAAAAGACGCGTAAAAGCAATCTGCGCTGAATTGGCTAGATGATAATACGTCGCCGTTGAGTGTTTATCTTCAAATGAAAAAGAAAATTGCGTTGATGGATTTATTGCGATGGTGGTTGTGGTGATCGATTGTAGCTCTAATATATGCGGTGTTTCAGCGATATTGGGATCCTGATCCAGCAAAAACTCAATATTCAGCGAAGATTCGGAAAACGAAGAAAGATCAATTGGAATGGTCGTATCACTCTCCGCTCGCGTTGCGGTTTGATAGACCGGTTGGCCATTGATTGAGACCGTAAAAACAGGAACAAGACTTTCTTGCTCGTCACCTCCGGTAAGTCGATAGGTGAAGGTTAGCGTAGGTGATGTATTGGGGATAACCTGCGAAATACTACTGATGTTTGATGAAGCGTCTTGTGAATCTCCAAGAACTACTATCCCTTTAGTGATGTTTGCATGCCCAGCAGTTTGCCAACCTTGCAATCCATCAGAAAAATTCCCATTCGTAATAAGTTCTTGTACGTGACTTTGTTTTCCATTTTGCGTCACCACGATAGTTGTTTTTGGAGGAGTCCAGTCGCCAAAACCCAGAGTATTTCCAGGCAAAGTTGTGAAGGTGGTGAAGTATGCGGAACAGATCTGCGGTTGAGCAAGAACTGCCGTGAACATGAATGCAAAAACCAAACGCTTCATGTTTCATACTGTACGCCGCAAACCTTACCGATCGATTACAAAAAGGTATCTGCTCGTGTATAATCCGCCTTGAGGCAATCTAGTGTTGTTGTGTATGTTGCCAGAGTTGTTGAGTAACAAGTATCGGCCCCATCGTCTAGTGGCCTAGGACGTCAGGTTCTCATCCTGAAGATCGCCGGTTCGAATCCGGCTGGGGTCACAGCCTATGAAAATAGCCGAAAGGCTATCTTTAGAAAATCTCTAGGCAAAAAAACAATCATTCTTTGGCAGCAATTGCTTCTTACTCTCCCTTAGGGAACCAATAGGGAGAATTTTGAGAGACAACATGCCAAGTTGCATGGATCGATTCTGCATTGGGATGTCCCTCTGCAACACTTTTTGCAACAAACTTTGCACCTTCTGCTACGGTTCTTATTACTGTAGGAGAAAGAAGTGAAAGATCAATCTTCTTTTTTGTTTCTGGTTCTATTACAGTAAGATTATACTCAATGAGATATCGTTGAAGCATTTCTAGCTCGGATGATGGCATATAAACTCCTATGAATAAGGTATAAGTGTGATACGTCGTGTATTATACACCTGCGGTTTAAACATTTCTATTGGGTGCGCAAACACTTTTTCGGCAGTTGGGCCACGCCAATTATTTCTCGAGCAGATGAAAAGAACTCTTAGCGGTAACACAGTTTTACCCCCAACTACCAAAACATGCAGGCCTTTCGACCTGCATGCAATTGTTTTTCAGTATTAAGCTGAAGATCAAGAAACTTAGTTTCTTGGTCCGCGGTTGTATCCGCCGCCACCGCCAGAACTGCGATGACCACCACTGTATCCGCCGCCACCGAAACCACCAC
>ORJL010405761.1_pt1 | contig 12117 bp, 10 predicted proteins | sample 1779941 | NCBI WGS metagenome assembly ORJL01 (sample SAMEA104232317, study PRJEB22302) | groundwater metagenome | biome: forest; feature: aquifer; material: groundwater | place: USA | collected 2011-08-07 | depth 5.8 m
AGTCGATGCCTTTCACTGCAATGTGCGGCAGGGCCGCTGCGCGGCAATAGAGATCGAAGGCTTCGCCAAACGCGACGCCGAACTTGGCGCTCTTGAGGCCGGTGGAAATGTAGGGATGGGTCTTCGCATCGACGTCGGGATTGACGCGCAGCGATACCGGCGCCCGGCGGCCAATGCTGCCGGCGACTTCATTGAGTTGGTCCAGTTCGCTGGCCGATTCGACATTGAAGCAGTGGATGCCCGCTTCCAGCGCCGCACGCATTTCCGCACGCGACTTGCCGACTCCGGAAAACACGATCTTGCCGGCGTCGCCGCCGACTGCCAGGACGCGCGCCAGTTCGCCGCCGGAAACGATGTCGAAGCCAGCGCCGAGCCTCGCGAAGTGACTCAGGATGGCAAGACTGGAATTGGCCTTGACCGCGTAGCAGATCAGCGCCCGTTCCGCCAATCCGTGCGCCAGCAGTGCGTTGCGATAGGCAGCGTAGGCGGCGGTCAGCGCGAGGCGCGAGTAGACGTAGCAGGGTGTGCCGAAACGTGCGGCGACCTCGCTCAGTGGGACCGCCTCGACCTGCAGGCCGTCCACACCCATGGTGGTCAGGCTCATCGGCGCGGCTCTGCAACTTTGTTGCTATGATCGGGCGATGTCGGCGCCGGCGGGACGGCAGAGGGCGCGGGCTGCGCCTGGGGCGGCAGCGTCAGCGGGGTCTTGGTGCCGCAGCCGGAGAGAGCCACAATGGCAAGCAGGATGGCGACGGATGGAAGAGTCAGGCGCATGGCAAATAGGTGTGTCTCGACAGGCGAGGGATGGTAACACGCGATGGATGAACGGGAATTCATGGCCGCGGCGGATGCCGAGCTGGCAGGCATCGAAGCGGCGCTGGAAGTCGCAAGCGAAAGCGGCGTGGCTGATTTCGATTTTGAAACCAAGCCCGGCGGAGTGATCGAGATCGAGATGGAGAATGGCTCGAAGATCATCCTCAATCGCCACGGCGCCGCGCGCGAAATCTGGCTGGCGGCGAAGTCCGGCGGCTATCATTTTCGGCCCGAGGGCGGGCGCTGGCTGGGCACGCGTGATGGAGAGGAGTTGCGGGCGGCGCTGGCGCGCACCCTGTCGGAACAGGCCGGCGTCAAGGTCGCGCTTTAGGGTTTCTTCTCCGCCGGCTTTGGCGCGGCAGGTTTTTCCGCAGCGGGCTTCTCGATCAGTTTCGGCTTGGCATCCTGCACCGGCGCCGGTTCCGGCTTTGCTTCGACCTTGTCTTCGGCGTCGGCCTGCGGGGGCGGCAGATGCTCCTTGTAGATCAGCTCGCGGCTGGCCCTGCCCGAGGGATCGTTGGCGACGACGCTGACCAGCCCCTCCGGCGCATCCTGCCAGCTTTCCGGCACGCCCTTCAGGGCATGCTCCATGAAGCCGATCCAGATCGGCAGTGCCGCGGCGCCCCCGGTTTCGCCGTTGCCCATGCGTTTGGGTTGATCGAATCCGATCCAGGCAATGCCGACGACCGTGGGCTGGTAGCCGCAGAACCAGGCATCGATGTAATCGTTGGTGGTGCCGGTCTTGCCCGCCAGGTCGCCACGCTTGAGCGCGGCGGCAGCGCGGGTGGCGGTGCCGCGGCGGACAACGTCGTGCATCATGCTGTCCATCAGCCAGGCATTACGTGCGTCGATCGCGCGCAGGGATTCGTCGCCGGCCAGCGCCGGCTGGATCGCCGCCAGTACGGTGCCCTTGTCGTCGATTATCTGGCGCACGATGTATGGTTCGGTGCGGTAGCCGCCGTTGGCGAAGATGGAATACGCCGCCAACTGCTGCCAGGGGGTGACGGCACCGGCACCCAGTGCCAGCGTCAGGTAGGGCGGGTGTTTCTCGGCCTCGAAACCGAAGCGCGTCACGTAGTCCTGCGCGTAGTGCGTGCCGATCGAGCGCAGGATTCGGATCGAGACCATGTTCTTGGATTTCGCCAGGGCCGTGCGCATGCTCATCGGCCCTTCGTACTTGCCGTCGTAATTCTTCGGTTCCCATGCCTGGGAACCGGTTTCCTCGGCCGAGATGGAGACCGGTTCGTCGGGAATCACCGAGGCCGGGGTGTAGCCTTTTTCAAGGCTGGCGGAGTAGATGAAGGGTTTGAAGCTGGAGCCGGGTTGGCGCCAGGCCTGGGTGACGTGGTTGAACTTGTTGCGATTGAAATCGAAACCGCCGACCAGTGCCCGGACCGCGCCGTCGACCGGGCTGGCGGCGACGAAGGCCGCCTCGACCTCGGGCAGTTGGAGGATCTGCCAGCCTTTTTCCGTTTTTTGCACGCGGATCACGGCGCCGCGGCGCAGCCGCTTGTTGGGTGCCGCCTTGTCGTCCAGCATGCGCGCGGCGAACTTGAGGCCGTCCTCGCCGATCCTGAGCAGTTCGCCGCCGCGCAGGTAGGCGCGCACCAGCTTGGGCGTCGCCTCGAGCACGATCGCCGGCAGCAGGTCGTCACTGTCGTCGTATTCGGTCAGCAGCTCCTCGAGATTTTCGTCCTGGTCGGACGTGACGTCCTTCATGTCCACATAGGCCTCGGCACCGCGATAGCCGTGGCGGCGGTCGTAATCCATGACGCCGCGGCGCAGGGCGAGGTAGGCCGCCTGCTGGTCGTTGCGGTTGATCGTGGTGATCACGCGCAGGCCTCGGCTATAGACATCGTCGGGAAAGCGCTCGACGGCAATCTGGCGCGCCATTTCGGAGACATGTTCGGCGCGGACGCCGAAGTCGTTGACGTCACGCTTGACATGCAGGGTCGCCACCTGCGCCGCCTTCATCTGCGCCTCGTCGATGAAATTCAGCTCGTGCATGCGGCGCAGGACATAGCGCTGGCGCAATTGCGCGCGCTTTGGATTGGCCACCGGGTTGTAAGCCGAGGGGGCCTTGGGCAGGCCGGCAAGCATCGCTGCCTCGGCAACCGTCACATCCTTCAGCGCCTTGCCATAATAGATTTGCGCGGCGGCCGAGAAGCCGTAGGCACGCTGGCCCAGGTAAATCTGGTTGATATAGATTTCGAGGATCTGGTCCTTTCCCAGATTGTTCTCGATTTTGAAAGCCAGTAACATCTCGTAGAGTTTCCGGGTCAGTGTCTTTTCACTGGAAAGGAAAAAGTTGCGCGCCACCTGCATGGTGATGGTCGAGGCCCCCTGGCGCTTGCCGCCGCCGACAAAATTCGAGTACGCTGCGCGCAGTACGCCCAGCGTGTCGATGCCAGGATGCTGGTAGAAGCGCTCGTCTTCGGCCGCAAGAATGGCCTGCTTCATCACGGCGGGCACGTCCCTGATGTTGGCGAAATTGCGCCGCTCCTCGCCGAATTCGCCGATCAGGTGCCCGTCACTGGAGTAGATGCGCAACGGGATTTTCGGCTGGTAGTCGGTCAGGACATCCACCGAGGGCAATTGCGGGTAGGCGAGAATCAGCACGATGCCGGCAAGCGCGACCGCGCCGAGCACGATGCCGCCGATCAACAGCAGGAAATACAGTGCCCAGCGGGCAGGGGTGTTCACGGGGACGATGGGTACGAAAGGAAGGCACGAAGGGCGGCGCGGAGGATTATAGCTGTGGTGCTGATGACACGCTTTGGCCCGGTTCCGCTAGTTATTTTGCTTTACAGTCGATATAGTTGCTGCTAGCATCTGAAGTGAATTATGCGTATAGCCCGTAACGCAATATTTTTAAAGGAAAAATCCTTTGCGGATCGATGTCTCGGCTCTTAAGTCGATCTTTAACCCGAAGCTTCGCCCGCTGATCGGGGTGGATATCAGTTCGACTGCCGTCAAGATGGTCGAGTTGTCGGATGCCGGCAAGGGGCAGCCGCGGGTCGAGCGTTACGCGATCGAGCCGTTGCCGAGGGACGCAATGCTGGACGGTAATTTCTCCTCGCTTGAGGCGGTTGCGGATACCTTGCAGCGTTGCTGGAAGCGGCTTGGCACCTCGACCCGCTTCATTGCCCTGGCTTTGCCCACCTCCGCCGTCATCACCAAGAAGATCACCCTGCCGGCCAACCTGCGCGAACAGGACATGGAGATCCAGGTCGAGTCCGAGGCGAACCAATACATTCCTTTCGCCCTGGAGGAGGTCAATCTCGATTTCCAGGTGATCGGTCCGGCGCCATCCAGTCCCGACGATGTCGAGGTCCTGCTGGCGGCTTCGCGCAAGGAGAAGGTCGAGGATCGTGTCGCCGCGGCGGAACTCGCCGAACTGAAGCCCGTGGTGGTGGATGTCGAGGCGTATGCGACGCAAGCGGCCTATGAGCTGGTTACCAAGCAATTGCCGCGCGAGGCGGTGGGGCAGATCGTGGCCCTGATCGAGGTCGGAGCAACCGCGATGAGGGTTACCATCGCCAAGGACGACCAGCAGCTTTACGGACGCGAACATGCTTTCGGTGGTTCTCAGTTGACCGACGAGATCATGCGTGCCTACGGCATGGGTGCCGAGGAGGCGGAGAACCTTAAGCGCTCAAGCACGCCGCCCGACAACTACGAGTCCGAGATTTTGCATCCCTTCATCGAGAACCTGGCGCAGGAAGTCGCCCGCGCGCTGCAGTTCTTCTTCACTTCGACGCCGCACAATGAAGTGCACCACATCATTCTGGCAGGCGGTTCCGCACTGGTTCCTGGGGTTGCCGAGATCGTCAGCCAGCGTACCAACGTCAATACCATCCTGGCCGATCCATTCGCCGGCATGGCGATATCGCCGCGCATTCGCGCCAAGCAACTTGCCACCGACGCACCGTCGCTGATGGTGGCCTGCGGGCTGGCTCTCAGGAAGTTCGATCAATGATCCGGATCAATCTTCTTCCTCATCGCGAAGAAAAGCGCAAGGGGCGGCGCCAGCAGTTCTATGTCCTGCTGGGCCTGGTTTCGGTACTGGCGGCGGTGATCTGGTTTCTCGGATTCTCGCTGATCAATCGCGAGATCAGTGCGCAGAACGAGAAGAACGAGTTCCTCAAGCGCGAGATCGCCAGCCTGGACAAAGAAATCCAGGAAATCAAGAAGATTCAGGAACAGACCAACGCGCTGCTCTCGCGCAAGCGGGTAATTGAAGCGCTGCAGGCCAATCGCACGGAAACCGTACACCTGTTCAACGAACTGGCCAAACACGTTCCGGAGGGCATTTACTTGCGCACCTTGACTCAAAGGGGGCAACAGATATCGATTAACGGCTATGCCCAATCCAACGCGCGGATAACCTCGCTGATGAATAATCTGGATGAGTCGCCCCTGCTCGAGCGCTCAACCCTGGTGGAGACGAAAGCCGAAGCTGTGGGCGGTCGGCGCCTCAATGCCTTCAGCATCACGACCGCGATCACTCGCCAGACTGCGGCAGCGGGGAAGAAATAATGAAGCTGCCTGCCCTGCCCGCGTCGCTGTCTTCGTTATTCAAGCGCAAGACGGCTGCCGAGAAGCTAGCCGAGAAGCATGCGGCCAAGGCCGAGCCGGCGGCTCCCAAGAGGCCGCTGATCGACTTTCAACAATTGGCCATGGACTTCAAAACCCTGGATCCCAAGGATCCGGGCCTGTGGCCGCTTGCCCCGCGCATTGTCATCCTGTTCAGTCTTTTCGTTGGCTTGATTGCCGCGGCGTGGGGATTTGGCGCGATCGGTTGGAGCGTCCAGCTCGAGGAGCTGGAGTCCAGCAAGCAGCAGGAAATCAAGCACAAGGAAGACTGGCTGGGGAAGAAGAAGCAGGCGGTAAATCTCGATGAATATCGTCGTCAGCTCGCGGAAATCGACCGCTCTTTCGGTGCCTTGCTCAAGCAGTTGCCCAACAAGGCTGAAATGGGCGACATGCTGGTCGATATCAACAAAGCTGCGCAGGCGCGCGGTTTGGCGGTGGAATTGTTCAAGCCTGGCGGCGAGGCACCCAAGGAATTCTATGCCGAGGTTCCGATCACGCTGAACCTAATAGGCAATTATCACGACATCGGCGCTTTCTCCGGAGACCTCGCCAAGCTGCCGCGCATAGTGACGCTCAACGACATCAACCTGACCTCAAATCCGAATGCCACGCTTACCCTGAGAACCACCGCCAAGACCTTCCGCTATCTTGATGAGGGTGAGTTGGCAAGTCAGCGCAAGGCGAAGCAACCCGCCAGGGGAGGCAAGAAATGAGGCTTTCGCTTTTGCTGCTGGCGTTGCCGCTGCTCTTGCTGGGTTGCGCAGGCGAGCAGCATCAGGACTTGCGTGAATGGATGCGTGAAGAGGCCAAGGGCATGAAGGGCAAGGTTCCGCCGCTGCCCGAAATCACTGCGTTCCCGGTTGTCGCCTACGAAACGGAAACACTGACGTCTCCATTCGCGGCGGGTAAAATTTCCACACAGGATACCGTTGCCGACAAGACCGCACCGGATAGGGCCAGGCCGCAGCAACCCTTGGAGGCTTTCCCGATCGAGGACCTCAAGGTGGTCGGGGTGATTACGCTCGGGGCTGTTCCTTATGCCCTGGTCCAGACACCGTCGCCCAACAAGCCCAAGTACGTCCGGGTGGGCGAATACATGGGCCGCAGCTTTGGCAAGATCACGGCGATAACCCAGGATGGAGTCACGGTGCTTGAAACCATCAAGGACGTGCACGGCGCATGGGTGCCACAGGAAAGGCAGCTTATGGTGCCGAGAGAAGGAGGACGTAGATGAAACCAACGATTCGGCGCGACCCATTGTCGACATTGCCGACCCCGTATGCGCAGACTGAAAACAAGAAGTCCCGCCTCGGCCTGATTGCACTTGCCGGATTCTGCTTGGGCCTGTGCGGGGTATCGATCGCGGCCGAGAATTCGATCAAGCAGGTACAGGTCAGGCGCGATGGTGATCAGGTATTGCTCAAGGTACAGATGGCCGCGCCTTTGAAGGCCTTGCCCGGGAACTGGAGCGTCGTCGAGCCGCCGCGCGTGGTCATCGACTTTCCGGAAACCGATAACCAGTCTGGCCAGACCGCCCAGCAGGTGGCGGAGGGCGATCTGAAGAGCCTGAATCTGGTTCAAACGGACAAGCTGACGCGCCTTGTTCTCAATCTGTATCGTCCGACCAAGTTTTCCACCGAAATAGTAGGCGATGCACTCTTCATCAAGCTGCAGGGCCAGGGCGTTCAGGCCAGCAGTGAGCCGGCGCCCAGCGTCTTCCAACCCACTCCGGTGGCAGCCGCCACCGGCAAAGCCGCTCCGTCGGCCGAAAGCGCTTCGGTCAGGGACATCCTCTTTCGTCGCGGCGAGGATGGACAGGCCACCATTACGGTCGACTTGACCGATGGCACGGTGCCCATCGACATTCGTCGTACCGCGTCGGGGATCTTAGTGGAACTACGTAATGTGGATCTGCCGGAGAGGCTTCAAAACAGGCGCGACGTCAATGATTTCGCCACGCCGGTGACGATGATCACTTCGCGCGCGTTGGGCAATCTGACGAGCCTCGAGATCGCCGCCCGCGGGCGCTGGTTCCATCAGGCCCACCTGGCCAACAACCAGCTGACGGTCGAGGTCAAGCCCATCCCCGCGGACGACGCCAACAAGCTGGTTCAGACCGGACAGCAGGGCCAGAAGATTTCCATCAATTTCTTCAGCGCGGACGCAACCATGGTGTTGAGGACGCTGGCCGATATTTCAGGCAAGAACGTGCTGATCGATCCTTCGCTGAATGGCCGCTTGGTCACGGCCAATCTTGACAACATTCCCTATGATCAGGCGCTGGAAATCATCATGGCGCAGGTCAATGCGGGGATGAGGATACGTAACGACGTCCTGCTGTTCGGCGATCGCGCCGTGCTGCAGAAGCGCGATCAGGACACCGCCGATGAATTGACGCGGGCGAGCGATATTGCGCCGCTGGTCGCGGAAACCTTCAAACTGAGTTACGTCAAGGCGGGGGATATCGTAGCTTTGGTGAATAGCAGTTTTACACAGGCGGCAGCTCCAGGTGCCGCCGCACCCGGGGCTGGAGGCGCTGCGGCACCGGCGGCGGGCGCTGCCGCGCCGGCCGGAACCGCAACCGCTGCCAGCGGGCCCAAGGGCATGCTTAGCTCCCGCGGCGGTATTTCGATCCACGACGCCACGAATCAGGTGTTCGTCCGCGATACGGCTACCGTGGTGGCATCCATACGGGAAGTGATCCGCAACGTCGATATTCCCCCCAAGCAAGTTCTGATCGAGGCCAGGATCGTCGAAGCCTCCACGGGATTTGCCAATTCGCTCGGTGTCCGCATGACGGTGGGCAATATGCAGACCGGCGGGGGCTACCGTATTCCCGGTACAACAACGCGACTTACTCTTAGCGCCTCGCCTAACAACTTGCTTGCTTCCGGCAATGTCGATGTATTTAGTACCTCGCCAGTCCCGTCGCTATCGGCAAGCCCGGTGATTTTCCGACCCAGCTATACCTTGGCGGGCGCCGGGAATTTTGGCTTGATGCTGTTCAACGCCGCCGCGACCAAAGTCCTTTCGCTTGAATTGCAGGCGGCGGAGAACGATACGCGCAACAAGACTGTTTCAGCACCGAGGATTGTCACACTGAATCGCAAGGCCGCGACCATAAACAATACGCAGCAGGTGACCATTCTGACCGGAGTCAACGCGACCACCGGCCTGCCTATCTACCAGACTTTTTCAGCGCCTCTCACGCTGGGTGTGACGCCTTCGGTCAATCCGGATAATCGCATCAGTCTTGAACTGAATATCGCCAAGAGCACGATCACTAACGCGACGACCGGTAGCCTGGACACCAACACCATTACTACCGCAGTGATTGTCGAGAATGGCGGTACCGTGGTTATCGGCGGCTTTGCGCGGGAATCAGAGATTCAGACTCAGGATCGTGTGCCATTCCTCGGCGATCTGCCTTATGTCGGCTTCCTGTTCAAGACTACACAGAAGAGCCAGACGCGCAGTGAATTGTTGATATTCATTACGCCACGCATCATCAGCGAGATGTTGACGCAACGTTAATCCACCCGCTCAGTTCAACGGGGCCGGCTTATGCCGGCCCATTTCTTTTGCGCTGCTACAATTCCTTCGTGAACGCGAGAAACAATATTTTTCTGGTTGGCATGCCGGGCTCGGGCAAGACGACCGTGGGTCGCCAGTTGGCAAAGCGCTTGCAGCGTACGTTTATCGACGCCGACCACGAAATCGAGGCACGCACCGGAGTGCGGATTCCGCTGATCTTCGACATCGAGGGCGAGCAGGGCTTTCGCGACCGCGAAGCCCGCGTGATTGCCGAACTGGCCAGCCAAAATGACCTGGTAATCGCCACCGGCGGCGGTGCCGTATTGCGGCCGGAAAACCGTGCGGCCTTGAGATTGGGCGGGACGGTTGTCTACTTGAACGCCGCACCGAGCCTGCTTTACGAGAGAACGCGTCTGGATCCGAATCGGCCGCTGCTGCAGGTCGATGATCCCCTGCGCAAGCTGGAAGAGCTGTTCGCCCAGCGCGATCCCCTTTATCGCGACGTGGCCGATCTCGTCATCAACAGTTTGGGCGGCAGCATCGGCCACCTCGTCAAGCAGGTGGAAAGGCAGTTGCAGAAACAATGCGCCGCCTGAACGTCGACCTTGCCGAGCGCGGCTACCCGATCCTGATCGGCCCCGACCTGCTGGTCCGCGCCGACCTGATCCTGCCCCATCTGCGCACGCCGCGCGTGGCGCTGGTCAGCAACACGGTCGTCGCTCCCCTGTATCTGGACAAACTGGCGCGCAGCCTGGAGAAAGTCGGTGTCAGCGTCACCCCCATCATCCTGCCGGATGGCGAAGCGCACAAGACCTGGGAATCGCTCAACCTCATCTACGACGCCCTGCTCGCCGCGCGCTGCGACCGCGGCACCACCATCGTAGCCCTGGGCGGCGGCGTGATCGGTGATCTCGCGGGCTTCGCCGCCTCAAGCTATCAGCGCGGCGTGCCCTTCGTCCAGATTCCCACGACGCTGCTGTCGCAGGTCGATTCGTCGGTTGGCGGCAAGACCGGGATCAATCATCCGCGCGGCAAGAACATGGTCGGCGCCTTCTGGCAGCCGAAGCTGGTACTGGCGGATACCGACACCCTGCAGACCTTGCCCTTGCGCGAACTGTCCGCCGGCATGGCGGAAGTCATCAAATACGGCTTGATCCGCGACCTGCCCTTCCTGGAATGGCTGGAAGCCAACATGGAAGGCCTCATGTTGCGCCGTGGCGACTTGCTGGCCGAAGCCATCGAGCGCTCCTGCGCCAACAAGGCCGAGGTGGTGGCGGCCGACGAATACGAGACTGCAAAAGAGGGCGGGCGCGCCCTGCTGAACCTCGGACATACCTTCGGCCATGCCATCGAAACCGGCGTTGGCTACGGTGAATGGCTCCACGGCGAGGCCGTCGCGGCCGGTACCGTGATGGCGGCGGAGCTTTCTCGCCGCCTCGGCTGGCTGGCACCGGAAGACGTCGAGCGTGTTCGCGCGTTGTTGAAGCGGGCAGGCCTGCCGGTGCGCGGGCCGGATCTCGGCGTGGAGCGCTATCTCGAATTGATGTCGCACGACAAGAAAGTCATCGCCGGCAGCTTGCGCCTGATCCTGCTGAGGGCCGTGGGCACGGCCGTGACCTTTGCCGACGCGCCGCGCGAGGAAATTGCGGCGGCCATCACCACCTGCTGTCGTGCCTGAACTTGCGCCCTACGCGGTCGGCGACGACAACAGTCGCGGCCGCGCGCTGGCGGAGCCGCGGCCGAAGGCGCGCAGCGAGTTCCAGCGCGACCGTGACCGCATCGTGCATTCCACCGCCTTTCGCCGTCTCGAATACAAGACGCAGGTATTCGTCAATCACGAAGGCGACCTGTTCCGCACCCGGCTGACGCACAGCATCGAGGTCGCCCAGATCGCCCGCTCGATCGCCCGCGCCCTGCATCTCAACGACGATCTGGCCGAAGCCATCGCGCTGGCCCACGACCTCGGCCACACCCCCTTCGGCCATGCCGGCCAGGACGCGCTGAACGAATGCATGCAGTCTCACGGCGGCTTCGAACACAATTTGCAAAGCCTGCGCATCGTCGATCGCCTGGAGGAGCGCTATGGCGCGTTTGACGGCCTCAACCTGATGTTCGAAACCCGCGAGGGCATCCTCAAGCACTGCTCGCCGGCGCGCGCCCGGGAATTGGGCGAACTCGGGCGGCGCTTCCTCGAAGGCAGGCGGCCGTCGCTGGAGGCGCAGATCTGCAATCTGGCCGATGAAATCGCCTACAACAACCACGACGTGGACGACGGCTTGCGCTCTGGAGTCCTGACGCTCGATCAACTGGAGGGAATCAGCCTGTTCGCCCGCCACGCCGCCGAGGCCGACGCGGAGTTTCCGCACATGGCTGGCCGCCGCCGCGTGCACGAAACCATCCGGCGCATGATCGATGCCCAGGTCACCGATCTGCTGGCCGAATCGGCACGGCGCATCGCGGAAGCGGCCCCCCAAAGTCTGGAGGATGTCCATGCCGCGCCGGCGCTGATCGCCTTCACCGATTCGATGCAGGCCGAAAATAGGGCGCTAAAGGGCTTCCTGCGCGAGCATTTGTACCAGCACTATCAGGTGCTGCGCATGACCGCAAAGGCCCGGCGCATCATCGGCGACCTGTTCGGTGCCTTCACCGCCGATCCGCGCCTGTTGCCGCCCCAGTATCAGCAGATGGCGGAAGACCAGGGCGTCGCGCGCACCACCGCCGACTACATCGCGGGCATGACCGACCGCTATTCGATGAAGGAGCACCGTCGCCTGTTCTCGGTCGGCGAACTCTGATTCCGATTGCTGCGTTGCAGCGTATTGAATTCAGGCGCCAATGGCGGTATATTTATGAGGCGTCCGTCGGTTTCGGCGGACCATCCAAGGCCGGGGAGAGGCATCACCCCGGCTTTTTTGCCGGCCGCCTCCGGCTAAAGACGGTCGTATTTCCGAGGAAGAACACGATGGCCCTCCCCCAGCGCCAAGGTCTTTACGACCCGGCCCATGAGCACGACGCCTGTGGCGTCGGCTTCGTCGCACACATCAAGAACCAGAAGAGCCATGCCATCATCGAGCAGGGCCTGCTGATTCTGGAGAACCTCGAACACCGCGGCGCGACCGGCTACGATCCACTGCTCGGCGACGGCGCCGGCATCCTGATCCAGATTCCCGACCA
>ORJL011107743.1_pt1 | contig 12116 bp, 7 predicted proteins | sample 1779941 | NCBI WGS metagenome assembly ORJL01 (sample SAMEA104232317, study PRJEB22302) | groundwater metagenome | biome: forest; feature: aquifer; material: groundwater | place: USA | collected 2011-08-07 | depth 5.8 m
AGAAACACAAAATACGCGATCACGATCGCAAAGATCAAAATAAAGAAAACAACGAATTTTTGTTTGGACATAGTTTCTTTTTTCAGTTTAGCATGAGTTGTATAAATAAAAAGCGCTATCGTGATTATAGCGCAATGTCGTGAAGACTATTCCGTCCACGATCTGGTACCAGGAATCGTGGTGTCCCAAATTCCATCAGTATCAGGCTGTATTCTTGATGGGGAACCATGTGAGAACACTCCCCATGTCATGCTTGAGGCACAAGTTGAGGAGGAGTATGGGCAGTAGCCAACATCTCCCTGAAGTTTGAATTCATCTGTTGAAGTAGTGCCACTTGCCACCGTCATAGTGACCGTATAGGTCGTTCCAGTCGAGATTTGCGAAGCAAAGACAAGGCCGTGAGTGAACTCAACTTCGTCAAAGCTCGATGGACATGTGCCCCACATGGTGATGCGAGTATCCAGATAGGCATAAGCCGTTGACGGATAGTTGTGCGAACTTGATCTCAGATTTGGTTGACAATTTGGCCACGCGGTTGAGGTTGCACCGAGGTATGTTCCGGCCGCGTATGAACCGCCCGTGTAGTTGTACAGCATGAATTCGTGCTCGTAAGTCGAATAGTTTCCCGAGGAAGCAAAACCGCTTTTGTCATCCCACATCAATCTTTGAGTGACATAACGATATCCTGAAGTTGTGGAGTTACCGGTGGTGACATTGCCGCTCTCAGGTAACCACTTTTCATCAACCGGTCTTGTGGCGCATGTTTGCCGATGAGCCGATTGATTCATCATTTCAGACACAAGTTCGGAGATCAGGGGTATCTCTCGGTCGTCAGAGAGTTGGAAAGAGGCCTCGCGGATATCTGCTCGTTTTCCGCCGAGCAACACCGAGAAAACCATCGGTGGTTCAATTTCGTCTTCTTTCATTTTCAAGAATTCAAGACCAGCCTTGAATTGGTCGCCTTCATCCATGGACCAAGCGTTGTTTGTCACCATGTCGCGCCAAGTGTCTTGCCTGACATGAATGATTTCGGAGATGAGATCATCTGGGGTATCACTGACTGGCGAATAGATTGTGTCGAACCATTTTCTATCACCCATGGCGTATGTTGTTTCGATACGCACGAGGTTGACATTGGACTTAGTGATAATAGTCCAAAGCCTGTCGACCGTTGTTGTGGAACGAACTCGGAGTTGGATAAAATCGTCTGATTCCTCGCTGATATATGCCGTGTCGATGCTGGTCGGGGCACAGCCGCCCATGATGAGGCAGGTTAAGATGTAAAAGAGCACAGAGACAAAAATGCTGGAACGCATTGATTTTTCTCCTCGAACTCACCGTCACTTCCACAAAAGGCGTTTTGGGATGATTCCCAAGAGGTCTTATTGCGAAAAGATTGGGATGTTTGGACTTTATCATACACTTCCCATCATTCCAAGAAGGTGGAAGGCGCTGTTTTATCAACACGGTCAAGCCAATCCCTCCATTTTTTGGCCAATTTTAGCGTTTATCCGTTGACAAAACCTTAAAAATATGGTTTACTACCTCGTTCCAACAGGCACATCAGATCTCAACCAGTGCCCAGATCAAGGAGGAACACAATGGAGGACATTGTCACTTCGCTCGTATCTCAACCCTTCGGGACTTTCGCTGCTCTCTTCCAGCTCTTGGCCATTTTCTGGGGTGGGCCAAGCCAAATCTGGAAACTGCGCAAAGAGAAGAAGACCACAGCGTTCAGTTTGCCAATGTTCCTCTTTCCCGCCCTGTCCAGCTGTAACTGGATCATCAATGCCACGAAAGAGGTGCCGAATCCGAGCCTGCTCATCTCGCAAGTTCCGGCCGTGATCGTCTCGACGATCATCGTCGGTCAACTTCTGTACTACCGTCACCGTTCACCTGTGCCTGCTACTTCCCCTGCGAAGTAGCTTTTTCGTTTAAGTTGTCCATGTTTTCAGTTCTTTTTGTCAATAACCGAGCTCCAAAATCAACGAGCTTACCCAAATTCTTATTTTGTGACCAAAATTTACTTAATTGTTTTCGCAAGACTTGATGAGAAGCATACCCCTTATCTTTTTGACCGAGATAAGCAAGAAACACATCGTTTAAAATAACGGTTAGTGATTCCTTGAGCATCTCTTTTTGTTCAAGTGAAAGTTTTTTTACCGTTTTTCTATTTTGGTAATAAGCAAAAAATTGAAAATGGAGCAGTTCATGAAGAAAAATACCAAGATAACATTTTGTGGGCCATGAGGTGCATAGCCAGACATATCCTTTCTGGAAAGAATAAGGGCAACGAGGAAATGTGGTAAGAAAACAAGTAAAATCCTTTCAGTAAAGAGGATGTCCGGTAACGTCTTCCATTAATGCGAAAGCTGTTTGCCCGTATTGTGTAAAAAGAGACGACGTTTCTTTATGGATCATCCGCAATTCTTTGTCATGTTTCTTATAGTGTTGACGCAGATAAGGAAGGAGAAAGACACACGCTTCACTGAACGTTTTTCCGTAAATTTTTTTCCATATTTTTTGTGGTACCCGTTTTTTCCAATCTGTACCATAAGAAATTTTGTTGCATGCCTCCCACCAATTCCAAGCATCTTTCCTGATGTCTCGTTTTATTTTTATATGTACCATAATATTTTTGACTCTAAACTAATATAACTCCATTCTATCATGAAGTTTGTTAATTCAGAGCTTAATGTTTTATCAACATGGTCAAGCCAATCCACCTTATTTTTGGCCAATTTTAGCGTTTATCCGTTGACAAAATGGGATTTTTGTGACAGAGTGTTTGGTCGCAACCAACAGCCAAGGAGGCAAACATGCGGCGCAACCAACCGAGGTTCAGTACGTCCTTTACATCTATGATTCTGGTCATTATGACCATGATCGTCATTTTCATCTGGAAGGGGTCTTCGACATCTTCGATACAGAAAAGCGCTCATGCTTCGGTGCCGTCTACGGAAGTCAGGATATCGCAAATTCACAGATCATCGGTTCAGATCATCCCACCATCAGGAGAAGTTGTTGAGGAGTTTTTCCGTACGCATCCGGATGAGGAAGTTCGTATATATCTGACAGAGTCTATCGCAAAGGGCGCGATTATGTTGAGTTGGAAGGATTTGGGTGCTCCGGCGGCTTTCGCTCTCGCCTCTGACGATCGCGGTCAGCTCGTTCCCGTGCTCGTCTTAACACCAGAGCTTTTCGTCCAGAAGAATCGCATTCGTTCGCAGATGATCATCCTTCATGAATACGAACACTACAAGCAGTGGCGTGATCATGTGCTGCCGGCAAGTGTTTTCGTTCTCCGCAAGGTTCCAGAGGGCGATCACACACAATTGTGCAACGAAAAATGGCACGCCGAGCGTTTGGCGTACCATAAGGAGTGTGAGTTCGGCCGTAACCATAGTCTCCTCGATCAGCTGGACCGACGAGAGGGGCTCTTTCATCTCTGTCGTGCAACCGAACAAACATTCGAACCGACCCTCAAGCGTCTGCTGATGCTCGGGGATCCCATGAAAGGTGTTTGCTCTCAGACATGGGATGCTCTCTGAACGTTTCGCCCACAGACCGGCAAGCCGGTCTTTTTTTGTTTCAGAGATGATGCATGCGCCATTCAAGCGCTTCGAGTTCCTCTGGGCGCAGATCAAACTCGATGACTACACCGAAGTCCGTTTGCCGGAAGGTGAAGGCGGTATCCACGATATTCACAGGCTCTACACTTGATTCATCTTGGAACGTATTGAATTGGAGGAGTGTGTCACACCCAAGAACAATGACAAGAATGAATAGGAACCGACGCATGGGAACCTCGTTGAAGGGTTGTTATAAAAAATAATCCCTCAGTCGTGATGATCTGGGGGATTATTTTCTAATTCCAGTACATCATCAATAGGGATTCGCGTCAACGATTATATGTGGACAACTTACTAGGGGTTTTTAGTTCGTTTGATAAGCTGTGAACAGGAACGGCAGTTTTGAGCGTGTTGCACGAAAAAAATAGCAATTTGGCAAAGTACACGATCGTTACCTTTGTATTCCTGTTGCCATTGCAAAATTTGTTGACACGAGCGGTGAAAATGGCGAGGAACCATCCATGTTCGAATCTTTTCGATTGTTTTTTCTTCCGATTTTTTTATCATAATCATTTAACAATGGTTGACAATGAATTGTTGCTTTTTTCCCAAACACATAGTAGGTTCAACATATATGCAAGAGAGATGTTTTACGTTAGCAAAAGTCTTCGGATCGATTATTATTGCAGGTTTTGCGTTATTGCCTTCCATATTATACGCCTCTGACCCGACAGATGTCCCCACTGACCCAACCACGCTTTCCGTGACCCCTGGTCGCTCAATGCCTTGGTATGACCGAGATGAAATGCTCGGTTCTTTTATTTATCACTATCCAATCACGATTCCTTCCGGTCGTCATGGTATGCAGCCGGACATTGAACTCACTTACAACAGCGCAAATATCCAAGCAACAAACACCCTGGGTTCTGGTTGGTCATTTTCCATTCCCGTGATTGAACGCATAAATAAAACAGGCATCGAAGATCTCTATAACACAACAACGTTCACTTCCTCTATCTCTGGTGAACTTTTACCCATTTCTCTCACGGACACTGCACACGGAGCGTATGGTGCAGAAGTTGAGAGTGGCCCCTATCTCTCCTACTCCTATGGCAGTTCCGAAGTTTGGACCGTGACTGATGCAAAAGGCATGATCTACACGTTTGGGGATTCCTCCCTCTCACGTGTTGATGACCCTGAAGATACCACACATGTATTTGCTTGGTACCTCACCGAAGTCCGTGATACCAATGGTAACTTTATTTCTTACACCTACACCAAGGATGATAATCAAGTGTATCCCTCGACGATCACCTATACGAGCTATGGTTCTACCTCTGGCGTGTTTGTGGTCGCGTTTTCTTTGGAATCTCGCAGTGACACATCCACGTCCTATGCGAGCGGATTTGAAATCGCCACCGACCAACGTGTAAGCGCAATCACTCTGACCATTGATGGAATGATACGACGAACAGTAGCTTTGAGTTATATCACTGGCGATAATGGCACGTCCTCCTTATTATCTTCGATTTTGGAAACAGGATATGACGAGGTTGGCACAGTCACAACGCTTCCCGAAACGTCGTTTGAGTATTCCTCTTCCACGATAAACTGGACGCAGAACACAGCCTATTCGATCCCGCAATCCTTTGTTGAAAATGAAGGTTATGATCAAGGTGTACGCTTTGCAGACGTCAATGGCGATGGACTCCAAGATTTTTTATTTGCCGATTCCGGCACTTCCGATACAGCCGTCTACCTCAACAATGCTGATGGAACCGGGTGGAATGCAGACGTTTCTTACGTAATTCCCATTCGTTTTCTTGATGCGGTTGCCATAGGAGATCAGGGAGTACGTTTGTTTGATGCAAACGGCGATGGACTGGACGATTTTATCTACGGCGAGAGTGATGACATCTATGATGATGATACTGCTGACGTGCGCGAGGTTTATATCAACAACAATGATGGTACGGGATGGACGCAAGACACAACCTACACACTTCCCGTGAACTTTGCTGATAATGCGGCGCCCTACTATGTGTATGACGCTTATACGCGTCTTGGAGATGTGAATGGTGATGGACTCGTTGATATTCTTTATGCCGGTCCGTACGGGGGTGATGAGGTGTATCTGAATAATGGCGACGGAACAGGATGGACGCAAGACATAGGTTACACATATCTTCAAGTTGACTTTGGAGAGACCATTGGAGGCAATGTCGTAGACAGCGGCGTGCGTGTGGTGGATGTCAATCACGATGGACTTGTGGATTTCGTCTACGGTCTTATCAATGGTGGTTCGAGATACCCCGGGTGCGGAGTGTATCTTAATACCGGAGATAAGAGCTGGATATTTGATTCGAACTACGTATTACCGGTAGATTTTTCTTTGGCCGGCTATGATACGGGGGCGCGAATGAGCGATGTTAACGCAGATGGTTTTATTGATATTGTCGTTGGTGATGACATCTATGATGTGAACGCGATCTATCTCAATACGGGCGATGGTTTAGGCTGGACGCTCGTAAGCGGTTCGGTTCCCGAACTCTTTACCCGATACAATCTAGGCTTGCCTCCTTACGATCGTGGTGTGCGGATGGTGGATGTGGACGGAGATGGGCTAGAGGATGTCGTTTATGCCGATGACTCAAGGGGCACCGGCGGTTCTGGCGTATATGTGCATGATGGCGAACTTCCCAACATGCTTACTCACATCACGAATTCACAAGGAGGACAATCAACGATTGTCTACACATCTTCCGTGGAGGATGGTGTACAAGAGAATCTCCCGTTTATTATTCAGGTGGTAGAGAGCGTTTCTACTGATGATGGACTTGGTAATGTAAGTACCGAGTCTTTCAGATATGAGGAAGGGGACTTCTATTTTGTGAATGCACAGAATCGTCAGTTCGCTGGTTTTGGAAAGGTGACAAAAACAGATGGTGTTGGCAACACCACGGTGACCTACTTTCACCAGGGCAATGATACCAATAGTGCGCAAGGCGAGGCCACGGACATCATTTCCAAACTCGGCCGCATGTATCGAAAGGAAACATACGATGATGCGGATAATCTCTATAACGTTCAATTACTGGATTGGCAATTTGTTGATTTGGGAAATGATCGCACGTTTATTTATCTAGAAGACGAGCTCGAGCTTCTCTATGACGGTGGCACAACTCATATTGATCGTGCGAGTTCTTACACCTATGACAGCGCCACAGGTGGGATGCTCACAAAAATTGAGCGAGGTGAGGTAATAGGCAATGATGACGGGAGCTACACCGACATCGGCGAAGACGATCGCACCACAACTTCTGCATACGCCACGGATGCTACGGGTGTGATCAAGGCACTGCCTTCCACCATCACACTTACAGATACGGACGGCGTGACCGTCTCGCAAACACGTTATACCTATGATGATCTTGCGCTTGGTTTGGTTTCGACAGGGAATGTGACACAACAGGAAGTCTGGATTTCTGGTACTGATTATGTAACCACGGGTTTTACCTATGACACTTATGGCAATGCGATAACGCAAATCGATCCACTCGGAAATACCACAACGACGGTATATGACTCGAACAATTTTTATCCCGAAACAATAACGGATGCACTCTCTCACAGACAAATATTTGTGTATGATATTGCGCTTGGCAAGCCAACTTATGTGGAGGAGGCAAACAGTGTCATCACAGAAATAGATTATGATGGACTTGGTCGATCTACGGAGGAACGCCGATCATCGACTACAGATGCTGCCACACTTGAGACAACACAAACATGGGAGTACGACGATGCGTCGACACCTCGATCTGTAACCCATCGGTCTTATTTGTCTTCTACGACCTATACAGAAGAAATCACTTATCTTGATGGTTTTAATCGTACGATCGAAGCAAAGACTTTGAACGAGGACGGGACAGGATATAACGAAACAGAGACAACCTATGACGAGCTTGGCCGTATGGAGACAATGACACTTCCCGAAGTGTCTGCAAGTTCCGTCTATGACGCGAGTACAGTTACTTCAGATCTCTCCGAGTCCTATACCTATGATGCGCTTAGCCGTGTGACTTTAGTGACAAATGTCCTTGGAACAACCACGACTGATCATGATGGTTTTACCAAGACAGTTACCGATGTTATTGGTAATCAAAAAGATTATGTGACCGATGGCTTGGGTCGGCTCGTGTCTGTTGTCGAATATATTGATGGCGCGGCAAATACAACAAATTACTTATGGGACGCGGCAGATCATCTCACCTCTCTGACAGATGCAATGGGGAACGTTCGCAACTTTACTTTTGACGGCAGAGGACTCCGTCTTACAGCGGAAGATCTTCATGATCCATCAGATACAACCTATGGGATATGGATTTATACCTATGATGAGGTTGGTAACATGGAGACATCACTCTCACCAAATGGTGTGACCGTGACGTACGGTTATGATGAACTTTATCGGCAGATAACCGAGAATGCGTCCGATGAAGCGGGTGTGGAAGTGACGTATGTCTACGATTCTTGTGCGAATGGAATAGGTCAGTTATGTTTGGCCGCGGTGAATGGTGGAGCGACAACAACCTACACCTACGACGAAGCGGGTAATAAAGCATCCGAGACAGCGACCATTGACGGCACAGTTTATAGAACAGACTCTACATACGACCGTCAGAGCAATGTATTGACGACAACGTATCCGGACACCACAACTGTCACCAATACGTATAATTTTTTAGGTGCGCTTGAGACAACACAAAAACAGAGCGCGACAGATGTAAGTGATGCGGATGTTGTCACTGATACGGATTACGGTCCTCATGGACAGATCATTTCACAAACGAACGGCAACGGCACGGTCACAACTTTTACTTATGACGAAGCAGAACGCTATCGACTCACACGCAAAATAACGACAGGTTACGAGGCAGACGATACAAGCGTGACTACCACGACAACAACAAATTTCTATCCCACCGCTGGCGACGGGTATGTGTATAAATACAATGCCTCGTGGGACACAGCGCACGACGCGACTTCGGGTTCGGGTAGTTCTTCTACATCGTCTTCTAATCGCGTAGGAACAGCCAAGTCTACGATCAACTATTACATCTATCGTTTTTTCTTGCCTTTTGATACGTCCTCCATTCCCGATGATGCAACTGTCACTTCTGCCACATTGAATGTCTATGCCTCGAGTAAGAGAAATGATGATAATGATGGTGATGACTTTGTGACTCTTGTGCAAACCTCACAGGCGAGCACAACGACACTCTCGACCGCAGATTTCGATCAAGCAGGAAATATAGATAATCCGACAGAAGGCATTGATTTAAGTGAACGAAAAGATATTACAAACGTCACAACCGGCAGTTATCTTGCATTTAATCTGAATGCTACGGGACAAGGTTGGATTTCCAAAACAGGCATGACCAAATTGGGACTACGTGAAGGACATGATGTCATTGATTCTTCTTTTACCAGTTCGTCGACGACCGCGTCCCAATACAATTATCTTATTATCATCATGGGAGAATGCACAGGCACCACCTATGATCCGTATCTTTCCGTGACTTACACACAGACCACCAGCTCGGCGACTACCACACCCGTGGCCGTGATGCTCCAGGATCTCTCCTATACATACGACGCCGCAGGAAACATCACTCAACTCGTGGATGCCTCGGATACAGACACGCAGAAGACAACCAATTACACCTATGATGATCTGTACCGTTTGGAATCTTCGATAGTGAGCGGTGCTGCGGATGGCGATAATGGGACGATCACTTATGTCTACGACGAAATTGGTAACATTACCTCTCGGTCAGATAGGGGAACATACTCGTATACACAAACTGATTATGCCAATCCATACGCTGTGACGAGTATTCTGCAAACCGATGGCACGACCGTGATCTATACGTATGATAACAACGGGAATCTCGTGAGCGACGGGACGACGACCTATACATGGGATTATAAAAATCGTTTGGTGTCTTCCGGGGAAACCACAACATCTACGACCACCAGCACTATCACTACGACCGTGAGTTTTTATCCCACCGCAGGCGACGGGTATGTGTACAAGTATAATGCCTCCTGGGATACAGCACATGATGCTGTTTCAGGTTCCGCCTCCTTCACTTCGTCTAGTACAGCTAAAGTTGGAACAGGAAAAACAACGACCAGTTATTATCTGTATCGATCCTTTTTACCCTTTGATACTTCGGCGATTCCCGATGATGCGACTATCACCTCAACCGCGCTCAATGTGTATGTTTATTCAAAGACGAATAACGATAATGACGGCGACGATTTTGTAACTGTTGTACAAACCTCGCAGGCGAGCACATCAACACTTTCGAAGGCAGATTTTGATCAAGCGGGCGCAATCAATAACCCCATAGAAGGCATTGATGTCAGTGAACGAAAAGATCTTACAAGCATTACAGCCGGTTACCTTACTTTCAATTTGAACACCACAGGACAAGGTTGGATTTCAAAAACCGGTACAACCAAACTCGGATTGCGTGAAGGCCATGATGTCATTGATTCCGCCTTTACGAGTTCGTCCACCACCAGCTCACAGTACGATTATTTCACCTTGTGTACAGGTGAATATTCAGGCACCTCTCGTGACCCGTATCTTACGGTGACCTACACACAACCGGTGACGACAACAAGCACCATCATCACCAACGAAGTCTCGTATGCTTATGATCATGGAATGAGCCGAGTTTCTAAGAGTTCAGACGCAGGAACGACCTATTATCCAAGCAGTGATTATTCTGTCATAGATGAGACGTCGACTGTGTACGTGAACGGCCCGTCAGGTCTTACAGCTTCTATTGAATACGATGGCACCACAGCCACCACCAAAACCATTCACACCGACCACTTGGGTTCTACTTCGGTGGTGACAGACGAAGATGGTACAATGATTGAGCTTCTTGACTACCATCCCTATGGCACAGAGAGGATCTCGTGGAGTTCCTCAAGCACCGACGGTTCCGTCGAGTCTCAAAAAACTTACATCGGAGAATATACAGACTCCGAAACTAATCTCTCCTACTTGAACGCGAGGTATTATGATCCACAGAGAGGGCAGTTCCTTTCACAAGACATTGTGTACCTCTCCTTTAGTTCAGGCACAGATAAACGTGAACAAATCGCTCTCATAGATCCACAGAGTCAGAATAGCTACGGGTATGGCAGGGGGAATCCGTTGACGCTTAAGGATCCAGAAGGAGAATTTATTCCTCTAGTGATCGGTGTGGCGTGGTTGGCTTTCGAGGTTGGTTCCACAGCATATGATGCATATACAACGTATGATGCTTGGACAAATCCAAATGGTTCTTCTTGGGACAGATGGTCTGCAATTGGCGGGATGACTATCGGATCCATCTTGCCTGGTGGAGGATACGGAACAATAGCGAATAAGGCGGATGATGCTGTAAACGGGATTAGAAAATTGGCTGATTTTCGAAACGTCATGATTAAAACTCTTGAGGATTTAAACTCAGTCCGTGATGGAGTTTTAAAACCTACGCAAGATCATCTGGATCCAAAAATTGTCCAGAAGTATTATGACGTTCTTAAAGGAGGAGGGAGTGTTGATCCTGTTGAAGTGTTGGATAACAATGGCATTCAATATATTTTGGATGGACATCATAGATATATTGCCGGTAAAATGGCTGGTGTTGAAGTGCCAACGATAAACATGGGGTCGGGAAATTTGGAAGGTACTGATTGGAACAAAGTAAAATTAAATGAATAAACTAGACGAAAGAAAGATATGCTTAATAAAAAAATTCTAATTGAAATACTACGTAGAGGATTGTTAGAAATTCGATTACTTTCTTCTATGAACAACAAATACTCATGTAAACGAATTAATGCTTTAGTAAACATCCTGCATAATCTTCCAAAAGGTATAGAAGATATGGAATTATTTGATATGGATTTATTGAAGAAGGAACTGGAAAAATATGAAAAAAAATTCGAACCGATAGGTGAAAATTTATCTGAACTAATTAAAAATAGGTAATTAGTGGGATTCTTAACCAAGCACATAGTATAATACTGTTGTGTGTGGTGTGTGTTTATGTCTCGGGCCCATCAAGTCTCGCAGCTTCTATTGAATACGATGGCACCACAGCCACCACCAAAACCATCCACACCGACCACTTGGGTTCCACATCGGTTGTCACAAACGAAGATGGTACAATGGTTGAGCTTCTTGACCACAATCCATATGGCACAGAACGTATCTCTTGGAGTTCCGAAAGCACCGACGGTTTAGCCGAGGTTTCAAAGACCTATATCGGAGAATACACAGATTTCGAAACTGATCTCTCCTACTTGAACGCGAGATACTATGATCCTGCGAGGGGACAGTTCTTGAGTCAGGATTCGGTATATCTCAACATGGGAACAGATGACAAACGCACGATGGTTTTATTGTTAGATTCACAATCACAGAATAGTTATTCCTACGCACGTGACAATCCAATCATACTGAAAGATCCGGGA
>ORJL010660223.1_pt1 | contig 12114 bp, 10 predicted proteins | sample 1779941 | NCBI WGS metagenome assembly ORJL01 (sample SAMEA104232317, study PRJEB22302) | groundwater metagenome | biome: forest; feature: aquifer; material: groundwater | place: USA | collected 2011-08-07 | depth 5.8 m
GTAATGTCGGGGGTACTACTTCCTGTTCCATAAACAAAAGTTACACAAGCGTCTCTTTTAAGGGCTTCAATTGCGATAGTAGCTCCCAATTTGCCCGTAGATTTATTACTAATATACCTTACGGCATCTATATAGCCTCTCATCGGTCCGGAGGTTATCATGATATTTTTACCTTCTAAATTCATAAATGCTTAATTATGATAAAAGCCATACTGAAAAGACACAATGCATATTTATTGTTTTGTTACAACATACCTCTGAAAGCCTTATAAATACTGGCATAACACCGATATTGAAACAGGGTTTAAACATCTTATGCCGTACCTTTTAAAAAGATTTTTAATTCACAATCTTGAATTGGTGGAGGCGGCGGGAATTGAACCCACCGTCTTAATTTTATAAGTCTTTGCGTTTAAGGGGGGCCGAATTTTGGCATCAAACTATTTCCTTGACGTTTAGGTCGATTCCGTTAATTATAGGAATAGTATGACCCATTTTAATACCTAATAGAACCCATTCCTCCAAAACTTCTTTTAGTTCTTCCCGGCAAGCTTCTAGACTGTCTGCATTTGCCCATACTCCCTGAAGGTCTTTGATTCTGCCAAAATATCCTTCATTATTAGGCAGAATTTCATAATGTGCTTTTTTCATAGCCGCGTTGATATAAGCTGTAAACATAAGTTATTTTCCTTTATAAAGATGATGTGGTCAATTTGGGTAGTTCCACCGCCGAAATTGGGTAGCGTAACATTGTTAAATACATGGTAAGTTTTTTTGTCCAGGTAAAGCCACTGACCAAATTTAACAGTTAATTCGCCGTCCCAGCCTTTGTACCAGGCTTTGAGAATTTTTAGCAAAGACATTTTTCATAACCCTCCCTAAAGCATTTTAAGCAGAGAATGTTATACGGATTTTGTTTTTTTTAAATTAGCTTCATGTTGTTTTGTCTTCCTTGGTGAGTTTTCCCAAATATCACGTTTTAAAGAGTCGAGATTGGTTTTAATAGTAGTTATTTTATCTTCTTCATCTTTAAGATTGATATACTCAAAACCATGTTCCCTAACGAAATGAGGGCTGGTACTGATAAGCTGTAGTATTTTCCCTAATTAAATCATAAGACCGGCTACGATTCAAAATTTTATTCCTATATTGTACTTTCAAAACAAAAAAGGCTGACAGTGAATTATTATTTCTACTGTCAGCCTTTCTATTCCTATCGGTCTATTTAATTTCATTGGTGGATGCGGCGGGAATTGAACCCGCGTCCGTAGACATTTCAGCATAGGCTTCTACGTATATAGTCAATTTTTTAAGTCTCGTCATTTAGAACCCCAACAGACAGGGTTTCCGATGACCAGCCCAGTTTAAGAAGTTCATTCAATCCCCACCAGACACTGGGATCAAACTAACCTGCAAATTGTCGTTTCATTAACCTCGCAGGTAAGACTAATGAAACGTGACTGTTATTTAAGCAGCCATTGCCATTGGATATTCGGCATTTAAATCATTTTGCCAGGTTTTTAATGAGGCCGCCTGACAACCTCAATACGCCACCTATACCACAAACTGTCCGGTCGAATCCTTTCGCCCCCTTTTATAATGAGTTAATTTTATGTTTCGATGAGAAATTACGCAAGATTTATTCCTTGCAATGATATTTTACAAAAAAAGTATACCAATTAGAACATAAAAATGCAATTTGACAAAACTAAAGTATGCACAAACAAGTTGAATTTCACAACAGACTCGTGTAAATTATCGTGAGTTATAGTCAATTACTATATCGCTATTTAACATTTTATACTTCTATTCATAACACAACAAGATAAAAACCATTTTACACATCCCTTAAATGTATAATAAGAGCTATTTAAAAATTTGGTAAAAAATATCGTAATGCATTAGTATTACTATACTTACATGAATAGTACCTACTGCTCAAATAATAAACATTTTTATGATTCGCATTGATGCTACTGTGTTTGATACGTTTATTTAAAAATGTACATTTTTTTAAGTAATTATATCAAATTTAGGTACAAAAATCGCTTGAGTTAATCAAAGATTACGAATATATGGGTCTATCAAATCATTTTAGGAGGAAGGGATATGGTAAATGGCACAACCCCAGCAGCATCAAAACTTCTTGAGCAAATTAAAAGATTATCCACACAAACAACCAAAAAAGAAACCATCGGCCTTGATTTTAAAAACGATGTGATGAATAACCGTACGAATGATATTAAAAATGTATCTAAAAGTATCCACTCGCAGACCGTAGAGAAGATACAGAAAAAAAGTGAAGTTTTTGCACAGACAGTCAAAAACGTTACAGTAGGAGACACAGCGAAGAACATTCAAACTACGGGAATTGCCGATCCTCTGACTTTAGAAAAAAGAAAACGCAGAGAACCGCTAGGTTCCTTTTTAGATATCTACATATAAAAACAGCAAGCCGACTTTCGTAGAAAAGGAGGAAAGCGAAAGTCAGCTTGCTTAAAAAAAGGAGAACAATTTAATAATAAAAACATGTTTAATTCAAAAAAAGTTCCAGTTTATAATAAATTTTTTTTGTGTTTATTTATAATTGATTTATAATTAGAAAAGATGAAAAAATATTTTGTATCCTATTATCTTACTTTTTTGTTACCGATACTGTTTTTCGGGTGTAGTACTACTTCGAGTGAAAGGCTGAAGGATACAGATCGTAGGGTAGTTGAAATTTCTAAAACAACTCAAACATTAGAAAAACGGCTAGATGATTTATCCAGGTCTATTTCTTTAATTGTAAATGATGGGAATGGGCTCCATAATGACATGGATGACATAAAGAACTGCAATAAAGATATCCAGCAAAAGATCAAAGAGATAGAAACAATAATTAAAAATTTAGATGAGCATGTTTGCGGTCTTGAGGCCAATTACAAAACCACAGGAGAAGACCTTAATAAACGAATAGATGATATACAGAAAGCTGAAATTGAGTTATCTAATCGGCTGGAAATGATGAAGTTGGGTATAAAAGAGGAGGTAAAAGAGAAGACCGTATCTCCAACAATTCCTTAGGTCTGCTTTTAAAACATCCTATCTGAAATATAATTTAACTGTGCTGTTGAATGAATGAAAACTTCAAGAAAAATACCCTTGATTATCGGGGTATGCTTTGCATACATTTTAATTGTATATGTTACCTTTAATGCAATTGCAAAAGTCCACAGGACAAACGATCCCAAATTAGCGAAAAGGGTAGTTATCTTAACATTTTTCGTAGATGTATTTATATTTGCGGGTAGTGGATACCTAGTTTATAAACTGAAAACCCCTACAGATAAAAAATGAAATGCGCAAAATTATTAATTTTGTCATTGATAGCAACCTCCCCGTCCTTCCTGTATAACTACCCTACTTTTGCAGGCCGAGATGCCGGGATAGACAAATTAAAGCAAGAACTCATTGAACTCGAGAAGATAACCAAACCGCTTTTAGAAACATTTCGAAAAGTTTCACAACTCGTCAGTCCTTCAGTTGTCAGTTTAAGTACTGAAAAAAAAGAATCTTTAAAAAGTAGTACAGGAGCCGAACCATCGCCACCCTATCAAGATTTTCAACCCAAACGCGATCATCCTACTGAAAATATACCCAAAAAGGGACTGGGTTCTGGTATTATCATTGATGAAAGCGGCTATATTTTAACCAACAACCACGTTATTAGCGGTTTTTCTGAAGATGAAATCACGGTGGTTACTTATAATGGTGAACAAATCAAACAGGTCAAGATTGTTGGCGTCGATCCGAATACAGACCTCGCAATCATCAAGATCGAAGGAGAAAATTTCTTGCCTGCCGAATTTGGTGATTCTGAAGCAGTGCAAGTGGGTGATTGGGTCATTGCCATCGGTAGCCCTTTTGGATACCAGCAAACAGTTTCTACCGGCATTATTAGCGCGAAAGGGAGAACACATGTTATTCCGTTCGTACTTCCCTTTATTTATGAGGATTTTTTCCAAACGGATGCTGCTATCAACCCTGGAAATAGTGGAGGCCCGCTTGTCAATCTCAGGGGCGAGGTCATTGGTGTGAATACCGCCATTGCTACTCGCTCAGGTGGTTTTCAGGGTGTAGGATTTGCGATTTCCGCTGCTATTGCAAAAGAGACTGCTGAAAACATAATGGCTACAGGAGCTGTTGTGAGGGGATATTTAGGTGTGGGAACGCACGATATTAACGATGAGTTGGCCGTATCCCTTGGCCTCAAAGATAAAAAAGAAGTTATTTCCCGTTTTGGCCTGTACGCAGAGATGGGCGCATTTGTTTTGGAGGTGTGGAGCGATACTCCTGCATCAAAGGCTGGCATCCGTCCTGGCGATGTCGTTTCTGAGATAGGCGGCAAAAGGATTGAAAATACAACGGATCTTCAGCATGCTATTCGGCATGCAAAGGTCGATACAAGAATCATCGTGAAAGTCATACGAGACGGAGTAGAAAGTGTGTTGGATGTTTTTATAGAAAGACAGCCCGAAGACCTTGCTGGCAAGACTTATTTGGCTATTCGAAAGATGGATGAACCGACAAAATTCTCTCTGGGATTGGTGGTCAACGATTTAAATCAAGATATTGCAAAATCACTTGGTTTTGAAGGTGAGAAGGGGGTTTTGGTTGTCGACGTTGAGGCGGACAGCCCCGCCGAGCGCGCTGGCATAAAGCCAGGTGATTTAATTACAAAAGTAGGTACAAAAGAGGTGCATTCTGTCATAGAATTCATGTCACTCATGGGCGAATTCTTAGAAACAAATAAGCCAGTCAGTGTCTTTGTAAAGAATAAAGGGTTTGTGACTTTGAAATAAAGTTTTAGTTCACATCATTTCTCACCTGCCAGAATAAAGACCCACGTTACTCAGGTCGATGCCCGGGATTAATGGTAAGGTAGTTCAGGTTTCGAACAGTGCAGTACGGAATATACCCATTTTCCCTTGATTTCCTGTATGCAATATTTATTTTCTTCCTGGTTTTCTTGTTAAAACAGGGTTCATCCTCAGAACATGAGAAGGGATAATCTATAGTTAATACAAGTTTCCCTGCATCTTTAAAAACATCAAGATATCCTTCTAATTCTTTCGTAATATTCCCTGGTGTTTTTTGCCCATCGCCGTCATAACCATAATAAATGTCCTCCTGTCCAATTCCTGTTACGGCATTAATATACTCTTCATGCGCTCCCAACGCAGCGCCATTTTGTGGAAATATGCCGAAGTCTGAATTTTTACGTTTGGCATATTCAGAAATCTTCACAACGAAGTCAACCATTTCCAGCTCAGCCGTTTCTCTATCTTCCCCGCTTTCTCCGCCAGATCCCCAATATTCATAGGCATCTATAATATCAAGATAAACTCCGTCAAAGCCTGATTCGATGATTTTATCGAGATAACTCGTGGACGAGCCATAGATGATAGATTGCCATTCAGGCTCCCAGTATTTTACCTTATAATTTCCTGGCCAATCAGGATTTGACGGTCCTAACCATGATGGAGCGTCTGCGTCAGGTTGACCATCATTATCAGCATCCCAGCTTTCCTCCCAATAAAATCTATAATTTTCTGCCTCTCCAATGCTCATGTACGCCAGTACCCGTTTTGAACCGCTGGCGCTATTTATCAATGTTTCTATTTCCTCTGCGCTAAATCTACCAGATTCACTCCCATCTTCAGAGTAATCTATGATAGCCAAATCAAATTTTGTATCTCCTATAGCGGCCAGGTTTATATCTTGCAGTTGGTAGACAAAATCATTTATGTCATTCCATGGAAGCGAAGATGAAAATTTAGGAAAATCAATCGTCCGGATTTTGTCACTATCGGAGTTCGAACCTGCCATTACGTTTAAGGTCGTATTGCTCAAGGAAACTGACACAGGCAGAATGGTTAGTAATGGAAGGAGTATTATAGAGTAGACCAACAAATTGATGGAATTCAGCATTTTACTCAAAGAAAAAGTGTTTCCTGAGGCTGCCTGATTTTATTCTTCCTTGACGGTATCAGTTGTTGTATCGGGTAATTCCTTCGCAATGTAATCACATTCAGGATATTTACTGCACCCGAAAAAGGCACCGCCCTTTTTTGAACGGCGTTGTATTAATTCTCCATCGCATCCTTCATTGGGGCACTTTATTCCTGTAGGGAGAACTTTGATGTTTCTGCATTTTGGATAGGCCGAACAGCCCATAAATCGTCCCTTCTTGCTAAATCGAATGACCATAGGGCTGCCGCATTTTTCACACTTCTCATTAGTAGATTCGACCTTTGTCGTTTCGCCGGTAAGGGATTTTGTGTTCTTGCAGTTTGGGTATGCAGAACACGCCAAAAATTTTCCATGACGGCTGGCCCTGACTACCATAGCACTGCCACATTTCTCACATTTCTGGTCAGTGGTCTCAGGAGCGGCAGGTTCACCATTTTCATCCAGCGGGAGCGTGCTTTTACATTTGGGAAATGCCGAACATCCCAGAAACTTACCATGTTTTCCCCATCGTATCACCATAGGCTGCCTACAGACGGTACATATCTTAGTGCTTTCTTCAGGAGTTCCTTTTACGCTCTTCATCTCTCCCACCGCCCTTTCTAAATCGTTCTTAAACGGCTCATTAAATTCCTTAAGCACGTCAAGCCATACAATTTTCTCATCTTCAATCTTATCAAGTTCATCCTCCATGTGAGAAGTAAATTTCACATCCATTATCTTTGAAAAATGTTCGACGAGTTTTTCTGTAACCAATGTCCCCAATTCCGTTGCATAAAAGGCACGTTTCTCCTGTTTGACATAACCTCGATCTTGTATTGTGGATATAATCTAAGCTTAAGCCTTACTCTTAGTCGCAACCTTCTTGGGAGCAGGTTTTGCCGCTTTCGCCGCCGCTTTTGCTTTAGTGGTTTTGGCAGCAGGTTTCTTGCTTGTCACGCCGCCCTTCGCCGCTTTGGCATCAATCAACGCCAATGCCTCTTCCAGCGTAATTTCATCCGGTGAAACATCCTTGGGCAGGGTGGCGTTGATCTTGCCGTGGCGGGCGTAAGGACCGTAGCGACCGCTGCAAATTTCCACTGCGGCCTTGTCGTCGGGGTGTTCGCCCAAGGTGCGCAGCACGGTTTTGCCAGCCTTGGCTTGCGCCAGCAATTCCACCGCGCGATCCAGCCTGATGTTGAAGATGCTGTCGCTGCGAGGGATGGATTTGAACTTGCCGTCATGCCCAAGGTAGGGGCCGAAGCGGCCGATGTTGGCGATGACTTTCTTACCGGTTTCGGGATGCGCGCCAAGTTCGCGTGGCAGTTGCAGCAGCTTCAGTGCGTTGTCCAGACTAGCTTGTTCTAGCGGTAATTCTTTGGGCCATGAGACGCGCTTGGGCTTGGTCTTGTCGCCTTCCACCACTTCGCCGAGTTGCACGTAATAGCCGTAAGGGCCGCGCAGCAACAATACCGCTTGTTTGCTGTCGGGATGCGCGCCAAGTTCGCGGCGTGCCGAGCCGTCATCTTCCACTTCCCCGCCCAGACTGCGCGTGAAGTCACATTCTGGATAGCCGGTGCAGCCGATGAAGCTGCCGCGCTTGCCAAGCCGTTTGGACAGGGGCTTGCCGCATTTCGGGCAGGCTTCGTCGAGTAATTCCTGGGTGACATCCTTGCGCTCGATGCTTTGCTTTTCGGTGATGAGCTTGCTAAAGCCTTTCCAGAATTCGTCCAGCACCTGTATCCAGTCGCGCTTGCCTTCGGAAACTTCGTCCAGCTCGTCTTCCAGCGACGCGGTGAAGCCGTAATCGACATAGCGGGTGAAATGCTCGGTGAGGAAACGAGTGACGACGCGCCCGACATCGGTGGGCACGAAGCGTTTCTTTTCCAGAACGGCGTATTCGCGAGCTTGCAGGGTGGAGATGATGGTGGCGTAAGTGGAAGGCCGCCCGATGCCGTATTCTTCCAGCGACTTGACCAGACTGGCTTCTGAAAAGCGCGGCGGCGGCTGGGTGAAGTGCTGTTCACCATACAGTTTATCGAGCGACAATACATCGCCCTCGACCATCGGCGGCAGTTTGCCGCCCTCTTCTTCGGCTGCGTCGTCCACGTCTTCCATGTACACACCGATGAAGCCTGGGAATACCAGGGTCTGACCGGAGGCGCGGAACAGCGTGTTGTCGTCGCCCAAACGAATGTCCAGACTGACGGTGTCGAAACGAGCCGGAGCCATTTGGCAGGCTAGCGTGCGCTTCCAAATCATCTCGTAGAGGCGCGCCTGATCGGCATTCAAATGGCCGCGCATGCTGTCCGGCGTGCGCGCGATGGAGGTCGGGCGGATCGCTTCGTGCGACTCCTGAGCGTTCTTGGTTTTGCTCCTGTAAGCCGGATGGGTGCGTGGCAAATAATCAGCGGCGAAGTTGCTGCTGATGTAGTCGCGGATTTCCTGCACCGCTTCTTTTGCCAGCGACACCGAGTCGGTACGCATGTAGGAAATCAAACCGACGGTCTGCCCGCCGATGTCCACACCTTCATACAGCGATTGTGCGGTGCGCATGGTGCGCTCGGCGGACATGCCCAGCTTGCGCACGGCTTCCTGTTGCAGGGTGGAAGTGGTAAACGGCGGGGCGGCATAACGCTGCTTGGCCTTCTTCTCGACGCGCACTACCTTGGGCGGCAGCTTGGCATCGTTGAGCCTGGAAAAAATCGTGTCGTATTCGGCTTGGCTGCCGATGCTGAGTTGCTCCAGCTTCTTGCCTTGGTACTGAAACAGCTTGGCGGAAAACGGCTGGTGATCCTTGTGGCTGTCCAGATGCACCGTCCAGTATTCCTGCGTGCGGAACGCTTCGATTTCCAACTCGCGCTCGACGATCATGCGCAGCGCGGGGCTTTGTACGCGCCCTGCCGACAAACCCGGACGGATCTTGCGCCACAGCAGCGGCGACAGATTGAAGCCGACCAGGTAATCCAGCGCGCGGCGTGCCTGTTGCGCGTTGACCAGCGGAATGGAAATCTCGCGTGGATGAGCAACTGCTTCGCGCACCGCCGATTGGGTGATTTCGTAGAACACCACGCGCTGCATATTCTTGTTCTTCAAGCCGCGCTTGGCCTTGAGCAACTCGGCAATGTGCCAGGCGATGGCCTCCCCTTCGCGGTCAGGATCTGGTGCCAGCAGGATGTTGTCAACCAGCGCGGCGGCTTTGGCAATCGTGTCAACATGTTTGCTGTTGCGTGCGATGACCTCGTATTGCATGGCGAAATTGTTATCGGTATCTACTGCGCCGGTCTTGGGAACCAAGTCGCGCACGTGCCCATACGAGGCGAGCACTTCGAAGTCATTGCCCAGATATTTCTTGAGCGTTTTGGCTTTAGCCGGAGATTCGACGATCAGAAGATTGGTTGTCATGCGCGAGGTTTAATTTCCATCACAAGGTTAAATTCACCGGCTTTAGCCGGTCAGCTTTAGCTCCGCAGTCTCAGCAAATTAGGAAAAACTAAATCTCGTTCCTCCCTGCTGCTTCTGCACGGTTTGACTGACGCGGGTTTAGTGGACTTCAGTCCGCTGCGTCAGGCAGTGCAAACCCACCTACTTTAGTAGGTGGTAGTTTAATCCATCTGTCCGAATTTTTGGGCACTTCTTCTTACCCACACATCGATGACTTGACGGTCGAGGGACCAGAATGCTATCGCATCTCGCCCTCTTAAGCACTAATCTAGAGTTGCACTTCAAACTTGATTCCGCCCAGTACTCTTGCGGTTTAAATGGATTATTTTATATTCGGGGGTAAAGTTGTTTTCGACGTCAACAGATAATTTTTTTTCTGGCAGGTCTCGTACATGTCCCATTGATGAGCGAACAAAGTAAGACGAACCGAGATATTTGCCGATAGTCTTTGCCTTGGCGGGGGACTCGACGATTACCATATATTTCTTAGTTTTAGGCATATATTTACAACCTCGAAATGTGAGATTTAAGCAGAGGTTGTATTAAGTGTCAAGACATTTTTTGTATTGTATAATGTAAAAATCCATTTGATAATTATAAAGTTTATGGCTAGAATAGGATTTTTATTGTAAATTTCTCAATGTCACTATTGATAATATTTGATTAAGAGGGAGATATGGTTTCTAGTTCTTGGTTCCGAAGGCATCAAAAAACAGTTTATATCGTTATGATCTTTGCAATGTTTGTTTGGGGTATCGGGTATTCCATTATGGAGATGATCCCCAAAAAACCAATAGGAAAGGTGTTTGGCAGGAAGGTTACGCAAAATGAATTTGCGGATATGCTAGGGCGATGGCAAAGATTGTTCTTTTCACAAGCAAAAGATTCGATCGTTTCTCTGGTTTGGAAGCAACTCATGTTTGTAGAAGAAGCAAAGAGGATGGGGATAGTTGTGACAGCACAAGAAGTAGAGAGTGCCCTTCAGGGGCTGGCATTCCAGATATTTGGTGGAGAGGTAAACATGCCGAGGTCGGGGCTTTTGCAATTCCTCTGTAACAATTTCAGGCTTAACACTGAGCAGATCGACCGTACAATAAGAGAGGCATTGCTTGTTGAGAAGCTGGATTCCCTGTTACGATCGTCCACCAAGATGACGACAGAGGAAATCTGGCAGAGATATTCCCTGGAAAACGAACAGGTAAAGTTCAAGGCGCTCACGCTAATGGCAAAGGATTTCCTTGATTCTGCAAACGTAACTGAGGATGAAATTCGTGCATATTATGAAAAGTACAAGAATAATGAATACAATGAGACCGCGGGGAAGCCCGGGTACAAGCTTCCTGAAAGTGTCAAATTAGAATGCCTGATTGCTAAATTTGACGATATGGAAAAACTCGTTTCGGTTAAAGAAGAAGATACGAAAAAGTATTATGAGGACAATAAGGAAACACAATTCAAAATTACCTCTGTAGAGCCGAAACCCGAAGAATCGAAGGAAAATAAGGCCGCAACCAAAGATGCTTCGGCAACCGATAAGAAGAATTCAAAAAAAGAAGGAAAAGAGACCACGAACGACAGCAAAGCTCAGGAAAAGAAATCTTCGCCTACACATAAGCCCTTTGCCGAGGTAAAAGAGGAGATTCGAAAGACCCTTGCAAGACAAAAGGCAATGGAAAAGGCTGCTGAAATCATGAATAAACTGGACGAGGAAATATATGAGACTATGGACAAGACACAACGCCCAAGCTTTAAAGATTTGGCAACCAAGTATAATGTGACGTATGAAATTCCGAAAGGTAAGAAGTCAAAAAATGAATTTCTTACGGAAAATGATCTCACGGAGGTGTTGCCCGGTTCAGACCAAATTGTTCAAGTCGCTTTTGGCAGGGATAGATACGAGCCCTCTGTTCCTTTAGATTTTGTAGAAGGCAAGGTTGTTCTCCAGGTTATTGACAAGAGATCATCTGCACCAGCGCCATTCGAGGAGGTCAGAAATAATGTAATTAATGACCTCAAGCTGGAAAAGGGATTCCTCAAAGCGAAGGAACTTGCCGAAAAATATGCCGGGGTCACCAAGAATAGCTCCTTTGACGATATTGTCAAAGCGATTAAAACGGAATGCCCGCAAAAAGATATTTCAGTTTGTGAAACCGGTTATATTTCTCGTCCTGTTAAGCTTTTCAATAAAGAGTCGCGATACATTGATGCACTCAAAGAAGATCGTCCCAACGTGGCGAAAAAGGCATTCGAACTGAAGCCGGGTCAACTCGGGGTTGCCGCAGAGACATCGGGAGAAAAGGCCTGCTATATCATAGCATTACTGGATAAAAAATCTGCAGATAAAGCAGCATTCGAAAGAGACAAGGAAAACGTAACCAAGCGATATTTATATGAGAAACAAGAGACCTTCCTGGCTGATTGGCAGGGCGACATCAGCCGACACATGGAGATATACACAAAATTTCAATAAGAAGCTGATAATTCACCACGGAAAGATACGGAATATCACAAAATGCCAGATAATGAACAGGTAGGGGAAAACGTTGGAAACGATTTACGGCATAAAGGAATTGACCAGGAAAATTCACTACCCTGTCGCAACCATCGGAATGTTCGATGGCGTTCACCGTGGACATCAAAAGATCATCGAGTGCATACGGCATAATGCCTTACAGAAAA
>ORJL011369960.1_pt1 | contig 12112 bp, 14 predicted proteins | sample 1779941 | NCBI WGS metagenome assembly ORJL01 (sample SAMEA104232317, study PRJEB22302) | groundwater metagenome | biome: forest; feature: aquifer; material: groundwater | place: USA | collected 2011-08-07 | depth 5.8 m
ATGTAGGGGCATCCCGACGTGTCGGGACTGCCCACGTCCCGCTGCCACCTTGGTGCTGGGCACTGAAGGATATTGTCCCGCTAAAACACCGAAAGACCCTGAGGGCTGAAGAACCCCTCTTGCCCGTTTGCCCGCTTGCCCGTATGCTTATGCCCGCATATCGTATGCCCATAGAGCTAAGGCTCCCATGCCCATATGCTCGTATGCCCCACTATCCTCACAGGAGGTCCCCATGACCCAGCAGTCCGCCTCCCTCAGTCCGGAACGCATTGTGGCCGAGTTCAAGAAGAACGGCGTCACCCACGTCATCATGCTCCCGGATAGCGAAACCAATTTCCTCTACAACCTGATGAAGGCAGACCCCAACCTGACCATCCTGCACATGGCGAGGGAAGGTCAGTCCTTCTCCACCGCCGCGGGCCTCTCCGTCGGCGGCAAGAAGCCCATCGTCCTCATCCAGAACACCGGCCTGCTGGAGTCCTGCGACTCCCTGCGCGGCTGGGGCATGGGCCTCAAGACCCCCCTGGTCTTGATGGTCGGTTATCGCGGATGGACCCGCCACGGCGTCAACTCACCCACCGACGTGGCCAACTTCACCGAGCCTATCCTAAATGCCCTGGGCATCCACTACTTCCTGGTGGAAAACGACGGCGACGCCGAGCGGCTGTCCTTCGCCTTCCAAGAGGCGGAGCAGACCCGCAAGCCCGTCGCCGTACTGGTCGGCGACGAGTACCACGGCTTCGTCAACCGGTAGGTCACAAGCCCCCCTAGCAAGGTGCAGGGGACCAGAGCCTGACCCTAAGTCCCGATGCAATCGGGAGGAAGGACTCCCTGACAGGGCGCCAGCGTGTCCCCTGGAAACAATACCCCCTCTTGAAAGGAACATCCTCATGTTTGAAGCCGCAGAAATGCTCAGGCTCTTTGCCCCCCACAGGGGCAACGCCATCGTCATCCCAGGCCGCAGCGCGCGCCACTGGCAGAAGCTCAGCTCAGCGCCTGCGCGGGACATCCCCCTGGGCGACCCGGCCATGGGCGGCCACGCCTCCTTCGCCTTCGGCCTGGCCTTGGCCCAGCCTAAGGAACGCATCGTCTTCCTTGACTCCGAAGGCGACCTGCTCATGAACATGGGCGCCCTGGCCACCATCGCCGAAGCCGCTCCCAACAACTTCTACCACTTCCTCATGGACAACGAGTGCTACGCCACCACCGGCGGCCAGCCTGTCCCCAACGCCACCAACGTCCACTACGCCAATGTCGCCAAAGACATGGGCTATCCCCGCGTCTACTTCTTTGACCAGCTTGAAGACTTCGCCAATAGCGTGGAGGGCATCCTGCGTCAGCCCGGGCCCGTCTTCGTCCACATGAAAATCGTCCCCGAGATAGAGAACCTGCCCATCAACCAGCGGCCTCGCTTCGCCAACCGCACCCTGGACCAGGTATTGGCAGATGTCAAAGGCGCTCTGGGCGTGAAAAGGTAGGTTGCCTAGCAGCCTGCGGAAAAAGGGGAGTCCAGAGTCCCGACCAATCGGGACTCTGTCGGGAGTCTGAGGGACACCCTCCCATGTGGGCGATATTTGTAATCCCGGCGACAGGGTTGAGCTTCTTTGTCAGCTCATGGCTACTGATGATTTTCTGGGGCATCTTGGCTCCGGATGTAGGCATTACGACCATCAGCTATGGGCGGGCGGTTGTGACGACCCTGGCGCTGTGGGTTGTGGTCGCGCCGCTCATTGGAGCGGTAGTGCGCACGCGCATTTCCTGGAGTTGGTGGAGCCGGCGAGGTCGGGCGTAGATGCGCCGGCAGCCTGCGCAACGTCTGGCGGGGAGCCCGAGGCAGGCGAGGATCTTGCGGTTCTCCCAGCGCCTGCCCTTCAGCCGATGGGCCTGCAGGCGAAACGCAATGTAGGGGCATCCTTCGGCTGAAGGACGCCCACGTCCCGCTGCCACCTTCGTGCTGGGCACTGAAGGACACTGTCCAGCCAAAACACCGAAAGACCCTGGGCCTGATACCGCAGTATTGACTTATGGCGCTATTGGCATAGAATCGGAACCGGCTTGCCTTGATTTTCGTGCGGCGGTAGAAGCTATGCCTTCCTTCCACGGCCAACGCAGACTGGTGCTCCTGACAGCGACAGTAGTTGTTTGCCTTCTGCTCAGCGCGTGCGGCGGCGGCCCGAAGAGCATCAAGATCGGCGTTCTGCTGGACTCTTCGGGCGACCTAGGCGTGTACGGTGCGCCCATGCGCGATGCCGTCAACCTGGCCGCGTACCAGATCAACCAGGCCGGCGGCCTGCTGAAAGGGAAACAGGTGGAGGTCGTCTACCAGGATTCGGCTACCGACCCTTCAGTAGCCGTGAAAGCCGCCGAGCAACTGGTGAAGGGCGATAAAGTCAAGGCTATCATTGGTTCCACCGCTAGCGGCGTCACCCTCCAGGTGGCAAAGTCGGTCACGGTGCCCGCTCAGGTGGTGCTCATGTCCCCCTCTGCGACCTCGCCGGAGATCACTTCCCTGCAGGACAACGATTTTGTCTTCCGCACCGTGGTGTCCGACGCCGCTCAGGGCGTGGTGCTCGCCCGCCTGGCCAACGAAAAATCCTACGCCATCGTTGCGGTTGTCTACATCAATAACGCCTACGGGCGTGGCCTGGCCCAGGTCTTTAAGGACAGCTTTGACAAGCTGGGCAAGGGCGCTGTGGTCATGATCCCGCACGAATCGGGCCAAACGGACTTCACCGACGAACTCAACAAAGTCCGCGAGGCTGGGGCAAAAGCCGTCGTCTGTATCAGCTATCCGGAAACAGCGACGCCGCTCTTGGAGCAGGCCCTCAGACGGGGCCTGGCTGTCAAGTACCTCTTTGCCGACGGCCTCAAGGCGCAGTCCATGTTTGACACGCTGGCCTCCAACGCCCTGGAAGGCTCCTTTGGCACCGCTCCTGGCGCCAAGGGCGGCAGCGGCGTAGACGCTTTCCAGCGACTGTTCCTAAACCAGTACGGCAAATCCAACTCGGCCTTCGGTTCCTCTTACGAGTCCAGCGACGCTGCGAAACTCTACTCCCAGTTCATCCACGATACCTATCCCGGAGCGTCGTCAGACCCCTACTTGGGCGAGAGCTACGACGCCTTCGTGCTGCTGGCCCTAGCCATTGAAAAGGCGGGCGCGTATGACGGCGTAGCCCTGCGCGACGCCCTGCGTGAGGTGGCTAACCCGCCCGGCGTGAAGATTGGCCCGGCAGACGTTGCCAAGGCCTTGGAGTTGATTCGCAACGGACAGGACATCAACTACGAAGGCGCGGCAGGCCCGGAGGACTTTGACCAGTTCGGCGATGTGCAAAACACCATAGAAGTGTGGGCCATCGTAGGCGGCGCGGTCGTGTCCACCGGGCGGTTTGAGTTCCCCTAACAGGCTGCTGAAAAAGGGGAGGCCAGAGTCCCGACGCGTCGGGACTCTGGCAGGGGTCTGTCCCGATGTGTCGGGACAGATTCAAATCCCCTTTTGGGGATGGGGTAAGAAGAGCGCGCCGAGTTTTTCAGCACCCTGCTAAAGGGCAGAGGTCATCCTGGTCGCCGCGCCCAGCGCGCCCAAGTCGGTTTCACCCTGCGGCGCCTTTACAGCCTCTTCAGGCGCTCCCTCAAGTCAAGAGCGCCTCCCAGTCGTCCCGATTGCACGGACATTACACAGTGAAGAGTAGGAGCCTCCCATGGCAACATCCCATGAAAGCATCCAGCGCTATTTGGAGCGCGCCTTCGCCGATTATCTGGCTGGTAGGAAGACCCAGCGCACATTCATCGGCGACATCCAGGGATCCAACATGCGCGGCAAGGCGCTGGCAGTCCTGTTTACCGCCCAGAAGGGAGCGGGTGACGCCGCCAAGTGGGACTTGGCGTACCGGGAATGCGAGACGCGCGGATGGCTGAAATAGAGAGGAAACGCTGGGACTGTGTTTTTCCCCACAAGGGCAGAAGCGGTGACAGGGTGCATGGTCTCCCTGTGCTGTAGGCGATAAGAGGGATTGGGCGGGTAGTTGATAGCGGGGACCGTCTCCCCTTGCCCAGCGGCCCGTGGCGATGTACAGTGCAGGAGTCACTCCTCACCTTACGCAAGGAACGGGACGCCGTGGAAAACGTAGAAGATGGCATGCGGGGCAACCCGGGGGTGCTCCGTCACTACCGCAACCTCCTTCCCATCACCGGCGCTACACCCATGATCTGCCTGGGGGAAGGCAACACGCCTCTCGTGCGCTCTCGTCACATCGGCAAGGCCGTGGGGTGCGAGGACCTGTACTTCAAGCTGGAGGGGTGCAATCCCACCGGCTCCTTCAAAGACCGGGGCATGGTGGTAGCTGTGGCCAAGGCTATGGAAGCCAAAAGCACCACCATTATCTGCGCTTCCACAGGCAACACCAGCGCCTCCGCGGCGGCCTATGGCGCCTACTGCGGCCTCAAGACCGTGGTGCTGGTGCCCAACGGGGCAATTGCATCGGGCAAGCTGGCGCAGGCCATCGCCTACGGCGCGCAGATACTTGTCGTCAACGGCAACTTTGACCGCGCCCTTGAGCTTGTGCGGGAGCTATCCAACTCCCATCCAATTACCCTGGTCAACTCCCTCAACCCGCACCGCATTCAGGGGCAGAAGACCGCCGCCTTTGAGGTGGCCGACGCCCTGGGTGACGCGCCGGACTACCTGTTCATCCCCGTGGGCAACGCGGGCAACATCACCGCCTACTGGCTGGGCTTCTGCGAGTACTTCCAAATGGAGAAGACCAGCGGCCGGCCCAGGATGATGGGCTTCCAGGCTGAAGGCGCTGCGCCCATCGTGCAGGGGCATCCTATAGAGAACCCGCACACCATCGCATCGGCCATTCGCATCGGCAACCCGGCAAGCTGGCGGAGCGCGGTGAAGGCGAGGGACGAGTCCGGCGGGCGCATAGACGCCGTCAGCGACGACGAGATCCTGGCTGCTTACAAGCTAATGGCCAGCAAAGAGGGTGTCTTTTGCGAACCTGCCTCCGCTGCCTCAGTGGCGGGCCTGATCAAGAGCGTCAAGGCAGGGCTGGACCTGGAAGGCAAGCGGGCCGTGTGTGTCATTACCGGCACAGGGCTAAAGGAGCCGGAGCTGGCCGCCCAGCACGCCAACTCCCTGCCTGTGGAGATAGACGCTACGCTGGGCACGGTGGAAAAGGCGCTGGGCCTGGCGGCGATGGGGTAGTCTTTACCTAACCCCCGTCCCCTTCCCGACACGGAAAGGGGGGGAAGGTACAAAGACGATTGCCAAACCATTTGGTCAGCCACCAGCATTAGTGCTCCTACCAACAACGACTAACCGATGGACAATGTACTTTCCCACCGCCCCATAGAAGCAGCCATTGCCGGCATCCTTACCGCCATCGGCGAGGATGTGGAGCGCCCCGGCCTGAGGGATACACCCCGCCGCGTGGCTGAGATGTATCGCGAGCTATTCTCGGGCCTGGGCCGCGACCCCGCAGACGAGCTAAGCATCGCCTTTGAGGAGGGCCACCACGATCTCATCGTGCTGAAAGACATCCCCTTCTACTCCATGTGCGAGCATCACCTGATCCCTTTCTTTGGAACGGCCTGCATCGCTTACCTTCCCAACGGGCGCGTAGCTGGCCTCAGCAAGATCGTGCGGGCGTTGGAGGTGCTGGCCAAGCGCCCACAGCTCCAGGAGCGCCTGACGGCCCAACTTGCCGATGTGCTGTACGCCAGCCTGGGCGCAGAGGGAGTAGGCGTGGTTGTCCGGGCAGAGCACCTGTGCATGAGCATGAGAGGCGTCGGCAAGCCGGGCATTCAGGTCGCAACATCAGCTTTGCGCGGAACCTTCTCCCAGGGGTCCAGCATCCAACAAGAGATACTGGCCCAATTGGGAGGCTTCGCTTGATGGCCTTAGTGGCAACCGAAGAGACGTTTCAGCAGCTCTGGAAGGACTGGGAGACGCTATTGTCTGAGTGTCCAGGGCAACGAGTGTTCCAGACCCCGACGTGGCACCACCTGTGGTGGCAGGAGATGGCCAACGGCGCGGAGCTCCACCTTACGTCCTTCCGCGAGGACGGCAGGCTGGTGGGCCTCGCACCGCTGATGTGTAAGAGCGACAGCCTCTCCTTCCTCGGCGACACCGATTTGTGGGACTACCACGATTTTGTGGTGGCCCCGGGCAGAGACAAGGACTTCTTCCCGTACCTCTTTGATGTGCTGGAACGCCAGCCCTGGCGAGTATTCACCCTCACCTCTGTCCCCGATACCTCCACCTCCCTTGCCTACCTTTCCGAACTGTGTACAACGCGCGGCTACACCTTTGAGCAGACTCTTGAGGATGTTGCCCCCGGCCTGGCGTTGCCCGCTACCTGGGATGAGTACCTGGCCCTCCTCAGCAAGAAGGACCGCCACGAGCTGCGCCGCAAACTGCGCCGTCTGGAGGGCCAGGCCAATTTCAAGTGGTACGCTTGCCCAAGCTCTCCCCAGGATGCCGGTGCTTTCAATCGCGACTTGACGGATTTCTTCACCCTCATGGGGCAAAGCCGGGCCGAGAAGGCAGATTTTCTGACTGCGGACCGGGAGGCCTTCTTCCGCCGCATGGCGACGCGTTTGGCGGAGGCAGGGCTATTGCGCCTTTTCTTCATGGAAGTGGAGGGCAAGCGAGTGGCCAGCGCCTGGTGCTTTGACTACAGCAGCACTCGTTTTCTGTACAATAGCGGCTACAACCCCGGCTACTCACACCTGAGCGTGGGCCTGCTGCTGAACGCCATGAGCCTGCGCCAGGCTATTGAAGAGGGCAAAGGCTACTTTGACTTCCTGCGCGGCAACGAACCGTACAAGTACGATCTTGGGGCCAAGGACGTACAGTTGTATCGTATCGTCATCCGCCGGTGAACCTATGGCCTTTGCCTTGCATCTAAGGTGTGGTGTTTCGGGGAAGATGGGACAAGTAGCACGGCGAGATTGAAGAAACCTTGAAACGCATCGCCTTCGTAAGCGTACACGGATGTCCCATGGCGGTCCTGGGTTCCAGGAGCGCCGGAGGCATGAACGTCTACATCCACGCCCTGGCCCAGGGGCTGGGACGACTTGGTTTTGCTGTGGATATCTTCACTCGCTGCCACGGCTCGGACGAGCCAGCGGTCAATCCTATTGACGCGAACGTCCGCGTCGTACACATAGACGCGGGGCCGGAAGACGCTCCCAAAGAAGACCTCTTCGGCTATTCCAACGTCTTTCTGAAGGGCGTGACGGCTTTTGCTCAGGACAACGGACTGCGGTACCATCTCCTGCACTCCCACTACTGGCTGTCTGGCTGGGTAGGCCAGGCCCTTTCCCAGGAATGGCGCATCCCCCATGTAACCACCTTCCACACGCTGGCGGAGATCAAAACCCGCGCCAAGGTTGGCGAAGCGGAGGCAACGCCCCGCAGCGCCACAGAGCGAGAGGTAGTCGCCTGCGCTGACCGGATCATCGTCTCCACCGGCCACGAGGTCATGGCGTTGCAGCAGTTGTACGGGGCCGCCCCAGACAAAGTGCGCGTGGTGGCCGGCGGTGTGGATTTGGACCTGTTCCGCCCCGGAAGCCAGCGGGCCGCCCGGAGCCAGCTTGGCCTCAACGGCCATAAGACCATTCTGTACGTGGGCCGCCTGGACCCTATCAAGGGAGTGGAAGTGCTGATGTATACCCTCGCCCAGCTTGATGCCGCCAGCGACGTGCAGCTCCTGGTTGTGGGTGGCAACGAGGCCGACGCCGAGTACCAGCGTCTGAAGAGGTTGACGGCCCAACTTGGCCTTTCGGACAAGATTGCTTTCCTGGGCAGCCAGCAGCACGAGACGCTGCCCGCTTACTACCAGGCAGCAGATGTGTGCGTGGTGCCCTCCTACTACGAGAGCTTCGGGCTGGTAGCCCTGGAGGCTATGGCCTGCGGCACGCCCGTAGTGGCCTCCCGCGTTCCCGGCCTCCAAACCATTGTGCAGGACAACCGGTCCGGCTACCTGGTGGCCTGGCACTGCCCGGACGCCTACGCAGACCGCCTGGAGGTGCTGCTGTCCAATGACGCCTTGCGCCGAAGCATGGGCCGGCAGGCCCGGGAGACAGCGGTGCGCATGGGCTGGGATGGCACCGCCGACGGTGTGGCCCAGGTATACGCGGAGCTCAGCGTCAGTGCCGAAGAGTAGACTACAATGGCTTCTGCGAAAACAAAGGTCAAGGTTTTCTCCCTGACCAAATACGTGCGCGCGGCAATGGGGCTGGCCGTCTTTGAGACGGACGAAGATGGGGTTGTGGTAGCCAGCGTACCGAGTGCATCGTCTTTCTATGCCCAAGGAAGTACAACAGAAGAGGCCTGCGCAAACCTAGAGGATGTGATTGAAGGTAACTTGCTCCTCGCTCTACAGCTTGGATGGGACATTCCTAGCATTCCAGGATTCATTGTAGAAGAACAAGATGTCTCGCCTGACACCTCGTAGACTAACAGTCTGCTGAAAAAAAAGGGAGTCCAGAGGGGCAAAGCCCCTTTGCCGGGAGTCTGAGGGTGTCCCTCAGAAACAAATTCTTCCCTCTCCCTGACCAGAGGGGGTCAGGCGGAGGTTATTCGCAGGCTGCGTGCTATCGGCTATGAAGGGCCAATCAGTGGCGGGCGGCATTTGCGCATGGTGCATCCAGAAGAACGCAAGATCGTGCCATTGCCAGCCCATGATGGCCGCGATTTAGGCGTTGGTCTCATCAGAGCCATCCTGCGGGAGATTCGCTTGACCCCAGACCAATGGAATGAGTTGTAGACGCCATCCCGAATTGACTCTTGTACGTTTCGTGTTACCCTTTCCTCCCAATAGCATTCCCTTTTTGGAGGCCACAGGCATGATTGAAAGGCCACAGCGGGCGATGGTAGTGTTCGCCCACCCGGATGACGAGATAGGTTGTGCAGGCACCATCGCCGGCTGGACACGGCAGGGCACCGAGGTATGCCTTGTCCTATGCACCAATGGCGACAAGGGCACCCCAGACCTGGAGGTGCTCCCAGAGGAATTGGCCCAGATCCGCGCCAAAGAACAGCGGGACGCAGCCACAACCCTGGGCGTCAACGACTTGGTGATGTTAGGCTACCCCGACGGCGAGTTGGAGGACACCAAGGAGTTTCGTGGTAGGCTGGTGCGCGAGATACGCCGTTTCCGTCCAGAGGTGATCTTTACCCACGCGCCCATAGCAATAACGCGCCACAACCACCGCGACCACCGCATGACCGGCGTCGTAACCCTGGACGCCGTGTACCCCTACGCCCGGGACTCGTGGCACTTTGTGGAGCTCACCAAGGCCGGGTTTCAACCGCACAAGGTCGGTACCGTGCTGCTGTGGGGGGCCGACAACCCCAATGTCTTCTCTGACATTGGCGACACGATTGACCAGAAAATACAGGCGATGATGTGCCACCACAGCCAGTTCGGGCGGCCAAACCGCGACCCGAACCGCCAGCTAGGGGACTTTATGCGCGAGGGCGCTAAACGCCAGGGCGAACGCGCAGGCTTGCAGTACGCTGAGGCCTTCGCCAAGCTGGAGTTTCGCCTGTAGCCGTAGATTCGGCGAAACACCAAGGGGCGGGTTTGATGAGGCTGGCTCAGAAGTCGTCCTGTCACCAGGACTGGGACAAAAGACGACGCTGGCAAACGTAGGGGCGTCCCGACATCTCGGGATGCCCCTACGTTTGCCAATGCTATGAGATACGCCAGCGCTGCATAGCTACTCCAATCACTTCTTCATGACTACGAGGGCAGGGCAAGCATCAGGCCAGGTAGAGGTAGCGGGCGATGCGCAAGATGAGGTTAGGCAAGGGCTTGAAGTGGCGGACGGTGAAGGTAGCGACGAAAGCGGCAGCGACCCCTATAGCTGCGCCGCCGAGGATGTCCAGGGGGTAGAGGACGCCGGCGTAAACGCGGGACAGCGCGTACAGCGTAGCTACGGCCAGGAGCGCCGCGCCCGCCTTGCGGTTCCACAGCCAGACGGCGGCGGCCACGGAAAAGCCCACGGCGGCAGGGTTTGCGGGGAAAGAAGAGTCTACAGGTTGGTAGAAGAGCAGCGTTGCGTGGAGACTGACGAAGGGCCTGGGGCGGAAGAAGAACTGGTTTATGGCCTCCACAGCCAGGTTGGCCAGGCCCAAAGCCACCGCCGCTGCAATAACGCCGTGCTGGTTACGCAGACGCGCTGTGGCCGTCCTGCCAGTGAACCACAGGCCCAGGAGGACCAGGGCCAACACCAAGGGGGCCAGGTAGTCACTCACCACTAGACGGGCAAGGCTATCCAGCCAAGGGAATTGGCCCACCCAGCCGTTCAGCCAGAGAAAGGCTTTCTCGTCTGCTGTTTCCAGGAATCCCAACGTTGGCGCACCTCGGCAGTAATGAGGCGAAGGTAGGTGGTAGAACGCAGGGCATCCAGACTGCGGACGACACGCCGCGAGTCCATGCGGCGGTTGCGCAGGGAAGAGAGTACCAGCAGCAGCCCTAGGGCAGAGACGGCGCCTGCTGCGAACAAAAGTGCCTGCTGGTTGCCGTTTAGCCCAGCCAGAGTGTCGGGCACGTTGCGTTGCTTGGAGTCAAAAAACCAGGCTAGAGCCGCCAGCACCAGCGCCAGACCGGTGAGCTGGGAGGTGCGCCGGCCCATGAGGGAGAGGCCCTCGTATCCCCCGCGGGCGGTGACGAAGAGAAGCACCCCCAGGCAGCTCAGGAAGGTCAGAAGGAAGTAATCTCCAGCAAAGGTTTCCATCCTAAAGATATTCCTCAAAACACCCTCTCCGCCGGCGGAGAGGGTGTTTGCTGGTCGGCTTCACGAGCGGCTGTAACTCTCCGAAGGAAGCTACTCTACCCTCGGAGTGGCTGGCGTACACCAGTGGAGGTATTTGGCGTTCTTCCCCCGGACAATGTCAAAATACAGTTCCTGCAACTGGTGGGTCAGGCGGCCCATAGTACCGTCGCCTATCACCAGGTTGTCCAGCGAGCCAACGGCGGTCAGGTGCGCCGCTGTGCCGGTGAGGAAGACCTCGTCCGCCAGGTAGAGCTCGCTGCGCGGGATATGGCGCTCCATCACCTCTATGCCCAGCTCGTTCTTGGCGATGTCAAAGACACAACTGCGAGTGATGCCGGGGAGCACGTTGTCCACCAGCGGCGGCGTACACAATTGGCCGTTGTGGTACATGAAAAGGTTCTCGCCGGAGCCTTCGCTGACATACCCTTTGTCGTTCAGCAGAATGGCCTCGTCAAAACCAGCGGCCATGGCTTCGGTCTTAGCCAGGATGCCGTTGACGTAGAGGCCGCTGATCTTTACGTGGGGCGGGATAACGGTGTCCTCCATGCGCCGCCAGGAGGAGGTGCAGCACTTGGCAGGGGCCTCGGTGTCAATGTAGCGGCCAAAGGGCACCGCCATGACCGTGAAGTCATCGGAGAGGCCGCCCAGGTTCAGGTAGGCGACGCGCTCTTCCGATTTGTAGGCGATGGGCCGGATGTAGATGTCCTGGGTAAAGCCTGAGCGCTCCACCATTTCCACGGTGAGATCACTCAGGTCTTGTGCGGTGTAGGGCAACTTGATGCGCATGATCTTGCACCCGGCCAGCAGGCGCTCGTAGTGCTCCCGAAGGCGGAAGATGAACATGCGGCCCTGCTCTGCGTTCCAGTTGCCTCGTACCCCTTCAAACACGGCGGTGCCATAGTGAAAGGCGTGGGTCATGATGCCGATGCTCGCCTGCTCCAGGGGGACGAACTTGCCTTTATGGAATGCCACAACGGGCATGGTGGACTCCTTTTGCCAATGGCTTCTGCCCATTATATAGCCACATTGCGGCTGGTCAACAAGTGCGCCGATTGCGCATCCTGGGAACTACCACACCTGTTGCATTACCGCGCCGTCGCTACCCAGACCATCTCCGTGCTGTCTTCATCCAGGGGCTCGCGGTCAAAGCCACCGTATCCCTCCAGCACCTCATAGCCGGCGGCGTCCAGCAGGTGCTGCATCTCAAAGCGGTAGAGGTACCGGAGTTGGTACTCCACATGCACCGTGCGCACCAGTTCACCCCCTTCGTTCAACTCTTCCACGATGTTGCGGGCGGTGATGATCTGGTTGAAGGTGTCGTAGC
>ORJL010276116.1_pt1 | contig 12111 bp, 10 predicted proteins | sample 1779941 | NCBI WGS metagenome assembly ORJL01 (sample SAMEA104232317, study PRJEB22302) | groundwater metagenome | biome: forest; feature: aquifer; material: groundwater | place: USA | collected 2011-08-07 | depth 5.8 m
CAGGAGCTGGCTGACGCGCTACTCCGTTGTACGGAGCTGCGGCGCAAAGCGCGGCCCGGCGCTGGTTAAACGCTGCAAGACGGTGCGCCGAGAGGCGGCCGCATGACGAAGGTCATGCGGCACACAAGGAACGGCCCGCGCTTCCCGGCGCGCCGTCCCCCTCGATCGTCGAGCCGCTTGCATGAGAAATATTATACATGTATTATATTTGTATGGGAAAAACCGCGATGGGCCTTTCCGAAGCCAAGAGCGCCAGCCGCCGGACCCGCTCGCGCGCAATGCCCGCGCCGGAGACGCCTTACCGGATCACCGACTTCCCGATGCACTATTTCGCCGCGATCCAGCGGCAGAACCAGCTCAATCTCGCGCGCAGCCTTCGCGAATTCGGCCTGTCGGTGCCGATGTGGCGCGCGCTCTCGGCGTTGCACCAGAAGGACGGACAGACCATCGGCGAAATCGCGCAGCTCGCGGTGCTCGATCGTTCGAGCCTCGGGCGCTTGCTCGACGAGATGGCGAAGGCAAAGCTGGTCGAGCGTGAGCCGCTGCCGGACGACCGTCGCGCTCTTGCGATCCGGCTGTCGGCGCATGGCCGCAAGATTTTCGAGACGACGCTGCCGCTCGCACAGCGGCATTATCGCAACGTGCTGAACGGCGTCAGCGCGCAGGAATTCGAGACGCTGATGCGCGCTCTTCGCCGGATTAAGGCGAATACCCGCATGATGGCGGACGTGGCCGATCTCGAGGCCGAATAATTCGACGACGCAGGACGACAGGAACACGCGATGATGCTGCTCGAAATGCTGAAGACTCTGCTGCGCAGGATTTTTTCGTCTCGCGCCGCGCACAACAAATACCGTCCCGAACGGCACTACATGCGCGGCGCGGGTCCGAAATCGAAGGCGCGCCCCACGCGAGCCGATCACACGAACAACGCGAAAGCGTAACTCAACAAGCGTAAAATGAAGGGCGCACATGAGCACCAAGCGCGACTATTATTTCCCCAATACCGAGGAACTGGCGCCGGACGAGATGCGCATCACCGCGCTCGGCACCGGCCGGCCATTCGTGCGGCGTGCGCAGGCCAATTGCTCCTGGCTGATCGAACTCGGCAATGGCGACAAGTTCATCTGGGATTTCGGCTCCGGCTCGCAGGTCAATTTCACCGCGCTCGAGATTCCGCATCAGGACATCACTGCTTATTTCGCGACCCACCTGCATGCTGATCATGTCGGCGATTTTGCGCAGGTGTGGATCGGGAGCTGGGCCGGCGGCCGCTCCAAGCCGCTCATGGTTTACGGACCTTCCGGGCCGGAGCCGAAATACGGCACGCGGCATTTCGTCGAAAAGCAGAAGGAATCCTTCGCCTGGGATACCGACACTCGTCACGGGCTGTTGCCGGACGCCGGCGCCGAGGTGGAGGTGCATGAATTCGATTTCGCCAAGACCGGCGTGGTCTATGACAAGAACGGCGTGGTCATCAAAAGCTTCCCGGCCATTCATATCTATGACGGCCCGGTGAGCCTGCGCCTGGAGTGGAACGGTCTTTGCTTTGTATTTTCCGGCGATACCACGCCGAGCCAGTTCATGATCGACAATGCGAAGGGCGCCGATCTTGTGGTGCATGAGGCTTTCAACACCGTGTCGCAGTTGATGACACGTTCCGGCTATGACGAGAAGATGGCGCGAGGCATCGGCACCATCGCGCATACCGCGCCGAGCGAGGTCGGTTATGTGTTCGCGCAAATCCAGCCGCGGCACGCGGTGATCTATCACTTCTTCAACGATTTCGACACGGCGGGTGAAATGGAGCGCGATGTGCGCAAGGGCTGGCAGGGTCCGCTGTCGCTGGCGCAGGATCTGATGGTGTTCAACGTCACCAGGGACGAAGTGCTGGTGCGGATGGCGGTGACGCCGGATCATGTCTGGCCGAACAAGAAGGAGCATTCCTCGTTCCTGTCCGGCTCGCGCAAGCAGCGCTTGCAGATGTCGCGCTGGCTCGCCGACAAGCAATTGTTTCCGAAATTCTAGAGTAAGTTCGCGAAAGGCGGGTAACCGGCTTTCGGAACAAGCGACATTCAAGAAGCAAGGCTCCGAGGTCGATTTTGGTATTGTGAGGGAGAGGGTCATGCGCCGTATCGTATTGCTTTTCGCATTCGTGCTCCTGTGGCCGGTTTCGTCCGCGCCAGCTCAGGACTATCCCGACAAGCCGATCCGGGTGGTGCTGACCTACACGGCAGGCGGCGTCTCCGACGGCATCATGCGGTTGCTTGCGCCCAAGATGGAAGAGGTGCTCGGACAGAAGCTGATCATCGAGGCGAAGCCGGGCGCGGCGGGCAATATCGGGGTGATCGAAGTCGCGAAATCGCCGCCCGACGGCTATACGCTGGTCCTCACCGCGACGAATAATTTCGTCATCAACCAGTTCACCATGAAAATGCCGATCGATCCGCTGACGGCGCTGGTGCCGGTGGCAAAGCTTGCCGACGTGCCGCTGGTGCTGTTTTCCAATCCGGCGGTTCCGGCAAAGAATTTCGTCGAGTTCATCGAATATGTGAAAGCCAATCCCGGCAAGGTCAATTTCGGTTCGCCGGCGCCCGGCACCGTCAACCAATTGCTGCTGGAGCGTGTGAAGCAGGTGCGCGGCCTTGACATGCAGCACATCCCCTATCGCGGTTCGCCGCAAGCGGCGATGGCGCTGCTGCAGAACGATATCCAGCTCTTCACCGTGGGCCTGGCGGCCGGTGTTGGTCATCTGAAGGACGGCAAGTTCACCGCCATGGCGGTCGCGACCGATGAGCGCCTGCCAGAACTGCCGAATGTGCCGACCCTGATCGAAAGCGGCTTTCCGGGTTTCACCGGCGCCAATTGGTGGGGCATGGCGGCACCGGCCGGAACGCCCGATGCCATTATCAAGAAAATCCGCGACGCGGTTCAGGAAGCCTTGCGCGAACCCAACGTGGTCGAACGCTACAAGGCGCTGGGCCTCGTGATTCCGAAGGAGACGCCGGAGCAGTTCGCGGCCAGTCTCAAGGCTGAAGCGGCGACCTGGTCCGACACTGTGAAAAAAGGCAACATCACGGTGGAGTAGCTTTCGTCCTCTCGCTTGCGCTTGTCGGCCGTAGTTCATAGACAAGCTCCAATCTCCGTTCATTCCCGCGCAAGCGGGAATCCAGTTCTTTGCTTCTGGGTCCCCGCTCCCGCGGGGACGAACGGAACATCAGGAGCAGTTCTGTGACCAGCGGAATGCGCAAAGGACTGACCAGCTACGGCGACAAGGATTTCTCGCTGTTTCTGCGCAAGGCCTTCATCAAGGGCATGGGCTATTCGGACGATGCGCTGGATCGTCCGATTGTCGGCATCACCAATACCTATTCCGACTTCAATCCCTGTCACGGCAACGTGCCGCAGCTGATCGAGGCGGTGAAGCGCGGCGCCATGCTGGCCGGCGCCATGCCGATGGTGTTCCCGACCATTTCCATCCACGAAAGCTTCGCCTATCCGACCTCGATGTTCCTGCGCAATCTGATGGCAATGGACACCGAGGAGATGATCCGTGCGCTGCCGGTGGATTCGGTGGTGCTGATCGGCGGTTGCGACAAGACCACGCCGGCGCAGGTGATGGCGGCGGTGAGCGCCGACCGCCCGACCATCGTGCTGCCGGTCGGCCCCATGCTGGTCGGCCATTTCAAGGGCGAGGTGCTGGGCGCCTGCACCGATTGCCGCAGATTATGGGGTGAGTTTCGCGGCGGCCGCATGAGCGCGGAGGATATCGAAGTCGCCAACGAGCGGCTGGTGCCGTCGGTCGGCACCTGTGGCGTGATGGGCACGGCGAGCACCATCGCCTGCATGATGGAAGCCATGGGGATGACCGTGCCGGGCGCGGCGACCACGCCCGCGGTTCATGCCGACCGCGTGCGCATTGCCGAAGCTACCGGAAAACGCGCCGCTGAACTGACCAAGGGCGGCCCGAAACCTTCCGACATCATCACCAAGGACGCGCTTCACAATGCCATCGTCATGCTGCAGGCGATCGGCGGCTCGACCAACGGCGTCGTGCATCTTTCTGCCATTGCCGGTCGCACCAGCACGCCGCTGTCGCTAGAGGAGTACGACGAGATCGGCAAGAAGACGCCGGTGCTGGTCGATCTGAAGCCGTCCGGCGATCACTACATGGAGAATTTTCATTACGCCGGCGGCGTGCCGCGGCTGATGCAGGAATTGAAGGACCTGCTGAAGCTCGATGCGAAGCATGTGATGGGCGGCACGCTCGGTGACGCGATCAAGGTGTTCGAGGATGTGCCGGGGCAGACCGTCATCAAGCCTCGCAATGCGCCGCTGAAAAAAGAAGGCGGCATGGCGATCCTGCGCGGCAACCTCGCGCCGCGTGGAGCGGTCATCAAGCAGGCGGCGGCGTCGCCGAAGCTGATGCAGCACGAGGGCCGTGCGGTGGTGTTCGAATCGGTCGAGGACATGACCCATCGCATCGACGATCCTGCGCTCGACATCGGTGAGAACGATGTGATCGTGATGCGCAATGCCGGTCCGATCGGCGCTCCCGGAATGCCGGAAGCCGGTTATATCCCGATCCCGAAGAAGCTCGCGCAGAAGGGCATCAAGGACATGGTTCGAATGTCGGATGCACGCATGAGCGGCACCGCGTTCGGCACCATCGTGCTGCATATCTCGCCCGAGTCCGCGGTCGGCGGTCCGCTCGCGCTGGTGCAGACCGGCGACCGCATCAGGCTCGATGTGCCGGCCCGCAAGGTCGAGCTTCTGGTCGGCGATGCCGAACTCGAAAAGCGCAAACGCGAGTGGAAAGCACCGGCGGTGCCGGACGAGGCTCAGCGCGGCTACGCCAGGCTCTATCGCGAGCATGTGCAGCAGGCCGACGACGGCTGCGATTTCGATTTTCTCGCGGCGGTGAAACGCTAGGAAGCGGGCCTATTCCGCGGTCTGCAATTGCGGTTGCTGCGCCACGCGCCGCCGCGCCGCAAGGGGTGGCGGCGCGTCGGAGCCTGGTCCACGTCGCCATGCGGCGCCGGTGCGCCCCTGTTCCATGCCGAATTCGAACAGCCCTTTCATATAGGCGGTGTCGAATCCAGGCTTCGTCTGCGACGGGAAGTTGTCGTCGATTGCCGCAAGCGTGAGGTTCCAGTTACGCCGCCGGATGAATTCATAAGACGCAAGCAATGTGTTGCGCGTGTTGGCGCGCACCGAGGTCTCGAACGCGCGCACCGCGATCCGGATCGTGGTCGGCTTGACCACCTCGAAATACGGCCCAAGCTTGCCATTGATAATGACATAGATGCGCGGGCGAACGCCGTTCGGCAGGATCGGCCGGTTGGCGACCATCAGCGCTTCCGGGACGACCAGCACGTTGGAGATGATGCCGCCGTCGACATGCATCTCGGCAAAGCGCCTGCCTTGCGCCTCGACGTCGATCAGCACCGGTGCAAACACGCCCGGGATACTGGCGGATGCCTCGATCACGCGTCGGAACAATTCCGGGGCTGCGGGGTCCGGGCTGGAAGCGATGCGGCCCATGTCCCAGATCGCACTGCGCTGCGCGTCGAGATTGGTGGTGACGACGAACAGCTTGCGGCCGCGACGATATTCTTCCGCGATCTCGTTGAGTACCTGCGGCGTTACATGCTTCGCGATCAGTTCGCGCAACGGTCCGGTTGCGAACAGGCCGGGCCCGAACAATCCACCAATGCCCTCGAATTGCAGGAAGCCCTCGAAGGCGCCGCTGGAGAAAACACTGGCGAGCACGTCGTCATAACGGGAGCCGAGAAAGGCGAAGGGTGCAATCAGTGACCCGGCGCTCGCGCCGGTTACGATCGCGAATTGCGGGCGGTCGCCTCGCTGGGTCCAGCCGTTTAAAAGTCCGGCGCCAAAGGCGCCATCGGCCCCGCCGCCGGACAAGGCGAGAATGGCCGGGCGTTCGCCGGTATTGCGCAGGTTCAGAATCGGCGCGCGCGTCGCAAGTGATGGATCGTCCGCCCACACGCGCGCGTCCGGGAAGCCGGGCACGATCGCAAGCTCCTGCTCCTGCTGCGTATAGGGGATGCGCTCGATTCCGGCACAGGCAGCCAGCGCCAGCGCCACGAATACGAGCAATTTCGCGCGTCCGATTGCCGGTACGCACGCCCTCAAACCGGCACGCCAACGCATACGAAGGTACTTCCCCACAGGTCCCAATGGCATGAGAACAATGATCGATTTGCGGCGGCTTAAGAAGTTCAAATGCCGGACATCTTGGTTAACTAAGGATTACCGTACCGGGGTGCCGCCGCCGGTCACAATTCGGTCCTCACAGCCCACAGCTCCGGGAAAAAGGAGTGGTCGAGAGCGGATTTCAGGAAGCCTACCCCGCTCGATCCGCCGGTGCCGCGCTTGAAGCCGATGATCCGCTCCACCGTCTTCATGTGGCGGAACCGCCATTGCTGGAACCAGTCCTCCAGATCGACGAGCTCTTCGGCCAGTTCGTACAGGTCGAAGTATTTCTTCGAGTCGCGGTACACCTTGAGCCAGGCATCGCGCACGGCGTCACTGGCGAAATGACGGACCGAATAGTCGCGCTTCACCACGTTTTCGGGAATGTCGAAGCCGCGCCGTTTCAGAAGCATCAGCGAAACGTCATACAGGCTCGGCGCATCGAGCGCCGCCTTCAGCCGCGCATGCACCTCCGCATCATGCCGGTGTGGCAGCAGCATCTTCGCGTCCTTGGCGCCCATGCGGAATTCGACCAGCCGGTATTGGAACGATTGCAGGCCTGAAGACTGTCCAAGCTCGCTGCGGAATTCGAGATAATCGGACGGCGTCATGGTCGACAGCACATTCCAGGCCGTGATCATCTGCTCCAGGATGCGGGTCATCCGTGCCATCGACTTGAAGGCGGGCGGCAATTGATCCTGTTCGATATTGGCGATCGCCGAATTCAGCTCATGCGCCATCAGGTTCAGCCATAATTCCTGGACGTGATGAATCGTGATGAACAGGTGCTCGTCGTGCTTGCTGGTGAGCGGCTTCTTGGCGGCGAGCAGCGTGTTGAGCTGGAGGTAGTCGCCATAGGTCATGCGCCCGGCCAGATCGACGTGGATGTCGTCGCCGATGCGGCTTTCAGGTGGTGAATCGTTGGCGGTCACGTCAGCCTTTCCAAAATGGTTTTCCCAAAATCGTTGGATTGCGGCCCACCACACTAGTGTGTCATGCCGATTGGGCAATGATCCCAAGGGTGCATATTGGAAGCAAGATGTCTGGCATGCCGCTCGACCTGACCGCGGAATTTTCGCGGTTTCGCAATGCCGATCCGGACCGGCTGCACTTTGCCGCGCACAGCCACGCCTATTGGCCGGACGTGACCCGTGATGCGCAAATCGCGCTTTGGGACGATGCCGCGCTGCTCGTGGACGAGAAATGGTCGCGCGTGATGGGTGAGGTCTGGCCGCAGGTTGCCCGCGGCATCGCGCATCACTTGGCGCTGCCGGATCCGGCGACGCTCGTGCCGGCGACCAACACGCATGAATTCGTCAATCGGCTGCTCTCCGCGTTGCCGTGTGACCGCGCCCCAAGAATCGTTACCACCGACGGCGAGTTTCACAGCTTCAGGCGGCAGACCGAGCGGCTGTCCGAGGATGGCTTGATAGACGTCCTGGCGGTGCCGACCGAGCCGTTTGCGACATTGCCGCAGCGCATTGCGGATGCGGTCAAGGTTCACTCTCCCGACATGGTCTTCGTCAGTCAGGTCTTCTTCAATTCCGGCTACGCATTGCCCGACCTGCATTCCCTGGTGGATGCGGTGGCGGCTTCCGAACGGCTTGTTGTGATCGACGGCTATCACGCCTTTCTCGCGCTGCCTGTCGATTTTTCGAAGCTCGCGGGCCGCGCCTTCTATCTCGCCGGCGGCTACAAATACGCGATGGCGGGCGAGGGGGCCTGCTTCATGCATTGTCCGCCGGGGTTTGCGCCGCGCCCGCGCAACACCGGCTGGTATGCGAGCTTGGCCACACTATCGGGACCCCAGGACAAGGTCGGCTATGCGATCGACGGAATGCGGTTCATGGGCGCGACCTTCGACCCGAGCGGGCTCTATCGCATGCGCGCGGCCTTGCGATGGATGAGCGTGCACGCGCTCGATGCCGCGAAAATCCATGCGCATGTGATTGCGTTGCAGGGGATCTTTCTGCAAGGCATGCAGGGCCAGCCGATCGAAATCTTCGATCCGGCACGCCTGGTGGTGCCGCCGGGCGAAATGTCGCGCGGCAATTTTCTCACTTTCGATCATCCGGGTGCCGCGTCCTGGCAAGCGCGGCTGAAGAAAAAGAACATTGTGGTCGATGTGCGCGGATCGCGATTGCGGGTCGGATTTGGGCTGTACCACAATGCGGCAGATGTCGAGCGGCTGCTGCGCCGGCTGCGCGACGTTTGACGCTTGACGAACGAGCGCGTCAATGCGCTCAATCCGGCCGCTGCAAAATCAAAGAAATTCTCTGGGGTTGAAACATGGCGAAAGCGCGTAAAGTCATCATCACCTGCGCCGTTACCGGCTCGATCCATACGCCGTCAATGTCGCCGCATCTGCCGGTGACGTCGCAGGAAATCGCGGACGCCGCTATTGGCGCTGCGGAAGCGGGCGCTGCGATCGTGCATCTGCACGCGCGCAACCCGCAGGACGGCCGTCCCGACCAGACGCCTGAAGCCTTCGCTCCGTTCCTCAAGGTGATCAAGCAGCGCTCCAATGTGGTGGTGAACATCACAACCGGCGGCGCCCCGACCATGAGCATCGAAGAGCGCGTGAAGCCGGCCGCGACCTTCAAGCCGGAAGTCGCTTCGCTCAATATGGGCACGATGAATTTCGGGCTCTATCCGATGATCCCGCGCTACAAGGGCAAGTTCAAGCATGACTGGGAGGAGCCATATCTCGAAGGCTCGAAGAAGGGCATGTTCAAGAACACCTTTGCCGATATCGAATACATCCTCACCACCTGTGCCGAGAACAACACCCGCTTCGAGGTTGAGTGCTACGACATCGGTCATCTCTATACCCTGAAGCATTTCCTCGATCGCGGCGTCATCAAGGCGCCGATCTTCGTGCAGTCGGTGTTCGGCATTCTTGGCGGCATCGGCGCGCATCCCGAAGACGTGCTGCAGATGCGGCGCACGGCGGACCGGTTGCTCGGCGACAATTACCACTGGTCGGTGCTTGGCGCGGGATCAAACCAGATGCGTGTCGCCGCCATTGCCGCCGCGATGGGCGGCAATGTGCGGGTCGGTCTGGAGGACTCGCTTTGGGTTGGGCCCGGCCAGTTGGCGCAGTCGAATGCGCAGCAGGTCACGCAGGCGCGCAAGATCCTGGAAGGTCTGGGGCTCGAAGTCGCAACGCCGGACGAGGCTCGTGAAATCCTGGCGCTGAAAGGTGGCGACAAGGTCGGATTCTGAGCGGAATTGCCGCGCAATACGCGCTTTTCCGTGCTGCAGCAGGAGGTTATGTCATGATCCATGCATCATGACACCCCGCTGATTTCCACCATCGTCGTCGGTCTCGTACTCGCCTTTGTTCTGGGCGCGCTCGCCCAGCGTGTGCGCATCTCGCCGCTGGTGGGGTATCTGATCGCCGGGATTTTGATGGGCCCGTTCACGCCGGGCTATGTCGCCGATCAGAATATCGCCAATCAGCTCGCTGAGATCGGCGTCATTTTGCTGATGTTCGGCGTCGGTCTGCATTTCTCGCTTGATGACCTGCTCGAGGTCAAAAGGATCGCGATCCCGGGCGCGCTCGCACAGATTGTAGTTGCGACTCTGCTCGGCATGGGATTGGCGCATTTCCTTGGCTGGTCGCTGGGTGCCGGGCTTGTCTTCGGTCTGGCATTGTCGGTCGCGTCCACGGTCGTGCTGCTGCGCGCGCTGCAGGAACGGCGTCTGATCGAAACCGAGCGCGGCCGTATCGCGGTCGGCTGGCTGATCGTGGAAGACATCGCGATGGTGCTGGCGCTGGTGATGCTGCCGGTGATCGCCGACGCGATGAAAGGCGGATCCGGCCAAAGCCTCTCGGCCTATCTGCTGCCCCTCGCTATCACGCTCGGCAAGGTCACCGGCTTCGTCGTGGTGATGCTGATGATCGGCAAGCGCGTGATCCCCTGGATCCTGCACTACGTCGCGCATACCGGCTCGCGCGAATTATTTCGCCTGGCGGTGCTGGCAATCGCGCTCGGTGTGGCATTCGGTGCGACCAGCCTGTTCGACGTGTCGTTTGCGCTCGGCGCCTTCTTCGCCGGCATGATCCTGGCCGAATCCGAACTCAGCCAGCGTGCCGCGCAGGAGACGCTGCCGCTGCGTGATGCCTTCGCGGTGCTGTTTTTCGTGTCGGTTGGAATGTTGTTCAATCCCGCGATTCTGTGGCACGATCCGCTGCCGGTGCTTGCGACACTACTGATCATCGTGCTCGGCAAGTCGGTTGTGGCTTACGGGATCGTGCGGCTGTTCGGTTATCCTTCGCCCACCGCGCTGCCGATTTCCGCGAGCCTCGCGCAGATCGGAGAGTTTTCGTTCATTCTCGTCGGTCTCGGCGTCAGTCTGGCGCTGCTTCCCGAACGCGGCCGCGATCTGGTGCTCGCCGGCGCCATCCTGTCGATCCTGCTCAACCCGATCTTCTTCGCGTTGCTCGACCGCATTCTGGCGCGCAATGCCCCGGCCATGGCGGCGGACAAGAAGCGGGCGACGCGGGAGCCGATCCCGCCAACGGCTTTGCAGGATCATGTGGTGTTGATCGGCTATGGCCGTGTCGGCCGCTATGTCGGGCAGAAATTGATAGAGGCAAAAACGCCATTGCTGGTGATCGACCACGATGCCCGGTCGCTGGTCCCGCTCCAGGCTCTGGGCATCGAATCCATCTCGGGCAGCGCAGTCGAACGCGACGTGCTCGCGGCGGCCAATCTGCCCGGCGCGCGCTGCCTGCTGGTCGCTGTGCCGGATGCTTTCGAGGGCGGCTATGCGGTCGAGCTTGGCCGCAAGGCCAATCCGCAGCTGAAAATCATCGCGCGCTCCCATTCGGAAGACGAAACCGCGCATCTGCTGAAGCACGGCGCGGATGAAGTGGTGATGGGCGAGCACGAGATCGCCAAGGCCATGATCGACGGCATTCCCATGCGCTCCTAATTTATGCAACCGCGTCGAAACCCGATTCACTCATGCACAATCCGCATCGGCACATGCGGCGCGCCTGATTGCGAAGCTGTTGGAAATCGTTCACCCTTACCGGCTTAAACCATGAAATTGGATTGTACCCGTATGCGTTTCAGTCTTCGTCTGTTTGTGACCGCGTTCGCTCTTCTCACGGCCTGTGAGGCTGCGCAGTCGCAGACTTACCCGTCGCGTCCGATCCGTGTCATTGTGCCGCACGGGCCGGGCGGCTTGAGCGATCTGTTCATGCGCCAGCTCGGCGAGGGCATGAGCAAGCGGCTCGCGCAGCCGGTCGTGATCGAAAACAAGGTCGGGGCCAATGGCAGCATCGCCGCCCGGCAATGCGCCGAAGCGGAGCCGGACGGATACACTATCTGTATCCTGTCGGCGGACATGCTGGCCTACAATCATCTCATTTTGCCCGGTAACAACTACGATGCCGGTGCAAGGCTCGCGCCGATCACGAACCTGTTTGCGCTGACGCAGGTGCTGGCGGTGGGCTCATCGCTCGACGTGAAAAATCTGGACGGACTTTCGGCCTATGCCAAAGCCAAGCCCGGCACGCTCAGCTATTCCTGCCCGGCGCTGGCGATGACCCTGTTCGTGGAGAATTTCAAGAAGAGGACCGGCTCCGATATCGTACGCGTTCCATTCAAGAGCGGTAGCGATGCCGTGACCGGAATGCTGAACGGGTCGACGCCGCTGTCCGTGCTTGGTATCGGCAATATCATCTCGCACCTGCAAGCCGGGACGGTTCGTGGACTTGTGGTCGATACCGACGAGCGCTCGCCGCTCTTTCCCGACATCCCAACCGTGCGCGAGATCGGATACAAGGGCGACATTACGCTCGCGGCCTTCGGGCTTGTTGCGCCGGTCGGAACGCCGCAGGCAGCGATTGATTTGCTTCACAAGGAAGCGGTTGCCGTGGCG
>ORJL011121754.1_pt1 | contig 12110 bp, 11 predicted proteins | sample 1779941 | NCBI WGS metagenome assembly ORJL01 (sample SAMEA104232317, study PRJEB22302) | groundwater metagenome | biome: forest; feature: aquifer; material: groundwater | place: USA | collected 2011-08-07 | depth 5.8 m
AAATATTGCTGTGCCGGCCGTACTACTACTCTTATCCGCCCATCGTGGAGCTGGCCGGACTCACGCCGGTCTATACCGACCTTAAGGAAGGGAAGATAGACCTCGAGGATTTCAAAAAGAAAGTGCGCGGAGTGAAAGCGGTGCTTGTCAACTCGCCGTCCAATCCCACCGGCCGCGTCGAAGACCTTGCGACCTTGCGCGCCATCGAGCGCATCTGCCGGGCCAAAGGCGTCTATATCATCTCAGACGAAGTATATAAAGACCTCATTTACGAGCGCGAGAATTATCTCATCAAGGGGCCGCACGTCATCACCGTCAATTCGTTCTCAAAAACCTATTCGATGTGCGGGTTGCGCATCGGCTACCTCTACGCGCGCGACAAGCGCATCGTCGACGGCGTTGTCAGCATCAAGGTTCATACGTCCATGAACACCAACATTCTCGGGCAGGAGATGGCTCTGCGCGCGATGCACGTGCCCCGCTCATTCGTGCGGAAGCAGGTTCCCATATGGAAGAAGCGCCGGGATTTCATTTACGGAGGACTTATCGCGATGGGATTCGACCTCTGGAAGCCGGAAGGTGCGTTCTATGTGCTGCCTAAAATAAAGCACTCGAAGAAGGTCGTTTCGGAGTTGTTCCATCAGCATAAGGTCATTGTCTATGACGGCGCGTGGTTCGGCGCGCCCGGCCGCATCCGGCTTTCCTATGCGCTCGAACTGCCGAAGATAAAAGAAGGCCTAGCGCGCATCAAGAAATACATCAAAGGGAAAGAAAGCTGGCTTGTGTAGAACCCATTTCAAAATAAATGGCGTAACGAGGCGATTTCCGTTCGTGCGAGCCATAGCCATGGAGGACGAGGCGTATCAGAGATACGGCGAGTCCGAAGGGCACGGCGCAGCCGAACGGAAATCGCCGCAGTAGCCAAGCTTTATACGACTCGTATTCTAGGCGGTTTATTTTGAAATGGGTTCTAAGCTATACTTACTTGCATGAATCCCGCTAGAGGTCACGGAAGACAGTTGAAAAATCATGATGGTATGAACGTGCAAAACGACAGTCCGATTATTATCAGTAATATAGGCTATGGAAGCTCTGCTTCCTACCTCTAACGGGATGAAGACCACGGTGGCGGTATTGCGCGGCGGCCCCTCAAGCGAATACGAGGTTTCGCTCCGTACCGGCGCTGCCGTACTCCGTGAGCTCGACCCCGAGCGCTTTCATTCCCGCGATATTTTTATAGACCGTGAGGGCCAGTGGCATCTCCATGGCGCGCCGGTTCTTCCCGAGCGTGCGCTCCGGGGAGCGGATGCGGTATTCAATGTGGTGCACGGGGAATACGGCGAGGACGGCCGCCTGCATAATATTTTGGACGCGCTCAATGTTCCGTATACTGGCCCCGGTCGTTTCGAGACGGCGCAGGCGTTCAATAAGCACCGCAGTCGGGAGGCAGTGTCCCGCCTCGGCATACAAGTGGCGCGCGGCGTGCTCGTTGCTCCGCCCGCAAACGGAGACATGGAGGAAGCGGCGCATGCGCTCTTCCGCTCCTTTTCGATGCCTGCGGTGGTGAAGCCAGTCATCGGCGGCTCATCGGTCGGCATTACGCTCGCCAATGATTTTCATTCGCTTGCGGAAGGGCTGTCGCGCGCATTCGAAATAGCGCCGAAGGCGCTGGTTGAAGAATACGTCCGGGGGCGGGAAGCGACGGTGGGCGTCATAGATCATTTCCGCGGCGAGAAATCATACGCGCTTCTGCCGGTGGAAATCATTCCGCCCGCATCGCGGCCGTTCTTTGATTACGACGCGAAATACAGCGGCGAGACGCAGGAAATTTGTCCGGGAAACTTCTCCGCCGCGGAAAAAGATGCGCTCATGAGCGCCGCGAAAGCGGTGCATGAAAATCTCGGCATGCGCGACTACTCCCGCTCCGACTTTATCGTGAACAAGCGCGGCATCTACTTCCTCGAAGTGAACAGCGCGCCGGCCGTGGGACTCACCGAAGGATCGCTTCTGCCCAAAGCCATCGCGGCGGTCGGTTCTCGGCTGTCTGAATTCCTGGAGCACATCATCGAGCTGGCGCGCGGCCGGGCATACAACAGATAACGATGAGCCAGCTGGCGAGAAAAATTAAGAAACAATTACAACACACTGACAAACTCGGGTTTGTTAGTGTGTTGTAACCATGGTGTAAATATATAGTGCATAATCGGCAGCTATGTCTGAACTAAGCAAAAAGAAATGCGTGCCGTGCGAAGGCAACGTGCCTCCGCTCACCGTGGAGAAGGCCGAGGCGCTTATGAAAGAGTTGAGCGAAGGCTGGATGCTGGTGGACCACGCAAGCATGCTCGCCAAGCATTTTCATTTCAAAAACTTCGGGGAAACTATGGAGTTCGTAAATAAAATAGCGGCGATTGCGGAGGCGGAGGGACACCATCCGGACCTTTCCGTATCGTATGCCGACGTCGGGGTGGAGCTCATGACGCACGCCATCGGCGGACTTTCGGAGAATGATTACATTCTTGCCGCCAAGATAGACGAGATACAGAAGTAGCTTTTACGACGTTCTAACGTTTTGCAAAACGTTAGAACGTCGTTGTGGGTTTTTGTTGAAAGAAAAATACCGCTTGCTTGCGCAAGCGGCATTTTTTATTACCAGAGCGGACCTTTACCGATGGTGAACACCACAATGGCGAACGACCCAATTCCAAACAGGGCGCTGCACACGTTGAACGCGGTTTGACATCCGCCGGAGCGCCGGAGGCGCATTGGCGTAGGTATTACCATTACCATGGCGTCCTCCCGTATTTTCCGTTGCCGCCAGCGAGTCTATGCCCCTGGGAGTTTTGTGTCAATCAAAACTGTTGATTACTCTGTGCATTGCCTGTGGATGAACGGGGGATAGGGCGGCGGTGCCGTTGTTTCTTAGGGGTATTTTGCATAGAATGTGACCGTACGGGCCCGCCCCGACACCAACTTTGGCATTGTTCGCTTTTGCAAAATCTCGATACTGCCGACTTTGCCGTTTAGTACATCTACTGTTACATTTTGATAGCCAATAAAGGCTCACATTTTGCGATGCCAAAGTTGGTGTATGGGCCCGTAGCTCACTTGGTAGAGCGCCTCATTTGCAATGAGGAGGTAACCGGTTCGATCCCGGTCGGGTCCACAAAAATAAGGAGTGTAACGACTATATTTTTGTGGAATGTCGCATGAGCTATGCGACGCCACAATAAACAAAAAGCACCCTTGATGGGTGCTTTTTGTTTAGATTCTTGTCAGCAAAAGTTACTTATGACCACAAAAGAAAAAAGCTCCCGTAAAGGAGCTATGTTTGGCGCAGCGTCGGACGTTGTACGGCGGCGATGGTCGGTATCACGTCCGGGTTTCGCGTCAGACGAGTGAAGCGGACAAGCATTTGCGCCCATCGGCTGCGGATATAGTTGCCGGGGAAGAGCAATTCATACGGCCCCAACAGTACTCGCATAAACAGGTTCCGCCGAGCCGACTGATACGCGCGCACCATACGCTTCGCGTGTCCGGCAAGTTCGACAACCGTCCGGTGCTCTTTTGTGTTGAGCCAGTACCAGTTGCCGACCTGAAGGCCAACGAAGTAGTATGTGAACGAAAGCTTGTTGGACGGCGATAGTTCGGGGATAGCGAAGACGTGAACGCCTTCGGGAAAATGCCGATAGTGCTTAAAGAGCTGGCATCCCGCGAGTGGGTGCAGGCTCATCATCTCGCCAACTTGCGCCGTGCTGCGGCGCGAGAATTCGCCGACGGAGAAGGGCGTCAGTGCGCGTTCCAACTCGCGTTTCGTGGACCGATCCAGCGGAATGTTCGGGTTATACATGCGGACTCCTCCCATTCTGTCCGACTCCAGTGAACTACGGGAGCGGGGGTATTGCAATAGCATTGGGTGGGGAGTCTATAACTCGGCCGTAGTGTCTGTTTTCAGCAGAAGCTTGTTCCAGTTTCTCCGGGAGGCCTTTTTATGTTAGTTTCTATCTGTCTGCACCCTTAGCCCCGACGCTTTGGTCGGGGTCCCGACAGAATCGTCGGGACTCAGTAAAATGAGAGGTGTGCTGAACGCACCCTTAGCTCAGTTGGTAGAGCGTTCCCCTCACACGGGAGAGGTCGTAGGTTCGAGCCCTACAGGGTGCACCGCCGACGTACTCTCTGCCCTGCGGCAGATAGTACCCGCGGTGCAAGGCGGAACGATGCCGAGCCAGCAGGCGAGGCCGTGAGCCGGGGTCGCAAAAATTGCGAGCGACGGCGAGCAATTATTCGTGACCACCACCAACGCGAAATATGCCCTGCGGCATAATTCGTGCAGCGGGGCAGGGCGCAGCGCGACCTAATTTTCTTAGAGGTAATCCTCTTAGAAAATGGAAGTACTCTTGTGGTGATGTTTTGCAAATGCAAAACCGCGAGATGGGGATGAAACGCAAACTGCTTTGCGTTTCATCCGGTGCCGGAGGCAAGCGCCGATGCCGTAGGCAGGCGCTAGGTGGACGCGAGCGAATTTGCCGACGGGCAAATTCGACTTGTGACCACCGCCGACGTACTTTCTGCCCTGCGGCAGATAGTGCGCGCGGTGCAAGGCAAAAATCGGAAAGTTTGCTAAAATAAGTTACGACGGGCCGTAGTATACCGGTAGTACGCATCCTTCGGGAGGATGTAGACCGGGTTCAATTCCCGGCGGCCCGACAAAATGGTATAGTTTTGAACCGACGGGCCCGTAGCTCAGTTGGTAGAGCGCGTCATTCGCATTGACGAGGTCAGGAGTTCGATTCTCCTCGGGTCCACTACTACCAAAAGAAAAACTGCCCGAATAGGCAGTTTTTCTTTTGTGTCTGGATGACCCGAAGCAAGCAAACTGCTTTGCTTGCGTGGAGAATCGAAGGCCGGAGCATGTCGCTTTAGCGACAGCGAGAAGGGGATGAAACGCAAACTACTTTGCGTTTCATCCGGTGCCGAAGGCAAGCGCCGATGCCGTAGGCAGGCGCTAGGTGGACGCGAGTACTTAGGATTTTGGAGCATGCGAACAAAATCCTTAGTAACTCGTGACCGCTTCTCCTCGGGTCCACCACAAAATAAAGGGTATTAACCCTGCGCCAAGAGCGCAGAGAGGAATTCGCCCTGCGGGCGAATCCTCCCCCGCGGCTGACGCCGCGTCACGTCCGAAGGGACGCGACCGCGGGGGTTAAACCCTTTTATGCCCTCACCACAGGAGTACTTCCATGTTACTAAGCTGATTACCGCTAAGTAACATTGGTCGCGCTCGCTCGTCCCGCCCTTTCTACAGAAAGGGCGGGATCTCGCTTCGCTAGGCAATAAACACAACAAGGAAAGAGTGTTTTTCTTTCGAGGTTCTGCCCGTAAAGATATTCGGGCAGTGTGGCGGGGCGAAATGCGGACTCGGTTTTGCCAAAACTGTCTTCTGGGGGAAAGATTTGGAAAAACCCCGGCTGACTCAGGAGTTCTTTAGCATACAAGTACAATGGCTTGATTGATTTGGGTAAATTTTATACATTAAAGGCGAAGCAGAAATTCTTACAAACGACTAAATCTGTGAAAACTATGAAAAAATATAATCTGAAATCGGGGTTTATTTTTGTAACCGCCGTCGTTCTTTTTATATTGTTAGGTAATTTCAATGCGCCAGTCACGGCGGAAGGTTTAGAGTGGCATATCAGAAACGATACTACCGGAGGTGACTGTTCTGTAATTGGTAACTGGGATGTTCTAACTAAAACGTGCACCCTAGGGCAGGACTTAAATAAAGGAGTAGTGATAGATAGCGACGATATTACTTTGGATGGTAATAATCATATGCTTGTAGGTGACACTACCTATGATACTAAAGGTATTTATCTTGACCAAAAAACAGGCGTCACTATAAGAAATATCACCACCTCGTATTTTCAGTATGGGATTTTATCCCAGCTCTCCCAGAATAATATTTTTACGAACAATATCGCATTAAATAACAGTTTCGGTATTTTTCTTGATGATTCTGACAATAACGTACTTGAAAAGAACGCGACATTTGGCAACTCGGTCGGCATTGTTCTTTACACCTTTTCCGATGGAAATACTCTTGCGGACAATACCGTCGCTTCAAGCAGTTTGGGGATTTACCTCCAATCATCCTCTAACAATAACCTTCATAATAATACCATTTCGAATAATGGTTCTTTTGGCGGAGTGGATCTTTCTTTGGCAGACAACAACAAGATTTACAACAATAATTTCGTCAGTAACGAAAAACAAATTAACTACAGAAGTGGGTTTGACAATCTCTTTAACTTAAATACGCCAATCGGCGGCAACTATTATAGCGACTTTGATACTCCTGCGGAGGGTTGTACCAACTTCAATGATGACAACTTTTGTGATTCACCGTATATCTTCAGTGGCGGACAAGACGGTTCGCCTTGGACAAAACAGGATGGGTGGCTGGCGCCTTCAAGCCACTGGCCATCTCTTTCTAGGCTTGAGCAATTTGATGGCGCAACGTCAATTTCTGAGGGATGGACTCTGCGGCAACCGTATATAAGCAGTTTTAATGCGAATGCCAGTGACCCAGACGGTGACCAGGTTCAGTTGCAAGTGGAGTTGCGCCGATTCGAAGAACCGTTTACGGGTATTGACGATGGCGGCATGCTAACCTCTGATCTGGTCTCCTCTGGGGAGGACTGTCGTATCCCGGCAATGCGGGACGGCGTACGCCCGCCAATACAGTTGTCCGATGGTAAATATCATTGGCGCGCGAGAGCGATTGACTCACATGGAAATAAGTCTGGGTGGCAAGAGTTTGGCGTTGCCGGAAATGTTGATTTTGAGATTTTAACGAATCAGTCGCCAACCATTTCATATTCCCAAGACCTTGACTACGTTGATGATGGAGTAAATCCGGACGTGGGTTACTCCGATACAAACTTCACTTTCAAGATTGTTTACACCGATACGGACAATGACGCACCAACGCGTATACGAGTAGCCGTTTTTGATGATAGGTTGTCCGGTTCTCCTGCGGTAGAAGTTTTCAGCGACGTCATGACTTTAGATTCGTCTGCGCATGCAACTTTGCGCGACGGGAATTATACGAACGGAGAACAATATGCGCTGACGAAATCTTTTCCTGTAGGAGTATACCGTTATCGGTGGGAGTGGTCTGATGGGAAATCGCCATGCGGTTCGTCATGTTATGCCATATCTGACGGTATAGCGATCGGCAAAGAACAGCGATTTGAAGTGATAGCCCGGGTAAAGGTTAAAATTGATATAAAGCCTGACAGTTTTCCTAACAGCATAAACCTAAAATCAAGGGGGGTTATTCCGGTAGCTGTTTTTGGGACAAGTGAATTTCATGTAAACAGTATTGATACAGTAACAGTAACTTTATCTGGTGCTCCGATAAAGTTGGCGGCCAGCGGTAAACCACTATTCTCAATCAAAGATGTTGATGGGGACGGTATAGTGGACTTGGTGGCCCACATGAACAGTGATGATTTGCGTCTCAACAGTAGCGATACCACAGCAACGTTAGTTGGAAAAACGCTTGGCGGAATAGCCATCTACGGCATTGACAGTATCAAAATTGTTCCTTGAGGTGGCTGCGGATCTTTCAACGCCAGCCGGGGTTTTGCCAAATCCTTGCAACAAAACACAAAGGCTACTCTCAATGAGTAGCCTTTGTGTTCATATTTTTGTTGTGACCACAAAATACACCAGGGTGTATAATCCGTTTTATGAAAAAAGCCGTCATCACCGGCGCTTCCCGCGGCATAGGGAAGGCGACTGCGGAAAAATTTCTCGCCGAGGGCTTTGAAGTCATCGGCACGTCGACGACCGGCGCGGGCTGGGAACACGAGCGGCTTTCGTGGGTACAGCTCGACCTCACCGACTCCGGGAGCATTGAGCGCGCCGCGAAGGATATCGCGGCGCGCGGAAAGACAGACGTGCTCATCGATAACGCCGGATACCTCGCAGCCGTAGAGAAAGACTTCGACGACTCGCCCGTAGACATGAAAGTGCTGCGCAGGACGCTTGAGGTAAATCTTATCGGAACTATAGATATAACCGAGCGGCTTCTGCCGTCTCTCAAAGAAGGCGGCCGCATTGTATTGCTCGGCTCACAGCTCGGCAGTCTTACAGATGCCGAACATACCTCCTCTCCCGCATATTCCATTTCCAAAGCGGCGCTCGGCATGTACGCGCGCCAGCTCGCCGGACACGTGAAAGAAAGAGGTGTCGGCGTTTTCATCGTCGACCCCGGCTGGGTGCGTACCGACATGGGAGGGTTAAACGCCACGCGCGCGCCGGAGGAACCGGCGCGGGAAATTTACGAGCTTGCCGTTTCGGACCTTCCTACGGGGCGTTTTTGGAGAGAGGGCAAAGAACGCAGCTGGTAGGGTCTGGGTAGGTATACAATTCTAGATAGGTATACAATAACCCTATGACCGACTGGAAGGACATTTGGTACAGGAATCCCGGTGAGCGCCCCGTGGCTCATTACTACGGCGACCATGTCCGCTCCCTTTTCATCGCGGCCGGTATCCTCCTGCTCATTTCCATCCCCATCGACAAAGTACTGCTTCCTCTCAATGTTGTTATCGGCGTGGCGGCAGTGCTCGTCATGACCGTCCTCGCCGCCTATACCAACCCGCGCGAAAAGTTCTCCATTTTTGCGGATTCCATTATCGCCGCGCTTCTGTTCATTTCGTTCGAGTATTTTGCGATAGAAGCATATCTGGGAGCGGGCACATTCTTCAATACAATATTTCTCCTGCGCGAAGGCATTGCACTACTCTCCTTGCTCGCGCTCTACTTCAGCATCAAATCGCTACGAGGTTTATCCTATAAAGGTCCGAGTTCTTCTCTGTAGAAAAAAATCTGCTATAGTTTCCGCATGCAGGAAACTGGCATACACATATCGCTCGCGGCCGAGCGTCTTTTCACGCTCTGGGGCTTTCCCATAACCAACACACTCGTTACGACGTGGATAGTTATGGCCATCCTCATCATCGGCGGCTATTTCATCGGCCGGAATCCGAAGCTCATTCCCGGCGCCGTTCAGGCCGCGTTCGAGTGGCTTTTCGAATTCGTACTTGAATTCATGGAAGAGGTGCTAGAGAGCCGGGAGCTCGCGGAGCGCTTTTTCCCGCTCATCGCCACCGTGTTCCTCTTCATATTCACTTCAAACCTCTTTGATTTCATTCCGCTCTTCGGCGCCATCGGCATCGAGCGGGGCGGGGAGTTCATACCGCTTCTGCGGCCGGTCAATACCGACCTCAACGTGACGCTCGCACTCGCGCTCATCGCCTACGTGGTCATCGAGGCGACCGGAATAGTTATGCTCGGCTTCTTGAAGTACGGGTCCAAGTTTGTTAATGTGAAGCAGGGCGGTATAGGGTTTTTGATGGGAATAATCGAATTCATCAGCAACTTGGCGCGCCTCGTGTCGTTCTCGTTCCGGCTCTTCGGCAATATCTTCGCGGGAGAAGTGCTACTGACGGTTATTGTGTTCTTCCTGCCGTTCATTCTCCCGGTACCGCTTATGCTTTTCGAGACGTTCGTCGGTCTCGTGCAGGCGGCCATCTTTGCACTCCTTATATTGGTGTTCATCAAGGTGGCTATCAGTGAGCCTCACGCGGCTCACTAAAGTATCAAGTATCAGGTATCGAGTATCAACCATGCCCTTCCCATTGATACTTGTTACTTGGTATTTGATACTTATTAATTATTAGAAATTAATTAATCCATGGATATCGAATCAGCAAAAACCATAGGCATGGCCTTGGCGGTCGGTTTGGGCGTCATCGGTCCGGGCATCGGCCTCGGCATCCTGGTCAGCAAGGCGCTCGAAGCCATCGGGAGGAATCCGGAGGCTTCCGGGCAAATCCAGACGACCATGTTCATCGGCATCGCCTTCACTGAGGCGCTGGCGATTTTTGCCCTGGTCGTCGGTTTCATCATCAAGTTCACCTAGGACAGTTTGTAGACGGTAGACTGTAGAACGTAGTACGGAAAAATTCTGCTGGTTCTGAGCTGATTTTTACTACAGTCTACTAACTACCTTCTACTTTCTCGTGTTATGCAAGCAATTCTCACAGTATTCGGCATAGATTGGCACCTGCTCGTCATCAATCTGGTGAACTTCGGGCTGCTTTTGCTTGCGCTGTGGTATTTCCTCTACGGGCCGCTCACGGGGATGCTAAAGAAGCGCCGCGAAATGGTCGCGCAAGGTGTCAAAGACGCGGAACGCGCCGCGCATCACCTGGCGAGGGCCAAGGAGTTGCGTTTGGAGAAGGTCGCAGAAGCGGGTAAGGAAGCCGACGCAATGCTCTCCAATGCGCGCAAGGCCGCCGGAGAGAAAGAGCGCGAGCTCGTGGCGAAAGGAGAAACCGCCGCCGCGCGGGTCGTTGCCGAAGCCGAGGCGCAAGCGGGGGAGCTGAAAGCGGAAGCGCTGCGCGAAAGCAAGGAAGATGTCGCGAAGCTCATCGTGCTCGGCATCGAGAAGGGAATGGTAAAAGGAAAATAATATGGATATCGCGAAACAATACGCACGAGGCATATATGAGGCGCAGGCCGGGAGAGCGAACGCTTCCAAAGCTTTTTTTGCGCGCGTCCGGGATGCACTGACGGAGCGCGGGCACGCAAAACTTCTGCCGCGCGTCGCGTCCGAGTATGAGAAATTACTGCTGCGCGAGCGGCGTCGGGAGGCGGACGAGCGGGTCACTCCTGAAGGAGAGCGGGTGCGGGTGCTGGTGCAGCTCTACAGGAAACTGACATCGGCCAACTTGTCCCGTTAGAAATTCAACGACTATGAACACCATGACTTCAAACTGTTATACTGCGGACGCCGATTATTCCGTGCGCGTTATTGATAAAACTTTCTAACCGGGATGAGCAATTTCATAGAACAATTTAAAAAAGAGATAGAAGGCTTCGAGCCTGCCCCGCGCGCGAAAAACGCGGGCGTGGTTACTGCGGTCGGCGACGGCGTGGCGCAGATAGAAGGCCTTGCGGGTGCGACGCTCTCCGAAATGCTCCGATTCGACCTTTCGCACGGAAAAAAACTGAAGGAAGCGCTCGACGGCCCGCAGGAGATATTCGGCGTGGTGCTCAACCTCGAAGAAGACTCCGTGCGCGCCATTGTGCTGGGCGACGTCGGACTCATCGCGGAAGGCATGCGCGTGGAAGCCACCGGCGAAACGCTCTCCATTCCCGTGGGTGAAGGGCTTATCGGCCGCGTCGTCAGTCCGTTAGGGGAGCCCCTCGACGGGCTCGGGGCGATCGCATCCGTAAAACGGAATGCGATCGAACGTGAAGCGTACGGCGTCATGGAGCGCCAGTCGGTCAATCAGCCACTGCATACCGGCATCAAAGCCATCGACTCGATGATTCCGATAGGTCGCGGCCAGCGCGAACTCATCATCGGCGACCGCTACACCGGCAAGACCACTATTGCCATTGATACGATTTTGAACCAGCTCAATGAGCCGGTCGAGAACCGCCCCATCTGCATTTACGTGGCTATCGGCCAGAAGGAGAGCAAGACCGCGCGCATCGTCGCCCAACTTCGCGAACGCGGCGCTATGGCCTACACCGTTGTCGTCAACGCGGGCGCGTCGGCCCCGGCGGCCCTGCAGTATCTCTCTCCGTTCGCGGGCGCGGCCATCGGCGAATATTTCATGGACCAGGGAAAGGATGCGCTCGTGATTTACGATGACCTTTCCAAGCAGGCGGTCGCGTACCGTCAGCTCTCGCTCCTTTTGCGCCGCCCGCCCGGCCGCGAAGCGTATCCCGGCGACATCTTCTACCTCCACTCGCGCCTGCTTGAACGCGCAGCAAAGCTCTCGAAGGAAAAAGGCGGCGGCTCCTTGACCGCGCTTCCCATCATCGAGACGCAGGAGAACGACGTATCCGCCTACATTCCGACCAACGTCATTTCCATCACCGACGGTCAGATATTCCTCGAGACCGACCTCTTCAACAAAGGACTCCGTCCGGCCATCAACGCGGGGCTATCAGTCTCGCGCGTGGGCTCCGCAGCGCAGACCAAGGCCATGAAGAAAGTGTCGGGCCGCATCAAGCTCGAGCTCGCG
>ORJL011714905.1_pt1 | contig 12110 bp, 10 predicted proteins | sample 1779941 | NCBI WGS metagenome assembly ORJL01 (sample SAMEA104232317, study PRJEB22302) | groundwater metagenome | biome: forest; feature: aquifer; material: groundwater | place: USA | collected 2011-08-07 | depth 5.8 m
GCATCGGCTCGTACGGCACGGATCATTCTTCGTACGCCTCCAGGAGCGGCAGCATGGTTCCTATTCCCTGCTGTTGCGCGCGGCGATGGATGGCGTCACCCAGCATGATGTCGCTGATGGCAAAGCCGCGATGCCAGAACAGGATGCGTTCGTCGTCGCGTTCACGGCCGGTCTTGGCGCCGCAAACAATCTCGCCGATCTCCGCATGAATGTGATCGCCGGTCAGACGGCCGCATTGGATGAGCGGATAAAGCGCGCCGCCGTGGCGGCATTGCGCCCAATCATCGACCACCAGCTTGTCCATGCGAAACGGCAGTTCGGGATCGACCGCCATCATCCAGCCATAGGTGACGATCAGCGCGCCGGCCTTTACCGCATCGGCCGGGATCAGGATCTCGGGTTTCTCGAGCCGGGTCGCTTCGACGATGATGTCGGAATCGCGGCAGGCCTTCGCGGTGTCGTCGACCGCAACGCAATGCACGCCGATTTCGTCGCGCACGCGCGCGGCCAGGCGCTCGCGGCTCTCCAGGCGCAGGCTGCTGATCCGGATTTCTTCCAGATCAAATTCGCTCGCAAGCAATTTCAGATTTTGGAACGCGGTGCCGCGCGCGCCGATATGGGTGACGATGCGCGAATCGGGCCGGGCCAGCATCCGGGCGCCGACACAGGTGACCGCGCCGGTGCGCTGCCAGGTCAGGCTGGTCGCATCCATGATGCAGGATGGTACGCCCGTTTCGGGATCGTACAAGGTCAGCAGTGCAATCTCGGATGGCAGTTGCCGCTTCCAGTTGTCGACATAGTCTCCGATCACCTTCACGCCGGCCTGGCGGATCGGCCCGACATAGCCGGACAGAATATTGAAATGTCCGTTGACCAGATGATCGAGCACCAGATGCGCCTTTGGCGGCAGCACCGTTTGCTTCATTCCATGCGCGCGCAGGCCGGACTCGATCACCCTTACCAATTCATCTTCGTCCGGCGACAGGCTCTCGACCTGCGCCCGGTTCAGGAAGCGAAGACTGATGGTCTGCGGCGAACCCGTCATGCGGACATTTGCGCCCTCACTTCGCGTTGGGGATTTCAGCGATGATGTCGATCTCCATCAGATATTCAGGCTTGGCCAACCCGTTGACGATGATCCCGGTCGAGACCGGGAACACTCCCTTCAGCCACTTGCCGACCACGCGATAGACCGCTTCGCGATAGGCGCGGTCGGTGATGTAGATCGTGATCTTGACCACGTCCTCAAGTTTGGCGCCGGCTTCCTCGAGCAATATCTTCGCGCATTTCATGGCGTTCTCGGTCTGCGCCGCGGCATCGCCGATGCCGACAATGTTGCCGTCGAGGTCCATCGCGGTCTGGCCGCGCAGATAGACCGTGTTGCCGGCGCGCACCGCCATGCAGACGTCGTTGTCCAACTTCTGTTCGGGATAGGCGTCGCGGGTGTTGAACTTGCGGACACGAAGATGCGTCATCACTTGCCGCCGTTTACGTTGTCGGAAAGGTCGGCGGCGCGCTTGACGAAATCGAGCGGCCCGGAAAAGTCGAACGAGTTATAGACCGCCGCCAGATGATTGAAATGCGGCGCCTGCGCGAACTGGATGAAGGTCAGCCGGTGGCCGGCGTAATCGGAATTCAGCAGGTCGCGGGCGAAGGCGAGCAGCTTGCGGCGATCTTCGGCCTGCCAGTTGTCGTTCAGGCTGTAGAACTTCTCCAGCCAGCTTCCGGAGCCCGCGGACTTGAACGCGGCCTCGTTCGGCGTGACGCAGATCTGCCCGCCGCAAAGCTCGCGGGCGATATGCATCATCTGCGGCAGGTTGGCGCAGGCGAAGATGCGGCCGGCATACAGCATCGGTTGGTTCGGCATCAGCAGATCGCCGGGGCTTTTCTGCGCGGCGGCGATGGCGGCGGTCAGATGCGCGTTGATGCCCTCACGGTAGCAAACTAGATCGGCGAGCTTCTCACGCACCGCCTGCAGCTTGTCGAGGCCGGTCTGCTTGGCGTTCCACATGGCGGCGCCGATCATCAGGTCGGCGTAATAGAGAACGCGCAAGGTGTAAGGAAAGGCGGAATAGCGATGCAGGGTACCGCGGATATATTGCGCGGCCTTGGTGTGGCGATAGAAGAATACGTCCTCCCAGGGGATCAGGACATTGTCCAGCACCATCAGGAAGTCGACTTCGTCGAACTTGTTGGCGAGCGGATAATCGGCGGCGCTGTTGCGGCCGGCAAAGCCGGAGCGGGCGATATGCTTCACGCCGGGCGCGCCCATGCGCACGATGCCGCCGATCGCGTAATCGGATAGCTGTTCGTTGGTCCAGGCGCCGACCGTGGGTTTCAGAAACGCCTGATCGGCATAGCCGGAGGCAGTCTCGTATTTCGCGCCGCGGATGATGATGCCCTTGTCGGTCTCCTTGACCACGTGCACCATCATGTCGGGGTCCTGATCCTGCGGCGCCTTGGAGCGGTCGCCCTTCGGATCGGTATTGGCGGAGACGTGGAAGGGATCGTTCTCGATCGCGCCTTGGATGTGGTTGGCGATGTTGTCGCCGAAGCGCGGATCGATCTCGTTCAGCACATTGCGACCGTCATAGAGCGACCACATCTCGCCGACGGTCTCGTCGCCGACGCGGGTCACCACACCCTTGATGTCGTTCATCACCGCGTCGCAGGCGGCCCATTTGTCGTGCCAGTCCTTCTGCTCGCGCGGCAAGCGATTGAAGATCGAATGCTGCTTGTTGTCGTCGACATAAGTCAGCGTCGGGGCGTATTTGTCCTCGTGCTGCATGTCATACATGCGGGCGCGGATATCGACGATCGGCTTGGTGGCGGGATGTTTGGTGATGTCCTGGACGCGCTCGCCGTCGATCCAGATCTCGCGTCCGTCGCGCAGGCCGTTCCGGTATTGTTCACCCGTCCGGATCATCGTCTGGCTCCAAAGCATTTGCGCCGATTTGATCTGGATCAAAGTTTGCGCGCTGCAACTAAATCGGTAAAATAGTTTCTTCTGGCAATCTGCATTGGGTTTTCTGATTCAGGCATGTCGATGAACCTGTCCAAATGAACATGTCGTTGCGCCAGTTGCGCTATGTCGTGGCCGCCGCCGATTGCGGGCACGTCACCGATGCGGCCAAACGCCTCAATGTGTCGCAGCCCTCGATTTCCAGCGCGATTGCCGAAGTCGAAGCCGAGATCGGTTGCCCGCTTTTCATCCGCCACCACGCGCGCGGCGTGACCCTGACGCCGGTCGGCGAAAAGGTGGTCAACGAGGCGCGGCTTCTGTTGAAGCACGCGCAGGATTTCGCCCAGAATGCGGTGGATCTCGGCGACGCACTGAAGGGGGAGATCGCGGTCGGCTGCTTCCTGACACTTGCGATCCGTTTCATGCCCGGCCTGCTGGCAGGGTTCGCGCAGAGATTTCCGGGAATTACCGTCGCGCTGCAGGAGGGCGGCCGGGAAGAGCTGATTTCCAGCCTGTTGAGCGGCAAGAGCGAACTCGCGCTGGCTTACAGTCTTGCGGTGCCGGACGAAATCTATGCCGAACCGCTGATCGATCTGCCGCCGTACGCGATCGTCGCCGCCAATCATCCGCTGGCGAAGCGCCGTTCGGTCAGCCTCCACGAACTCGCCGACGAATCCTTCATCCTGCTGGATCTGCCTTATTCGCGCGATTATTTCTTCGGCCTGTTCCGGGCGATTGGGCGCGAGCCGCGGGTGGTGTTCAAGTCGCGCTCGCAGGAATTGATCCGCGGTCTGGTGGCGCACGGGCACGGCTTTGCGATCCAGAACGCCATCCCTGCGACCACCATTGCCTATGACGGCAACAGCATCGCGGTGCTGGCGCTGGATGAGGATTTGCCGCCGACGCGGATCATGACACTGCGGCTGAAGCATTATCCTTCGCGCCCCGCGGTGCAGGCGTTTCAGAGCTATGTGCAGGGAGCGTTTTCGCGCGACGGCATTTTTGCGCCGGGTTCAATAACCCCGCCGCGGGTCGATGCGGTGAAGCGGCTCTAGGCCGGCGCGCACGCGGCGGATGCTTTCGGCGACCTCGCGGGCAGCGGCTTCCGGCACGGTGATGCTGGCGAGATGCGGAGTGATCAGCACATTCTCCATGCGCCAGAAGGCATGTTCCTTCGGCAAGGGCTCGATTGTGAACACGTCGAGCGTCGCCTCCGCGATCCGGCCGGATCGCAGAGCCGTCAGCAAGGCGGCCTCGTCGGTCACCGCGCCGCGCGAGGCATTGATGAGCTTCGCGCCCTTCGGCAGCAGCGACAGCCGGCGCGCATCGAGCAGGCCGCGGGTCTCGGGCGTCAGCGGCAGCAGAATGACCAGGATTTCGGTCGCGGCCAGCAAAGCATCGAGGGGCTCGACCCCGGCGCTGCATGTCACGCCGTCGATGGACTTCAGGCTGCGGCTCCAGCCGCGCACGTCGAATCCGATATTCGCCAGCGCTTTCGCCGCCGGGGCACCGAGTTCGCCAAGTCCGAGCACGCCGACGCGAATGTCGGAGAGCGCGCGCGGATGCACGTATTGCCATTCGCTGCGCCGTTGCGCGCGCTCGAACAGATGAATGTCGCGCGCATAACGGATGACCGAGAACAGCACATACGACGTCATTAGCTGGACCATGCCGTCATCGGAAAGCCGCGAAATCGGAACGTCCGGCAGGTCGTCGCGGCCGACCAGCGAATCCACGCCGGCGCCGAGATTGGTGACAAGCTTCAGGTTCGGGAAACGCGCGAAGAAGCCCCTCGGCGGCTTCCAGGCGAGCGCGTAATGCACGCTTGCCGGGTCGACGGCATCGACATCGGTATGAAAGTCGAGATCCGGGAGCTCCGCGGTGAGCGTTCTCTTCCATGCCTCGGGGTCGTCGAACTCGCTATAGAAAACCAGCGCGTCGCGGTTCATTTCCGGTTCGCCTTTTCGAGCACCTTTGCGATCGCAGTGATCGAAAGCTCGTAACCGAGCGGTCCGAGCCCGGCGACGATGCCGGTCGCAGCCTTCGAGATGAAGGAGTGATGGCGGAACGGCTCGCGCCGGTAGATATTGCTCATGTGGACTTCGATGATCGGCTTCTCGAACGCCAGCAGGGCGTCCAGGATCGCGATCGAGGTGTAGGTCAGCCCGGCGCCATTGATGATCAGGCCGTCGGCATCGCGCCGCGCTTCCTGAATCCAGTCGATCAATTCGCCCTCATGGTTCGACTGGCGAAAATCCAGAGCGATGCCCAGGCTTTCGGCGTGCGTTTCGCACCTTTCCTTGATCTGCGGATAGCTCTCCGTGCCATAGGTGCCTTTGGCATCCAGGCCGTAGAGATTGGCATTCGGCCCGTTGAGAAAGAAGATTTTCGGCACGGCTTACTCCCCGCCTCAGCGCTCGTTGAAGATGGCCTTCGCGGCCGGGCCGATCGCTTCGACGTCCTCGCCGCAATCGAGAAAGGCGATGATGCGGCACGGGCAGCTCTCCAGCCCTTCGTAGCGCCAGGGGAACGCGCCGATCAGCGCGCGTTTGTTGAGCATTAGCTCGATGTCGCCGCCGATATTCTCGGCATGCAGCAACCCCTCCTGGAACGCCCAGGTGTGGAACGGAAACACGTCCGCCGAGGCCTGCCGGCCGGACCGCTTGTGCGTGTAGTGGAAGGTGCCGAAAAACTCTGCCGGCGTCTTGCCATGCTTCCTGGTGAATTCCTCGGCAAGCTCCGGCCGCATGTAGCGGATCGAGGTGTTCATCGCATGGTCGCAGGAGCCGGTATCCATGCCCCACCACTTGATCTTCTTCTTGAACATCCAGTGTAGCGTGTCGAGGTTGGGGCCGGGGTGGTAGCAGAAATAGCGAACCAGGTCCTGCTGCTTCTGGCCTTCATAGTGGCGATGCCAGCCGGTGTGCAGGATGAGGATGTCGCCCTCGCGGATGTCGGCGCCCGCACTCTCGATGATTTCCGGCGTGATCACCGCCCAGTCGGTCATGTGCTTGGAGATGTCGACCACGACGCCGCGGTTGACGAGGTAATCCATCGGCAGATGCGCCATGTCGCCTTTGGGATCGTCGGTGGCGTGCATCGCGCCGTCGAAATGGGTGCCGACATGCAGTGAGGTGTCGATGCGCTGCGCGACGATGCGGACGGTTTGAAGATTTTGCGCGTAATACATCTTGTTGCCGGCATAGCCGACCCAGCCCGGCGTGTGGACGTTCATGGTGTGGGACAGATCGACAATCTTCATCGCTTCACCTTTGGTCGCAGTGACGGGTCTCGTGCCTGCTCGAAAGGGCGGAGGCCGGGACCTGGCGGGGGAGGGGACTGCGCATTGACGCACTCGGGGAGATTGTTAGCATACAAGCAATCTTTCCGCAGGGGCAACGGGGCTTAAAGCGCGTCCGATGAAGCCAGCAGCCTTCCAGTATCACGCGCCGAAGACGGTCGATGAAGCCGTCGCGCTCATCGGGCAGGTCGCCCCCGAGGATGGAAGGGTGCTGGCGGGTGGACAGAGCCTGGTCCCGACCATGGCGTTCCGGATGGCGCGACCGGCGCATCTCGTCGACATCAACGGCGTCACTGGCCTCGACCAGATCGGTGTCGCCAATGGCAGGCTTTCCATCGGCGCCTGCGTGCGTCATGCCGCCTTTCATCGCCCGGTGCTCGACGGCCCGCTTGGAAATCTGCTCGCCTTTGTCGTCCGCCACATCGCGCATTATCCGATCCGCACCCGCGGCACCTTTTGCGGCAGTCTCGCCCATGCCGATCCTTCCTCGGAATGGTGCCTGGTCGCGGCCACGCTCGGCGCGACCATGAGCGCGAGAAGCGTCCGTGGCACGCGCGAACTCGCGGCCGACGATTTTTTCGACTGGGCGATGACCACCCATCTGGCGGAAGACGAGTTGCTGGTGGAAGCGCATCTGCCGCTGCTCGCCGCCGATACCCGCTTCGGATTCTATGAATTCAGCCGGCGAGCCGGCGACTACGCGATCGCGATGGCGCTCGTAACATACCGGCTTCAGGATGGCGTCATTGCTGACGCGCATATTGGCGTCGGCGGTGCCGAAGGACGCGCGCGCCGCATGGCGGAAGCGGAAGCAGCGCTCAACGGCAAACCGCCCTGTGCCGACGCCTTCGCCGCGGCCGCGGATGCGGCGGCGGCTGCGGTCGATCCGATGGAAGACCTGCAGGCCAATGCGAAGTACCGGCGCGACCTGGTGCGAACGGTCACGCGGCGTGCGCTGGAGCGTGCCGCGGCATGAGCGCGCATTCGCACGGCCTCAAGACCTGGGTTGGCCGATCGATCCGGCGCGTCGAGGACCCCGCTCTGGTCGCGGGGCTGGGCCGCTTTACCGGCGATCTGCAGGCGAAGCGCTGGGTGCGTTTCGTGCGAAGCCCGGTGGCGTCCGGCAGGATCAAAAGCATTACGGCGCCGCCGGGCTCTACGGTGTTCACCATGACCGAGCTGGCCGGCGTAAAGCCGATCCGGCCGATGCTGCACAAGTTCAATTACATACCGATCGAGCAGCCGATTCTCGCAGACGGCGTCGTGCGCTTTGTCGGAGAGCCGGTCGCGGCCGTGGTCGCGTCAAGCGAGGAAGAGGCGGAGGACATCGTCGATCTGGTCGAACTCGAGATCGAGGAGATTGCGCCTCTGGTCGATGCCAAGGCCGCAATCGCGGAAGGCGCTTCGGCAGTTCACGATATCGCGCGCGCCAATGTGGTCGTCGAAGGCAAGGTGAAAACCGGCGGTTTCGACGCGACATGGGCCGCGGCCGCGCATGTCATAGGCGTCGAGGTGCGCTCGCGCCGTCAGAATGCGCTGCCGCTGGAGCCGCGCGGAGCGCACGCGGCCTACGATCTTGCCACCGGCCGGGTCACGCTTACCTGCTCGACGCAGATGCCGCACGTGATGCGCACGGTCATCGCCGATCTGCTCGGCATGCCGGAATCCGATCTGCGCGTCGTCGCGCCGGATGTCGGCGGCGGCTTCGGGCAGAAAATGTCGTTGCCATCCGAATATGTCGCGCTGGTATGGCTCGCGCGCAAACTACGAACCTCGATTGCCTGGACCGAGGATCGGCGTGAGAATCTGATCGCCTGCTTCCACAGCCGCGATCAATACGTGACGCTGCAGGGCGCGTTCGATGGCGGCGGCAAGCTGCTCGCCTTGTCCGCTGATGTGGTCGCCAATATCGGCGCCTATTCCTGCTATCCAACCACCTGCGCCGTCGAACCGCTGATGGCGATGGCCGAGATGCCGGGACCTTACGACGTGCGGGAATATGCGTGTCATGCACGCGGCGTTGTCACCAATACCTGTCCGATCGCGCCCTATCGTGGGGTGTCGCGGCCGGTCATCACCTTCGCGCTGGAACGGCTGATCGACAAGGCGGCCGCGGCGCTGGCACTCGATCCGGTCGATCTACGAAGGCGAAACCTGATCACCAAATTTCCCTACACCTCGGCGATGGGCCTCGTATTCGACGACGCGTCCTATCTCGAGACGATGGAGATTGCAGTCGACGCGCTCGACATTCCGGCGTTCCGCGAGCGGCAGCGCCAAGCGCGCACGCAAGGGCGCTATCTTGGCCTGGGGATTTCGACCTTTTCGGAACGGACCGGCTACGGCACGCCGGCTTTTGCCGCTCGCGGCATGGAAATCGCGCCGGGCTGGGAAATCGTCGATCTGAGCATGGACCCGTCGGGCCGCGTCGAGGCCCGTATCGGCGCGTCGCCGCATGGGCAGGGCTTGCGCACGTCGCTGGCGCAAATCATCGCCGATCAACTCGGCATTGAGCCTTCGCGGGTCAATATCGTTCACGGCGATACCGACCGCACGCCGTATGGCTTTGGCACCTTTGCCAGCCGATCTGCGGTGATTTCGGGCGGAGCTTGCCTGCTGGCGGCACGCAAGGTTCGCGGCAAGATCGTCAGCATCGCGGGGCATCTGCTGGAAGCATCCGCGGACGATATCGAGCTTGCGGAAGGGGTAGCGCGAGTCAAGGGTACCGACCGCACCATTGCGATCGAGCAAATCGCGCGTGCCGCCTATCACCGAGCCTATCTGTTCAGCGAATTGGGCCCGGGCTTATCCGAAAGCGCAAGCTACGATCCGGGCGGCACCTTCTCCAATGCCTGTCACGCGGCGATCGTCGAGGTCGATATCGGGACCGGTGGCGTGAAGATCGAGCGCTATATCGTCGCGGAGGATGCCGGACGCCTCATCAATCCGATGATCGCGGAAGGCCAGATCCACGGTGGCGTAGCGCAAGGCATCGCCAACGCGCTTTACGAAGAAATCATTTATGACGAAACCGGCAATATCCTGACCACTACGCTTGCCGATTATCTGCCGCCGACCTCGCACGAGATTCCGCCGATCGAGATTTTCCATCTCGAAACGCTGACTGGCGACACCATCACCCAGGCCAAGGGGCTGGGCGAGGGCGGCGCGATCGGCGCGCCCGCCGCGATCGTGAATGCGATCAACGATGCATTGTCGCCGTTTCGCGTATCTCTCGACGAAATTCCGGTAACTCCGCAGCGCATCCATGCGGCGCTTGAGATGGCCAAAGAGACTGCCAAGGAAACCTTGATGGGGCGGACGTGACCGACAAGGCGAATATCACGCTCATCATCAACGGCGAGAAACACCGGCTCGGGGTCGAGCCGCGGCGGACTCTTGCCGATGCGATCCGCGAGGATTGCGGCCAGACCGGCACGCATATCGGCTGCGAGCATGGTGTGTGCGGCGCCTGCACCGTGCTGGTGGACGACGTTCCGGCGCGCTCGTGCCTGATGTTCGCCATTCAGGCGAACGGCAAGCGCATCCGCACGGTGGAAGGCCTCGCCGCAAACGGGCAGATGCACCCGCTGCAGGAGGCCTTCATGGAGCACCACGGCCTGCAATGCGGCTTCTGCACGCCGGGATTTCTGATGCTGGCCACCGGCGTCCTCGAGCGCGAGCCCGAGATCAGCGACGAGGATCTGATCGACGTATTGTCGTCGAATCTCTGCCGCTGCACCGGCTATCAGAACATCATCAAGGCGGTCCGCGCCGCGGCCCAGGAAATGCGATCTGCGACGCGATCTGTAACGCGGACACGCTGATGTCCCTGATCGGTCGATCCGTCCGCCGCAAGGAGGACCCCCCGCTCGTCACCGGCCGGGGAAGCTTTGCGGCCGACGTCTCGTTCCCCCGTCAACTGCATATGCGCATCGTGCGTTCGACTTTCGCGCATGGCCGCATCCGGAATATCGACACCCGCGCCGCGCTTGCCACCCCCGGTGTGGTGGCAATCTGGACCGCCGCCGATGTCGAGGACATTCCGCCGATCGATTTCCGGCTGACGCGGATCGAGGGGCTCGAAGCCTATCGCCAGCGCGTGCTGGCGAAGGATCGGGTGCGCTATGTCGGCGATCCGGTCGCTGCCGTGTTCGCCACCGATCCGTATCTTGCCGAAGACGCAGCCGACCTGGTCGAGCTCGATATCGAGGAACTGCCGGTTTTGCTCGATGCGAGCGCGCCGCCGGCCGAGTATGAGCCGGGGCGCGCTACCGAAGCCGCGGTGATCCGCAAAGGTTACGGCGATGTCGAAAGCGCATTCCGCAACGCGCATGCGATCGTCGAACTCGATCTCTCGATCGGGCGGCATTCCGGCGTACCGATGGAAACTCGCGGCGCGATCGGGCGCTACGACGCGGCGCGCGACATACTGGAGATGTATGGCGCGGCCAAGGTACCGCACTGGAATCGTGATCAGCTGGCGCGCATGCTCGGACGCAGTCCCAACAGCATGCATCTGTATGAGGGTCATGTCGGCGGCGGCTTCGGAATTCGCGGTGAACTTTATCCCGAGGACGTGCTGGTTTGCGCGGCGGCATTGCGGCTGCGGCGACCGGTCAAGTGGATCGAGGATCGGCGCGAGCATCTGATCGCAGCCAATCATTCGCGCCAGCAGCGCCACCGTATTCGCGCCGCGATCGACGACAACGGCCATATTCTGGCGATCGACGACGAATTCTTTCACGACCAGGGCGCTTATGTGCGCACGCATGGTGGCACGGTCCCGGATCTCGCCGCCGCCATGCTGCTCGGCCCCTATCGCATTCCGAATTACCGCGTGGTCGCGCGCGTGCGGTTGACCAACAAGACACCCGCCGGCACCTATCGCGCGCCGGGCCGGTTCGAAAGCACTTTCGTGCGCGAACGGCTGATGGACGCGATCGCCGCCAAAGCCGGGCTATCGCCGGTCGAGGCGCGGCGGCGCAATTTCATCGCGACCGCCGAGATGCCTTATGACCGGAAGGTGGAGACGCTCGGCACAGACGTCGTGTTCGATTCCGGCGATTATGCCGGGTTGCTCGACAAGGCGCTGGAGCGCATCGGCTGGTCCGCACTGCAAACCGAGATCAAGGCGCGTCGCGAAAATGGCGAACTGGTCGGTGCCGGGCTCGGCATTTTCGTCGAGAAGAGTGGTCTTGGTCCGTTCGACAATGTGAAGATCGCCATCGATGTCACCGGCGCCGTCGAAGTCGTCACCGGTGCGGCTTCGGTCGGGCAAGGGATCGAGACCGTGGTCGCGCAGATTTGCGCGCAGACGCTTGGCGTCGATTACGACCGCGTGCGGGTGGTGCACGGCCAGACCGATCGCATCGAATATGGTCTCGGTGCGTTTGCGTCGCGCGCGACCGTGATGACCGGCGAGGCGACGCGGCTTGCAGCGCTCAAGGCTCGCGAAAAAGCAATCGCGATGGCCGCGGAGCTGTTGCAGACTGCGCCGGAAGACTTGGAAATCGTCGTGGGCGAGATCAGGAAGGCGGGGCAAGCCGCGGGGCCGTCAATCTCTATCGCGGAGATTGCGCGGCACCTGTTGCCGTCCTCGCGCACGCGCGGTGATCGCGAGCCGGGGCTCGCCGGCGAAGGCTGGTTCTTCACCGACCACATGAATTACCCCTACGGCATCCACGTCGCCGTGGTGAATGTGGACCGCGAAACCGGCCATGCCGAAATCGAACGCTATCTGGTCGCCTATGACGTCGGCCGCGCGGTCAATCCGATGCTGGTGCAAGGACAAATTGCCGGCGGGTTCGCGCAAGGTATTGGTGGCTCATTGTTCGAGGAATTCAC
>ORJL010207528.1_pt1 | contig 12108 bp, 22 predicted proteins | sample 1779941 | NCBI WGS metagenome assembly ORJL01 (sample SAMEA104232317, study PRJEB22302) | groundwater metagenome | biome: forest; feature: aquifer; material: groundwater | place: USA | collected 2011-08-07 | depth 5.8 m
CCGCGGCGGGCGGGGGGGGCGTCGTGCTGGTAATCGACGACGATCTCACCGCCCGGGAGCTGATGACCACAAACCTCGTCGAGCAGGGCTTTGCAGTGGAGACCGCGAGTTCAGGCATCGAGGGGCTGAAACGGGCACGCGAGATCCGTCCGGTCGCCATCACGCTCGACATCATGATGCCTGACATCGATGGTTGGACGGTCATTGCCGCCCTCAAGGGCGATCCCGACCTGGCCGCCATCCCGGTGGTGATCGTCACCATCCTCGACGAGGCGCGCCGCGGCGTTGCCCTCGGTGCCGCCGGTTATCTCACCAAGCCCATCGAGCGCGACAGGCTTCTCGACGTGCTGGCCGCCTATCGCCCCGCCGGAAGGCCGACCACCGTGCTGGTGGTAGAAGACGACGAGGAGCAGCGGACGCTTGTTCGCACCCTGCTCGACGGCAAGGGCTGTGTCGTCAAGGAGGCGGCAAACGGCCGGCTGGCCATCGAAGCTTTGGCCGACGGCCCGCCCGACGTCATGCTGCTCGACCTGATGATGCCGGAGATGGACGGCTTCGAGGTCGTTGCCGCCCTGCAGGCCAATGCAGCCTGGCGAAGCATTCCGGTGATCGTGGTGACAGCGCTCGACCTCAGTCCGCAGGACCGGCAGCGTCTCAATCGCGGCGTCGAGCACATTGTCACCAAGAACGCCACTTCGCCTGCCGACCTCATGGCCCGCCTCGGCGATCTTGTGAACCAGACCAGGACCCGCGCCGCCTCCAAACCAGCACAGGAACCCTGACCGTGCCGCGCATTCTCTACGTCGAGGACAACGACGACAATCTTTACATGTTGACGCTGCGTTTCGAGACGCTAGGCGGTTATGAAATCATCTCAGCATCCGACGGCACCGAAGGCGTCGCAAAAGCCACCACTGAGAAACCCGATCTAATACTGATGGATCTGAACCTTCCTGGGATTGACGGTTGGGAAGCAAGTCGGCGACTCAAGGCAGATCCCATCACGCGCGATATTCCAATCATTGCGTTGACTGCACACGCCATGACAGGAGATCGCGAAAAGGCCCTCGCGGCCGGCGCAGACGATTTCGACACCAAGCCTGTGCAGTTCGACCGACTCCTGGGAAAGATAAAAAAGGCCCTGCCCAAACGGCCCCAGTAATACTCGCTTGCTAGGTTTTCTTTCTATCCGTGTGAAATCGCTTCGCCACTCAACGATGACACCTGTCCTCACCAGAAACTTTATCCGGCAATAACAGTGTCAGTTTGGAAGGCCATCCAGTGATTCGTCTCCTCGTACTAACGGCCTGCTTAATCGCATCGCCGGTACTCGCTGAGACATGGAGCGGCGTTCCCCGGATCATCGACGGGGACACCCTCCCCATCGATGGCACCCGTCTACGGCTCATCGGCATCGACGCATTCGAAATCGAGCAGCCCTGCCGCCGGGACGGACTCCTGTACGCGTGTGGTGTCGAGGCCGCCTACGCGCTGGCTGACCTGGTCGGGGGCCGGACTACCACTTGTATAGGGGCCAAGCGGGATCGAAACGGTCAGCCGCTAGTAGTCTGCATCGTTGATGGGGTCGACCTCGGTCGGTCGATGGTCAGTCTCGGGTGGGCATTGCCCGAATTCGGGAATCAGTACGAACTGGATCGGGACGCCGCTCGGGCAAGTCGAGCAGGTGTTTGGGCAGGGACATTTGTGCCCCCTGGGGAGTGGCGTTTGAGGAGCCAGCGCTAAACTGTACAGCGCTTTGCAGGGGGCCAGACGAGATTCTCGGACAGGTCACCGGGTCGGCAGTAGCCCCGCGGCGACGAGCGACGACATGGCAAGACGGGCCGGAACGCTGCTACCAGCTGACCATGACCCACTCGCTAGAGACCCACTCCCGTACTAGGTGACAGATCGCGCACGTGCTGATCCAGCGAATTCCTTCGGGCCCAACAGTGAAAAGCATGGTTCCTTCAGCGCCGCTGACGCTGGTCATCCGGTTGAGAACTTGTTGCCACTGATCGGGCACTAAGGCCGCCGCCTTGAACGTGAAGCTCGATCATATTCGTCGTAACCGACGCCTGCTTTATGGTATCGGTGCCTTGATCGAACCCGGATCGAGGTGGATCTTTCCGGGATGAGCCCGGATAGGCAATGCCTATGCATTTGTTGAGCGTGATCGCGGCCTTCGTGACGGGCGGCACTACGTTTTTGGCCATTTACACAGTCGTTGGATTTTTGATTTCGCTTTTCTTGGGCCATTTCCGCCATCCGGAGCTTGCTTCCGCCTCGGGCTTTGACCCGCCCGATTGGGCTCAATGGCCTGCACTCGCTATCGGGGGTGTATCGGGGTTTGTGCTTGCCCAGTATGTCTACCATTGGGTCAGCGATGGGCTTCACAACGTACTGCCATCGCTGTTCTGATCCTCGAAGTCTCTTCTGCGTCGCAATGCAGACAATAGAGTCGGATGGTTAGCCATAGGACGACCCCGGGCCTTGGGCCAGTCTAAAAATTCCGACCAGTGACGAGTCTTTTTTTGCTACCTTCATGCTCTTCGTACACAGATCGATGAACATAAAGCTTACCTCGGACGAATTGGCGGCCCTTCTAAGCGCAGATGGCAGCCGAACGCAAAAGCGCTTCGCCCCGGAAGTGGAGGCGCGTCTTTGTGAGCTTCGACTAGTTAAGCGAGTCAGTCTTAGAGGAACCTTAGGCCGCACACCAAAGGGTGACGCCGTGGTGCGAGGCGTCCGGCGACAAGGCGGCTGAAGCGCCCCCGCGACTACCCGATCTCCCTCGCCAAACGCGGGCTGCCTAATCCAAGCTCCGAATTAGCCCCTCTTCCACAAGCTCGGTGACCTTGACCGGAACGAGGTGCTTGCGCGGCCAGAGCGAGTAGCTTTTGGGCGCTTTGTCATCTGCGGGGTTGACCGAGGCTTGAGGGTGTTCCTCGCCATTGTAGGTGCCGGGTAGCAGCGACACTTCGCCGGCGACGCAAGGCTTGATGGCCTGTAATCGAATTCTTCTGGCTACCATTCCGTTACCTCCTGAACCTCCTGTCTCCTGATTGTAATCTGACATTCCCATGGCCATAAGCAAGCTCACTCAGGCTCGCCGCCGTGTCATTGAGAAGGCCCGCGTTCGTGGAAGTCCATAGCTCCGAGCGATCAATTGGAGGGCGTGAGGGAAGCCCAACCACTTTCGCGATCCTGTCTAAAGCCTTCCGATAGCCGTAGCATACGCGGTTCTCAGTAATCTCCAAGCGCGGTGGCTCCGGGCTCAACGACGCCTTTGGAACTCTCGACAAAACTTAGCATACACGATCCTTGTGGTGGGCTGAGTTGCAACTGGGCGCCATCGTTGTGCCAGGCGACGATGCTTCCGCTGCGGGCCCTAGAAATTCTGGCCGACGACGGTGCCGAACCATGTGGTCCCGCCGTCGTCGTCGGACCGGCGACGTCCGGCAGCGTGGGTTTCTGGACCGGCTGGGCGGAAACCGCCGTGCCAAGCGACAGGAGCACCAGAATCGAAAGCAGCTTCTTCATCATTTTCTCCGCTAGCCGACGATCATCCAGGTGGCGCCGACATCGAGCGGTTCCACCCAGCCGCAATCTACAATGATCACCGTCGAGGTGCCGCCGTTGATAGCGCCGGTGACCGCGATGCTGTCGGTGCCGGAATCGCCCTTGCCGTCGAATAGGAGTGACCACCGCCCCGCCGATCCTGGTGCCGGGATCGTGGCGGTACTCGATACATTCAAATTACAAATGAAGGTGAAGGTCAGAGCGTCAAGACCAGTGCCTCCCGACGCGACATGCCGCTGCACCATGCACTTCTCCGCGAGGGATTTTTCAAATTCGTCGCAAGCATCCCCCGAGGCGCGTGTCTCTTTTGCGAACTCTCGGACCGTACCGATGAGCGCAAGTCGGCTGGCGCGAGCCAGAACTATATGCGATGGCTCCGTAAGGCGGTGGGGATCACCGACCCTCGCCTCGTCTCGCACTCTTGGCAGCACCGCATGGAAGACCAGCTACGCGACATCGATGCGCCCGAGGAAGTAGCCGCCGCGATCACCGGCCGGACGCGCACGGGCTCACGTGCAGGATATGGCAAGGGGCCGTCGCTGGAGACCAAGTTGCGGTGGCTCTCGAAAGTGCCATCCCTGAAGGTGGACCCGAAGAGTGGGCGGCACAAAGCGTCAACGCCGAAAACCCAGCGATGATCAAATCTTCCGCTCTCTCTCCAGCCATGGAGCGCACGTTAAGAACCGCTGCGCTGGGCAATTTGGTAGCCCTGCCGAACCATCCTTCCATAAGGGTCTTGAGAAAGCTCAGCTATATCGAGCGGCTCGAAGAGGTTGAGCGGCGGCGTGGCCTCGGTCGTCTCGTCGTGTTGCGCTGGGGGATTACTGAGAGCGGCCGAGAGCGGCTCGAAAGATTGGGCGCGATGAAGTAACGGATACGCTGGGGGGTTAGAGTTTCACAGCCACGCGGCGGATCATATCGCGAATTTCATCGCGAACCGTTGCGTTCCTGATTTTGTAGTAGGCGCGGACTAGTTGCAGCGTCTCGCGGTTGGTGGCGATACCTTCGAGGTCGCCGCCTATCGGCTTTTTTCCCTTTCTTGCTTTCTTCTTGGGCTGCCCTATTGCCATCTCTTCGAAGAAAAAAGAAACAGGCACCCGAAGTATCGTCGCGAATTCATAGAGCCGGCTTGCACCTGTGCGGTTCGATCCGCGTTCATACTTTTGGACCTGCTGAAAGGTCAAACCAACAGCATTTCCGAGGGCTGTCTGGCTCATTCCGAGAAGTGTGCGGCGCAGTCGCAGTCGCTGCCCGACGTGAACATCAATTGGATGGTAAGGCAATCTCGTCTCTCCCGGCGTTGATTAGCTTAGTGTTTGCCGCTACCATTCTCTCGTGGGTGCATTGCGGTCGTCTAGTGCGCAGAAACACTCACTATTCACAAATTCGATTGCGCTCGGCCGACCTAGGCATCACGGATAAGCGCGTCGTGGGGCACTCGTGGCGTCACCGGATGGAAGATCAGTTGAGGGACATTGCGTGTCCGACGAGGCAGCTGATAGCATTCTCGAGCACGCCCTGAAAGGCCAGCGCGGAACCTGGGGGAGTGAGGTCGCCACCTCTGGAAGGTGCAGCGGATCGCCAAGGCGCGAATAGTGAAGGCGAAGGGGCAGGCAAGCTGCCGCACTCGAAGGTTTTTACCTCTTCGTTACGCTTGCCTTTGATCATGGGAATGTCAGACTCCGGTCAGGAGGGAGCATCATGGGCGTAGCTCTTGTTCAATTCGTGGTCCTGACGAAATGCACTGCACCAAGCGGCGAGGTCTTCGAGCCCGGCGTGTACCATGGCACGAGTTCCGGTCGCCCCGACATCAACGCGCCCAATGACCAGCGCGACCCTGTCTATATCCTCAAACGTCCGCCACCTGCGTTGCCCGTAGATGTCAGCGCCCTAGTAAAGAGCGGGGAGATCATCGCCAGCTAAGCCTCCCGCAGCTTGAATATCCCGCAGGGGTAGTGGGAAACCCCGCACCTCCGGCTGCCAGCGCCAACGGCGCGCTCTGCTTGTCCGAAGGGCCTATGCCAAAATTGGTCTTTCACCATGAGTGAGTAAATTTCGACAGAATGGCGAACGCGGTCTGGAGGCCGAGGTGTTGCACCTCGACCGCCCTACCTGATTGCTGATCGCATCTTAGCCCTTGGATACGCTGGCGTGGGCCGCTAGCCGCATAACAGCGTCTCTGTCGATGCAAAACACTCTGCTCCGCCTCCCCTCCACCAAGCGCCTCCTGCTGCGTATTCTCGGCTTGGATCCACCCTCGACCTTCAACAACCCCGAGCTAACAAGCTCAGACTGCGCAGCCTTCAAGCTGCCTGCCCCACCTAGGATGCTGGCCACCGCCGAACCGCGACTAGCGCGCGGTGAGAACTTCGCTCTTGCCGAGTCCAGCAGGGCTGCCATTTGGGAGAGCCTGATGAAGGCTAACGTACCGGACATTGCCGAAGAGGAAGCCCTCGAAGAGGTTCGCAGTCACCTGGAAACATTTCTACAAGCGCAAACGAAGATGAGAGGCAGAGCGTCGCCAGCGGTTAATCGACAACCATAGGCGGTTACGAGTAATCGCTCTTTTCTCCGCCATGATTTCGGCACGCGTCGGAAACGGTACTATTACTCTTTTGGAGAGAATGCTGGCGGCTAATGCGTAAAGGAGGAGTGGGCTTGCCATTGTGCCGACAGTCAAGACGGTGACGCTGGCGCTCGGGATGCGATGAGCGGTGTCAACGCGCCGGAGTAAGAATCGTACCGCCACCGCCAACGCAGGAGCTTGCTGTCAATCGTTGGGTCGCTTCTGTGCCGGGCTTTTTGCAAATAACCATCTGAGCACCCGCATCCTTCGGCTGGGCTGCCGGCGGCCTAGGCCATAATGAGGGAGGTAAGTCTAAAGATTCCGGTCTCTTTCTTCCATGGTGCCCTGTCTTCAACAAACCAATCGCACTTCGCGCTCTGAAATTTGTCGCCGTTGAACTCGCCGATTAAACTAACGGTCATCCTGGGGCCGCCGGACTTTAGCTGCACAACATCACCGACCGCGACTTGATCATTCATGATTGCCAATCCGGTTGCTGAAGACAACCTTAGGTAATCATACGCGGTGCGAAACTACAAGAATTTTTGGTCGCTGCAATATCTTGGCCCTGCGCTTCGATCCATGCCTGCATCCTCGGCACCGCGCACCCTCCGATCCTCGTGTCGGTTGGCGACGCTCCCGATGCATTGGACGTGGCAGCCTAACCCAATCTTGTGGCGGCCTGGGTAGAGGTTCTCGACATCGTCGAGCACAGCCCCAGGTATCGACCTGGTGTCCCCAACGTCCAGACTAACGTTGGTTCGTGACACTCACTCGTGACGATTACTTGCGATTTTCATCGGTGTCCCGTTAGGGCTTACACCATGATGGTGCCCGCGGGGTGGGCTTGGGCCTTCATGCGCTACAGTGATCGATACGCACCGGAAGAGCGCGATGCCAGGGCGGCCAAGCTAGAGGTTCATGGCCACCGGTGTCAGCCGCCGTGGGAATGGCGGGCTCAGCAGCGACGGTGACGCTCAAGGATCCTATGGTCATACCCGTAGTTGCGCGCGTAGATTGTCATTCTGAAAGGGGAGACGGCGATGCACTTTTTCTGGTTTTGCACCGCGCTTGCGGCGATAGCAGGCGGCGTCGTGCTACTCGCTACGCTCATCTTGGGAGAGGGGACGCCCAAAGTCACCGCTGGCGCCACGATAGCACTCTGCATCGTGGTTATCCCCTACGTCTTCACGCGAGCAATCGAGGGCTGGCAAACGGCGACAAGGCGTGCGGAAATGTCGGCGGGGACGAAGCGGCGAGGGACTAGCTCTTCCGGGGCAGCATCCGCGAAGGCAGCCGCAGCGCTTCCAGCGTCGTCATTCAAATCCTCTGTGGGATCGCCCGCGCACGAATAGCAGGCGCAGCAGCGGCGCTAGTTGCTTGGCTTACCCCCCTAGCTACCAAGTCGAAACAGTCAAATTTTGACTCCCAAAGCAGCCTCTTGCCGGCCCCCGGATTTGCAAGCGCTTGCTAATTCCTGCAGCTAGTTCTTATGCAGAAAGAATCCGCGAACCTAGACCGCGAGTTCCGGCTGATCGAGGAATCCTACGGGCCCGATCACCTCGATCTTGTGCTCGCCAAAGGATACATCGGCCGGCTGGTCGGCAATGAGCGGACTTCGCGCTACCTTCAGCAGCACCACCAAGACATTTTGTCGGAACTCATTCAGATCAAAGAGTAACAGGCGGCGGCCGCCAGATCCGGACAGAGACTTGTCCGCGGGGACCCGGACCCAATAAGCGCGGGGACCACAGGAGACGCCGCACTGTGAGGCGGATCGAGTGTGGTGGCGGAGAAGGCGGCGAACCCGCTCTGAGTCCGCCAGGCTGGACGTCATAAGCCAGCCGCATGCGCAAGTGATCACAGTTGGCGCATGACTTGGGGGTATGTCGATGATCACAAGCCGATCTACCGACGTCGGCATACCCCACCAACGTCGATACCCTGCCCCGTGGCCGCCGCCATCTCAGTACGAAAGGCATACTATGCACTGAGCTCGGACTTTCACCGCCGATTTCTGCCTATGCCTTGCAGGCCAACCAGGCCTGCTACCACGTGCTGGGCTAAGGGTTGGGCCCGCAGTGCCAAAAGTGCTGTCTTATGGCTCTCACTGCGGACCAGCTGAAATCAAAGACAACGCGAATGCCCCAAGATGGGGGGCACAATCTCACCCGGGTGAACATTTCTGGAACTGCTGCCGCCACGCTCAGCACGACAGAATGGCCCATATCAATTCCCACCCGGAGGCACCATAATCATGAAGCACAGGTCTCGCCAATTTACCGACCGTCGAATTTCCCTCAGGACCTTCGGCGCACCAAACGTCCCGGCATTCGAGACACAACTGGGAAATTTGGCCCAACAAGTCGCAGAGCTTCAGCGCGAAGTGACCGACCTCAAGACCGCAATGGCATCGCTTCAGCAAGAGCCCAAAGCGCCTCCAGCACCGACCATCCACTTCTTCACCCTTCGAGAATTCCTGCAACGGCACCGCATGAGCCGCTCCGCCTGGTACGCGCTGCAAAAGGCGGGCTTGGGGCCGCGCATCAGTCAAATGGGGCGCGTTATTCGGATTTCCCTGCAGGCCGAGACGGAATGGCTCGAAAAAATGGAAAAGCCCACCCACTAGGCAATTTGGATCATGTCAAAATCTCGTGGATTCGGTCACGCCCTGCCTCTACTGCCGGTCGCTGAGGTGCGGGCTGCCTGGCATTGGCTCCTCGATCTTGCCGACCGGTCAGAGACGGTAGAACGACCTGAGACCGAGGCTATGGTTTCGGGTGGCACCCCCTAGGCGGCAGCCACCCGCTTATCGGCTGAGGTCTCACCTCGATGCCGGGCGGTCAGTGAAGCTTCTGGATCGGCTCCACAAGGAAGCAACCGATGCCTTCGCTGGCGATGGTCTGGAAAACCTCATTGAGTGCATCCTGCTCGGTCTGGAAGGTCTCATCCCAGACCGTGGACCCACCCTCCTGATCGATGACTTCCAGAATCCAAACCGGATCGTTCTCGCCCCGGTAGATTTGGACATCCACGGTCATTCCGTCCCGGGTGATCGTCCGGCTGAGCGGGGAGTTGATGATCTTGTATTCGTCGTCCATCCGGGGACCTTCCACTGCGTTGGAGGTGGAGGCCATCATATGGTCAGAGTCTGTCCAGACAAGCTCCCGGCGTCGGGCCGTTCACCCGTCACGCCCGAGGTGTTGCACCTCGACCGCCCTACCCGATAGCTGATCGCATCCTAGCCTTTGGATACGCGGGCGTGGGCTGCTAGCCGCTTAACGGCGTCTCTGTCGATGCAAAATACTCTGCTACGCCTCCCCTCCACCAAGCGCCTCCTGCTGCGTACTCTCGGCTTGGATCCACCCTCGACCTTCAACAACCCCGAGCTAACAAGCTCTGACTGCGCAGCCTTCAAGCTGCCTGCCCCACCAAGGATGCGCGCCAGCTGTTGAGGGAGGAAACAGTATTCAACAATGCCATCCTTGCGCCGATAGAAAACACCAGGCCCCCGTAAGAGCTTCGCCGACGATTTTGCCGGGCGACCCTCGCGAATCTTCGGCAAGCCTGGGCCGTGCTTCGTGATGAACTCTATAATCCTACCCTTAGGGTCTCCGCCGCCGCTTTCCGCTTGATGGGCCCGAGACTGATTGAAGACCTTGATGACCGTTCGCAATATACGCTTCGGACTCCAAGGCAATACGCCATAGCGCTGGGCAAGACGGCCAGCCGCGTAGACGAGCCCAAACTTGGGTACTACTCTTCCCAGCTCGTTACCAAGAAATTGTGCGCCTACCGCTTTTTCGAACTTGGCAATCCATGCCTTCAGTGTGGCGCGGAGTGCGGCCTCATCCTTCGCTCGGTCTACCACAAGCCTCTGGATGAACATGTCTCCGATTTGCCCCGGCAAGCTACTCGCTTGCTCGACCATTCCGTCCACGAACCGCTTCGCACTTGTCCCTTTAGGCACTCGGTGGAAGGCCCCGTACCTATTGAAGCAGGGGATCTCGATGCAGCGGACTGCCGTCGCACCATCGAAGCCGATAGCCCCCTCTCTAAATATCGCCGACACCGACTCATTGCTTGCAGACATGAAGACAGTCCGCCACTCACGTTGCTTTTGTCCGTAGCGTCCCCGTTCTCGCCCAGATGTAGCGCGATGGAGGATGTCATGCAGTTCGGCGGCTCTCTTCCCGCGGTGAGCCGGGAGCGTGCGCATGGTCGTCGCCATGTGTCCGGCAGGCCAGCCATCTGGGCAATTCTGCTTGGCTTCTGGTGCGTCGATGCCCCATAGGCGATAGATCGTGCTTCCAACCTTCAGCGTGTCGCCATCGGTGATGGTCGTCCGATCTGCAGTTGTCTGCCCTCCAGCCTCAGTCGTGAAGGCTACCCAAGCAAGGCCCCAATAGAGCATGGGACGCAAGAACGCCCAGACGGGTCCTAGAGCCATCTAAGGCTGCTTGCGCTTTCGACCACGCTTGAGATTTGGCAACGTGCCACGCCCTGACTCAACACGCGCGATCAAGGCCTCAACCTCGACATCGAGAGCCTTGGCGATGCGTGACAACACATCAAGGGTCGGGTTGCCAAGGCCGCGCTCAATGCGGCTCACGTGCGCGGCTTCAAGCTTTGCATCTACGGCTAGCATCTCTTGGGTAATCCCCGCTGCGACTCGCAATCGTCGAATGTTTCGGCCAACTCGCTCGCGGGCATTCATGCCCGGAGGCGAACATTTGTAGTACTTTTAAACCATGTATTGAAATGCTAGAAATAAGTGACACATCGTTCCGTGAGCGACCGGATGCACCTCTTGAAGCGGTTTGACGGCCAATCGACCCAGGCAGGTCGTCAGTCGAGGCGTTTTAGGCGTCCAAGAACCCTCCGTATCATTGCGATCGCCGCTATATCTTTCAGCGCCTTATGGCTACCCGTCGACGCAGCGATGGCACAGCAGCCCAGTCTTCGTCAGGAGCGGGCCTCAGCACTCAAGATGATTGCCGAGCGAGGCTATTGCGTAGTCGTGTGGCCGCGGGCGGCGGTAGATGCCTTCGTTGGCCTTGCCGACGGAGTAGGGCAACCGTCGATGGGCGACGCGATCGTGATGATGTCTTGGCTGGGAGTGCGACGCCAAGATTGGCTCTATTGGCCGGCTGCCGTTTTCGACCGTGAACTAGTGACCTTCGCCCAGGAAAAGACGGACAAGGCATTGGTGCTGCCCTGGAGCCTAATTCCGCCACTCGCCGGCCGGGTTGCCGCCGCCAAGGCGCGCCGTACTTCGCAAGGTGTATCGGCGACCACTTTCTTCCACGATAGCCATGGCCTCCCCTGGAGTAGCGCGAGTGCCTTCAGAAAGGCCTTCAACGCGTTACGCGAAGAATTGATGAAGCAGCACCCCTACTTTCCCACGCGCTACTATGTGGGAATTGACCCTGTCGACCCACTCCGTCTGCCGACTTCGCACCTGACCATGCGCACGATGCGCCATACTTGTGTCACTCTGAACCATGACGCAGGAGTACCGCGCGAGTTGATTTCATCGATCACTGGCCACGAGCCGGCGAACATTGACGCAGTCTTGGCCCACTACACCGCACGCACCGCTGACCAGGCCACCACCGCGCTTATTATGCGCATCGCCCACGAGGCAAAGAGCTCATAATTGCGAAAAGTCGAACGTCACGGCGCGTTCGACTCAGACGTTCGACTCAGTACACTATCTGTTCTGGTCTGTGGAAATTCATGTCAGAGCAGCCAAACGCTAGCCTGCTTACATTATAGCGCGATGGTGCCCCCGGTCGGACTCGAACCAACACTCCCGAAGAAACCTGATTTTGAGTCAGGCGCGTCTACCAATTCCGCCACGGGGGCACGCTGTCGTGCGGCGCGAATAAAGCCGATGCGCGGAACCGGGTCAACGCTTGCGGCGACCTTCTTCCTCCGGTTTTATGGCGCTACGTCAAGAA
>ORJL011048144.1_pt1 | contig 12107 bp, 10 predicted proteins | sample 1779941 | NCBI WGS metagenome assembly ORJL01 (sample SAMEA104232317, study PRJEB22302) | groundwater metagenome | biome: forest; feature: aquifer; material: groundwater | place: USA | collected 2011-08-07 | depth 5.8 m
CCGCCCCTCTTTTTCCCACATCTCATAGGCAAGTTTCTTGATCTCCTCTTCGGTTGGCACTCTTGCACCTCCATGTCAACAACTCGACGAACCGTATTATACGGTGAAAATGAGACGCGGGAGAAGGAGCGTTCGCGCCCTCCCCCGCGTCGTTTGTCCGATGCCTAGGCTAAGAAGTTACTTCTTGGGCCCCGGCTTCGCGGGCTTCTGCCCGGGCTTTCCCGACTTTGTCGACATTGCAACTCACCCCCTTCTTCTCCCGAACTGTAAGTCCATCACGACCGTGTCATGGACTTACACCCTGCTGAGGTTACTTGGGCTTTGCGGGCTTCGCAGGCTTGTTCTTTGGCGGCATGAACACCGTCCCCCTTTCAAGGCAAACTGAAGGTGCGGCACGCCCAAGTATGTGCCGCGGGGTTGATTTCACGGAAAGGCAAACGGGTGTCTACAAGCTGCGTTGAGGAATCGCTACGGTGGGAAAAAGAGCGGGGCGAGCAACGTTCGTGTGGAGGTTCGCTCTCTTCAGAGCACCAGGAAGAGCCCGGAGCCTTCTCAGCTCCCTGGGGGCCGAAGTGACTGTCCGTAGATGTCACCTTGCGTTGCTTTCTAGTACCGGGAGGTACCGTCTCGACGAGGAGGCCGTCCCCGTCTTAGCGCCATGGACCCCGATGGCCCATCAACGTCATTTTTAACATACCCCTGTTTCATTGTCAAGGTAGAACTGTAACCCCACCCTTTGGAAAATGGGGTGGAGGCCAGCCTGTTGTTTCTGGCCTCTTGACCCTGTTTGGGAGCGCACCGCTCCCAAACTTCACCCTCAGGTGAACCGCGACGCTCCGCCTCCGCACCCTCCACCCGCGCTCGACGGCGCCGCCATCGCGAAGGACGAGATCACCCGCTTGCACTCGTCCAGTCCACACACGGGGCATGCAGCCTTCGCTTCGGCGTCCTTTATGCTTCGGCGGAGCTCGAAAAGCGTGCCGCAACTGTTGCATTCGTATTCGTACGTGGGCATGTATTCTCCTAAGCAGTATTTCAGGCTACACACCGCGCTTGGCGAGCGCGCGCTGACTCTCGATTCGCTCCAGTTGTATGGCTTTGAGCAAGCGTATCGCTTCAGAAATCCGCTCGTCGGAAAGGCTATAGTAGATGCTGGCCCCTTCCCGGCGGGCCACCACCAGCCCGTGCTCCCTCATGAGCGCAAGGTGCTTCGAGATGTTGGACTGGGGCTGTTTCAACCTCAACGCAAGATCACCCACGGAACGCTCAGTTTTTCCCAGGGCGTCGATAATCAGCAAACGGGTCGCATCGGCCAGGTTTTTGCAGAACGCTGCGTGCAGCCGGAATATCGCCAATCTGTCAATGTCATCCATGTTGGTATCTCCATATGCCCATATGGTCATATAGTAGTTCAGGAAAGTCAGGCTGTCAAGTTCTCCCGAGATTACTGAAGTGGAGTTCAGAGGCTTTTTGCCCATCCTGCCATCTGGACACGTCTGGACACGACTGCATAGGGCTGCTATCATCGGATGGATGGGGACTCAGAAGCACGTACTGGTTGTCGACGACGAGCCCGCGATCCTGCGGTTTGTCCGCATAGCGTTGTCGAACTTGGGGTATAAGGTGTCGGTGGCGACAAGCGGGGAAGAGGGCCTGAGGCTTGCCCGCGAGGTGAGCCCGGACATCGTGCTCCTTGATGTCCTGATGGTCCCGATGAACGGCTTCGATGTCCTCGAGAAGCTGCGGACCTTCTCCAGGGCCCCCGTCATTATGTTCTCAGCCCGGACTGACCTTGCCTGCAAAGCCATAGAGCGGGGTGCAGCGGGTTTCGTCGAAAAGCCCTTTCGTCCCGAGGACCTGGCGGACAAGATTCTGGCCGTGCTGGACGAAAGCAAGCCCGGAACGGCTACCCCGGTAGGCTAGGCTGGCTCTAGCCTCTGGTTAGCGGAATACTGAAGCAGAACGTCGAACCTTTGCCCGGTTGCGACTCGAACCATATTCTGCCCCCCAGCGACTCCACGAGGATCTGGCATACCCTCAGTCCCAACCCGACCCCCGAGACCATCCTGGTGTGGTATGCGTTCAGCCGCCCGAAACTTTGGAACAGCTTTGGCTGGTCCTCGGGCGCGATTCCAATCCCCTCGTCGCCGACACTTAACACCAGGTCGCCTCGTTCTTGTTTCCCGGATATCCGCACTTCCCCCCCTCCAGGGGAGTACTTGATTGCGTTGTCTACAAGGTTGTAGAGCACTCGCTCTACTCGGATGCGGTCGGTGAAAACCTGGGGCAGACCAGCAGGGAGGTCGACGACCAGTCTGTGTATGGCCGACTTGCCCCGTAGTTTCTCAACCACAGCGCTGGCTGTTGTCGCGATGTCGGTTGGCTCCTTCCTCGGGGCCAGCTTGTTCACCTGGAACCTCGACAGCTCGAGCAGGTTCTCGACGATGTCCGCGAGTGAATAGGCCTGGGTCAGCGCGTCCCTGATAAGGTCACGGGAGTCCCAGCCTGATATGCCGCTCTTTGTTGCCACATCAAGCGCCCCGATAACAACGGTGAGCGGGGTCCTCAGCTCGTGCGACACCATCCCGATGAACTCATCCTTAATGCGCTCCATCCTCTTGAGTTCGGTGATGTCGCGGGTCACGCTCAGCAGGGACGTTACCAGGCAGTCCTCGTCGAACTCGGGCGCTAACACCATCTGGTAGCATCGAGGCCCGTCTCTGCCTTCTGTTTGGTAGTCCATCACAATGGAGCTAGATGTCTTGATCGCCTTCCGCATGTTGTTTTTCCAGAGTTCGGCGACGTCCGGCGGCGACTTCAGCTCTTCCAGCGTCTTGCCAACAACCCTATCGAGGGGTAACCCCATGGTCTTCAACCCGGCCGGGTTCACATACAGGTGGCGGAGTTGCATATCGAACCGCGAGATCAGGTCCGGCGAGTTGTCTGCCAGAGTGCGGAACATCTCCTCGCTCTCACGCAGGGCCGCCAGCACCTTCTGCCGCTCTGTGATATCGCGCACGGATGTGACAATGCCCAGCAGTTCCCCATTCGGGTCTCTGAGGGCCGCCGCGCGGGCGTCCCCCAGGATGTGAGTCCCGTCCTTGCAGAGGTATTCGACCTCGCCCTCATAACGGCCCTCGGACAGGAGTTTGTTGATGCCTTCTTGTGCCGACGACTCTATGGTTCTCGGCTGGAACAACTCGAGGGCTTCTCTCCCGAGCGCCTCCTCGGCTGTCCAGCCGAACATTTCTTCGGACACCTCGTTCCAGTACGTGATCCTGAAGTTGGCGTCCGTGGCGATGACGGCGTCGTGCACCCTCGATAGAAGGCCGACCTGGTAGGCAAGCTTCTCTTCGGTCTTCTTCCGTTCTGCCATCTCTTTCTCGAGCTCCGCCTTTGAAGCAGTCACGCTCTTCAGGCTGGCCGTCATCCGGTTGAACGCCCGTGAGAGCTGGCCGACCTCGTCGGCCCGTTTCTCCTCGACCCTGAAGTCGAGATCGCCGGACCCGATAATATTCGTCCCGGCCTGGAGGTCCGAAATCGACTTCAAGACGCGCCGGTAGCTAAGGAAGTAGCTCGTTGCAAGGAATGCGCCGAAGACTCCCAGCAATATGAACATCAGTATGGCGTTCATTAGCTGCAGCCTGTCGCGCTGCCTCGCCAGCGCGTCTGCGAGCCTGGCCGCTTCGATCGTCATCGTACGTACCTGGACCTGCATGCGGCCCCACGTGACCTGGGTGAAGGTGGTGTCAAGGGCGACGGGTCCGGCCGTTGGGGCCGTTTCGAGGATGCCCCTGGCATCGGAAAAGACGGTTTGCAGGCCTCTCAGGTTCGCCGCGATGTCGTCGATGATACCCCGGTGCTCCAGGTTGGATGGTTTCAAGCTTGCCAGGTTCCCGGAGAAGGCAGCTATTTCAGAGTCCCAGCGGCTGGCCTGCTGCTCTTCCTGGTAGAGGAGAAAGGCGCTTGAAAGGTAGCTGAGGTTATCGGCTTCTTTTTCAAGTCTCCGCGCTATCGCTTCCTGCTGGGCTGCTCGCACCTCCCTGTCGCTGGTGACGATGAACAGCGCGGCGATGGTCACGAAGATCAAGCCGAAGATGACCGCGTTGAGGATGAACTGCGTTCGAATCTTCATAGCGCCCCCGCCCAGCTCTACACTACTGGATTAGGTTGACAGATTGAGGAGAAACGGCCTCCAGGCCGTCCGGCCAAACGTAGTCCGTGAAGTCCGGGACGGTCTTCTCGGTGGTAAGTTTGTTGCTTATCATCCACCGGGCCTCGTCTTCCATAGCGACAATCAATGACTGGTCCAGGGAGAGCGTGAACTGGTTCTGGGGCCAGGCGGTCTCCATGTACGCGGCATCGAGGCCCAGGCGCTCGCGAACGACCGCCCTCGCCTCGACCGGGTTCCTGGCGACATACTCTTGGGCCCGGACAAGCGATTTCAACAGCCGCGTGACAGTGTCCGGGTACTCTCCAACCCATTTGTTCCTGCCGACGAGTATGGCGTGTAGCGCCTGGCTGCTCTGCGCCGGCCAGACCACTGCGTTTGCCCCCAATCGAGTTTGTACTGGGCTGAAGATGGGAGGCCTGGCGACTATCGCATCGACGTCGCCGTTTGCGATTGCGTCCTCGGACTTGGCTATGCTGACATTCACCGCCGTCACTTCTCCCGTGCTGACGCCGTGCAGTTCGAGGAACCGCCCGAGGTAGAACTCCGCGATCGTCTGTTTTACAACCCCGATCTTCTTCCCCTTCAAGTCTTGAACGCTCTGGATTCCGCGGTCTTTTCTGCCGACGATGTAGAAGTACTGGACCTTGTCGATGCTGGCTATGAGGCTTACCGGCGCCCTCTCGAACGTCTTGGCGACCAGCGCGTATTCAGCCGGAGTCGCTATCTCGACCTCTCCGTTGATCAGCCCGTTGAGCGAGGCCGCACCGGTGTCGTAGTCCCGGAACGTTACTTTCAAGCCGTTGGCGGCGAAGAAGTGCTGGCTCTCGGCGACGTACAGCAGCGCCGACGACTCTAGGGGCGCAGTCCCGATGCTGAGCGAATCGACCCTGCCCGAGAAACCTCGCTGACAAGAGGTCAAAATTAATAGCGTGGCGAGGGCGCCCAAGAGGGCCGCCCCCAGGACGACGCGACAATGCCGCCGGTTCAACACCTGCCTGCGCATTCCACCACTCACCCTGGACGACTGGACTCAGGCACGCGCCTGGAGTTTCCGCGTCCTCTTCTCAACTATCCCCCTGGGGGCCTAGTCCACACCTGCTTGTAGAAGTTGCCTTTGCACTGTTTGTGCCCACGCACCAATATACAGTATACGCAATACAGGTCATTCCCATCCACCATGGAGCGTTCTATTCTTCCCGATTGAGCGAAGCGGGCAACCCGATTTCTGCCAGGTTGACGAAGCTTGGCGACTCCATTAGCGTTGCTACAAGGGAGTTCCAGGGGCATTGGGAAGCACGCGCTAGAGCGTCATATCCCGGGAGATCGGAAGGTGGCGGAAGCACAATCTGTCCAAATGTGTTGGGACAGGGGCAGCCTGTGAGTCAACTGGCCGTCGGTTACATCCGCGGGATGATTTTCGCTATTGGTCTCTGGTGGCCGGGTCTGTTCTCAGGCTGCCCCCCAACGCGTAGGCGTTCACGGCAGCCGGGTCAGCCACTTCCTTAACGCAGACGACGATCTTCATCGACGGCTCTCACCAGGGAAATTTCCAGGCATCAGGCGCGGAGCCGGTGACCTGCCAGCGTGGCATCTGGTACTTCTCGGCGTTGACGGGGGCCTCGAAGACCACCTTCACGGGCAAGCCGATGGCGACCTTGTCCTCGCCGTCGATCATAAGGGCGCCGACGCGGACTGCAGAGCCGTCGGAGTTGGCGCAGTCGGGCAACTCGACGAGGGCTACGACGTAAGGCACGGCGTTTACAAAGGCGGCGAGGATCGGCTGCACCGCCACGAAATAGGAAAAGATGACACCCTTGCCATTGGTCTGGAACCAGCCAAGCTTCATGGAGGCGCACTTGGGGCAGGCAGAATACGTCGGGTAGAACTTGAACCCACATTCCTGGCACTGCCTGATGAGGAACTTGTGCTGTTTAGTGCCTTCCCAGAACTCCAGGCTGTCATAGTCCGGCTGGATGTTGATCATAGAGACATCGGGGGCTGACATGTTCACTACCTCCTTAGAATCACCGAGCTGGACATAGTCGGGCTGCCCCAACCGAGGCCGGCGCAGATATCGGCCTTCCTGGTCTGGCGGCACCCCTTGGAGCGGTCGTAGGTGTGGATGCCTTCCATCCAGCGAGGGCAGGAGTCGTCGGCGCGGTGGCGAAGCTGGCGGACGTTCTCGATGACCATGCTTAGCCCGTGGGTGTAGCCTTCGGAGAGGTGGCCGCCCGAGAGGTTGGAGGGGATCTGGCCGTCAATCTGAATCCTGCCGTTCTTGACGAACTCGTGGCCTTCACCCTTGCCGCAGAAGCCGTAGGCCTGGAACTGGAGAAGAGTGGTCACGGTGAAGGCATCGTAGGAGGAGACGAAATCGATGTCCTTCTGCGTCACGCCCGACATTCCGAAGAGGCGGTTGCGTCCGTAGAAGCCGCCAACGTCGTCGATGTGGGCCCGGCTCCATCCCCAGCCCGGGTCCGGGGACATGGTCCTGGCAGTGCCACCCATGATATACACAGGTGGGTGCCGGAGGTCATACGCGCGTTCTCTGGGGACAATGACGATGGCGACGGAGACGTCGGTCTCAAGGCAGCAGTCGAGGAGGCGGAGGGGCTTGGCGACCCATCGGGATGACAGGTAGTCTTCCATGGTGATGGGCTTCTTCATGACGGCCTTGGGGTTGAGGGTCGCATGCCGACGGTGGGCGACGGCAACCTCTCCGAGAGATTCAGGCTTCATGCCGTAGTCCTTCATGTACCTCATGGTGACCATGGCAAGGCCCTGAGCGGGTGTGTTCCAGCCGATGGGGACACGCCACTGGCCGTCGTCCATGGCGATGGCGGCAGCAGGGCCGGTGGGCGCCTGGCCGCCCATACGTCTGCCGGAACGGCCGTTCATCGACCGGAAACAGACCATGGCTTTGCAGTATCCACCTTCGATGAGTCCAACGGAGTGGGCAATGAGAGCTTCGCCGCTGGAGCCGCCGCCACTTATGTCCACGCAATAGTTCAGGCGAATCCCCAGAGCGCTGGCAACGGCCCCCGACCAGGCCGAGTCATTGGCATTGTAGCTAGTCATGCCATCGATGTCCTGAAGCTTCATACCGGCATCATCGACGGCTTTCTTGATGGCCTCGCAGGCCATGGAGAGGGTCGTGCGGTTTGAAGGCCGCATGTGCGGCGTTTCCCCTACCCCCACGATACAGTACTTGTCCGTCAGTGCCCCCATTGAAGACGCCTCCTTTTAGACTCTACTGTCCCAAACGAGGGGAGTTCACAGGTGCAGGGCGCGAGAAAACCGTTGCCGCATTGACCTATGGATAGGTGTCCGATGTAACGGCGTTGCGGGTAGATTACGATAAGGGCGGGGAGCTGTCAAGGCGTTGCTGTTCTCGCACACGAGCAGGCCGCCGCCTAACGCCAGTCGACGACTCGGCGCATGTCCTTCGAGTAGCTGTCCGGCTCAGGGCCCAAGCCGTTGGGTATGATGGCGTCGGTGACAAGCCATCCGATCAGGAAGATGAGGGCAGTTATCTGCTCTTCAGAGAACCCCACTTTTCTCAGGGAGTCAGTGTCAGCCTGGTCGATATCATGAGACCGGAGGGCCATCTTGTCGCCAAAGGCTAGCATGGCTTTGTCCCGGGCGCCGAGGGCAGACTTCCTCCAATCATGGATCGTACTGATGACCTCCTCGGTAGAGTAGACCCCCTGCTTGCGGAGTATCCACGCATGATTGGTCGTAACGTAGGCGCACTTGAGCAGGTAGGTAATGCGAGTGAGCAATAGCTCCTGTTGGCGCTCGTCGAGGCCTGCTTTTGCCTGCGCCAGGTGACCCAGGTCCAACCAGGCTTGAGCGACCTCGGGCTGCAGGCTCCACGCCTTTACAAGGTTAGGATATTCTCCCACGCCCAGGCCTTTACATGTCCTTTCGTATTGTCCTCTGAGCAGCCCGGTAGCCTGGTCCGGCTCGACAGTTTTCACCCAAGCCATCCGAAACCTCCGGTCCGTATTGTCACCATGCGGGCTGTGGCCCAGCGGCAATTGTGAACTTCTCGCGCCAAAATAACAAGGAGGCGACGACTCTCCAGCAACACGGACCCCACGACGTACCAGTATGGGCTATTCGCTTGGACTTTCGTTGTGGGAGCCGACGTCGGCATCACAGGAGAACGCTTCCAGTGCCCAATCGGTACGAATGGTTGACAATAGCTGGCAGACTCAGTAGAATTTTCACAACCGTCGTATCTAGCACAGCGATGCATTGGAGACCAACGTAAACAGGCGATTACGACTCAGGACGTACCTGTTCGAACTTGCCCGGCAGATGGTGGTTTGGTTCAATTGCAGTAGGAGGGTAGATCAATGAGACACGGCCGATGGAACCTGGCATTCTTTACGGTCTTGCTGGTGCTCATCACGGTCGTTTCTGCCTGTGGTGGAGCAGCTTCGACTCCGACAAGCGTGCCTGCGACTCCCACACCCACGAAGGCGGCAGCCTCTCCCACAGCTGCAGTAACCGCGCCGACGGCGACCGCGGCGGCGACGCCAACTCAAGCGCCCGCCGTTACCGCAGCCCCCACGAAAGCCCCTGTACCTACTGCCACACAGGCGCCAGTCCAACAGCCGGGCGTCTTCAAGGTCGACCCAAAGAACTTGAAGGTCATCAAGTACCTGTATGACACCTATCCTGACTTCTCCCTTGCCCCCAAGCGGGGGAGCGTACTCAAGGTAACCTCCTCTATCGCATGGCCGCACCTCGACCCAAGCCGCGCCCTCGGCTCCGGCATTAACGGAGTACTCAACGCCGTCTACAGCAAGCTCGCTCGCTGCAGGGGCGGCGCGGAGATGACCAAGTTCGACCCGTATACCTGTGAGGTAACCCCAGACCTCGCCCAGTCGTGGCAGTCCTCCGCCGATGGGAAGACCTGGACATTCAGTCTTCGACAGGGGGTCAAGTTCCAAAACCAGCCCCCTGTCAACGGCAGAGAAATGACGTCTGACGACGTCGTCTTCTCGTATGACTACTACATGAAATCCGGCGGCGGCTCGTACGCGGCTGCTTTCACCGCCGTGGACAAACTTGAAGCAGTCGATAAGTACACCGTTCGCATAACGCTGAAGGCCCCTTACGCAGATTTCCTGGCTACCATTCCTGCGGGCGTCCAGTCCTACATCATCCCCAAAGAGATCCAGGCCAAGGACGGGGACTTTACCAAGACCATGGTGGGCACCGGACCTATCCAGGTCAAGCAAGTCTTCGGGAAGGAACGTATCCTCTACGACAAGAACCCCGGATACTTCGTCCCGGGCGTACCGTTCCTCGACGGCCTCGACTACAACATCGTCGTAGATGCCTCGACGGCACTGGCTGGCTACAGGGCCGGGTTGTACCATTGGGTCTCGCTGAGTGGCTCCTTCCAGACTTCCAAGGGTGCGGCGGCAATAAAGAAGGACAGCCCCGACAGCATCTTCTTTGAGACGTCCTGGCCGCAGGCGCTTTACCCGATGTTCGTCCGCCTGGACAAGCCGCCCTTCAACGATATACGGGTCCGCCGTGCAATGTCCCTGGCCATGGACCGGCCGGGCATCATCAAGGACATCTACCTCGGGTCAGGTTATATCATGGCGCCGATACCATGGCCATGGGAATTCGACAACCGTCCGGATGCAAGCACCATGCCGTGGTACGCCTACGACCCTCAGAAGGCAAAGGCGCTCCTGGCCGACGCGGGCTATCCGAACGGGTTCAGCTTCACCGCCGATTACGCAAGAGGGCTGGCTGACACCGACCTGAGCGTCCCCGTATACACAGACAACTTGAAGGCCATAGGCATCAACATGTCTTTGAACCCTGTGGACTTCACGGCGCTGCGCAACCTGATGTCCGGCAAGACCTATCAGTCAGCGGTTTTCGGCTACGTGCCCAGCGCGTCGACCATAGACGGTTGGATCTACCCGGCGATGTACTCCAACAATTCGGGCAATTTCGCGGGGATCAATGACCCGGAGATCGACAAGCTGCTGGATGCCCAGCGAACAGAGATGAACGATGCCAAACGCAAAGACATCCTGAAGCAGCTATGGCAAAAAGAGGTAGACCAGGTCTACAGGATCCCATTGCCTTCCCTTGCGACCATCTACTTCCACAGCTCGAAGCTGCACAATGCCCTCTTCACGTACCAGTACCTTATGCCATTCAGCTTCGGGCCTAACATCGAATACATGTGGGTCGACTCCTAGAAGAGGAAATCCCCGGTGGATTGCGAGAGGCCCATCGAAATGGGCCTCTCGCTTTGTAGGCGCCTCGCTTGACAAGGTTGTCTGGAGTGGCTTAAATATAGTCACCCAATACATAGGTCACCTAGCCATTGTTGTGACTCTGTGTGGCAGGGCGCCAGTCTTATCCGAGAGGAGCCCTGGCAATGTCACCTAGGCCGGAAATCGAAGGCGAGTCGGTTATGGGCTGGCCCGACAGGAAAAGGGTCAGAGCCTACCCCAAGAAAGACCAGCAAGGGCGAGTGGTCCTCGTACGCACTCCCTTCTGGGACATGCAGGGGCTCATAACGCCAACCGATCTGCGCTACGTTATCATCCAGATGGAGCCCTGCGAGCCGGTCCATCCCGATGATTGGAGCCTCTCGGTTTCCGGCGAAGTCAACCATCCGCTTCAGTTCAACTTCGAAGAGATCAGGAAGCTCCCCGCCAAGACCGTCCGCTGTGTGACCGAGTGCTCGGGACATGAGACGGAGTTGTGGAATTACTCGAGGAATGGCGGGCCAAAGCCCGACAGGTATAGCTGCGACGGTGTCTACTCTGGCCTGGCCAGCTCGGGCGAGTGGGTCGGCGTCCCACTGGCCACGGTACTGAAGAAGGCTGGCCTTCGACCGAACGCTGTCAGCGTGCGCGCAGAAGGTTTCGACCGGGGGAATCCTCGAGGGGAAGCCCTGACCTACACAGACGAGTCGGCGGCCACCGAGATGAACTACGACAAGTGCCTTCCCCTGGAGAAGGCCCTCGACCCCGACACGTTGCTGGCATGGGCTCTGAACAGCGAGTACCTGCGCCACGTCCACGGGGCGCCCCTGCGGCTCATCGTTCCGGGGTGGTCGGGACACTGGAGCGTGAAGTGGTTGCAGAAGCTGGAAGTACTCGACCATATGGCCCCGTGTTTCTTCCAGACGCAGTTCTACTTCTATGCCAGGTCGCCGGAAGACCCCGACAGGAAACTGATAACTACCATGGGGGTCAAGTCCTTCATCACCGACCCACGCGACAGCGACTCGCCCATTCCGTGTGGGTCGCACATGGTGCGGGGACTCGCGTGGAGCGGTTGTGGGGCGATCACACGGGTCGAGGTGAGCTTCGACCAGGGACACACGTGGCACGATGCCCACATGGAGGAGCCCCGGGAAAAGTGGCTGTGGGCCAGGTGGTCATACCTCTGGGACGTCAAGAAACCCGGCAAGTATAGCATTATCGCCAGGGCCGCCGACGAGGCCGGGCGCGTCCAGCCACAGACGGAGTGGAACTTCTTGAACTTCAACTTCGACGGGATAGTCCCGGTGGATATCGAGGTACGGGCCAACTGTAAGGCCACGGCAGAAAGACGGTCAGTTGAGGTCTCCATATGATCCCAAAGGGGAAATACGCAATCGCGGGGCTTGGAGTCACAAAGCAGGGGAACCTTCCCCAGTACAGCACCCGTGAGGTGACGAACTGGGCTGTGAACCTCGCGCTGCAAGACGCAGGCCTGCCCCGGACCGAGGTCGACGGGTACATATACGTCGATGAGGCGGAGCGGGCGGTCGCGGACTGCCGCTATATGGGCCTAACCCCAAAGTTCCACTGGGCCATGATGACCGGCGGGGCCACCACCCGCGCGGAGGGCATGACCCCCGGTGGGGGCCTTGAAGCGGGGCGGGCGAACTCCGTCC
>ORJL010208788.1_pt1 | contig 12105 bp, 9 predicted proteins | sample 1779941 | NCBI WGS metagenome assembly ORJL01 (sample SAMEA104232317, study PRJEB22302) | groundwater metagenome | biome: forest; feature: aquifer; material: groundwater | place: USA | collected 2011-08-07 | depth 5.8 m
AATAGCAGTGATGGTCGTCATAACGGCAATGAGCGAGATAGCGGCGATGACCAGGATCGGCGTCCATGCATAATCGGTGTTTCGCAGGAAATAATCGGCGATCGGTTGAAAGACCGAGGCTACGCCTAGATACGCTATCCGCTCCGGCCTCTGCATCCAGCCCTTTTTGCAGACCACGCCAACGCCCTCGCCGCGAGCCCGCGTGTAGCTGACGAGCATCGAGCCGATGAGGCCGACGATCACCGCGTAAAGCATCCACGAATATCTGAAATACGCCGCAACACCAAGCATCACAACGCCCTCGCCGAACCTATCCATTACCGAATCGTAATATGCACCGCTACGGCTTGTCGTGCCCGTCATGCGCGCCACCTTGCCGTCGAACATGTCGAACGTCGCGCCCAATATCATTATCCAGCCCGCGTATCCAAAAAGCCCCTCGGCAAAGAAATATGCAGATACGCAGGAGACGGCAAAGCCGATGAAGGTTATTATGTTCGGTGAAAAGCGAAGAGTGATGAGAAGCCTTGCGATCGGCGTATTGATCCAGTACCACCACTCTTTCAAGAACCCGCTTAAGAAGCTCGAGTTGGGGCGGTTCTTCATGTCATCCGGCACCGGCCAGCGGTCTCTGGTCAGCGCGAAGATGATCAGATAGATCAGCAGTATCGAATTGATGATGACTATGGGGGCTAGAGTTATCCAGATAGAGTGCATAGGTTTTTTGCGTTGTAGCGCAGGTCTTTAGACCTGCCAATATTAGCAGGACTAAAGTCCTGCGCTACATAGCTGGCCCGATTTATCGGGCCATTAACATCGCCCCATAAATGGGGCAACTACGAACTAAAAACAAAAGCCCCCGCCTCGCGGCGGGGGCTTTTTCAGGATCAATTAGAGAAAAAACCTAGAAAGCATATTCAAGTAGACCAACCAATGTGTGCGTCAGGTTCTTGTTGAACCCGGAATACTTCGTCCAATCCAACTTATATTCACACCTGAACTTCGCACCGTCTGCGATCTGATAGCCCGGTGACAAGCTGATCTCCTGCAGATAGCCCTTTGCAATTCCTAACTCATTATTGCCCATGCGCAGACCAGATGATGCGGCAGTTCCAATTATGCCCGCAGTTGTAGCTGCAGCATATGTAGGCGCGGCAAATGTTGCTGTAGTTGCTGTTCCTGCACCATTGTTTATGCGTACAATGGAATATTTCAGTGTCCCATCCCACACATCACTAAATATATAGTTCAGATCCAGAATACCACCAAATATCATCGTGGATGTTGCACCCGTTGGCGCATTGTCCCTGCGGAAGATACCTTCGCCGCCGATCACGAACGCGTCGGTCGCCCAAACGTTCCAATCAAGGTCGGCAAAATAGGACATACGACCAAGTTTGGATCCCGCATTTACTTCCGGGCTCATCGCAGCACTTAATCCCACTGTACTCTCTGTCCCTTCTTCGCCCCATGTGTAACCAACACGTGTTCCGATGGCCGGCATGATCTTGTTGTCAAACCTGAACGTATCGAGTCTATCCCTGAGATTATTTGCGAACCATAGGTGGAAATCAATGGCATCGCTGAACGCATAGTAGAACTTCATACCGGTGAGTGACCTTGGACGAATGTTGTAATTGAATATCGCCGAGTGGGTCACTGTATTGTTGTCGTTTCTGTCAACTGCCTCGTAGCCGATCGGGGCGTCAAAACGGCCAAATAGCCATTCGATCCCGTTGCCTGCCGCGATGTTGGCCGTTACATAGGCCTGCTTCAAAGCGACGCCATTAATTGTTGAGCCAATGGTCTGATCACCAAATGCGATATCGGCCCTTGCCTTGATGTTCTCGCCAAAGCTCTTTGTGATATCGAGCTCGACTTCATCAAGCAGGTAGCCCCAATCCTTAGCGTAGTTCACGTTCCTGAAACCTGCCCAGCCGTCACGTAACATGCCTGCTGCGCCGCCGTTATTTGCGGCGTTGTTGCCGACATAGTTGAAGCCAAAGCCTGTGTTGATGTGGCCATTTGCCTCAAAGCCGCCGGCTACATACTTATCATCTGCTGCGTTTGCGCTGATCGCGAATGTCATGATCGCGACAGCCATTACTGCTATTACTAGTTTCTTCATGTTGTTCCTCTCCTTAAGAGTTGTTTGCTACAGACAGCCTCTCGAAATGATCGCTGTCCATAGGCTTGCCGCTTCTCTTTGGACGTGGCTTTTTGGAGAGTGCACCCCCTTCCCAAGCCTGTTTGCCCTAAGCGACGTGAAACTTATGCCATTGCGTAGTCACTTTAATACGACCGATAACAACCCCGCAACAATTAGCGGGATATTGCCTCGCCCCTTCGGGTTTCGCAATGACGCGAATAAATTATAAAAACTTTAACTTTCAAGTATCTCGCTTATAAAGGAATCGAAAAAAGGTGTCAAGAAAAAACTTGCCAAGCGTATAAGATTCATATAATGGTTACGGACATTTGCGTGTCATTCTGAGCGGAGCGAAGAATCCAGGCCGAAAGGCCGCACATTAAAAACCCGCTTTCGCTGGATCCTTCGCCTTCGGCTCAGGATGACGATCAAACAATGCCAAAAAAACACGATATCCTTATAGTCGATGACGATCCGCAGGTCCATAAGATCATTTCAAAGATGCTGCCGGTTGAGGCCTATTCCGTCAGGTCGGCATATTCGGCCAGCGAGGCACTTGATACGATCAAGCGTGCCAAACCAGAGCTCGTCATCTTGGACATTATGATGCCCAAGGTTTCTGGGCTCGAGGTCTGCAACCAGATCAGGGCCAATCCCGACACAAAAAATATAATGATCCTGATACTCTCCGCCAAAGACGCCCAAGATGACAGGTTAGATGGCTTGGCCCACGGGGCAGATGAATATATCGCAAAGCCCTTTCATATGAAGCATCTCATCCGCAAGATAGAGCATATGCTGGCAAAAATAATTTAAAATTAAAAAGGGAAAAGGTAAAAGTAAGGAAGAAGGCGCATTTAAGAAGTGGGTAATTTTGAGTTTTAAATTGTAGTTTTGCCTTTTCCCTTTTGCCTTTTAAATTATCTTTATCCCCAATTCTTTCAATTGCGCCGCATCGACCGTGCTTGGCGCGTCGGTCATGAGGCAGTTGGCTGAGGTCGTCTTTGGAAATGCAATGACATCGCGAATATTCCCCGTCCCGGCAAGGAGCATTACGATCCTGTCCAGCCCAAATGCAATGCCGCCGTGCGGGGGCGCGCCGAACGTCAGCGCCTCTAACAGGAAACCAAAACGCTTGGAAGCCTCTTCGCGGGAGATATTTAGAAGGTCAAAGACCTTTTGCTGGACCGCGCGGTCGTGTATCCTGATAGAGCCGCCCCCGACCTCGGAACCGTTCATCACCATATCGTAGGCAAGCGAGCGGACATTGGCCGGGTCGGTATCCATGAGTTTTAGGTCTTCCGGGTTCGGAGAGGTGAATGGATGATGGAGCGAGACATAACGCTTATCTGCCTCGTCATACGCCATCAGCGGAAAATCGGTCACCCACAGGACGTCGAGCTTCTTTTCATCGAAGGCCTTGAACTTCTTTCCAAGCTCCACGCGCAGGGTGCCAAGGGCGTCGTTCACAATTTTGGGCTTATCGGCGATCATGAGGATTAAGTCATTCCCGCTCGTGTCATCCCCGCGAAGGCGGGGATCTCCTGAATTCACTGGATTCCCGCTTACTGCCGCGGGAATGACAGCACTTAATAGCGCCTTCTTTTCTTCGGCGGACAAGAATTTTTCGATACCTTTAAGTGACGCGACACCCTTCGCGCCAAAGGTTTTTACGAACTCGCCGGCGGAGTCCAAATCCTTGCGCGAAAATTTATCGGCGCGGTCTTTAATATTTATCGCCTTGACTATGCCGCCAGCCGCCGCCACTTGCGCAAAGGCCTTGAATCCGCTCTTTTGAAAGACGCTTGTCACGTCTTTTAGCTCCCACGGGATGCGCCTGTCAGGACGGTCGCTTCCGAAACGGCTCACAGCCTCCGCATAGGCAAGCCGCTCGAACGGACGTTTTAATTCCACGCCCAGGAGCTCCTTCCAGAGCAATGCTACAAGCCCCTCCATGATGTCATAGATATCCTCCGGTTCGATAAAACTCGCCTCGACATCTATCTGTGTGAATTCCGGCTGGCGATCGGCCCGAAGGTCCTCGTCACGGAAGCATTTGACGATCTGAAAATAGCGGTCAAAGCCCGCTATCATTAATAATTGTTTAAATAATTGCGGCGACTGCGGCAGGGCATAGAAATGTCCCTTTGAAATGCGCGACGGGACAAGGTAATCGCGCGCCCCCTCCGGCGTGCTCTTGGTGAGTACAGGCGTTTCTATGTCCAGAAAACCCTTTTCGCTCATGTAACGCCGGGCTATTTGAGCCGCCTTGTGACGGAGCATTAATATCTTTTGAAGCGTCGGCCTGCGGAGATCAAGATAACGATATTTTAGCCTTATATCTTCCGATGCGTTCGTGTCGTCCACCACCTCGAACGGCGGGACCTCGGAACGGTTCAAAATCTCGAGCGTTCCCGCCAGCACCTCGACCTCGCCCGTTGCCATCTTTTTATTGAGTTGCCCCTCCGGACGCGCTCGCACGCGGCCCTTGATCGCCACGACATCCTCGCTGCGAAGCGATTTTGCCTCTTCGATTAGTTTTGGGGAGGTTGCCGGGTCAAAGACCGTCTGTGTCACGCCGTAGCGATCGCGGACATTGATAAATACGAGGCCGCCATGGTCGCGCGCGCTGTTCACCCAGCCGTTCAAGATGATCTCTTTGCCGATATCCTTCGCACTAACTTCGCCGCATGTGTGTGTTCGTTTTAGCATAATTGACATCGTGCGCCTTTAGGCGAGCGATCTTCTCAGATAGTGCCATGCCTCGTCCCCGTTTTTTCCCATACGCCCATGTTCTTAACTCCCGCTTCTTTCAGCGAGGCGTGGCACTTGGCATGCCTCACCCATTCGTTATTTATGGCTATACCTCCACCCTCACAAACCTCCTCGCCAGATCACCCAGATGCACCTCTTCCTGCGCCTTAGTCCGCATGTTGCGCACGACCGCAACGTTCTTTTTAAGCTCGTCCTCGCCAACGATCACGACCGTGTGGGCGGCAAGCTTGTCCGCCCTGCGCATCTGCGATTTCAGAGAATGCCCCTCGTAATCAAGTTCGACCTTGACCCCGTCCTGCCTGAGCGTGTTGATAGCGGGCATCAACTTCATGCGCGCCTCGTCACCGAGGAGGGCGAAGAAAATAAGGTCGCTTATCTCCTTCTTCAACGCGCCAAAGATATCCATTAAAAGCAACACGCGCTCCATGCCAATGGCAAAGCCAACGCCGGGGATATCCGGCCCGCCAAGCTCCTTCACAAGGCCGTCATAACGCCCGCCCGCCGCGATGGCGTTCTGCGCCCCAAGTTTGTCGGTGGTAAACTCGAACGCCGTCCTCATATAATAATCAAGCCCGCGCACGATCTTGTGATTCACCACGAATTTTTCGCCAAGGAGGTTCAGATTCTTTTGCACGGCAACAAAGTGGGTCTCACATTCCTTGCAAAGATATGAACCGATAAGAGGGGCCCCTTCCATCGCCTCCTGACACTGCGGGTTCTTGCAATCAAAGGCGCGCAGGGGGTTCTTCTCTATTCGCCTCTGGCAGTCGCCACAGAGGTGGATATGCCGCTTCTTTAAAAATTCTGTGAATATTTTGTTATATTCCGGCCTGCACTTTTTACAGCCGAGCGAATTGAGCTCGGTGGCAAATTCTTTAATTCCGAGCTTTCTGAAGAAATGTCCCCCCATGGCGATCTGTTCGGCGTCGATCGATGGGTCGGAAACTCCTATTGTCTCAACGCCTATCTGGTGAAACTGGCGGTATCGCCCCTTTTGCGGCCTCTCTCGCCTGAACATTGGGCCAAGATAGATATATTTCGCAACTGGGTCGGCCTGATACGCCCCCGATTCAATATATGCGCGGATAACAGATGCCGTCCCCTCTGGGCGAAGCGAGATATTATCACCTGAGACATCTGCGAAGGAATACATCTCCTTTTCAACGACGGCCGTGCCGCTACCGATGCTGCGGACAAACAGCTCCGTCTTTTCCGCGATGGGTGTGCGCACCTCTTCGTAGCCATAGGCGCCAAAGACGACGAGCGCCGTCTTTTCTAATTTATGCCAGCCCTGAATATCCACCGGCATAATATCCGACATTCCTTTGATTGAACAATATCGCATATCTAAATCGCTCGCCTATGGCGAGCGATCTCCTCAGATAGTGCCATGCCAGAAAAGTCAAAATTTAAAAGGTAAAACGTAAAACTAAGGAAAAAGGCATTATTTTAAATATAAGATTTTACCTTAGTTTTACCTTTTCCCTTTTTACTTTTAAATTTTATTGGCACATGGCTAACATTCTCCCATTCCAACTACCTTGCCAATGAAGTTCACTTATGCCATAATGCGCAAATGGGTCAAGGAAAGAAAATCACCCTCGCCATTTTTGCGGTGCTTTTGCTGCTCACCACGACCTCGTGCGCCCAGATGATCGACCCGTTCGGGCTAAGGAACCTTTTCGACGATGACGACGGCAGCGCCGAGAGCTCAACCGAAGGCGAGACGGCCGCGGCCGTCGCACCGGCCAAGACCTATGCCGTGGCGATCGGCGGCGTGGCAGAGGGGCGCGACGAACTGATCATCTATGACGAAGCGGGGGCCGTTGCCGACTTGGGCGGCAAGACGGTAACTTTTTCGACCGACAACGATAATATCCAGCTTGAGCCCCAGGACGACGGGGCAAAGATCGTCCCGTTGAAGGTCGGGACGACCATCGTCAGCTACACCGTGGACGGTGTGGCGTCCGACGATAAATATAAGGTCGTGGTCCCGCCACAGAGTTTGGTCCAGATACTCATGGGCGAGGCACGCGGGCAGATCGAGTCCGAGGCGCAACTTGACGAGAATGGCATCGTCGCACCTGACAGTGCAAGCCCCACCGGCAACGCCGTTGCCGCGGTCGTCAGGAACAGGGTCCTTCTGCTGGAGGCCGGCTACCCCGCGAGCCTATTTGTTGTAAGTGCTTCCGATTGGAACTCGAACTCTCCCGAGTCGCACTGGGACGCGACGATCATTGCCGAGTCCTATGGGACATATCAGTTCACGCCCGTTGACCCGGCCGCCCTGAGCAACGAGATATTTTTGGATTCCGCCAAGAGGGAGAACCTTTATAACAAGGAAGATGTGAACGCCTATGACCAGGCGGTCATGACCGCGGCACAGATATTTGACAATGAAACGGCCGACCCAACAGGCGGGGCATTTGCCTTTAGGACGCCGACCGAGTGGGAGGCGGCTTGCCTGACGACCACGATGACCCTGAAACTAATAATCCTACCCTCTGAGTGCGGCCCCGGCGACGAGAACTATCCCGCGTTCGCGCCGATCCAGGTCTTGATCCATCCGTCAGTTGCGTATCTTTCGGAATCACGCCCAAGCTTTGTCTTTATCAGAAACCGCGACCTGATCGACCCCGCCGTCACCAACGCCCCATAATATTTGGGGACGTTTCACCCGCAAACCCGCATGATACGCGAGCTGGAGGGGAAAAATGACCATTTTTTCCAGCTAGCCAGCGCCAGTGGTGCATTTGCGGGTGAAACGTCCCCAAAGAATTATACGCCGAGGTCGCTTGCCACTGTTTCAACAATTTCCGCATCCACTATGCCGAGCTTTCTCACATATCCTTCAAATAGCGCGTTGTCGCAAATGACGTTTATCAGCCGTGGGATACCTTTCGAATGTTCATGGATCAAGGCACAGGCCTCTTCGGTAAATATCACCTCATCCGTTCCGGCAAGTGAGAGCCTGTGATGGATGTATGAGATCGTCGTCTCCGGCGCAAAGGGCTGAAGCCTGAACTTCACCGCCACACGCTGGGCAAGCGGCGGGTCGGCCTTCAGGCAATCTTCGAGCTCCGGCAGGCCGAAAAAGACGAACGATAGAAGCTTCTTCTCCGGCAGTTCAAGGTTCAAGAGACCGCGGAATTCCTCCATAAGGGCCGGTCGTTTCAGCATCTGCGCCTCGTCTATCAAGATCACCGCCTTCTTGCCGGAATCGGATATTTCGACGAGCTTCTGATATAGGCGCCCCAGAATATCGACCTTTTCGCCGCTCAGGTCCTCAACGCCAAGTTGCGCCGCCACGCGCTTTAAGAGCCATGCCGAATCAACGTCCGAGTGGATTATGACAAGAAGCGAGGCGTCATATTCGTCATCCGGCAGGCTATCCAATAGCCTTCTGGCAAGTGTTGTCTTGCCGGTCCCAAGGTCGCCGACCAAGACAGCCAGCCCCTTCATTGTGGAGACCGCGTATTGAAGTTTTTCAAGGGCGCGGTCGTGCTGCTCGCTGTGGTAGTAGAACTTGGTCACAGGCATTACCGAGAAAGGTTCTTGTGTCAGGCTATAAAAGTCTAAATAGTCCATATATCGTAGTTGCCCGATTTATCGGGCAAATGGATGGCCTGATAAATCAGGCAACTACACGAAAGATATCTTCTTCTTCGCATCCGTCGCCGGCGGCGGTTCCGTTGGTTTCTTGGTCGGTTCTTTTTTAGGTTCTTCTTTTTTCACTGGAGGCTTTGCAACTGGTTTTGCAACCGGCTTCGTTGCCGCCTTTTCACCGAGTTCGAGCTGGATCGGCTTTTCCCCCGTTCCGGCGTGTTTTTCCAGCTCTTCTATCCTCTTAACGATCACCTCACTGCCATATCCTGAAGCGACCAAACGCTGATAAATTTTCAGCGACTTAATAAACTCCTCGCGCGCCTCATCGGCAAGGCCGGTCTGCTGATACATCTTTCCAAGGTTATAATTCGACTCGGCGTTCTTCTCCATGGAGCGAGAGCTATCATGTGATAGCGCGACCTCGTCCGGTCTTAACCCCATTTTTTTCGCAGTCTCTTCAAGTTTTACGCCGGCCTCTTCAAGGAGGCGGGACTCATCCTCGCGCTTTTTCTCATCTTCTTCGGCCTTCTTGCGCCTCGCTTCGACCTTTACCTTGACGTCTTTGAACGCCCCTTCGCCAAGCTCCTCTATCTCCTTTGAAAGCTCCTCTTCATCTTCGGGGCTCAAATAGAGCATGTTACCATAGGCCTCCAGCGCCCCCTTGACATCCCCCTGCGTATTCAATAGCTGCGCCAAGTCGCGGTATCTATGCTTCGCCGTTTCGATCTGGTTCAGCCGCGCATAGACCTCGGCCTGCATGGCGAGCATTTCGGGATCGGTCGCCACAAAGCCCTTCGCCGCTTCCATTCGCTTGATGAGTTCTTTCAGGTCGCCCCTTTTATAATAGATATGACAAAGAGCCCTTACAAATTCGTTCTTATCGGGCCGGTGCGACAGGACCTTACTGTAGAGTTCGATCAGCTGTTCTTGCGTCCCTTTCTCTTTCAGTTGATCGGCGAGCTTTTCATACATATCGATCGACTTATCGACCTCGCCGGTTATCTGATAGTTCTCGGCCAGTCTGATCTGCAGCGAGATATTGGAGGGGTCGAGGCTCGCCATTTTTTCGCGAATGTTCAAGACCCCTGCCTGGTCGTTCTTCTGTTCATAGAACGTCGCGATGATCTGATATTGATAAAGGGCGTCCTGGACGAGCCCCATTTTTTCGTAGAGCTCCGCGAGCGCGATATTGACGTCCACAAGAGATGGATTGAGCCGCAGGATGCTTTTATAGACCGTCACCGCCTTCAGATAAAAACCGCCGTCCGAATATTTGCTGGCAATATCAACATAGACCCTGATGGCGTCCTGTATCTGTTTGCGCTTGACGTAAAGCTCCGCTATCTTGATCTTCACGCGCAGGTCGTCCGGGTCGAGCTGCATGAGCTTTTCATATTCCACAATGGCGCGGTCGAACTTGCCCTCTGTTACAAGTTTTTTCGCGTGTTCCAGTATCTTTTCTTTATTGATGATGTCGGTCATATCAAAATATGGAGTAGCGCACTTTAGTGCGCGATAAGTTTCAATTAATCGCGGACTCCGCCAGAGGCGGACAGGTAAAGTCCGCTACTCCAACTTGTTCAATTCTGTTTTTACCGCTTCGTTCCCTGGTTCACGGTCCAGTATCTTTCTAAATATCTTCCGTGCGCGGGCAAAATGCCCCTGCCGCGCCAGTATCTGAGCCATGGTGAGGGTGTGCCACGCCTCGTGGTCCGAAACCGATCCAGTCTCCGGCTCATCTTCGAGTTCTGCAAGAGGCATCTCCTCTGTAATATCCTCTTCGTCGTGCGCCGCTTGTATTGCGTCGTGCGCATCGTCATCGCGAGGAGCCTTGTAGGGGCGGGGCTCAGCCCCCGTCCTGATCGTGGGCGACCACTGAGGGTCGCCCCTCACCTGCTCCCTCTCCCCCGCCAGTTCCAACAGCGCAATAGCCTCGATATTATTTGGCATGAGTCCAAGGATCGTGACCGCCTCGTCCTTGGCCCGGAGTTTTTCACCCTTCGCAAGAAAGGCCTTTGCAAGGGCCAGATGGCCGCTGATAAGGTTTGGATGGTGTTTCAAACCCTCGGTAGCCACCTGAACCGCCTCATCCAGCATATTATTCGTGCGGAATATCTCTGATATCGCGGCAAAGACAACGGAGGTCGGCTCTTTCTGCCACTTTTCATAATACCGCAAAAAAACCGGATTTTCTATCAATTCTGGGCGCATAGTGAAGGGTACCTCCGAAAACCCCTTTTGGCTGCGATTTCGGCTTTTTGGCTGCGACTTCGTCAGATTTCACAAAAAACCCGTCAACGTAGCTACGGCTACGCCTCCGGATTTTTTGCTCATCTTCCTTGTCTCGCTCAAAAATCCAAAATCTCGCTATCAAAACGGGTTTCCGGAGGTACCCTTAATTTAATTGCAATGGACATATTAACACTGTATTGTTGCGCGTGTAAACTACAAATTATCATAATTACTGTAGTTGCCCCATTTATGGGGCTTTCTGTTTGCCCGATAAATCGGGCAACTACAATATGGATTCAACCCTCATTCAGCACCACGCCATTCTTTTAAAGGACACCGTCCGGATGAACGCCTATAAAAAGGCTATCGATGCTGTGGTTAAGAATGGAGATGTCGTTATAGATATCGGCTGCGGGCTTGGCATTCTCTCATTTCTTGCCCTCAAGGCCGGGGCTGCCCATGTTCATGCGGTCGAGGTCGAACCGAACACGCTGAAACTCGCGCGCGTCATCGCAAAGGAAAACGGGCTCGGCAAAGGGATCACTTTTCACAAGGGGCTGTCATACAAACTAAAATTAAAAGAAAAGGCAGATGTGATAATCTCCGAGGTGTTCGGAAATATCGCCCTGAACGAAAATCTGCTCCCGGCAATGCTCGACGCAAAAGATCGCCTCTTAAAAGATGGCGGTAAAATGATTCCGAGCGCGGTCAAGGTCTGGTTCGCCCCATGTGAGAACAAAGACTGGGAGTTCACGGCCAAGGGGCTCCACAACTGCATGGGCTTTGACCTGTTGCCCGACGCGCCTGAATTCGACCTGGGGCTGCCAAGCACGATCATAAAGACGCCGGAGCTCTTGTCTAACTCCGTCATCTTTGCCGATATCGACCTTTTGAATATAACTTCAGACACGATATCCAACCAATTAACGTTCGAAGTGGCAAAAGACGGCGTCCTAACCGGCTTTGCCGGCTGGTTCGAGGCGCAACTTGCAAAGGGCGTTACATTCGCCACCAACCCAAGTGGCCTCATCACACACTGGAAGCAAGGGTTCCTCCCGCTTCGCTCCCCTCAAAGGGTCAAGGCGGGACAAAAGATCACCTTCTCACTCGAAATCGCACCGGACAAAACCGGCCTTAACAGCCAGATCGGATATGAGTTTGAAGTAGTCGTTTAAATAATCGTTGCCCCATAGGCCCATATTGTGCTATTTTTGCTGGAGCAAAAACGGACTGGAGTAGCACACTTTAGTGTGCGATCGATTGGCGCAGACTGAAGGCTGCCCCGAGCTTGTCGAGGGGGCTGCTACTCCCAATTGGCCCGATAAATCGGGCAACTACAAAAC
>ORJL010294611.1_pt1 | contig 12105 bp, 14 predicted proteins | sample 1779941 | NCBI WGS metagenome assembly ORJL01 (sample SAMEA104232317, study PRJEB22302) | groundwater metagenome | biome: forest; feature: aquifer; material: groundwater | place: USA | collected 2011-08-07 | depth 5.8 m
GATGATTGAAGAAACCTTGAATAAACAGGCACTTAAGACTTTCTTCGGCTACGACGAGTCCTTGTCAATTTTTTCTGAGGAAGGTACTGAAAAAATCTTGGATTTATATTTCGGACTGAATGGAAAAGAACCTGTTATCACAGAGGCATCAGCAGGTATGTCGAATGTGCGCGATTTTGCTTTTGTGGTTTCGGAAGGAACTCCCGAAGATATTCGAAGGATTATGGAAGATCGTGAGAAGGCTGGAAATGTAAGGACAACGGTTGCTGCAAAAATCTTGAAGCACACTCTCCAACATGCGCTAGAAATTGTTCTAAACGAACTTAACAAAATCAATATTGGAGAAATGGGTACTGACGGTTTTGCTCCGAATGAGAAAGAGTATATTGGCAATATCGACAAGAAAATGAAATTGCTTAAACGGGCTATGGGTCTAAAGGATTAAATGTTTTTTGTTGCTAGAACTTCTTTCACTTTCTTCCTGTCTCCAGTGCAGCTGATGGTTCTAGGGGCATCTAATATAGCTATCTTGAAGCCAAGAGATTTATAGAGCTCAACAATACGGGGCGTTGCTTCGTTGGAGAGGATTACTGGACCGGTATGTTTTGCGAGCCATTTTGCCGTACGAACTTGATCCTCCCAAGAAAATCCTCCTTTTGAGTAATGGTTGAATGTCATATCGTAAGGTGGATCGGCATATACGAAATCATCATCCTTTAGTTTCATCTTATTGAAATCTTTGTTTGTAAATTTCCATTTTTCAAAATATTTCTGATATTCTAGAAAATCTTTCACATAATTTATCTTCTTATTTCTACCGAAAGGAATATTGTAAAAGCCCCGACTATTAAATCGGCAAAGTCCGTTAAATCCTGTTCTGTTGAGATAGTAAAAAAGTTCTGCAGCCTCTGCGTTCTTTTCTTGCCCCTCTCTTATCAAAGCATTAAACCTGTCTCTGTTTCGATAGTAAGTATCTTCTTCATTTTTAAATCTTAGTGTTATTGTCAAACCTTTCTTGATTTGTTCATAAAAATTAATGACGTGTGGATTAACATCATTTATCCAAGCCTTTTTTGGCGTTAGCCCTAAAGATACGGATAAACCTCCACAGAAAGGTTCCACGAAGCGTTTTTCTGCATGCCCCTCCCATAGTGGCTTCAGATAGGGCAATAACCATCTTTTACCCCCAGCCCATTTAAGAGGGGGGCGTATTGCTATGAGTGAAATTTCATTTTTAATATTTTTCTTCATATTATTCATTTCCACCCACCAATACATCAATAGAAACACCAAGTGCCTTGGCTATTTTCTTAAGAGTACTGATTCGAGGGTCAGGAGTTGCTCCTGCTTCTATCTTCGCAATGGTGTGATACGCCAATCCAGTTTTCTCACACAGATCGCTCTGAGATAAATGCTTGTTTTCCTTAAACCTTTTCAGGTTCTCTGCGATTTTTGTTATTTTTTTCTTGTTCGGCATTTGATATAACTTTACTCGTATAAGTTTATCAAATACAAGGATCTTTGTCCAAATTAAAAGAGGGGATAAATATCCCCTCTTTTGATCCAAAAAACCCTTATTTTACTTCGGTTCAAACTTGGACATCTGGCGGAGATGGGAGGATTCGAACCTCCGATGAGGTTACCCCCATGCCACATTTCGAGTGTGGTGCCTTCAACCGCTCAGCCACATCTCCAATATAAATTGTCGTCGGAACTGTGGCTTCGCGCTTGCCACCTCGCTTTGCTCGGATAAAACCTGAAGCAGTTCAGCTTTTATCCACTCAGCCACATCTCCGTTTTGAACGTTCTAAATCATAGCGGTTTTTTGCATTTTTAGCAAAAAATGGTATGCTTTCTCGGTAATTTTGGCCCTATCGTCTAACGGTTAGGACACAAGCTTTTCAAGCTTGGAACCAGGGTTCGATTCCCTGTAGGGTCACAAAAATTTGCGGAGCATAATTTTTGTTCTTTTAAAAAGTAACCAGATTTACTTTTTAAAAGAAGCGAAAGACGGAGCCTGACGAGGCGAGTCGGGGTCGCGGAATTTTTCAGCAGAAAAATATCCGTGACCGATTCCCTGTAGGCGTGACTTGTGACCATAAAAATTTACAAACCCTCAAGGGGTCGCGGAATTTTTCAGTAGAAAAATATCTGTGACCGATTCCCTGTATGGTCATAATAATGAAATCATTTACCGAAAAAGTTTTTGAAGTAGTTTCTAAAATACCAAAAGGTAAAACTCTAACTTATAAAGAAGTAGCGCAAAGAGCGGGGAATCATAGGGCCTATCGTGCTGCTGGAAATATTTTAAATAAAAATTATAACCCTAAAATTCCGTGTCATCGTGTGGTACGAAGCGATGGAAAGATTGGTGGATATAATAGGGGAATGAAAAATAAAATAGCGCTTCTTAAAAAAGAAAAAGCAATCTAATTTTTTCCATGAAGATAGATATAGATATCTTCTAGTGCCTTAACAGCATCACCTGCGGCGATATTGTTTTGATGATACAAGCCGTCGGTGACATCTCCGGCCGCCCAAATTCCAAGAGTTGATGTGCGTTGGTTTTTTGGATCAACGATAATATTTTTTCGCTCGTTTAAATTAATAGCTCCTTCTACTAATCCAGTATTTGGAACTTGCCCGATTTCAACAAAAACACCATCAGTTTTTACTGTGTGTGCTTCGCCTGTTTTTACGTCGCGATAGGTGAGCGACTCAACGAAATCGCCTCCATCAACCTGAATAGTTTCCGCATTTGAAATTACTTTTGTTTTTTCGTTTTTTAAAACAGCTTCTACTGTGCCAGGGTCTGCTTTACTAAAATCAGAGCCACGATTTAGTAGGGTCACGCTTTTGCAGTAGGCGAGCAGTTGTGCGGCTGATTCAAACCCAGCGTTGCCAGCACCAATGACAATTACGTCCTTGCCTCCATAAAGAGGGCCGTCACAAGAAGCACAATAGGTGATACCTTTGTGTTCAAACTTATCGGCATTTATAGCACTTAGTTTTTTTCGCGCACTACCTGTTGCAACAAGGATTGAACGTCCAATGAATGTTTTACCAGAAGCGCTTTCAATAGAAAAATTTTCACTGTCTTTTTTAATAGAAGTGATACTTTCACCCTCCTTTATTTCAAGAACATCCTCTGCGTAAGCTTGAAGATGTTTTTTGAAACTTTCAGCAAGGTCGATTCCAGAAATTGAAGGTGTTCCTATCCAGTTATGAATATCTGGTGAGACGACAGATTGTCCGCCGAAATCGTTAGTCAAAAGAAGCGTTTTCAAGCGTTTTCTTGCGGCGTAAACTCCGGCGGCAGAGCCGGCCGGACCACCACCTATTATTATTAGGTCGTAGACAGAAGTGGTCATTAATTATTTTTGTTTTGAACGGCGTAAAAATGCTGGTACGGCACCCCAGTCGTCATCGTCAGTTTTTTCTTCTTTCTTAACTTCTTTTGGTTGATCTTTTGTTTCTTTTGTTATTTCAATTTTTGTTGGCTCGGTTGAAACAATTGCCACAGCACCTATTGTTGCGTCCTTTTTCTCATCTTTTTGTGAAAACTGGAATAGAGATGGTTTTCTCGGAATAGATGTTGGGAAGCCAGTTGCGATAACAGTGATTCTTATCTCGTCTTTCTTTAGTCTTTCGTCACGGATTGCTCCGAATATAACTTTTGCGTCTTTGTCGATTGATTCGGTAATTATTTTTGCTGCCTCTTGAACTTCGTGCATTGTGAGGTCATCTCCTCCGGCAATTGCAAACAAGACACCTTTTGCGCCTTCTATAGAAATCTCAAGAAGAGGGGAGTTAATGGCTGCTATTGCGGCTTTTTCGGCCCGCTTTTCGCCAGTTGCACGGCCGATACCCATGAGAGCAGAACCTGCGTCTGCCATAACGGCACGAATGTCTGCGAAGTCTACGTTAACTATTCCAGGGATAGTGATAAGTTCAGAAATTCCCTCAACAGCTTGGCGTAATATCTCGTCGCACATTGCGAATGAATCCTTAAGGCTTGTGTCTTTACCAACAGCTGCTAGTAGGCGGTCGTTTGGAACAACAATAAGAGCATCCACTTCTTTTTCTAGGTCCTCGAGGCCTTTTTCAGCCAATCTCATTCTTTGGTTTCCTTCAAAAAAGAATGGCTTTGTGACAACACCGACAGTAAGGACTCCTTGCTCTTTTGCAATTTTAGCGACAACTGGAGCGGCGCCTGTTCCTGTTCCACCACCCATTCCGCAAGCGATAAAAACCATATCAGCACCCTTAAGTGCATCAACGATTTCATCTTTTGTTTCTTCTGCTGCGCGCTTACCAACCTCTGGATTCATTCCAGCACCGAGTCCTTTTGTTAAATTTTTCCCAATATGGATTTTTTTTGTAGCGAGAGAGTAGTGAAGATCTTGAGTATCAGTGTTCATCGCAAGAAAATCAACGCCTTTAACCTTAGAATTAATCATGTGGTTCAAAGCATTGTTTCCAGAACCACCCACACCCAAAACTTTAATTCTTGCAAATGCTTCTATTACTGGATTGATTTTTGGCATAATGTTTCTTGTTGGTCTAACGTTGACCTCTCCTTAATGCTTATTAAAAGTTTTCATATCATAACAGAAAAAGGCTAAAAAAAGAAAGACTCCATTTTCGCTTTTAAGTACCCGGTTTTACGTAGTTTTAAGGCAAAAGACTCTTCACAAAGTCTTTAATTCCAGAGGAAATATCGCCCCATAAGCCGACTTCTTTACTTTCGTCATTTTTACCAGCAATACATAATCCATACGGGACAAACCACGTAGAGTCGAGCATTTTTGGTTTACCAGAACTTGTGTCGACTATCTCTTTTCCAAGCACCTTAACAGGAAGAGAAAGCGATGCACGAGCCAAGTCTTCTACTGTAGAAATACCAGAACCACCACCTGTGATAAATATACCAGCAGGGAGTAATCCACTTCTGCCAATTTTTTTTAAATGATTATCAATAAGTTCAAATATGTCTGTTAACCGTGCCTCGATTATTTCCTCAAGACGTTTGCGGGGATATTGGTCACGTTTTTCTCCACGTTTTATAACCTCCGCCTCTTCAAGAGAAACACGCAAGCCGAGTGCAATATCGCTTGTAATATCTGTTGATCCTATTTGGAAAACATGAAGTGAAATTGGAACATCGTTTTCAAAAACTACAAGCGAGACCGTTTCCGCGCCAATATTTACAATTGCGCAACCAACGGTTTTTTGTCTTTTATTAACAGCAACGTAGCTTGCTGCAAGGGGAGAAGCAACAACTTCAGCAACTTGCACGCCTGCCTCTTCAACAACAAGAGCCATATCTTCTAAATGTTGTTTTAGGCATGTAATAAAAAGCGTTTTTACTTCAAGCTTGAGACCTTTCATTCCCACAGCTCTACCGTGAACCTCTTTTCCGTCTATTTTAAAGCCGACAGGAATTATTTTTATTATCTTTCGGTTATTTAAGGCTCCGATATTTTTTTTACACTCCTCGACTGCTTTTGCAATATCACCTTCAGAGACCTCACTGTCACCACGTGAGATGACCGCAGTTCCTGAGGTCAAAACTGAATCAAGGCTAATCCCACCCAAAGATAAGAATGCTTTTTTGATTGTAAAACGGGAGTTTTTTTCGGCGTCTCGAATTGCTCTCTCGATACATTTAACAGCTTCTTCTGATTGGATTACATATCCATGCCTTAATCCTCGTGATTCGGCGATACCAGTGCCTATAATTCTTGGCAATTCGGTGTTAGGAAAATACTCCGCGACTACAACGCGGACGAGAGAAGTTCCTACATCTATGCCAACAACTATTTTTCTCGCCATGAGCTTAAAAATTAAGCAGTGAGAGAGTAAAAATGTTAGCTTCTTTTACTTGTTAATTAAAGCAAACCGAATTTGTCCATCACCACCTTTTCTTTGTTCTCCATTGTACTACCATGTTGCATTCCTTTCAAATGAAGCATCGCGTGGATAACCAAGTGTCCAATGAAATTTTTGTAAGTTGTCTTGAAAAGGGGGGCATCATGCCTCGCTGTTTTCAAAGAAATGATTATTTCACCATTTCTTTTTTCGTATGCAAAAGAAAGCACGTTTGTTGGTTTGTTTTTCCCCCGATATTTTTTATTTAACTCCTGTGATTTTTTAAGACCAACAAAAGCAATTGAAAGATTATAGTTTTTACCCAAAATTAAGTTTTTTATTGCCACAAAAGGCAAGCTTGGAAGCTTGCCTTTTGTTTCTCTTATTACCGAAAGATTATCTTTCTCTATCATTTTTATCGGAACGATCTCTTTTTCTTTTCTGGTAGTTTACCAAGTTTCTTTAGTTTTTCGTATTCAACTCTGCGTCCAATAACTACCAACGCACTTCTTTTTTTAGCTAGTTTTGATTTTCCACGTTGATTGTATCTAATACTTCGAACCTTTCTTAAAACGCCAGATTCCTGGACGCGCTTAGTAAAGCGACGCAAAAGATTTGTGCCGTTTTCGTTATTATTCTTAGTGACTTCAACGTTTATTCCCATGAAGGCAAATCCTATCACAGAGTGCCTGTGTGGGCAACCCCTTGATTATCGTTCCTTTATCTTTTTTATATAGTCGGCGAGCTCCTCTATTTTTACGGTATCTTGGGAGCGAGTGGCCATGTCGCGAACTATAACAGTTCCTTCTAGTGCCTCCTTTTGTCCGAAGATAATTGTGTATGGAACCTCAAGGCGCTCTGCTGTTGAAAGCTGGGCAGAAAGGTTGTCTTTTGCAAGGGTTTGGGCCATAGGAATGCGCGCCTTACGGAGAATCTCCACAATGGCAAGACTCTTTAGTTTTGCCTCAAAACCAAGCTGGATAAAGCAAACTTTTGGCTTTTTGATAATTCTAGGAGAAAGTGGTTTGTGGTTTTTCGACATGATAATTCGGTCGACACCAATACTTGCTCCAACCGACGGCACGTCTTTTTTTGAACCCAGAAGTTTCCCGAGGTAGTCATATCTTCCTCCTCCAGCAAGGGAGAGAGGCTGGCGCTCTATTACTTCTGTTTTTACTTCTCCATTTTCTGTTGCAACTTCAGTAACTTCATCAAGCACTTCAACGAACTCAAAAACAGTTTTCGTGTAATAGCTTAGTCCGCGAACGAGGTTGTGGTTAATGCGATAAGGAATACCCATTTCTTCTAGATACTCAAGGACCTCTTTGAAGTGAGCTTTACATGAACTACAAAGATAAGTTATCGAGTTCGGAGCACCCTCCTTGATAGGAATACATTTTTCGTTTTTACAATCGAGCAAGCGGAGTGGATTTGTTTTCAATCTATCTCGGCAATTTCCACAAATGTTGTCTAAGTGTTTTTTGTAATAGTTCGTTAGTTCTCGGATATATGTTCCACGACACTCTTTGTCACCAATGCTGTTTATGTCAAGAGAAATTTTTTCAATACCGGCTTCGTTTAAAATAGTAGCAAACGTGCGGATTATAATTGCATCAGCAATACTTTTTTGGGTCCCGAGTATTTCTAGGCTAAATTGTCGCAACTCACGCAAGCGTCCGCGTTGCGGATTGTCATGTCTGAAATATGGCCCATAAGAATATAACATCACTGGTTGAGGTAATGCCTGCATTCCGTTTTCGATATATGCTCGCATAACGCCAGCAGTTCCTTCTGGTCGCATTGCTAAATGGTCACCTCCTTTTGTTTTTAGGGTGTACATTTCTTTGTCGATAATATCTGTTCCCTCACCAATCCCAGAAGTGAAAACTTCTTCCTTTTCTAATATTGGGGTTTCAATTGGTTTGAACCCATAGTAGATAGCAACTTCCTGTGCTTTTTCGAAAAAACCTTGGTACTGATAATACTCATCATCCAAAATATCGCGCATTCCTTTTGGGGCGTTTAAGGTCTCTTTGTTTGGTTTTTTTTCTTGATTCATCCCGTTAGAAATAGGAAGCACTAGTGCTTCCGTTATTTAATTTAATAACTATTGCTTGGCTGACTGATTGTATGGTAAATGTCTTCATCGGTAAAATATAACTTGGTGATTTCTAACGGGATCATATTTTTTAATTAATTCCACCTGGATAATAAGAGATACGGTTTAGCGGGAAAAGGCGAAAGAGGGCCTGGCCGACGATGGCGTCGCGCCTCACCGGACCAACCATTCGTGAATCAAGAGAGAGTGGTCGGTTATCTCCCATAACAAAATATTGATCGTCTCCAAGTGTTGCTTCAAAATTACCCGTTTTGATATCTTTTAAATATGGCTCGGTGACAACAAATCCAGTTTTATTTTCGGCATTTATTACTGTGAGAACGTTGTTTCTGTAGCGGAGAGTTTCACCAGGTAGACCCATTATGCGTTTAATCAAATTCTCAGACGCATTTCCAGGTTTTTTGACTATAACAACATCACCCCTTTTTGGCTCGTTAAAGCGATAGGAAATTTCGTCTACGATGAGGTATTCACCAGTTTCAAATGTTGGAGACATTGAAACGCCAGAAACTATAAATGGCTGAGCAATAAAATATCTGAAGGGAAGAACGATAAGTGCGGCGATAATCGCAAAACGGAAAATTTCTCCCCAGAATGACTCTAGAGGTTTTTCTTTTTCGCTATTACTCATAGGTGGTGGCGTAATTTTTTCTCGCTCATCCATATTGTTTGCGAATGATACTACTTTTTTGTGTATTGACACAAGATTTTTTTACGTGCTCTGGTGTTTTTCAAATTAAAAAATCCGACACAGTGCTTGTGTCGGATTGTTTTCCTGTTGCTATTGGTGAAAGAGTTAGCCGTGCTTCTCATTACGACCACGCTGGTGCCCGCGAACTTGGTTGAAGGGGGTCCTTCTTCCTCGTGATTTTTTGCCAATGATTTTTGGGTCAAAATCTTTTTGCGGTACCACCGGCGTGGCGATAGCTTCTTTCAATAGCGGAGTTTTTGGGGTTACAGCTACTTCGGCTGAGATTACCCCCACTCTTGCCAGGAACTTTGCCAGGAAAGATGATGATAATCTGCGCTTAAAGTAGCCGTTCACGGCAACCTCCATATTTAACGAACAGACTCATATTATGACATAAATTTTGTAAAAGAAAAGAGCTATCTTTCCTCCTGATTTTTTAGATATGGGAATATACTGTAATATTGAAAATATGAATTACATCGTTGTTGGACTAGGAAATCCTGGAGAGGAATATGAAATGACGCGTCATAACACTGGGCGCATTGTTCTCGCGCCATTTCACAAGAAAGAAGATTTTTCCGACTGGAAAATCGACAAGAAGTTAAAGGCATTAGTTTCAGTTGGTAAAATCGGAAAAGATAAAGTAGAAATTATTTTTCCAGAAACTTTTATGAACAAATCTGGAGCAAGTATTGCGCCGGTGGTCAAAAATAAAAAACAGGCAGAAAGATTGATTGTTGTTCAAGATGATTTAGATTTACCGCTTGGCACAATAAAAATTTCTTTCAATCGCGGTTCTGGTGGTCATAAGGGGATTGAGTCAATAATAAGAGCGATAAAAACAGAAGCATTTGTTCGTGTACGAGTTGGCGTTTCACCAAAGACGACAAAAGGAAAAGCAAAAAAACCAAAAGGCGAAGATAAGATTGTTGATTTTATTATTGGGAAATTTTCTAAACTAGAACAGGAAGCAATAAAAAAAGTTGGCAAGCAGGTTGCTGAAGCGATTACGGTCCTTGTAAAAGAAGGTCGCGAGAAAGCGATGGGGGAGTTTAATTAGTTTCTAAACTTTCACTTAAGTACTATCCGTGTTAGTTTTTGGTAAGCATTTTCTTTTGGAGGATGATTTATCATGGCGAGACGCAAAAAACTGGTTCATAAGAGTATTTGGTTTGAGAGGACAAAGGCGAAAGATGGCACTGGGCCAAGGGAGAAGGCCTTTGCTCATACTTGGGAAAAGGAGAACGTTCCTCGGCGACATTTCCCGTTTTCCAATTCTTGTTCGCGCCTTGAAATGCTCATGCGCGATGAAGAAAAGTTGATTCCCGTGTCTCAGGAGTCAGCGACGGCAGTTGCGACGATTGTCCAGTGGCTTGGGTCAAATTGCGGGTGGGTCTTTCTCGAGGCGGCATTGCATAATGCCGGATATCGCATTGTTCCCCTAAAAGAGAAGTGAATGGAACAACCGGAAAACAAAATCGCCCCATGTGGGGCGATTTTTTCTTGCATTTTGTGTTTAACTTTAGAGTGAGATATGTCTTTTTGAAAACATTGCGCAGGCCGACGAGGCCGAGCATAGCGATTCGCTAACAAGCGAATACGCGTGTTTTCAAAAAGAGCATAGCGAGCGGTTTTTATTTCTTTTTCGATTCGTCTAAGTAGGTGAGCGTCATTCTTTGTTCCTTTGGTTCAAAGAAAGTGATTTGGAAGTTGTAAGTCTTTCCAAGCTCTAGTGCTTCACGAATTTTTTCTTCAGAACCAAATTCGGAAACATGGGCCAATCCCGCGACACCTTCCTCTATAGAAACAAGTGCTCCGTGTTTGTTGAACTTAATAACAACACCATTCACGATATCGCCCTTTTTGTATCTCTTCTCGATACCTTTCCATGGGTTTTCTTTGAGAGCCTTGATGGATAGGGAAATCTTACCCTCCTTAATTTCAATAACCTTAACCTTTATCTTATCTCCAACTCTAAACATTGAACGTGGATCTTCAACGAGACCCCAATCAATTTCCGAGATATGAACAAGACCTTCGAGACCATCTTCAATTTTAATGAAGACGCCGAAGTCGACAATACCTGTCACTTCGCCAAGAAGTTCGTCGCCAACCTCAAACTTGGAAAGGACGGCATCTCGTTCCTTGTGATCTTCTCCTTTTTCAGAAAAGATAAGTTTTCCTTCTTTAGGACTTGCCGAGATGATGTAAACACCAAGTTTTGTTCCAACAAGTTTCTTTAACTCACGCAAGATTTTGTCTTTGTCGCCATCTTCAACGCGTGGATAGTGTTCAGGTTTTAGTTGAGAAGCAGGGAGGAATCCAACGATACCTTGCCATTCAATAATAAGACCGCCTTTATTTGCTTCCTTAATTGGAAGCTCAAGAGTTGTCTTTGCTTTGATTGCTGCTTCTGCGTCGCTCCAAATAAGAGCTTGGCGAGCCTCCTTGAGAGACAATTCAATATATCCATCTTCGTTTACAGTTGAAACAACCTTCGCTTTAACAGAATCACCGATATTTATCTTCTTGATAATTTCTCGGGCATTTATGAATTCACGTCCGAAAATAATACCTGTTCCAAACGGCTTCAAGTCGACAAACACCGCTGCGCGCTCAATTCCGATGACTGGTCCTTCAACTAAGTCTTCGTCTTTTAACATTGCGCCACTGTGCTCAACAACCATCTTAAGCGCATTCGCTTTCTTTAACGCCTCCTCGTATTCGGCTAATTCCGAAAAATCAGCTAAATCAAATTTCTCTTTCTTTTTTGCAGTCATAATAATTAATTAAAAAAAATCCGCCACCTTATGCAGGTGAAGCGGAATATCTCCCAGATTCGCTTGTGTACTACTAAAACTGGAGCCAAGCGAGGTTAACTGGGAAATCCGCTGTTAATGACGAAAAGGTAACACAAAGCGGATAAAAGTTCAATGTTTTGTGGTGCTAAAAATAAAAAAGTAAAAGCCCGCATTATGCGGGCTTCCCCCAATCCGGGTTTCGGTTTAGGGTCGTCTGGGCGGTCTTCGGAAGGGCTCGTTTCGGCGTACCATGGTGGTCTCCGGAAAAGTTGGATGCTTTCTCGGGGGTTTGTTGGACCCTCGAATCTGTACAACTCCTTTCTCTCGTTGAAGGTTGGTACGAGGAGATTGAGGCGGGGCGGGCGGGGCTTTGTAAGCGCTGTCTACCCCGCCTTCTCCAAACGCGGGTGGTGTTCCCGCGAGCAGGCGTCCGCCGATGGCGATTATCCCCAAAGGGATCTAGGCCGAGCGAGGCGTGACGACTGATACTACGCCAACTTTCGTTGGTCCTTCTTGCCGTGGCTTGCCCTGGCGTTAGGGCGTGCCGCCGCCGGCCTTGCCGTCGATCAGCGCGAACTTGAAGTTGAACTTTACATCCCTGTTTTCCATTGTCGGCGAAGCGC
>ORJL010596111.1_pt1 | contig 12104 bp, 17 predicted proteins | sample 1779941 | NCBI WGS metagenome assembly ORJL01 (sample SAMEA104232317, study PRJEB22302) | groundwater metagenome | biome: forest; feature: aquifer; material: groundwater | place: USA | collected 2011-08-07 | depth 5.8 m
GAGAGCAACTGCAAAAAGATTTACAAGCAAAAGGAATCTACATTCGAGCAGTGTCAATGTCTGGCCTTGCAGAAGAAGCAGGAAGCGCTTATAAAGACATAAACGAAGTTGTTGATACAATGGATCGCGCAGGAGTATCTAAAAAAGTAGTAGCACTATTTCCAATTGGAAATGTGAAAGGATAGATTTATAAAAACACTAGTTTTTATTACAAAATTCAAGTGAATAAAATGACTGAACACATTTACCATTTATATGAAAGAAACTGCTGGACTCCAGAACCAGAAAAATTTGTTTCATCAAGCTTAGAAGAACTTGTTAGTAGAATTAAAGACCATAAAGAAATAACTATTGTTCAATATCATAATCCTTCTTTAATAGTAAAATACTCAGGAGATATTGATGCATGTCACAAATTAGTTGGAAAATTGCCTTTTGGAATAAATATCGAGCAATTTCCTGATGACTGGAAACCTTCTTGAGTGATTAATTCCACAAATTCTGCCCAATTCTTGGCATGCTTTCAAAAACAATTTGACGAATTCTATTAACTAAACTACTAAAAGAACCAATAACTTGCAAATTAATTTCTTTCATATTTTTTACATTAACCCACATTTCATTTAACAAAAGTATTGAAGGCTCAATATCCAAAAAAGAAGGATTTTTCGAGTATGATTTTGATTTTAAGTCACGCAAATACCTAAAAAAAATTCTGTGCAAAGTGTCTAATTGTTCGATTAATAAAATTAATAACTCGCGGTCTTCATTGCTTATGGCATCATTTTTTCTTGCTTTATAATGCACAAGAAGCCTTGTTGCTGAAACATTAATCACTCTTAAGAGTGCATTAATTTCTTTGATGTTTGCAGGACTTAGTGTTACTGCTGCTACTTTTGATTTAAGTGCTGGCGGCATAATGCTATTTGCAAATAATAACTATTTAATGTTTTTGATTTTTGTTTGCGTATTCGCGCAATTAATAAATACAAGTTAGTGTGCTATTTTGTTATGGACAAATTAGTATTTGGAACAGCAGGAATACCAACATCAACAAAAGAGCGAAATACAGCAAATGGAATTGCACAAATAAAAAATTTAGGACTTAGCGCAATGGAATTAGAATTTGTGCGCTCAGTTAATATATCAAAAGAAAAAGCACCAGAAATAAAAAAAGCAGCACAAGAAAATGATGTTGTTTTGACATGTCATGCGCCATATTTTATTAACTTAAATAGCGATGACAAAACAAAAGTAACTGCTAGCATAAAAAGAATAGTTGATTCAGCACGCGCACTTTATTTATGCGGCGGCTGGAGCGTTTGCTTTCACCCTGGATTTTACATGAAAACAACAAAAGAAAAAACATATGAAACAATCAAAAAAAACCTAAAAGAAGTAATTTCACAAATCAAAAAAGAAGGAATAGAAATTTGGATGCGCCCTGAAACAACAGGCAGGCCAACAGCATTTGGCGACATTTACGAACTAATAAAATTGAGCACAGAATTTGAAAACGTACTCCCCTGCATTGACTTTGCACACCTGCACGCGCGAAGCTTTGGAAAATTTAACACTGAACAAGAATTTCGCGAAGTGTTGGGCGCTGTTGAAAAACAATTAGGAAAAAACGCACTACAAAATATGCACATACACCTCGCAGGAATAAACTACGGCGAAAAAGGAGAACTTAATCATTTAAACCTTAAAAATTCAGACATGAATTATCGCGAACTAATAAAAGTGTGGAAAGATTTTAAAATCAAAGGAGCAGTAATATGTGAAAGCCCAAACATAGAAGAAGACGCAAAACTAATTCAAGAGGAATACACAAAATGCAAATAAAAATCAACACAACCAAAATTGAGCAAATCAAAACACAACTACTAGCAATAGGATATTTTGAAGACGGCCAAAATACGCTTGCAAAAAAATTTGACAAACAATTAAACAATTCAATTGAAAAAGCAGAAAAACAAAAAGAATTCAGTGGAGAACTTTTACACACCAAAATACTTAGTACATTAGGAAGGCTACCATTTGATCAACTTTTGCTCGTAGGGCTTGGAAAACAAAAAGAATTCACAATTGAGAGGCTAAGAAGAGCAGCTGCAACAGCAGTGCTTGCTGCTAAAAATTTAGGCGTTAAACAATACGCAACAAACTTGCAATCAGTAGAACTTAATAAAACACTTGAAGAAAAAATTTGCGCAGTAACCCAGGCAACCATTCTTGCAACATACCAATTTATCGAATACAAAACAGTAGATAAAAACAAAATAAAATTTATTGATATTTTTGAAATCGCACAAGAAGACAACACAAAAGAAGCAGAAAATGCACTAAAAAAATCAAAAATAATAACTCAAGCAGTATGTCTTGCAAGAGATATGGTAAACCACCCTGCATGCGTTATGACGCCTCAAAAAATTGCAGAGATTGCAAAAACACTGCCAAAACAAGTAAAAGTCACAATACATGATAAAAAAACACTTGAAAAAATGGGAATGAACGCAATTCTTGCAGTCAACAAAGGAAGTGTTATTGAACCAAAACTAATAATTCTTGAATACTCTGCAGGCAAAGGCAAACCAATAGCACTTGTTGGAAAAGGAGTAACATTTGATAGCGGAGGACTTGACATAAAAACTGCAGATGGAATGGAGACTATGAAAACTGATATGGCTGGCGCCGCAACAGTTCTTGCAACAATTAAAGCAGCAGCAGAATTAGACCTTCGAGTGAATTTAGTTGGAGTACTTCCATGCACTGAAAATATGCCTGGCGCAAACGCATATAAGCCTGGTGATGTAATAAAAACACTTAATGGAAAAACAATAGAAGTACTAAATACAGATGCAGAAGGAAGAGTTATACTTGCTGATGCTCTTTGTTATGCTGAAAAATTTAGCCCATCTCACATAATTGATTTAGCAACATTAACTGGCGCTTGCGTTATTGCACTTGGAAATAATGTTGGCGGAATTATGGGGCAAGATTTTGAATTAATACAAGATTTAATTGAATCAGGCGATAATTGCGGAGAAAAAATATGGGAGCTCCCACTTCTTGAAGAATTCAAAGAAGCAATAAAAAGCGATATTGCAGACATTCGAAACATAAGCACACTTGGGCGAGCAGCAGGCGCTATTACTGGCGCAACATTTCTTTCAAACTTTGTTGAAAAAACACCATGGGCACACTTAGATATTGCAGGCCCTGCATTTTGCACAGAAGATCAAGAGTACCTAAGAAAAGGCGCAACAGGATTTGGAGTAAGACTATTAATTGATTTTCTTTCTAGAACAAAATAATAAAAGACAAAAAGAAGACATAAAATAGTTTGCCTTTTAGACTTTAGTTGAGGTATATATTAATGCATTACTTATGTCTTCAACTAAAAACGCAAAATTAATAAATATCCATCTGTCAACAAAAATAACCATAGTTAATATTGTGAATTTAAATTTGGTAATGTGGATATTGGAGGAATAAAAATGGCATTTGTTGAAATCGCAAAAATTGAAGAATTAGAAGAAGGAAAAGGGAAATTATTTCAAGTTCAAGGAAAAAATATTGCTGTGTTTAAAAACAACGGGCAAGTATTTGCACTTGCAAATCAATGCGCGCACAGAGGCGGCCCTCTTTGCGAAGGAACAATTAGCGAAGAATGCGTACAATGCCCCTGGCACGGATTTGAATTTGATTTAAGCACAGGAAAATCACCAACAGGACTTGGCGTGCAAAAGTATATTGTGAAAATAGAAGACCAAAAAGTATTAGTTGATGTGTAATGGAAAAAAACGAAAAAAAATACAAAGTCTTATTTGATCGCGCAAATTGCATAGGTGCCGCTTCATGCATTGCAGCGAATCCAAAAAGATGGCAAATGGCTCAAGATGCCAAAGCAAACCTTATTAGCGCGCAAAAAAAAGAAAACAATGATTTGCAAGAGCTAATAATTTCTGAAACTGAATTTGAATCAATGAACGAAGCAGCAAAAGCCTGCCCTGTTGGCGTTATAAAAATAGTTGAATTGAAAACCGATAAAAAAATCGCGTAAATCAAAGCAAACTTTAAATAAGTGTGAATTCTTTAATCAATAAAAAGAGGGCATTGTGCAAGAACAAACAAAAATAACAGTATTACTAATTAGTGTTATAATTGTCGCAGTAGTTAGCCTATTATTCATATTCTATCAATACGGAAAATTACAGTCACAATTTACTGCAAGAATAATTGAAAAAAACAATGAATTGCCAACTGAAATATTTTACCCCCAACTTGCAGAAGTTCAAAAACAACAAATAATTCCTTTGTGCCAAAAACCAAACTGTGAGTATAATTCACACTACAGAATTGGCGCGCAAATAATAGAAACAGGCAGTGTTGATGTAAACGGGCAAAACATAAAAGGATGCCATAAAGAAAATACACAGGTGAATGTTAAAGCAAAAAATTCTCAAATGATTGCTAAACTAAAATGCGTGTATGGCGGATGGACTGTTAGCTCTTGAATTTTTTGCTTTAGCAAATTTAAGTAGAATAATCTTCCATAGGCTCGCCCCTAAAACCAAAATACCACAAAACACTAAAAAAATTCCACCTAGTAACATCGTTGGCAGTTTTTGTGTTAAATGGGTGTGAAAAACCAGACTTGATAAAATCAATAATTTTTTCATCAATTCCTGCAGGATTAGTTACTACAATTCTTGAATCATAACGTCTTACTTCTGCTTGCAATTTTTGCTCAGACTTCCAATTAGCAGATGACGGGTTTTGCAACTTGTAAATTTTTACGTACTCATAATTTCCATTATCATATTCTTGAGGTTTACTTGCCCCATAATTATATCCTAAATTATTTGAAATAGTTAGTTTTATCAAATCAATTATTTTTTCTTTTGAAACTAATTCTTTATTAACTAATAACTTAGATGCGTGATATTTAGAAATAAGTGTTTCAAGCGCAAATTCATCATTTGAATTAATTTCCCCAATATCTTTATTTATAAACATTAACATCACTAAAAAGATAAAACAACTGCAAAGGGTATAAAAATGTGCTTGTTTTTGGCATTTCCAGACAAAACTTTATAAATCAAATCCTGCTGGATTTGATACAGCATCTACATAGAGGGAATTTCACTTAAATTCAATCCCCTTAATAGAAATAGACGTGTATTCTCACGTCTCTAATATGCAAAATTTATTAAGGTTACTTAATAAAAACATAAAAAATACAAACACACAACAATACGCCCCCGTAGCATAGGTAGCAAATCTTAAGAAGCACTAAAAAATCCTCAGGATTTTTGGTGCCCCAAAAATGCAAACATTTTTGAGGGATTTGATAGAAACGGGTACCATCTGCTTTGCAGATGATACAAAAACACAAACAAACGCCCCCGTAGCATAGTAGCTATCAAGCGCAAACTTTTTTACTCCGCGTCCACTTCATAAAAAAGTTTGATCAAAAAACACAACTCTGCGAGGCGCATCACAAACGTTTTAAAACGATAACTGTTTCATCATTGTCACAACAAGAAATTATGCCCCCGTAGCATAGTAGCTATTGCGTTAGCCTTGTAAGCAAAAATGCAGAGCAAGCTAAAGGTCGCGAGTGCAACTCTCGCCGGGGGCTTGTATTCTTTAAAATATAGTTTGTAAGCAACAACTTTATAAATTACCTTTAGTTGATACGTTCATGACAGAATACGTTGGTTTTGGAGACTTTTTAGTTTTTTGTGGACAAATGTTCAAAAAAGAAACACCAAATATGACTGCAAATCAGAAAAGTCAGCATTACGAAATCTTGAATCTTGGAGATGCATATGCGCATTTAGGTGAAGCAAGTGAAGGTGAAATTTTTCCTTCTGATGATACAGAAGAATACCAAGATATCCAAGGCGTTATGCTTTTAAAAAATCCTCCGCACATGATACGCAAAGAAGTGAATGGACCAAAAGAATTATCAGATTATTGCCAGCTTGAATCAGGAATACTTGTGCCTAAAATAGTTGCAATCAAAACAGGAATAACACATAACCAATATGTTCCTCAAAATAAAATGTTCAGATACATCCAATTTAGTTTTATGGAAGTAGACACTTAATTTTTAAAAACAATTTTAGGAGGCAAAACAAAATGAGAACAGACAGAATGATTGACAACTTTGAATTAACAGAAAAGTTAAGAAATTATGAACGTGCAGGAATTCAAGTACCGCAATTAAATAGCTCAGTAATGATGCCCGTTTATCATGGAACTGAAAAAGATGGGACAGAAGTTTATAACTATAATTTACGATTAAAGCCAGGCCAAGTAATTGACACACACGGAAATGTAGTTGATTTAGCAGCATTAGACAAACAAATGCGCGAAAAAATGTTTAAAATATTTGAATCATCAAAATAAATCTTTTTTTAGTTTTTTTATTAAATAAACTTTAATTAGTTTAACTACTGATTTGATTTCTATTTTTTTTAAAAAGAATAGCTTTATAATATCCTATTTTGTTCTTGCTTGAAATGGAGAATGCAAGATATTTGTATGCAATAAGTTTTATTCTTTTAATTTCAAATCTTGTTCTTGCAGGCGCATTATTTAAGCATTTATCAATGGCAGACAAACAAACTGCATCTTATGCCGACAATACCAAAACGTATAGCCTTCTTAATCCGCGTATTTCAAAAATTGGAAAAGATAATTTTGTTCTAATGCAGGAAAAATTTATCCCATCTTATCGCGTGCTAAAAGATAACATGGAATCGTATTTAAATAAAAAAGAAGGAACGTATGCAGTATATTTTGAAGATTTGTATTCGGGAGCATGGATAGGCATACGCGAACAACAGGCATTTGCACCAGCAAGCCTGCTTAAAATTCCTGTTGCTGCTGCTATTTTTAAAATGTCAGAAGATAAAGAAATAGATATTAATAAAAACATAACTATTGAAAAAGAAGACCTTGGAGAGGAATTCGGGAATCTTGTTTATTTAGGCGCACAAAACACTTATTCTGCCAAAGAATTAATTGAAATAATGCTTCGTGATTCTGATAATACTGCGCTAAATGCGCTATCTAAGCAAATAGGCGATAGAAATATAATTGAGGCAAGGCTTGGCCTTGGGCTTCCGATAAGCAGCATTACTAATCGCGAAATAGACATAAAAGTATCTGCAAAACAAATGAGCAATGTTTTGAGAACATTATATTATTCTGCATATTTGAATAGAGAAAATTCTCAAATTTTACTTTCGGCTCTGGCAGGTTCTCATTTTGATAAATGGCTAAAAGCAGGAATACCATCACAAATTACAATCGCGCATAAATTTGGGATATTTATTCCTGACAAAAATTTGCATGATTGCGGAATAATTTACCACCCAAAAAGAGACTATATTTTGTGCGTGATGAGTACAGATGTAACAAATAAAGAAACAGAAAAAGTAATGCCTGCAATATCAAAAATGGTGTATGAATATGTCACAGAAAATTAAAAAAGGATTGCGCAAATTATGATCCAACTTTTACAAACAGTTTCACAAGAATTTAGCAAGGGACTTGCTAAACTTTTCGGAGTGCTATTTGGGATATTTTTTACACTCCTATTTTCAGCATGGCTTGTTGTTATTCTTCTTGTTATTGTTGCACTTAGAAAATTTGTGTTTGTGCACAGCAAAATATATTGGTGGATTGCAAGAACAATAGGGCTTGTTTTTAGCATAATATCTTTTTCTTTGATGGCAAAAATAATATTACTGCCGGCAAATGCTGCAGGACTTGCAATATTTCCCGCAATTCCTGCTGTTGTTGGAATTTATTGTGCATTCAAACTAAAATAACTAAAATTAAAACAACCATCTTCTGTGCTGACGCCCAACTTTTCCTAAATTAAACAAATGCACATCCCAAATAATATCAAGGAAATAATGCAAGCACACACCAAAAAAAACAGGCATTAAAAAACTAATTTTTAAAGCAGCTAAAAAAAGCAATCCAAAAAACCAAACATTATGGCAAAGCAAATAAATATTCATTTTTGCGCCACGAGTCAAACACCAATGCTTAATTACTGCATAATTTATTGCTGAAAATTTTTTTGTGTAATACCAATAAGACAAAACGTGATCCCCATCAATTAAAACAGCAGACAAGAAAAAAAGAATTGCAGAATTTAAATCAGAATAGAACAATGCAATGGATGTGAGCAAAGAAATAATTGTGTGCTGTATAATTAACATTTAACACCTATTTATTGTAAAACTGAAATAAATTCAAATAACCCTTTATTTGAGTTTTTAAATGAGTTTCATCAGCGCGAAGATTACTCTCAAAACTGCTCAAAAAAGGAGTATAAACATATTTTTCAAATACTGTTCTTAACAGGTAAAATATAGGCTTTGTTTCCCACCTTGCTTCGTAATCAGTCTCAAGATACGCATCAAAAATCACCTGCAACTTTCCCTGATTGAGCTTTTTCTTTTTACCTTCAATTTCAACAACAACTTCTTTTAATTCAGTGCACAAAATTCTAATTGCAATAATATTTTTTGCGTAATCCGTAACTTTTTTGTAAGGCCAAGTTTCAATTTCGACAAATTTACCATCTGATTTGATGCTTTCAATATGCTTTTTATCAATAGGCCAATAACCCTTATCTTTGAGCCAAGTATAAATAATGTCAATTACTTCTTTTAAACTAAATAAACCATCATAAGTTACGCGGTCTTTATCAATAATTAATCTTCTTTCGCCCATTTAGTCACCAGTCTTTTGATATTGATTCATGCCCAATCTTTGTTCTTATAATTTTTGTTAAATCCATAACTTTAATTAACAAATCATCTTCCCATCGGTCACCAATATCTTGCTTAATAATAAATTTATGGTAAAAATCCTGCAAATTCTGCAAAAACTTGTTGCCACTGAACCTATTTTGCCAATCAAGCTCAAGCTTGCCATCAATATCAATTGAAATTTTGCCTTCTTGAAGCTTAGTTTTTTGACCATCTTTTATTACTTCAACATCTTTCATATCCCATGTTCTAATGCTCACATTAATGTAGTATTTTACGTATTCATTCATTTTCCTGTCGCCTGACATTTTTATTTCAGCCTCAACTCCTTCAGATGGAACCTTCCACTTGTGAGTAGGCTCTGCAAATTCATAATCATAACTCTTAAACCAGTTTTTAATTGATTGCATAACTTCAGAAAAATTAAAAATTCCCCTGAATTTAACATTCATCGCAGGCATTCCAATACTTTTGCTCACCATTATAAAAATAAGCGAAAAAGCGTATATAAAACTTTCTAACAAACTTTACAAAGTTTGATCAAAAAATAAGGAGGACATTTCGCTTTGCTACAGTCCTCCGATGAACGCTTAAATTTTACAAATACTGCTTGATATAATCTGGCAAATCATTTGCTATTTTGCGCTCTTGCGCAGTCCTATATTTCCCATACTGCGTTTTAACTTCAATAATTCCCTCAAGAGGAATTGTCAGATTTAAATTTTTAATTTTTCCATTGCCTTTTTCGCGCACTTGGCTTCCACGCTTTTCAGGAATAAAAATTGCGTTAAATCCCGCATCAGTTGCAGCATTTACTAATGCCAAAGAATCTTCAACAACATACGTTTGTTTGCACGTTTCTTTTGCTGCAATTTTTTCAAGCACACTAATTTTGCTGTTTTTATTAACAACAAAAACGTTTTTTGGAGCAACAAATTCATAAAAGCCAAGATTTGCAATTTTTGCTTTTTGAACAGACTCAATTCCTCTTGTTACTATATAGCTGCTGAATTTTTCTTGAGACTGAAATTTTAAAGCCTCTTTTGCACCATCAATTAAATCTGCGTTTGTATAATTATTTGAGTCAAAAGGATATTTTGCCAAGTTGGATAATTTTTTTCTAATTTGCGCATTTGGTGTGACATTTGCAAAAGCACAAACTTCATCTAAAAATTTTTGTAAACTTTTTTCATAATACCCTTCAGAAAAACCACATTCTTCAAGAATTAAGTTATCTATTTTTAATCGAAGCTCTAAAAGTTGAGTTACTTGGTGCGCGTTAGCACCAACAAATTCAAGAACATATGCGCAAGCAAGAAAATGAGTTAGTTCATAACGCCAAGTAGTATGAACAAGAGTATCATCCAAATCATTAATAAAAACTGCTTCTTTTCCCCCCAAACAATATCCCCCCTATTCTCCGGTTCTTTTATTCCAAAAGCCTTCGCCTTCTTTTTCAGGAATTAGGCTTTCTAGCTTCAAATAATTTTTGAGCAAATCTTGCAAGCGATAAGTATCAGTATAAAGCTGCCTTTTGAGCTCACTTCTTTTATCCTTTGAAAATCTTGTCACATACAATTTTTTAAAAGGCTTAAGCCAACTATTTTTTTCCCAAGACTTGCTTGCATCATAAACAAGATATGACGCAACCTGAAACTCAATTTCCCCCTTGTTAACCTTTAACTTTTTATCTTTAACCATAATTTCAGCATCAGTCATTCCCAAAATATGAACATCAATATCTAGCATAAACTGCCAAAACTGGCTTTTAATTGAGAGTGGAAATTTACTTAAGCGCCACCTCCACCAAATTTCCTTGCCAAAAGCAGGATTTTCCTTCTGTAAATAATACGCTTCAGGAAACTTTTCATCAGCACCACAATAACCCTCACCAACAAGCCACTCGTGAAGAATAAAATAAATGTATTTGCTTGAAAAAACATCCTTGTAAACAAGAGTAAAATTAGCAGCCTTTATGTACTCAACACCTGAAAAACGATGGCGAAGCTTCATTTAATAAATAATTTGGTGTATTGCAGTTTATAAGATTTTCGCCTCAAAATTTAGCATTTAAAACAAAGCTTTTTAAAACAAGCCAATTGAACATTGCCTATGCTAGTTGGAGTTGTAGGAAAACCATCTGTTGGAAAATCAACATTTTTTAAAGCATTAACTTTAGCTGAAGTAGCAATTGCTGCATACCCATTTACAACAATTGAGCCAAACAAAGGATGCGCATTTGTAAAAGTTGCATGTGCAGACAAAGACTTTGGAGTGCAATGCAATCCAAGATTTGGATACTGCGTAAATCACGTGCGATTTGTTCCAGTTGAAGTAATTGATGTTGCAGGACTTGTTCCTGGAGCACACGAAGGAAAAGGAATGGGAAATAAATTCTTAGATGATTTAAGGCAAGCAGATGCACTCATACACATAGTTGATATTGCAGGCGCAACAAACGAAAAAGGAGAATCAATTGAGCCTGGAAAATATGACCCTGTAGAAGACGTAAAATTTTTGGAATTTGAACTTGACATGTGGTATTTATCAATACTAAAAAAAGGATGGGAAAAACTTGCACGACAAATGCACCAAGAACATCAAGACCCAACAAAAGTTTTGGGAAAACAATTATCAGGCCTTAACGTAAATGAAGTGATGGTGCATGATGTTTTAAAACAATTACATTTAGAAGAAAAATCGCCTTTAACTTGGAGCGAAGAAGAACTGCGCCAAATAAGCAGCATACTGCGCAAAAAAACAAAACCACTAATTATTGTTGCAAATAAAATTGACTTACCATTTGGACGCGAAAATTTTGAAAGAATCAAAAAACTTTTCCCTGAGCACAAAATAATTCATTGCTCAGCAGAATCAGAACTTGCACTAAGAGAAGCTGCAAAAAAAGGCTTAATAGATTATGTTCCTGGAAGCAAAGAAGTAATTGTTAAAGGGGAACTATCAATACTGCAAAAAAAAGCAATAGAATACATACAAAAAAACATTCTTGAAGCATACGGCAGCACAGGAGTGCAGGACGCAATTGATCTTGTAATTTTCAAACTGCTAAACTACATTGCAATATTTCCAGGCGGCGTAAATAAATTATCAGACCAACACGGAAATGTACTGCCAGACTGCTTTTTGCTGCCAGAAGGAAGCACAGCACTAGACTTTGCATATAAACTGCACACAGACTTAGGAGACCACTTCATACGCGCAATTGATGTTAAAACAAAAAGAACAGTAGGCAGAGATTACGTTCTAAAAGACAGAGACGTTGTTGAAATTGTTAGTAGCAAA
>ORJL011318319.1_pt1 | contig 12104 bp, 18 predicted proteins | sample 1779941 | NCBI WGS metagenome assembly ORJL01 (sample SAMEA104232317, study PRJEB22302) | groundwater metagenome | biome: forest; feature: aquifer; material: groundwater | place: USA | collected 2011-08-07 | depth 5.8 m
CAGGTTGAAACGATTGATAAACCAGACCTCGCCGGCTGGAATCTCGAATTCCTTGGTTTCAACCACGTCTTGCGCCGACGTATCGGGAAGCGTAACCTCAATTTTGTCCCGTTCGTCAATGCGGTCCTCGGTGTGTAGGGACTCGGCAGCGAGTAGAGCCTCCCTGAGTATCTGGAGTGGCAGGCCTACCCAGTAGCCGGTGTCGTTATCGTACACGCCTAAAAGGGTCAGATTCTGCCCCAGTGGCGGCACCCAACCCTTAGGAGGCCGCTGTCCCGCATATTGCTGGGGAACTATTTTGTTTTTCATGGCTTAACCTCCTTGATGTAATTTTGCCTCCACTAGGACTTGCTGGAGCCGGTCATGCCCTTCATCATGGGCATCATAATAGCCATCATCATGATCATCATGATCATCGGCATCATGGACGAGAACATGCTGGTCATATCGGTGGTCTGAGAAGGATAGTACCCTCCCACCGTTCCATATTGATATTGCTGGGGTCTCATCTGCTGCCCGGCAAACTGTTGAACTGTGTACATTGCTCGATTACCTCCTCAAAATCTTCGTTTTTCTTTTCAGGGACTGCTATTCTTTTGCGGTACCGGTGACGCCCTTGAGCATCGGCGTTAGAATGGCGAACATCATGATCATCATGATCATGGGCATCATACTGGTGAACATGCCTGAAAAAGGGTCAGTCGTCTGTGTGGGATAGTAGGCGCCCGGACCGCTGACTTGCATCGGACTCATTTGCCCTGGCGCTACCGGCCCGGTCAGTTGCTGTGCTTTGAACATCTTCTCCTCCTTAAACTAAACCTTCCGGTTTGATGCTTATCCGTTCCATCAGCTTCACCGCTACCGCGATAGTGGCAAAGCCGATAAGGGTAGTGCCCTCGTTTGGATAGGCATCAAGTGATGAAAGAGCTACTCGAACATCGCGCGCTTGTAGCCGGCGACCACGACCTCGCCCTTCCCATCCACACCATCGCGGTAGTGATTGACCCGTCCCTCTTTGACCTTCAGCCCGGTCGGTGCAATGCCGTTCATTCCGGTGCGGAAAGCCTCGGGAGTGGCTTTCTCCTTGTAGGTGATCGGGACGTTTTTCTCGAATTCGTTCCAGCTTGCGTACTTACCCATGTGGGCACCTCCTCTTTCGTTCCTACCCGGTCGCGGCCGGGCAATAGAGGCGAGCAACCTGGCCGAAAAGGAAAAAGGGGTTAGTCTTGAACCCTTCCGGTCCAGGTCGCTAACCCCTTTTCTGAAGTCCCCGAGCTGCCGGTAAAAAAGCAAGCCCTGCGAGCCGACTTTCACCGGCAAGCTCGCAGGGCTTCATTAAAAGCGTACAGCCTCTCCCTGCGGCCTTCAAGTCTATAAGGGCTTATATAAGCTTCTCTTCCGGCTTCACTTTGACACGGATAACAAGGTCTCCATCTACCACCACCTCGACCGTATCACCGGGTTTGAGGTGGCAGTAGTTTATCCAGGCCTTGGGCAGGGTGATAGCAACCCCGCCTTCACCGATTCGGAAAAGCTTCCTTTCCACCAGGAGTGGCATCAATTAGACCTCTCAAACATTGCTTCATTCCACCGTTGCCACTTCTTCTCTTGGGAAGCAGCGTACCGATTCACAGCTTTGTCCGCCCACTCTTGCTCACGGGGAGTAATCGTCTCCTCGGTAGAGCTTCTTTCAACTAGATAGCTCTTCTCATCCAGAGTAGTTCTGTTGACGTTCGCGGTCTCGTAAGACATCCTCCAGAGGGCCAGGAACACCAGCCACTGAACAGGTGAAAACCAATTATTCATATATCTTCACCTTGTAACCAACGGCTTGAAAGCCGCGGCTGAGTATTTCAATCCAGCTGTCCGTTGATTCCTGGAGCATCTTTTCGACCTGGGGACTCTCGCTCTGCGCAATGCGCAGCTCAAAACCCCGCTCATTTCTTTTAATGGCAATCTCGACCTTTGAGATTGCCTCTTTTACTTCCGGGGGAGCCTGCCCCATCTGTTTGCTCATCATCCGGAAGAGCATATCTCTCGCCTGGGGTGAGTTGGCCATTTGCATAAAATCAAACATTTCTTTCCTCCCATTCTTTTGCGGTATGTTTTTCAATCGGCGGTGGGTCCGATGGCGCTTGCCCGCCCGGCTGTCCGCCTGCCGGCGCACCTCCCGGCATCATGCCGGGTAAAGGCATCCCGAACATCTGGGACATCTGCTGCATGGACTGGAGCATGCTTACAACCTGGCTGAAAGGGTCGTTCGATTGTCCACCCACCATTTGCTTGATCTGAGCAAGTGTGCTGTTTACCTGGGTGTTGCTTTGCGATATCGCGCCAAATAATTGACCTGCTGTTGCCTGGGCAGTCCGTTCGGCGATTTCCTCAGTGGAAGCCTTGGCCCTGGACGCTGCCGCATCCTGCTCTTCGCGGGTTTCTTTCATCAGCCTTAGAATAGGTTCCATTCGCTTTGCGTCAGCCTCAGCCGAGCCCTTCTGGATATTAACCAGGTCCATCACCATCAGCATGGCTGCCCGGAATTTCATAATGGCTCTAAGCTCAACCTCGCCTTCCGGGGTACCTCCCATGTAATGTTTGAGCACTGCCTCCGGAGCAATCATCTCCATGCCGCCGCCCATCTTGCGGATGATAGGGAAATCACTGCTGGTTTTGCCCTCTTCCCCCTCGGCTGTGCGTCCGCGCTCCAGCTCCTCTCGGATAATCGCTCGCAATTTGTCCTCGGGTACCAGGGAATTTCCGGACTCGGACAGTTTGAGATCCTGAAGAGCCGTTCGCACCTTGCTGCGGCTGACATTCAGTTCGGTGGCCATCTGTCTTTCCGATTGCCCTTCATCCTTGCGTTTTTTGACTTCCTCTAAAAACTGGTCTTCCATTTCCCCTCCTTTACAACCACCGAAGCTAATGTGGTTATCGTTGGTTTTACCTTCAAAGCTGGATTGGCTTCACTCTGGTTAGCCCATTCGTAGCTAATTGGTCTGGTTTTTACCACGCTCGACATTCCTAAAATCGTAGCTAAATTGCCTGCCGGCCGGTCACCGGTCTCAGGCTTAATGCTCATTCATTTCACCTCCCAGCAGAAGGCTTATGGCTTTATCTACTCCGATCTGCGGAGCCAACCGTGCCACCCGAATTGCATCACGGACATCCTGGCTTCGCCCGTCGAGTCTGCCGGCGATTTCTTCCGCCATCTCATCTGTGAGATTTTCCTTGCGGACCAGCACACCCTTTACCACGGTGAGAAATTCGCTGCGGCTATAAGGATTGAGCCTGCGAATGGCGAAGCGAGAACGCAGCTCCGGTGAAAGCCTTTCCAGTCGATTGCTGGCCGCAATTACCTTGAGCGGGTTATTGATATCTAGTTCCCGGCCTCTCTTTGCCCTGACCAGCCTCCCGCCTTCCATCAGGGTAAGTAGGGCTGCCATATCTACAGCGTTCATCTTGTCCATCTCGTCGATCAGGAGTATCTTCGGCTCCCTTTCTGCTACCAGATCCCATAGCCCCGCCTTGGAAGTGGCCGACCCTACCAGCCAGATCGCCTGCTCGCCAAAGGTTTGCTCAATGTCCCAGAGGAATAAGGTCTTGGCCAGGGCGGGCGGGCCCGTTAACATGATGTGTACCGGCTTTTCAGCCAGGAGTGTTGCTTTAAGCAAAGCCTTGACGTCCTCATGCCCGATAATATCCGCAAAGAGGTCATCACCAAGATTTACCATCGGTGTTGGCTGAGGTCCGGCGGAGTCCTCCCGCTGATTTGCTAGAACAAGGGCTTTAGCTTTTTCTGTCAGCCTGTACCCGGTAAAAGAGTTGGAGCGAAAGACATTGTCCAGATACCCATCCTTGAATAGCCGGCTGAGCGTTGCCGGCCAAATTCTTACATGGCGCCACGACCAGCCGATCCGGTACTCTTTCTCCATGTCCACGGTTCCCTCAAATCTGGCTATTTCTATGAGTAGTTCCATGTCGCCATCTTTCATCATCGCCATCCCCTTTCTTTTGAGATTTGCTGGTATGCTGCCATCACGAGCTGGAAGAGAAACTCGGTGCCTTTAACGCCGGCAGTATCGGGGTGTAACTTAACCATCAACTCCCGGTACCGCTTTTTCACCTGGTCATCCGCAGCCGTCTTATCCAGTCCCATGATCCGGTAAGGGTCAATGCCGGCCTGTTGGCGTGATTGACTTTCTACCTTCATGGCTGACCAGAGTTCCCCGATGACCGGGTCGTTACGTAGTCCTTCGAGCATCTGGTTTAACCACTCGGACATCATCTCAGCCGTAGCGTCGGTCATTTTCTTATGTGCCTTCCTGAACCGGTCTTCCACAGCTTCACCACCAAAAGTGTCCGCAAAGAATCCCCACCAGGAACCCAATCAGTATCTGCCACCAGTTCTTGCCCAGCAGTTTGGCTACCAGTATTCCCAGTCCCAGGAAGATGAGCAGGTACATCAAAGGTGAAACCTTCTGGTCTTCACGGACAATCTCCGTCCAGGGCTTGCCGCCCACTTTACGCCATAACTTCTCGTAGAGCTTGCCTATCAGTTGGGCCATGTTCTCTCACCTCCTTCATGTTGAGCCAGCCTCTTTCTTCTTCAGGAACCGGCGGTCCCATGCAGTCGAAGTCGCCACATTGCTGGCATACTCTCGGGGCCAACTGCTTACCTTCTTCCAGGTGATGGACATCGAGGCTGCCGTCGAGGGATGCCTGGGATAACGGATATTTCTGATTACAATAGATTCCTCCGGTTCCCACTCGTGCGTGAGCACATTCATAGAGCGTCCGTCGCCTTTTCTTATTCACCTGCATCGCCTCCTCTTGTTCATTCCTTCTCAGTTACTGTCCGCTCTGTCCTACTGTCCGCCCCCACGCTTGGGTCAGCTTCAGTTTTTGGCGGACAGTATGGCGGACAGTATTTCGAGGCTTCTTTATTACTGTCCGCCGGATTTGAAGCTAAAGCGGACAGTACGGACGGTTCGGACGGTTTTTCGGGGGATAGCGGGAGAGCCATTTGCAGCCCATATGACGATACAATCCTGGTAACCCGGGTTTCGTCCCAGCAGATTAGCCGTTGCCGGGACTTTCCGATTCGTTCCTTGGCAAAGCCTAGCTTCTTGGTCAGTCTGCCAACTTTTTCTGCGCTGAGTTGCTCCACTTCATCGTCAGTGTCATTGGCTTTTTTAGCCACGTTATCTGACGTGAGCTCTTTGCCTTCCTCATGTAGCTCAATCAAAGCTGCCAGTACTCTGCCCGGGGCGCTTTCCCTCCTTCTCAGGAAAAGACTGTCCTGAAGACGATGGACAAAGCTGGATATAGCCTCAACCATGGAACGGTCGCCATTAAGCATCGCCTTAAGCGGTATCAATATTTCCTGCAACCGTGGTTGAAGATTTGGTTCCAGGAGGTCGTTGCCGAACGTTTTCCCTTTGAGCTTAATAAGATTGGCCAGCCGGAAAGTCAGGAGCTTCGCTCTCAAATCGTCTATCTCTTTATCAAAAGCCGGCGGCAGCACCCGGGGAATATCATCGCGGCTTAAAGGCATCATCTCCGAAGTTAGGCACCGGCTCTCCAAAGCCTCATCCTGAAAAGGGAAACGGGTAGCAATGAGCTTGGGACCGAATACCTGGTAACTCCGCGGGAACCATTTACCGTTTTCCTTGTCCGCTCGCAACACCGGCATGCCCGGCCGGTAGCCGTTATTCAGTAGTTTGACCATTTCCACCCAGGATGAAGAATCCTTAAAGTCGGCTTCATCCAGGACAAGAGTCCCTCGGAACTGTTCCAATATGCGGAAGATCGGCGCTGGCGTTGTCGCTCCGGAAGCGAAAGTTGGCCGGAAGCAAACGCTGCCTACTACCTGGAGGAAGCGCGTTTTACCAGTACCCCAGTCACCAATAACCCTTAAATAGGGGATAGAAGGGGCAAATTCATAAACCCAGGTTAGTAGCACATAGAGTGCGGATATTTCTTCAAAGTCAAAAGGTATTTCAAGATAGCGATGAATAAATCCCCTGATTTCGCTGAAGAGCTTTGCCTGTGAATCATACGGCGTAGCGGTACTGGCAAAGTGAACAACCTCGGTTACCAGAGGATCATCGGATGGAAGGTAGATAGCCTTTGGTGTCTCATAGCGGAAGACTTTACGTACCGAGCCGTTGACCACGATAATAAAAGCCCGTTCATCCTCTTCACTCACGATCATCTCGCCGATTGTGCCGTCGTGCAGCACAAACCCGGGCACAAATCGTTCCCGGCTCTGTGCATCGTCAGGCTTGAAGTCAGTGGCCAGCTTCCGCGCTTCTTCCAGCGAGTGATTGAGCAGGTAGTCATCGATGCCGACTTTCTGGTTGCCTTCCTGTGGCAGATATACCACCAGGATGGTGGCGCCCTTGCGGGATAAATGCTCGCCTAAATGCTCGAGAGCTTTCCTTACCAGGTCCTTGGAAACAACATCTGAGTCGAACGCCAGATAAACCAGCCTGTCTTTGATGGCGATGCGGTCCCAGTCGGCGAGAAGAGTGATGCCGCCGAACTCATTCTTTCCTTTGAAACCCCAGACGCCGGTGAGACAAATCACGCAAGCACCGTGCGAAGCCAGAGCATCGGCCTTCTTGGAACCTTCCGTAATCCATAATGGTGTCTTAGGGTCTCCCAGCAACGATCGGCAGCGGGGCGGGCAATCCAGGTGATTCGATGACCCCACCGGAGATTCATATTTCACAGGCCGCTGCCTTGAGTCCGAGCGAGGATTATCGGCGCGGTACTGGCAACCGACCTGGCCTCCATCTACTCCCCACAAAGGTATGAGAATCCCTGGCGCCCGCCGCTGCGAAGATAAGAAGCCGTGCTTCTCCAGGTCGCTCTTGTTGAGGATGCTGCGATAACCTCGCTCTTTGATGACATCATCGCTGATGCCGCTTCCTTCATGCAGATGACGAAGATGCTCAGCCGTAAGCTCCTGGACGGCATCTGAAGACATGGGTACGGCGGCATTTTCATTCTGCATTCTCTTGCCTCTGGAAAAAGATATTTTTTAATGACCGGCGTGACGGTCGATGGACTCGCAAAACAGGGATAAGATTTCAACTGTGAACCTGGCTGGGGGCACTGGGGGCTCAAAGTCCGGAAGCCCCACCGTGAGAGTAGTATTCTTTTCAAACCAGTTAGCAATTTGCGAGTTCTGGATGTCGAAGTGCCATATCTTGCTCTTGACCCTGGTCCAAAGGTCCAGACGCTGCCTCTCTTTATCCCCATCCGTTCTGCCGGTATTGCACGGCATTTCATTTAGAAAGAGATCGTCTGGCGCTTCGCTGTCGGGTGGCGGCAGTAACAAAGCCTGTCCCGGAGGTATCTGAGCATATCTTTGAACCTCGGTAAGAGAATGCGGACAGGTGAGGTTTAACACATATGCTGTCTTACACCAGCCTTCCGGCTGCACTTCCTGTTCCACCAGCTGCAGGGACAGCGGTATCATCGAGACCCTCTGGCAGACTCCCCGGATGAAGGTCAACGCTGAATTGATATTCTTCATCGAATGGAAGGACGTAGTATCCAGTTGGTAGACGCCGAAGCCGGGACAATCAGGCAGAAGGAATTGCAGGTTCATTACTCGGCGGCATTGATCCTTTTTGTAATAGTCGCAGTTACTTGGATTGCAGACAATCTCTTCCATTCCTATCGGAAGGATATTCTCGCCTGGCTTTGGAGACGTGCGGGAAAGAGCCATCTCGCCATCACCCCGGCAGACCAGACCACGAGAAGCCGAATAGCACCGGAGATACTGGCTGGCCCACTGCTCGCTGTTCTCCGTGGGGAACATGATACGAAGCTCTTTGGGCTTCTCGCCGAAGACTTTCTTTACCTCATCCGGGCAGACGAAGTAATCGGTCGGTGAAGGATAAGAAATACCTTCATTCTCCTTTTTGATTCCCAGCCTGATCTTGCCCAACCTTGGCAGCCTTACAATCTCGGATACTCCCTTTATTGGCGACATTTTCTCCTCCTTTTGAACTAGCGACTTTTGTATTTTGATTACAGTGGTGGTTCTTATTTCTCAGGAAGTTCTCAACGCTGACTGTTTCGGTATATTGCCCTTCCTGTCGTTGATCTTTCGGTTGGGTATTTTTCTTCTTCCGGGTATTGGGGAATAGCTGTTCGTCCTCTGTGTCCGATATAGTAAGCAAACTCGTGGTTTCCCCGGTCATGCGACGCCGGTAGGTTGCCGCAATCATGCGGGCTAATGCCTTCAGCCCTTCCTCTCTTTTATCGAGTAGTTGAGTCATGCCCGTCTTCCTCGATGATGAATATGTCGTCGAAGGTTAATGGTTGAAGAATTTCCTGGAGCTTTTGCCGTACCGCCGGTGAGGGATTTCGTGTTCCGCACATGATCTGGGAGATGTAGCCGCTGCTGATGCCAGACCGGATAGCCAGCATGTTCTGTGACATATTTCTCCGAGCGATGGCCCGCAGTACCGCGCCCTGGTTCAGTTTGACCCTGATTGTCATTGCTTCCTCCCGGATCGTCGGTTACCTGGAAAAAAGAAAGGCGCTCCGGGCAATGAAGCCCAAAGCGCCTATCGGTTTCGATTTGGCGACTAGTTAAATTAGCTTAGTTTGATGTCTTTCTTTACTGTTACCATGACCGGCTTGCCGTCCTTGACAGCGACCTCGATCTTTCCCCACTGGAATTGCTGACATGCCTTCAGAAAATCGGGGTTATGTTTGAATAGTTCTTCAAGGGCTGTTTCAACTGGTAGCATGATGCAATTATAAGACTGGGAAATCGCTTGTGTCAAGCAGATTTTGGCATTATACTAAAATAGTGCTTGCAAAACTTAACAGGTCATGTTATACTCATTTCAGGCAAATCGGAGAGAGGAGCAACATGGAAGAGGCCAATTTCGGGATATTCTTGAAGAGCCTGCGTGATAGACAGCGCATGTCCTTGCGTGATGTCGAGAGAGAAAGTGGTGTCTCCAATGCCTATATTGCCCAGCTGGAGAAGGGGGACAGGCCGGCTCCAAGTCCTGACATTCTAAAGAAGCTTGCCCGCGCTTACAATGTAACGGTACGGGAGCTTCTGTTGAGAGCCGGTTATCTGGATGAGCCCGAGGTAACTGCTACTGAGGAACAGCGAATAGAAGCTGCCTTCCAGTACGTCCTGGCTGACCCGGATTACAAGCTGGGTACACGGCTCCGGGGTGAGGATTTCGATACCAGGGGCAAAAGAGGCGTTGTGATCACTTACGAGACTCTGACCGGCAAGAAAATACTGTCTATCTAAACTTACAAAAGCAATTTGAGGAGATGCCATGACTTCACCAGGTAGCCTGGGGGACCTGTGTCGTTATGTTTTAGACTACGAAGAAGGCCAATGCGCTGATAATCCCGTGCGCTTGGGAGCCGTCTTCAGAGAATATGCCGGCATTCAGCGAACTCCTGATCTGGCACGAACAATTATCCTGGTCCGCTCCCTCGGCATCAAGATCGAGGCGGTTGACTACTTGAAAACGGGCGGCACCAATATGATGGCCAAGGGATGCTGGTATATTCATTATTCATCTAAAGATAAGCCGGCAACCCGAAAGTTCACCATTTTTCACGAGCTTTTCGAAGTTGTCCACAAGAGCTTGAACTCGATTAATCCGGAGTGCGCTTTACTGAAAGAGCCTCAAATAAGCCGTTACGCTGACCGTTTTGCCGCGGCTGTTCTTATACCACCGGACTTCTTTCTAAATCAAGCCGGTAAGACAGGCTGTGACCTCGTAAAATTGGCACAGACTCTTGAGTTGTCGCACCAGTGCCTTCTTGTTGCGCTCGGGCAACACTTTGCTGAAATCCCTTTCATTGGCGTTCTATATGAACATCGTCTCGATGGTGCGGCCTGTACGGATGGCGAGCTAAAAGACTTCATAGCGACTCTCGTGGTAAAGACCCCGCGTGCCAGCAGAATAAGAAGTCTTTGTGGACTTCAAACTGTACCGGCCCGTAATGCTCATCCACTGGTTGGGTCCCTGGTATGCGCTGCCGTGACCGGCGGCCGTCCGGTGCTTTGGCGGAGTACCCACATAGAGGATTCACCCGCGATACTGGTCCGACCTCTTCGTTCTATTGGGCGTGAGCCTTACCGGGTGATACTACTCGCCATACCCAATGAAGAATTTGGCATGATTTCTTTTCAAGCGGAAACGATTGAACCGATACCGGTAAATGGAGACACTTTGTGTCCTTCAAGAGAAAAATGCCGGAATCCAGTCGGTTGTACCTGGAAAACTGGGAGGTGACAATGAACGGAGATTTTAAGAAAGTAGTGATTTATGCCCGTGTATCCTCTGAAAGGCAGGATGTTGACCTGTCTATTACCGGGCAGCTGAAAGCTCTTCGAGAATATGCTTCACGAAATGGCTACTACATAGTGAAAGAATATATTGATGAAGCCGAGAGCGGCCGGTCGATTGATAGACCCGGTTTCAAAGAAATGATTGTGACTGCCAGGCAAAAGCCGCCGCAATTCGGGGCTATACTGGTATGGAAACTGTCCAGGTTTGCCCGTAACCGGGAAGATTCCATAATTTACAAGTCCCTCTTAAGAAGACAGGGAGTCCAGGTTGTATCAATCAATGAGCCGGTTGAAGATACGCCGTCTGGAAGGTTATTGGAGGGCATAATCGAAGTAATCGATGAGTTCTACTCTGCTAACCTGTCCCAGGATGTAACAAGGGGAATGAGAGAGACTGCTAATAGAGGCTTCTACCCTGGAGGGCCACCACCCTACGGCTACCGGCGAGTAAAAGTTCAAGACGGGGGTGTTCAAAGGGTAAAGCTCGAGCCGGACCCGGATAGTGCTCCAGTGGTAGAGAGGATTTTCCAGGAGTGCGTCGCCGACAAGGGTATGATAGAAATTTGCCGAGGTCTCAATGGAGACGGGCTGACAACCAGAAAGAATAAGAAGTGGAGCAAGACATCAGTCGCTACCGTTCTCAAGAATGAGGTCTATTTGGGAACTTTGATTTGGGGCGAGGTATCAACAAATCACAGTACGAATAGGCTTCCTGTTATCCGATTAGAGAATGCGTGGGCTCCAATTGTCGACACGGAGACTTTCAAAAAGGCTCAATTGAAACTGGCAGAAAGAGCACCGAAAATAACTCACCCCCGGGTAGTTCACAGTGAATATATTCTGAGCGGCCTGGTGCGATGTAAGAATTGCAATGCCGCTTTGGTCGGTCATGCCGTCAAATCCGGTAAGTTCTTTTACTATATGTGCGGAAATGCCCGTAAGAGAGGCCGCGGTTTGTGTCCCACCCCTCTTCTTCCCAAGGAACGGATAGAGAACTTCATGATTGACCGGATTAAGCGGTATATCCTGACTGATGAAAACCTTACGGATTTGATCAAGCTGACCAATGAAGAGTTGGCCCAGCAATGCCAGATTGAAGGAGGCAGACTGGAATCCATCAATTCGGAATTAGAGGATGTTGAAGGCAGGCTCGCAAAGCTTTACAACGCTCTTGAGACAGGGGAATTTAAAGCCGGAGAACTGGCGCCGCGAATAAAATCCCTTTTCGAGAAGAAAACGGAGTTGGAGCAGGCAAAGTGCGGAGCGGAAGACGCGTTAAAATATCGAACCGTTGAGCTTCCCGGCCCAGGTGTTGTCAAAGACTATGTTCAGGATTTAAGAACTACACTCGAAGAATCAAATATCATCTCGAAGAAAACCTTTTTGCGTTCTTTCATAGAACGAATTGATGTGGATGAGAAAGAGGTGAAAGTGATTTATACCATGCCGGTGCCTCCCGAGAGTCCACCGGCAGAGACAGTGGGAGTTTTACCTTTTGTACACGACAGTCCACCATTTCCCCTCCCTCTTTCCAACCCACCCAAATTCCAAGCACGAAATTACAAATACTAAACAGCTTTTGAGATAACATGCCCTCACTTAAGAATATTTAAACACACGGGGCCAATTTATTACATTATTTTGATACAAAGCCTAAAATTTAATAATTATGTAATATTTTTAACCCTAATTTTATGACTTTTCAACGCCATTAGGTATACATTCAATTAATAGGCAAGCAACTAAATAAGGTCGC
>ORJL011839410.1_pt1 | contig 12103 bp, 5 predicted proteins | sample 1779941 | NCBI WGS metagenome assembly ORJL01 (sample SAMEA104232317, study PRJEB22302) | groundwater metagenome | biome: forest; feature: aquifer; material: groundwater | place: USA | collected 2011-08-07 | depth 5.8 m
CACTGCCGGCCGCCAACTAGTTCCCGCCGTGACCAGGGGCCCCGCCACGATCGCCAGTAACGCGCTGACCCTTACCGGAATTGGCACGGTGGTGCTGCGCGCGACCCAGGACGGGGATGCCAACCGTTTGGCCGCGGAAGGCGTTACACAAGCGTTTACCGTGAATAGAGCCACTGTCAGCCTGGCCCTGACAGATCTCACGCACACGTACGACGGCACGCCGAAAAGAGCCACCGTGACCACCATCCCGGCGGGCCTCACCCCAACGCTGACCTACGACGGACTGCCGACTCCCCCCGTCAACGTCGGCGCCTACGCTGTTCGCGCGAGCATCGACGAACCGAACTTCCGCGGCAGCGCCAGCGCGGTCCTGAGCATCCAGGCGAATATTACTGTGCTCGTCTTCAACGACCTCAACGGCAACGGCCAGCCTGACACTGGTGAAAGCGGAATTCCGGCGGTAGAGATAACGTTGCTCGGCTCCGATGGGACCAGTGTGCTGCAGGCAGCGGAAACCGACGAGAATGGCGCCTTCTCATTCGACCACATTGCCGTGGGTTCGTATGTGGTCCAGAAAACAAGCCGGCCCGGATACCTCAGCACCACGCCTGATCGTTACGCGATCAATGTCGAGGGCACTGGGGCGGCACCCCTGAAATTCGGAGAGCAGGCTCTGGTGACGGTCTCCGGCTTGGTGTTCAACGATCTAAATGCAAACGGATCTCATGAGGACGGCGAGGCGGGCCTGGGCGGCGTCCGCATCAGGCTGAGCGGCGCAGGCGAGCCCGTGGTGGTCGCCACCACGGGGATCGACGGCACCTTCCTGTTCACCAATGTTCCTCCCGGAACTTATGTCATCGAAGAAGCTGAAGTGCCCGGTTACGCAAGCACTTCGCCCGACCGACGCACCATCAGTCTCGGCGCCGGTGGCGACGGCCCGATGGTGACCTTCGCTGAGCAGCCCGTCGGAACCATCTCTGGAACAGTATTTGAGGATAGCAACGGCAACGGCCTGCTGGACGCGGATGAACTCGGAATCGCGGACGTGGATATCACACTCGTAGGCGCGGCTGGCACACGTCACGCGACAACCGCGCCCGACGGCTCGTATCGCTTCCTCGACGTCGCGCCAGGCGCGTACCTCTTGCAGGAGATCGACCGCGAGGGCTTCGCCAGTACCACGCCCAACCAACGGACCGTCAGTCTGAGTGCCGGCGGCGCCGCCGCAGCCAGTTTCGGCGATCAGCCTGTCGGCACGATATCGGGTGTGGTCTTTCATGACCGAAACGGCGATGCAATTCCGGAACCTGGCGAGCCGGCTCTGGACGGCGTCAAAATCGTTCTGACGGGAGCCTCTGTCACCCTCACGAACATAACCTCCGCTGACGGGACGTATTCGTTCCCGCGCCTGCTGCCGGGAACCTATGTCGTGGAGGAGACCGATCCTGCCGGGTTCAACAGCACCTCGCCAAACCAACGGACGGTGAGCCTGAGCGCGCGCGGAGCGGGCGCCGCCAACTTCGGCGATCAACCCGCCGGAAGCATCTCCGGAAGGGCGTTCGACGACAGCAACGGCGACGGGCTTGATCAACCCGGGGAACCCGGCCTGGCGGGCGTGATCATCGTCGCGAGTGGAGAGGCCGGAACCCTCACTACCACGACCGCGGCTGACGGAACCTATTCGTTCACCGGCCTCGCCTCCGGCGCCTACTCCGTGGAAGAGACCGATCCGAATGGCTTCGCCAGCAGCACGCCCAACCGACGCACGGTCAACGTCAGCGCCGAAAGCGCGGCTAGCGTCAGCTTCGGGGATCAAGTGGTTGGGACGGTCTCCGGAACCGTGTTCGAGGACCAAAACGGCAATGGCAGGCAGGATTCCGGCGAACCGGGTATCGGGGGTGTGCAGGTCGTTCTCGTTGACGCCAAAACGAACGCTGAATTGCGATCGACCACTACCGCGGTCGATGGCAACTTTGCGTTCAGCGGAGTCGTTGCCGGCGATTATCTGGTCCGCCAGTCCATCCCCGACGCCTACACAGTACTCGTGGAAGGAAGCAGCCGGGCCCGGGGCCGGGAAGTGGTGCTGCATTCCAGCGGCCCCGGCGGCGCTTCCCAGGACAAACCGGTCAGCCTCGGCTCGCAGGCGGCCGCGGGCGTGAGCTTCGCCATGAATGTTGTGGGCTCGATCTCGGGCACGGTCTTCGATGATCTGGACGGTAACGCGCGGATGGATGGCGGTGAAAGCGGCTTGGGAGGCGTTGAAATCTCCCTTCTCGCCTCCGGCCAGGCCGTGCCTGTCCAGACCACGCTAACGACTCTTGGGGGCGCCTACCTCTTTAACGGGGTCATACCGGGTGCTTATGTGGTCAAGCAAGCCGCCATCACGGGCTATACCACCCTTGCGGACGCGGTCGATGCGCATGTGGAAATCAAAGGCGCTGCGACTGTCAATTTCGTCAACCGGTCTATGAGCACGGTGTCCGGGCGCGTGTTTCAGGACGAAAACCACAACGGACTCCCCGATGCGCAAGAGTTGGGCATGGGCGGCGTCAGCGTCAGCCTCACATCCACACGGTCCGGGCTCGCCCAGACAACAACCACAGCCGGAGACGGCTCGTACCTGTTCACCGGAGTTGAAAATGGCACGTATTCGGTGGAGGAAACGGTGCCGTCCGGGTTTACAAACTCGACACCCACGAAGGCGGAAGCGGTCGTCGGAGTCGGTGGCGCAAGCATGAACTTCGGCAACTGGATCGACCTGGGAACACCGCCGACTCTTTCGCCCCAACCGGTCGCTTTGCGCGCGATCGCCGGAACGAATCTCAGGATCGCCGTCGTCGCCCAGGGCACCGTGCCCTTCACCTACCAATGGCAAAAGGACGGCCAGGAGATCGCAAACCAGACTAACGCCTTCATTGTCCTGTCCGAACTAAAGACCACCGACGCCGGGCGTTACACCGTCCAAGTGGCGAACCGGGCGGGGTTGGCCACCAGCGACTCCACAGCGCTCACAGTGATCCCCGCCGATCCTCTGAGTCTTTGGGCGGAGGCCAACGGACTGCCCGACAATGCCAAAGGCCCCGCGGACGATGCCGATCACGATGGCGTGCAAAACTTCGTCGAGTTCGCCCTGGCTCTGGACCCCAAGAGCGACTCGCGCTCGGACCTTCCGCGCCCTGGGATTCTCAACACGAATGGCAGACAGTATCTGACCCTGACCTTCAAGCGCGCAAAGGCTGCGGCCGGGGCCGAGATGGTTCTCTCCGCCTCCAGCGACCTGGTTCACTGGCAAGTGGTCACCGCCCCGCGTGAGACGCTGGCGTCGATCGACCCGGAGACGGATCTGGTCCGCCTTGTTGACACGGAGCCCATGAATGCCCAAGCGCTGCGATTCCTTCGCCTGCAAGTAAACTCGAGAAGCTCGGCCTCCGACACCACCGCCCGGCTATCCGTAGGCAAGCCGGGCGCGGGTTTCCGGCTCGTGCTCCAAGGCCTCGCCGGTTCTGTCCAGCAGCTCCAAGTCTCGTCCGACTTGGTCCAGTGGACAACCCTCACAACCCTAACCAACGCGTCCGGTTACCTGGAGTACACCGACACGGACCCGGATGCGAGGGCAATGCGTTTCTACCGCATACAGCAATAGTGCTCCTCCTGAGTGCGATTCACCCGATCTCGACTGTGGATGGCCTGCTGGCGGCGACAGCGTTGGCCTACTTCGACAAGCGGGTCTTCAGGGAAGGCGTTGGCATGGCTCACGTACGGGTGCCCAGAACCAAGTGAGGGATCTTCCTCTCGTTCGCGGCGATGGTATTCGCGAACAACAGCTCTCCAGGAGGGATCTCCTCCGAATACTTCCGGAACGCTGTGTTGTAGAAGTTACGCAATATGAAGGCTCCAAACGTCAGGGGCGAGAGCGGTGAGCACACAGGAATTCTACAATTCTCGTATTGGCCGAGCGTGAGGTGCGAATACGGATGGTGGACTTCGACGAATTTGGCCACATCGTCGCTGAAGTCGAACCGAACAGGGAATGGCACGACGTTCCGAGCGATCACCTCCGCGTACATCTCATCCTGAAGGTACAGTTCCGGGTCGTTCTGGAAATGGCCTAGGTCCGGGGAAGGAAAGTAGGAGAGCAAGTGGTCGCACACCTCCCCACCTCTAAAGCGGTAGCGCAGCGTGACGAGTGCTCCATCGAGCATCTTGAAGTTGAAGCAGCGCGCCGCCTCGATCTCTCGGTAGATATCGACGTAAGCAACGTTCTTCAGAGCCACCGTCATGCTGGCCGCGTTGTTAACGGTTATCTCGAAATCGCCGTCGGCCTTGCCATACGTTGTCGGAAAGTTTTGGTCGTCGGAAAGGCTCACCGCCACCAAAGCGGTGGTGAGCTGCTCCAGTTGCGTAAGCGTTTCCCTGGACTTCATCGGGAAGGCTCTTTTGACTGCGTTTCGAGCAACGCCCGAAGCTTCCTGATATCGTCCTCAGGATAATCGTCAACAAACGTCTCCCCAGACTCCCAGGACTCGATGATGTCTCGGAGACTGCCCCGTTTCTTGGCGAGTTTTCCCTTCTCCTCCTTGGACATGTCGCGATTCACGATTGTCATCTGCTTGCGCTCTTCCTCCGTTGGATACTTGAAGCGCAATTCGAAATTGGCCCTTTTCACTCTCTCGAATTCGGCCTTGAGCGCCTCCATGGCGGGGCCAACACCAAGTACTCGAACCCATGCTTTGCTCCGCGTGATGGCAGTAAACAATCGATTACGAACGCTAGCCCGGCCTCTCTGGAGGGGAGCGGAGAGGCCGTCCTGAGCGTTGATGACGTAGACCATGGCGGCTTCGTTTCCCTTGGCTCGGTAGACACCGGTGAAGGTAACCGTGCCAGGTTCTGTAAAAACGTCAACCGAACTTGTGACTCCCGCGAGATTTGAGTTGATGCCCTTGTGGATGAGCATCGCCCTAGCATCTTGCACAGCGTCCCGAGTCGTAAGCGGGTCCGGATTGATGACAACGATGTCGTCGGGCATGAGCTCGTCGATTGTCAGGTTCTCCTGGATCGCGTCCACCAGCCATGCCGTTTGTTCTTCTGCGGATTTGAAAACCTCAAAAGTGATGAGGTCAGGAATGGGGGAGTGATTCTCAAGGAATGCAGGACTCGACTTGGAGGTTCGGTGCAACGCGACGAACTGGCCATCCTCCAGTTGGCCTTCTTTCACCCTGTAGCCGATATCGAGCCACAGATCCTTGTTGTCAAAAATCTGCACCAGCCCTTTGTCGTGGTAGATTCCAAACCCAAGTGCGTGTGCGGTGCAGAGCACCGGGCGGGAATTGCGATAACAGATGTCAAGAATGATGTCCTGCTTCGGTCTGCCCGGCTCGTCGGCATGAAGGATCACGCGGGGGGTGCCATCTGGTTTGTTGCCGAAAATATCTTCGACAGGAGGCAACGATCTCTTGCCGAGATTCTGCAACTCGTCGTAGGCGTAAACCAATCTCTTCGGGTCCTTCAAGTACTCGTAACAGAGGAGCAGGAAATTCGGCGCGAAGTCCTGCGCCTCATCGACCAGGATCGCGTCATACCTGGGGACAAACTGTTTCACAGTCTGTAGCGCAAAGTCGCACGCCCCCTCAAATTGTCGGTCGAGCCCGAATCTGCCGGCAGACCGAAAATCGAAGTACTCAACCCCGTGATCGCGGCAGAATTCGTAATAGATGCCACTTCTTTCTTTACCGCCCGGCGCGCCCCAGGCATTGAGAATCCGAACCTTTTCCCAATCTGGCTCCTCACTCGCCTGCTCCAAGACGAAGGTCCTGATCAGATTCTCGAACTGGTTCTTCAGAGAGCGAGTGTTGAAGGTGACGGCAATCAGCCAATCCGGGTGGCGCGCATGCAAGTAGGCGACCTTCAACGCAAGTACGATGGTCTTCCCTGAGCCCGCCAAGCCCCGAATCCTCTGAACGCCCTCGAACGTCTCGACAACTGCCGCACTCTGCTGGGTGTCGAGGTTGGCAATGGAATCCTCAAGGGACTTCATCCTGGTCCCTTTGGATTCATGGTTGCGGAGATCCCTTTTCTTCCGGCCACGCCGCAGCGTTGAGATAGCCTGAATGACGGCGATTAGCGCAGAGAACACGCTCCCATCTCCAGGCTTCATTGTGTCCAGCACATCAAGGACAGAATCCGCGTCGCATACCGGGTGTTCGCTGTCCTTTGTGTGGTCGATAGGCGGAACCGCTGGCGCAAACGTGACCGTATTAATATGGACCAAAAGCTGACGCCCGCGAATCAGCGCCTGGTGTTGGCGCAGCTTGGCCTCCATTTTGTTAAAGGCTTCGTCTTGAGCGGCTCTGCAATCCGGAAGGGTTCGACCCTCGACGAGATTGAAGACGACCAGCCCCGTCGAGGGCGACAGGAGCAGAGCGTCGATAGGAAAAGGACCCTCCGGCGTCCCGATGATTGGATAGCCAATGTAAAGGGTCCCTTCGAGGTCCAACCTGGAGGCAAGCCGCGTCGCGAGTCGCTTGCTCGACTCGGGTTTGTCAGTGCTTCCCCAGACAGTGCTGATCATACTCGAAACTGGTTTCGATGGCTGGCTTCCCACTACCCCAACACCAAACGCGGCACCAGAAAGGCACCCATCCGGATTCGTCCGCTTCGCCGAGACCGTGGTCGGGGGAAGGTACAAACCCTCGGCGTCCTTCGGGATCAAGAGCGGCCTGCGATCCTTGGCCGCAACGCAAATCGGCGTGGGCAGCATCGAAGGAATGCTGCCTGGACATTGCAACCGCCCACGGGTGATCTGGAGCCCGTTTTCGATTAGGCTTCATCTTGCGTAACGCCCCCAGTTGTAGGGCTAAAGGCGAATTTGTGCACGACAAAACTGAAGCGAAACCGAACTATCTCCATGAGATGCTCGGTCCAGTCTCTTCCTTCAATTCTTTCCTTCGCGTCTTCGCGTGCCTCGTTCACGTTTTCGCTCACCCGCCCCCCTGATCTTGTTCACCCGAAGTTCTGAGGCTGGTTCACGAGGCGTTGACGACATCCTTGAAAATCGCAGCCCAAAATTCGATCAGCAGTCCAGTCAGATGGTTCGGTGGAGGCGGGAAGGTGAGGACTTGCTTCCCGTGAACGGGGGACAAGTTCTCAGTGGGCGATCATCTCAAGACGCAGCGCCGGTCCTCAATAGGCTCACCCACCTCACCAATGCCGCCTTCACGAGCGGACAAAGCAAGGCCATCGCGCCTCGCCTGGACACTCCGCGGACGCCCAGATCTTCCGGGGGTATTCCGCCGCCCTGGGTCTCCTGTAGCGAGTAATCATCGGGACTCCCGCCGTCCTCGGCTTTGCGCGTCCTGGGACACCACCTTCCATGCGAGATTCCGTTGGCACTGGCCCAATCCTGGGCAGCACGGTCCGCACCTGCCTGACTGCCGAAGCCCTGGCCCCGGCAGGTCTTGTCAACGGACAGAACGTTGATTCTGCTCTGTTGCCAAAACGCGACGTGCTTCTCGTGTTGTCGGACATGAGAACGGTGACACTTCGATCATTACGCCGGGACACCGACATCTTGGCTGCCGCGGCGAAAGGCGAGGAGCTGCTGGTGACTCGATTCGCCAAGCCCTATGTCCGTATTGTCGCCGCAAACCACCCCCGATCCTTTGTCGGAGCGGGCAAGTACCTGGCGGTCAAAAAGCCGGTGGCGCCCTAGCCGATTCCTCAGTCCGAGTGGAAAGGATTGGCGTAAGGTCGCCTCCGGCTTGACACCACCGCCCCGGAGGACATAGTCACGGTCATGAACCTTCGCAAAAACGTATCCTCTTCGAGAGGTCCGGCTTCGGAAATGGGAGCTGGAGCAAGTTCCATCAACCGGCGGTCTTTCTTGGGTGCATTGGGTGTCGGCGCGGCGGCTCTGGGCGTCCCAACGACGATCCTGGCGGCCGAGCCACAGATCCAGGGATTCGAGCGGGCGCCGGAAGACCCAAACGCGTCCAAGGGCTGGAAGCCTGTGTCGGATCGGAAGATTCGCGTGGGCATCGTTGGATACGGTGTCTGCAAATTCGGAGCGGAGTTCGGCTTCCAGAACCATCCAAACGTAGAAATCGTCGCGGTGAGCGATCTGCTCCCGGACCGTTGTGCCGAGCTAGCCAAGGTGTGCCGCTGCCAGAAGACGTATCCTTCCCTGGAGGAGCTGGTTAAAGACGATCGGATCGAGGCGGTCTTCGTGGCCACGGACGCTCCGAGTCACGCCCGCCATTGCATCGAGGTTTTGACGCGCGGCAAGCACGTGGTCTCGGCTGTCCCGGCGGTTTTCGGTTCATTGGAGGACGCCGACAAACTCTTCGCGGCGGTGAAAGCCAGCGGACGTAAGTACATGATGTTCGAGACCTCCTTCTTCCATGAGGACCTCTACGCGATGCGGCAGATCTACGACGCAGGCGGGCTGGGCAAGCTCGTGTACGCGGAGGGGGAGTATTATCACTACATGGAGCAACCGATCGCCTCCTATAAAGATTGGCGTGTCGGCCTCCCTCCGCAGTGGTACCCGACCCACTCGAACGCCTATTACGTGGGCGCGAGCGGTGGGAGTTTTACGGAAGTGTCCTGCATGGGCATCCCCAGCCTGGTCTCTCACCTGCAACCGGCCAACAACCGCTACAAGAACCCGTTCGGGACTGAAATCGCTCTGTTCCGCACCAGCGAGGGAGGCATGTCACGGATGGCTGTCAGTTGGGATACGCCCGGTTACGGCGGGGAAATGGGGCGCATCCGAGGACAAAAGGGCACCTATTACGGCAAATACGAAGGGCTCGAAAAGAACCTACCGAACACTCACCGTCCACCCCTGCCCCCCGGGGTGCCTGCTGGCGGCCACGGCGGCTCGCATGGAAACCTGATGAATGAGTTCGTTACCGCGATTCTCCAGGACCGCAAGCCGTTGGTCGATATCGCCAGGGCGCTGAACATGACCGTCGCCGGCATCGTGGCGCACCAATCGGCCCTCAAGGACGGGGAGTTGCTGAAAATACCACAGTACAAGATCTGACGGGCTCTGAGGTATTGTTCGGGCAGGGCATATCCTTCCCCGTTGATCGACGCTAGGAACCGTTAAGGTGGTTCCGTCCAGAGGGTTTTGGAGCAAGCTCCGTAGGAGCGCCATGTCTATAGCCACGACGCTATCAAACGCCGACAAGGACTCCGTTTGGAGCGGCAGGTTTCCGCGCCGGGCTGGGCAGGCCGGCGGGAGCATGCCTGTGAATGAATGCTCAATCCCATGCCGCTCCTACGGAGCTTGAACCAAAACGCAGGGGCAATGCCTTCCGATAAACATGGCCCTCACTACCGGAGCTACTCCTGCTCCAGCGGCTCGGGGATTCCGAGTTCAGGCCTCCACACACCGGCAGTGGGGGGAAAACAAACTCGCGGCTGTTGGCCAGGTCGGCGGCGGACAAAAGTTCGGCAGTCACGGGAAGATCTTCGCGCGCGAGAAATGTAAAAATATGTGGCGTTCTTTGCGAAAAAAAACGCCAATTCCCTTCAGGAACTAGGGATCATTCAAGAGGTCTGCTTTCAGCCCAACGCGTCGCAGGCAGCACGGGCCGGCCTCGCGAATTGTAACCTCCCCATGCCTGGGCCAGGGCGAGGAAGTTTCCCATGATCTGACGAGATATCTCTGGCGTGCCGGCCATCTCGATGTGGAACTGGGCGGCGTAGATGTAACGGTCGCGCAAACGCAGACATTGGCTTTTCGTCTGAGTACCGGGCCCGGCGGTGACGACCAGATCCCAGCCTTTGGGCGGCCATTCAATCTGTCCGCAATGGCTTTCCATGGCGTTGAATTCACGAGGCAACCCGGCAAACGCGGGATCGCGTGACAGTTGGCGCATCACGTGAGGGCCGCGCTCGAAGACGCATCCCGAGTAATCGCCGCAGGGGCGCTTGGCGGTGTGGCCAATGTGCGAATAGATCGGCGTCATTGGATTCACAGGATCGCGGCAATGCGGACAGTCCCATGGGTGGCCGGTTCCGTACTCGCTCAATAGGGCCAGACCCTGCGCGCCGCCGCACGAGGCCCACAGCGGGAGACGCTTGTTCCGCAGCACCTCCTCGGTGCCCCGCCACCACCGCCGATCCACCTCACACCAGTCCTTGAAGTTTCCCGAGAGAAACGCGCACAACGGCCGCGGCTCGACAGCGAGAAACGATTCGTCAAAGCTCCCCAACCAGACCTGCTGCGCCTGGAGCTGCGTCCACCCGGCGCAGGATTTCGCCAGCGGAATGAACTCCTGTCCATGGCTTGGCAGATGCGAATCGTCCGTGGTATTGACCACGATCATCCAGGGAGGAAACGAAATCTTTTCCCGCGGACTGGCGTAGAATTCGGCCTCGCGCAGTGCTGGGTAACTGCCGGAGACCGCAGCCACGACAAGACGCAAGAAGCGGGTTCGATGAGGCCGCGCGAGGCGGTGGATGCGAAAGAGGCGGCGTTCAGCCCGTACCCTCGTCTCCCGCAAATCGCGCCACAGATTGCCGTCATCGCTCGTCTGCCAGACATAACTCGATGGGGCGTTGGTGAACACAAACGCATGATCGCCTTGGACTTGCAGGATCGCGCCAATCGTTCGCGGCGACGCAAACTGGACCTGCCACCACCAACTGCCCCCGCCGGGTTCGGCCCTCCAAGCCTGGCCCAATCCCAGCGAGAAGCGGTTTCCATCGAGCGCGCCACTCGCCTCGAACCCCGGCTGCGACGAGGAACTCGCCGCCGACAGCGCGTCGCCGGCCCACCCCACAAGCGAGCCGCACAGAAGACACCAAGTCGAGATAAGACAGCGAAACAGTCCAGTGCGCGCGTGCATTTGTCGTTTGGGCCACGCCGAGGATCGCCGGAGTTCCATCCGCCGAATGCGTCCAAAGGCCGAGCTACAGGCGATTAAACCTCTTTGCCCGGGCTTTCCACCAGTTCTTTTCCAAAGGATGGCCTCTCTGACTTTGCGCAGCCCAAAACCCGGCGGATTTCCCAGCGGCGTCGATGAGCGCGAAGGAGGTGTGAAGAAATCCACCTTCTTCGCGCTTATCGACCCCCGGGTAGGAGTTCGCCACCCTTGAACTGGTTCTCGTCAAGGCGTAAAGATCATGTAGGCGCCTTCGGTGTAGGTGCGTGTTCGGATGATGAGTCGCTGGTCCCGGGCGTCGTAACGCCAACCGTCGCCTTCGGCCAAGTCCCCGCCGTCCAAGGTGATCCTGGAAGGCTTGTTTTTGAGACAAACACGGAGAATGTGCGACTCATGCTTGCCGGAGAAATCGATTCGTAGCGGTCTGCCGGCGTCCACCCTGACGGTGGTGGTTTCGGGGGCGGGGTGGGATTCGGGGTGGTAGAGAGCAAACTCGCTCTTGCCGTGCGGATAGATGAGCCAGGTGGTAAACCCGGCGGAATCCTTGTCCCCAAATCCCGTGTAGGAACGCTTCACGTTCAACGGCACAACGGCGCCCTCGCGGATGTACACCGGGAACTCGTCGAGCGGGAATTGACGGGTGATCTGCCGCGGACCCTGTATGATCTCGTGGTCGTCGAACAGGTAACGCCAGCCTCCCGCTGGGAGCGACAGCGTGCGCGTAAGGGTGTCCTCGTGTATGGGTGCGACCAGGAAATCGTCACCGAAGAGGTAATCGAACTTGCCTCCCGAGACCGGCCGGATCAGAGGCGGGCCCCCTCGGTGGCACACAACGACATGCGAATAGATATAGGGCACGAGTTCCGTGTGGAGCCAGGAGAACTTGCGCACGATTTCGAGTTCCGGCTGGCTGCGCTTCCAGAGGCGCCGCTCACCGTGGCCGCCGTTCAAGAAGAACCCGCAAAACGCTGAGAGCTCCGCCCAGCGGATATAGATGTTGGGCGGGATCTCGTTGTTGCCGGAGGCGGTGCCGAACTCAGTGCTGGAGGGGCCTTGAGAGCCTTCTTTCGGTTTCCAGGAGGATAACAGTGCGGCGGTCGCCGGACCGACGTCCTCGGGATTGCCGCGGCCATGGTAGCCGGCGATATCGCTACCGGTAACGCAGTAGCCGAGGCGGGCGCTGCGCAGGATGTCGCTGATCGCCCCCTCGA
>ORJL011215466.1_pt1 | contig 12099 bp, 12 predicted proteins | sample 1779941 | NCBI WGS metagenome assembly ORJL01 (sample SAMEA104232317, study PRJEB22302) | groundwater metagenome | biome: forest; feature: aquifer; material: groundwater | place: USA | collected 2011-08-07 | depth 5.8 m
ATTCCAGGTTTCCCCTTTTGATCCTCAATCATTTTTTTATGTTTTTGTCGAACATCACGGAGCATTTGTTTCCCCGATTCCAACTTCTGTTTCACCAACCGCACCATTTCTTCACGGCGTTCTTGCGTGTGCATAGGAATAGGGATACGAATCTGATCACCGTCAACAACCGGGCTCAAATTTAATCCTGAAGAAGCAACACCTTTTTCAACTGCCTGAATTAATGATTTGTCCCATGGAATGATAATAATCATATTCGAGTCTGGTGCCGAGATCATTGCAAGTTCCATAAGGCGCATCTGGGAACCATAGGCCTCAATCATCACATTCTCGACGATTGAAGGTTTAGCACGACCAGTACGAACAGTCGCCATGTCATCACGGACAACTTGCAAGACTCTATCGCCATCGTGTGAAAATGCTGGTGAATCAAAAATCATATGGTTTCCTGTCGCTGATATATTACCACACATGAAATAAACGTAGTGATAAATAACTCTCTTCGGAAGTGTAAAACTCGTGGTACCATACCGATATGCAATTCTGGCAAACACTTTTTGGATCATTTACAAACTTGGACACCTACAAAAACGTCGTTGCCTTTCCACTGCGTACTTCGTTGTGGTTCGTGATTCGATTCTATCTTTTGCTGATGTGTATCGCCGGAGTTTGTGTGTTTTTTATTGGGCAGGCATTTACAACACAGATTGTCGCAACATTTCCCCAAGATGCGTCGTTACGATTTGAGAATGGCCATCTTTTGTCATCTAAACTTGAGTTACCCTGGAAAATTTCTCTCCCGCTCAACACAGAGATGACGGTGTTTGATGATCACATTGCGTTCCGTAACAAAGGACAAGAATTCTTTTCCGCACCGCTATCGCAACTTCTTCCGAACACAGAACCTTTCATCATTACCACCAACGACGTACAACAACATGCTCAACAAACGCTTCCCACAGCCGCAGTTATGACCGTTGTTTTTATTGTAATGATCATCGCGATCGGTCGAATCTTCTCAAGTTTTGTTCACGCTGTTTTTTTTAGTTGGATTCTTGCAATATTCGGTATTCGGATGACATTTAGCAAACTTGCACAACTCATGCTGCACATTGCAGTTGCGGCTGAAGGAATAAATCTTATGTCTTTATTGATCTACAGGAATCTTGCAATTCCAATATATGAACTCGCATTTTTGGGAATTACTGTGTTGGTACTGCGCTCTCTCCGACGGCCATCCGCGTAAAGCGGGCAACCACGATGTTCTCGCCCAAAATCCCAGCAGTTTCTTTTACCAGATTTTTGATACTGGTTTTTAGGTCGCGAATATATGGCTGGTCCAGAAGTTCTTCAACAGTAGTTGGTTTCATTGCCGCAACCTGCATGGCAATTTCTTTGCCAAGAGCAATAAACTTTTCGTTGCGCGCAACAAAGTCTGTTTCGCAGTTGAGCTCAACCATGGCAACCACCTGACTACCCTGGTGAACATAACTTGCAATAATTCCTTGCTTTGCTTCGTTTCCAGCTTTTTTTTCGGCGTGCTGCATGCCTTTTTGCTTGATCCATTCTTCAGCTTTTTTCATGTCACCATGTGACTCTTCTAATGCGCGTTTCGCGTCCATAACACCAGCGTTGGTTTTGGCGCGGAGTTGCTTGATTATCTCTGTAGTAATGAATTTTGAGCTTACTTTTTGCATGTCGCTTTCCCCTCTTTATATGCAGTTGCAACAGCGTGCACCAACAACTTAATGCTACGCACCGCGTCGTCGTTTGCCGGGATTGGATGCGTGACTTGGGTTGGATCACAATTGGAGTCCACAATGGCCACTACTGGAATCCCCTTGGCCTTCGCTTCCTTAACCGCATTTTCCTCTTTTTTGATGTCAACAACAAATAATACGTCTGGGAACGTGGTAAGACTTTCAATACCGCCCAAAAATCTTTCTAGTCGAGAAATATCTTTATCGATGAGAACGCGCTCTTTTTTGGTGAACATGTCGAGTTTGCTTTCTTCTCGGTCTTTCTTTAACTTCTTCATCTTGTCCAACGATTTCTTGATTTGATCCCAGTTACTAATGGTTCCACCGAGCCAACGAACGGCAATGAACGGAGCGCCTGCGGCAATCGCCTCTTCCTTCAAAATATCTTGGGCTTGACGTTTGGTACCAATGAACACAACGCTCTTGCCTTCTTTGGCTGTGTTGTATATAAACTGGCATGCTTCCTCGAGTTTTTGCGCGGTTTTAAAAAGATCAAAAATGTGGACGCCATTTTTTGTGGCGTAAATATATTGCTTCATTTTTGGCGACCAGCGCTGAGCTTGATGACCAAAATGACAGCCCGCTTCGAGCATGTCCTTGACGTCAACCGCGAATGAAACTGATTTTGCCTGAACGGCCTTTACCGCAGAAGTTTCTGCCATATGTTCTCCTTGTTCCTCCCCCGCGGCGAAGTTCAAATCAGGAGAACGTCGCGAGGTGTGTAGTGCGTTTAATGTGGGTATTGTACCAGATCAATAAGATTTTCCAAGAGGCAAACACGCGTCATCGGCCCCACTCCGCCAGGAACTGGCGAAAGAAAGCTCGCGACTTCAAACAAGCCTGTTGTGTTCACCTCTGCCTTCGGTGAGCCCGCGTCAATAACAATCACATCTTGTTTCAGCATGTCATCGGTCACTAAACCTTCTTGTCCTGTAGCAGATACGAGGAGATCTGCTTGCTTCAATATTTCCGGGTAAGTTGCAAGTTCTTTGCGGCCAAATCGGCGCACTATCATCTTGTAGTTTTTTTCAAGTTCATCGGCAACGGGCTTCCCTACAATCTCGCTTCGTCCTAAAACCACGGCAATTTTTCCTTTTGGTCTAAACCGCAGGTGTTCACATGCAATATCAAAGATCGAGAGAACTGCTCGCGCTGTTGCCGGAAGTACTACTCGATCTTGCCGAAGGCCATCGACGTCTTTTTTTAGAGGAATTGTTGAAACGATCTCCGACCACCATGTTAAGTTTGGCTCTAAAGCCTTCGCGGGTTTTTGAACAATGATTGCTGAAATTGCTGAATCTGCTCCGGCTTTTACAATAAGGTCTTTCACTTTTTCAAGTGTTGTGTTGATTGGCAAGATGACAATCTCATATTCCACTCTGACCAATTCGGCATCTTTTTTCTTTAGGTTTGCATAAATCATACTAGGATGATCTTCCTGAAATACCAATGAAAATATATGTAATCGAGGAAGTTTATTGATCTTCTCTTTCAATCGTTTTTTCCACTCATTGGCCACAGCTTTACCATCAAAAATAATCATATAAGTTTCTTCACAATCTCAATATTTTTTGCATCCGGACCGGTGCCGTTAAAACCTGGAACCTCTAAAATCAAAGGCAGGTGTTCAAATGCTGGATTTTGAGCAACTGATTTCATTGCGGCCTCCCCAATCAGTCCTTTGCCAATATTCTCATGACGATCACGACCGCTGTCAAAAGGATCGCGCGAGTCATTCAAGTGAATAACTTTTAGAGAGTCCAAGAGACTGTGTTTCTGCATTTCCTGGTCGATGTTTACCATTTCATACCCAGCTGCAAATCCATGACACGTATCAAAACACCAGGCGAGCCGATGTTTTTCGACGTATGTTGGCAAGGCAGAATACAGGCGTTGAATATCGGCAAAATCAGAACACAACTTCCCTTGTTGTCCCGCAGAGTTTTCGATAAGCAATGTGCTATCTGCAGGTGTTGCATCCAAAATCTCACGCATGCGCTTCACCAACACCTCAAACACCGCGTCAAATCCTTTTCCAAGATGACTTCCCAAATGGACAATGACGCCGCTGGCGCCGATTTGTGATGAGTATTTCAGATCATACGTAAGCGTTTCAATAGAATGCGCAATGAGGTCGTCACGGTCACCACTCAGATTAATGAGATAGAGTGCGTGAATAAATGTTGGGCCAAAATTTTGGTTTTTGCAGAACGTTTTATACGCCTCCGCTTTTGCTTGGTCCAACGGCTTTCTGGCCCAACTTCTCGGAGAACCAGAGAAAATCTGCAAACAGTTTCCGCCCATTGCGATCATGTTCTCTGCGGCGTTTATAAGACCGCCAGCAACAGAAAGATGAGCGCCAAGTCGACGAGGTGTTTTCATAGGGAGAGTGTATCACAGCCCGAGATCACGCTTAAAGCCAACATCATCACGTATTGCCTACTCCCATTCCATGGTTGCGGGTGGCTTATTGGTGATGTCATACACCACGCGGGAAATTTTCGGAACCTCGTTTACGATTCTTGATGAAATCGTGGAAAGAACTTGATATGGAACATCTGCCCACTGGGAGGTCATCACATCGTTTGATTCATATGCGCGCACCGCAACAACCTCCGCAAATACGCGGGCATCGCCCTTCACCGCGGTACTATACGCTCCAGTCATTACCGCAAAACATTGAAAGCACTTGTCATATAAATGAGCGCGCTTGAGCTCCTCCACAACAATATTGTCCGCTTGAATCTCTTGTGCGAGACGCTGTTCGGTAACTTCTCCTCGGACGCGAATGGCATACCCAGGCCCAGGAAATGCACGTTGCTTTACAAACTCTTCAGGAATTCCCAGTTTTCTGCCAAGTAAACGCACCTCGTCTTTATACAATGTTCGAAGCGGTTCGATAAGCTTCATGTTCATTCCCTTTGGCAGCCCGCCAACATTGTGATGCGACTTAATCTTTGAAGCGTGTTTGCTTCCTTTGGACTCAATAACATCGGAGTAAATCGTTCCCTGTCCTAAAAAAGAAATGTTGTCATGTTTCTTTGCTTCTTCACTAAATATGTCGATATAGAGTTTTCCAATCGCTTTTCTCTTTTTTTCAGGATCGATAATGCCTTTGAGCGCTTGAAGAAATCTCTTTCTCGCCTGGATCACCACAAGTTTGGTCTTTACATGACGACTAAAAAGTTGCCGCACATTTTCAATTGTTCCTTGTTGCATAAGCCCGCTTTCGACATACACCGCGATAAGTTGTTTTCCAATTGCTTTTCCAATGAGCGCGGCCGCAACGGTTGAATCCACACCGCCAGACACAGCGCAAATAACCTTTTCTTTTCCCACCGTTTGGCGAATCTGTTCGATGAGTAAACTAGGATTTATAGAAAGTGGCATACGTTTTTCTTTGCACACTTTTTCTGCAAAATACGTAAGAATAGCATTGCCTTGTTGTGTATGATCAGCCTCAGGATGAAAAAGAAGTCCAAAAAAGTTTCTTGTTTGATCTGTCACAGCGGCGAATGGAACTCGAGGTGTAGTGCCAAACACAGAAAAACCTGGAGGAAGTTCCGTTACACTATCTCCATGCGACATGATGACCGAACACGATGTTTTTGGAAGTGCAAATACATTCTTGGAAAACGTTATTGAAGCTGGGCCGTACTCCTTCTGCCCATTCTTCACTTGACCCCCAAGTTTTTTTGCCATAAGTTGCCAACCATAGCAGATCGCTAAAATAGGAATCTTCAATGAGAAAACTTTGGATGAAATAGTTGGCGCGCCTTTTTCATAAACCGATGCAGGACCGCCAGAGAAAATAATGCCTTGTGGCTTCTTTTTCGTTATCTTCGAAAGAATTTCTGATGGAATGATATATTCTATTTGAACACCAATGTCGCGCAACCGCCTCCCTATTAAATGTGCGGTCTGTGAGCCAAAATCGACAATATATATCATGACTTCCTGTAAATCGGAAACTTTTTGCAAAGCGCAACAACTTCTTTTTGCACACCTTTTAGAAAACGATCTGTAACGATTTCTTTTCGAAATGACCGTGTAAATTCCTTGCGAAGTTCTTTATCTTTAGGAAGTTGCCATTTCTTTGCGTACGTAAGTATCTTGATGATCCAGTCAGCAATCATCTGTATTTCTTTTTCCTTCATACCTCGGGTGGTCACGGCTGGCGTTCCCAATCGTAGACCGGAAGGAAAAAACGGTGATGCGGTTTCGTACGGAACAGTATTGCGATTCGCAATAATCCCGGCATATTCCAAAGCCCAAGCCGCCACCCATCCAGAAAGTCCAACGGAACGGAGATCAACCAAGACTAAATGTTTATCGGTACCACCCGAGACAACATCATATCCAGCAGATTTTAACTTAGCAGCTAAGAGTTGTGCATTGATCACTACTTGCCGGGTATAATCCTTAAAAGAAGGTTGCAGCGCTTCCCCAAGCGCCACAGCAATGCCACCAATGGTGTGTTCATGCGGACCACCTTGTAGACCAGGGAAAACAGCTTTGTCGATTGCTTCATCAATTGGCTTTCGGGAAAACACCATTGCACCACGAGGACCGCGAAGTGTTTTGTGCGTAGTCATGCTTACGACATCGGCATGCGGGAATGGAGAAGCGTTTGCTCCGCCAGCGATAAGTCCAGCCTCATGCGCAACATCCGCAAGGTAATATGCTCCAACTTTTTTGGCAATCGCGCCAATGCGTTTATGATCGATTTCGCGGGGATACGCGGTTCCACCTGAAACAATAAGCTTTGGCCTAAACTTTAATGCCTGTTGTTCGATTTGATCATAATCAAACACCCGTGTTTCTTTGTTCACATGATAAAACTCGATATCCCAAATCTTTGAGACTAAGGTCACTTTATTTCCAGGTAGTTGCCAACCGTGTGAGAGGTGTCCTCCATCGGGAAGATACATCGCAAAGATCTTATCCCCTGGCTCTAACAAAGCAACATATACCGCCAAGTTCGCTGGACTTCCAGAGAGGGTTTGAACATTCACCCCCCATTCGTCCTCGCGTAGACCAAATACTTGGAGTGCTCGTGATTTACACAGAAGCTCTACTTCATCAATGATTGAATTTCCCTGGTAATACCGTTTTTTTGCTTGACCTTCTGCATACTTGTTCATGAGTACCGAACCAACAGCCCTCATAACCTCCGGAGATGCATAATTCTCCGAAGGAATAAGCGCAAGTGTTTCTTTTTGTCGTTTTTTTTCTTGCTGAATGAGGGTGAAAATTGGATCAGCAGAAGTTTTCATATCGGGTTATTGTATCACCTGATGTGATACAATGTGAAATTCGTATTATGTTTGGGGTTACTTTTGAGCGTCTACTCATAGAATATCCATCGATTGGTAGCGTTGTGCGAAAAGCACTTCCTCTCCGACCAGGTGGTCGTCCTTTACCACGGATAGATCATTCTGGTCAGTCTATCTATTCGCTCACAGCACTACCAATTGATTATGGAGTGGGAGCAGTAGGCATAACGACAACCAGAAATGGATTCGCTAAACATCTTTGTGTTCCTGACGATTCCATCATATATGTGGGAAAAGTAATCCAAAGTACTGCAACGGCATGGATGAGAGAACAAAAAGGTCTTTCAAACACTACACCTGTCAGCAAAGAAGAAGCGCTTGAGTATGTCCGAAAAATAAATCCTCCAAAAGATTTTGATTTATTGATTGATGACGCGTGTACTAGTCGCGTTGTTCAGGCAATTGAGAAGAATCTATATCTCCCTATCATTCTCGACACAAAACTATTATGGCTCCTTCTTCTTATGGGAAAAGACTGTCCTATTTTATTGGCACAATCTCTCCCAAGAAATCTTGCGCAGATTACCATAGGTTTTACCTGTGCTACAAATGTGGCAAATGATCGTCATACAAAACGAGACAAATCGCCAGGATACAAACCGACATCCGATGATCTTGCTCTTGCTGCAGCCCAACGAAGAGAGAGATATGAAGGTGATCAGAGAGCATTTAAGAAGCAATATAGAGTGTCTTATACTCCTAAAACCATTTTTCAAGGACTTAATATGGTTGTAGATACAACCTACCTTACTCCAGAACAACAGGTGGAAAAAATAACGCAGTATTTAATACGTAGATACGGATCAAACCCAACAGCAATGCAAACTCTTGGCCTTTTGCCTTCAAAATAAATAGTTTAGAGAGATTGAAAATACGTTCACGCCAACTCCGTCTTCACATCATTCGCCACATATGTCCCCACATTCTCACCAACAATAGCTTTCTTCAAATTTCCTGGTTTGAACAGTTCGAACACCATTACCGGCATATTGTTCTCCATGCACATTGCCAAAGCGCTCGAGTCCATCACTGCAACCTCCTCATCCTTATGCGCATCAATAAACTTTAATGTTTTATACCGTTTGGCATCTGGAAATTTCATCGGATCTTTGTCATATACCCCATCAACTTTGGTTGCTTTCATCACCACATCGCAGTGAAGTTCCAACGCGTGAAGTGAGGCGCCTGTATCAGTAGTTACATATGGCACGCCTGTTCCCGCAGCTAAAATCACCACACGACCTTTCTCTAGGTGCCGGATTGCCCTGCGGCGGATGAACGGCTCGGAAACTGCCGGCATTTGTAAGGCTGACTGCACGCGCGTAGGAACGCCAACTTTCTCTAAGGCATCCTGCAAGCCAAGTGCATTGATAACTGTTGCAAGCATACCCATATAATCTGCCGTTGCTCGGTCAATACCATTTTTCGCACCAGAAAAACCGCGGAAAATATTGCCTCCGCCAAGAACAATGACCAACTGCACGCCAAGGTCGTAAATTTCTTTAATTTGTTTCGCGACATCTAAGGTAGCTTGTGGTGAAATACCATTCTCTCGGTTCCCCAACAATGACTCACCCCCTATCTTGAGAAGAACACGGGAAAAACGTGTGGAAGTTTTTTGCGGATTGGATTGCGATGTTGGCATAGGTTTCTCCAATAAGATTTTTCGGAATAAGAAGTTCTGGTGTATTATGCATGAAGAAAATAAAAGGTTCAATACCAATACTGTCTCCAGAGGTATTTCATGGTTTCAATTTTTTCTCGACTATGTTCCAAATATGTTCTGCAATGTTGTCGATTGATTTTGAAGCATCTACGATTGCCCATCGATGATGATCGTTCTTCTTCGCTACCTCAAGATATGCATCGCGAACTTTTTGGTGAAAATCTTTTGTTTCCATATCAAGTCGATCCATTTTTTCGGTTTGGGACCGCCGTGCAAGTCCGATCTCTACTGGAACATCAAGTAAGAAGGTGAGATCAGGGTAGGTGTCTTTAGTTGAAATATTGTTGAGTTTTTCAATAGTATCCACACCAAATCCGCGTACTATGCCCTGGTAGATCACCGAGGAGTCACGAGTGCGATCCATGAGAACAACCTTCTTCGCTTCAAGACTCGGCAATACGAGTTCGCGATAGAGTTGTGCACGCGCCGCTTGAAATAACAAGACCTCTGTGGTGTATGCAATGCCAATATTTTTGGCTGACAGCACCACTTCGCGGATCTGCTCCGAGATCACTGTTCCGCCCGGTTCGCGTACAATCACCACGTCGAAACTTCGTTCTGTTAACGCATCGCGAAGACGCTTAATCTGAACGGTCTTTCCCGCTCCCTCACCGCCTTCAAATGAAATTAAGTAACCTTTTTGCATAATATTCTTTCAAAAAAACTTTTTTTATCTATCCGAGTATCCGAGCCAATCCGATCAACAGAATATCACACTCAAATGGATACTGCACCATGGAATGGCGGAAATTTAAGTTAAACAGTGCGATTTGTAGTGAAATAAGAAATATATCTGAAGTTTTTCAGTTACGCAGGATCCTGATTATATGACTTCCCTTTTCGAATCGACTCCTCGGCTTTCTGCAGTTCCAGTCCAACATACATCATGTGGCCAGGTTCAGACAAATAGTTCCAGTCCGTGATCTGCCAAGCAACCTCTTGTGCAGTGCGTCCTTCAAACACTTTCATGGCAGGCCCACCATCGGGTTCAAACAGCGTGGCACGAATGAGTTTTCCCGCTTGAGACTGCGAATTTTTTGGCATCGTTAGTAAGGTTTTTGCCACGGCGTATGGTACCGATTGTTCTTTATATTTTTCAGCTAACATGGGCCATACGTAGGCGTCTTTTTCTGGAATCACCTCAACCACTACATTTCCCCGCGGTTCAAAGGTTAAGTGAACCGCCGGCGAATACCCAAGCTCGGTTTCATAATGCTGCATCAATAAATTGTCCACAAGACCAAAGTCATCGGCGTACATATGTGCAGAGTGCGTGATCATGGTGAGCGCTCCCATTTGCAGGCCGGCAGAGTCGGCAATGTCTTTCTGTAACTTGCGGAGTGCAAAGGTGTTGCGCGGCCATCCATGCACCATGTCTTGCGATCGAAAATGCGCGGTAAAGAAAAATTTATTGTCCTGAACCGAGCCCAACACCATCACTAAACACGGCGTATCCCCTTTGTTAACTTGATTCCAGTCAAGTTTCGGATTCATGGTTGTTGCAATCATTTTTTTACTGTCGGGACGATTTTTTAACAGGTCTTTCATGGCAGCAATTTGATCCACGCCTAAATCCACGCGCATGCGTTTTCCATAGTTATACGCCACTCCTGGAATTTGGCGTGCGGTTAATATTTCGGCGTAGTATGCCTCAAGTTCCACTCGGGTAAACGGCAAGTATTCTGGAAAATAAATATTTTCCGGATCTTCATCGGTGATCACCGCGGTTAAGTTTAAGATTTCTTTGAGCGAGTTGTCTTTGCTGTAGCGCGTATGTTTGGGCCGGCCGTATTTTTGAATCTCATTGAGCAATTTTAGCCAAGTTTTTGCAACGGTTGGAGCGGAAACGCGAAATCCAACCTGCTCGGACGGCATGGTTCGCACCGCGACTTCGGCCTGCGGAAACATGCGCGTTTTTGCTGAAAATGGCTCCATTGGTTTGTCAGCCACTTCTTTGACCTTCGCAACCAGATCCACAGCACTCCTGCCGCGCATGTCCACAACCTCAACCGCCTTTCGAAATTCCTCGACGATGTCATCAGGAATTTCTTTTTCGATCTCACCACGTGCCGCAACAATCTTTCGGTTTTCTTTATCTACACCTTTTTGTTTGAACATGATCAGCGAATGACCAGATAACGACATCTCGGCACCCCAAATCACAATCACGCGAATATGCGGATTGGCAAAAATGTTTCGCATCATAGAGTTGATGCCCTGCGCACTATAGAGATTGCCTATCGTGTTGTACTCAATATTTTTGAGCAATGTTTCCACGACTTGGCGCTCGGTCCACAAACAACACACCGCCACGTGATGGCGAGGATTTTTGACTTTGAGGATGTCTTTATAGAGGATTGGCCAGTTGGAGAGGTCGATCTTTTTCTCTGAAATGGCATTTTTTGAAGAGGATTGTTTCTTATACCCTGCCGTTTTTTTGCGTTTCGCTTTTAACATAGGCTAGAGCATACTGGAAGATAGAGAAATGATCAAGCAGTTTTATCAGCGCTTAAAGATATTGTTGGATTTTATTGGTGATAATTACTCGCAACAAAATTGTCTTCACCTACTTTTTCATATAACAGATCACTGCCTCGGCGACCCTCAACCCCTTTTGTTATCAATCGTAATACTTCCCCAGGCTGCACTCCTTCTGTAGTAAAAAGACTCAAAATATCTACCTTGTCTAACGTTGTTTCAACACAATATTTATAGCCTTTACCATCCACTCTTGCCATATTTCCTCCTCTTTGACTGTGTATTCTACACCCTACTCAAAATCCTTCCAAATCTTCGAGGCAGTTGGCGGTTCCTGATCCTGATACTTGTTGCTGAGTTTTGAGTAGTCAATCTCCACCGGCGAGCTCATCTGCAGAAATGCAAGTTGCGCAACGCGCATGCCAGCGTAGATCTTGATCGGCAGATTGCTGATGTTGCTCATCTCAAACGTCAAATACCCAGAAAATCCTGGTTGAACAAAACTCGCGGTTGCGTGCACGATCAGCCCAATGCGTCCAAGCGATGACCGACCTTCCAACAACCCAATAAGATCGGGGGACAATGTTATCACTTCCTGCGTTGACCCTAAAATAAACTCGCGGGGATGAATAATGATCGATCCATCTTCTTTCGCCTTTACCAATTCAGTAACGTCAAACTCTTTTTTTACATCGATATGCGTGTGTGAGTTGTTACGAAATACACGGAAGTTTTGATGGAGGGTTAAATCGATTGCAGCAGGCCGAATGTGTTCATCATGAAGTGGCTTTACCACAAT
>ORJL011775983.1_pt1 | contig 12099 bp, 13 predicted proteins | sample 1779941 | NCBI WGS metagenome assembly ORJL01 (sample SAMEA104232317, study PRJEB22302) | groundwater metagenome | biome: forest; feature: aquifer; material: groundwater | place: USA | collected 2011-08-07 | depth 5.8 m
GCCACGGCGGAGATCGTCATCGAAGGGGACATGGTGCCGGGTGATGTCCTGCCGGAGGGGCCCTTCGGGGAATGGACGGGGTACTATTGCAGCGGGTCGGTGCCGCGGCCCTGCGTGCGGGTGAAGTCGGTCATGCACCGCAACGATCCCATTCTCACCTGCGCTCCCCAGCACAAGCCCGTGGACGAGACGGTGTTGCTGAAAGGGGTGGCCGCGGCGGCGGGCATCTGGCAGGCCCTGCGCGCCTCAGGCATCCCCGAGATCCGCGGTGTCTGGTGCCACGAGGGGGCCGCGGGGGTGCGGTTCGTCGTGGTCAGCATTCAGCAGCGGTACCCCGGCCACTCGCGGCAGGTGCTCCATGCCGCTGTCGCCTGCCAGGCCGGGGCCTACAACGGCAAGTGGAACGTGGTGGTGGACGAGGACATCGATCCCTCGGACATGAACCAGGTGCTGTGGGCCATCTCCACGCGCTTCGACCCCGTCATCGACGTCGACATCATGCAGCGGGCTTGGTCCTCGGGCCGCGACCCCATGGTCCTGCCCGGGAACTTCAACAACCGCATCCTGATCGACGCGTGCATCCCCTACGACCAGAAGCTCAAGGGCACCTTCCCGGCGGTGGTGGACGTGAGCCAGGAGCTGCGCCAGAAGCTACGGGGAAAGTACCGGGACCTGCTGGCGTAGGACGACGTGCGGAGGGCGCTGAGGAGCGTAGAAGAGGAGTAGAATCGGCGGGATGGAGACTCTTCGAGCTGGGGTCAAGAACGGTCGTCTGGTCCTCGACGAGCCGACGCGCTTGCCTGAAGGCACGGTGCTTGAGCTTGCCATGGCAGACAGCGCTGACGGGCTGGGTCCGGAGGAGCGCGCAGCGTTGCATGAGGCGCTAGCCAAGTCCTGGCGAAGCGCACGGGCCGGACGGCTGCGCCCGGTGGAGGAGCTACTCGAGGACCTGGCGTCTGATTGAGCGTTCGCGTCTGGTCGACACCGGAGGCGGATGCTCAGGCACGCGCAGCGGCTGCTTGGTGGCGCGAGAATCGTCAGGCATCCGCAGATCTGTTCTACCGGGAGCTATTTGGGGCAGTCGACCTGCTCGCCACCGTTCCGGAGATCGGACGATCCTATCCCGAAGCAGGCGTGCCGGGCTTGCGTCGGCTACTGCTGCCCAGGACTCGATACCACGTCTACGATGCCGACCAAGGTGAAGTCGCGATTCTGGCGGTGTGGAGTGCCATTCGCGGCCCAATGCCCAAGTTCGATTAGATCGCTCCGGCTTGGTCCTCGGGCCGGGACCCCATGGTGCTGCCGGGGAACTTCAACAACCGCATCCTGGTCGACGCCTGCATCCCCTACGACCGGAAGCTCAAGGGCACCTTCCCGGCCGTGTGGACGTGAGCCAGGAACTGCGGCAGAAGCTGCGGGCGAAGTACCGGGACCTGCTGGCGTGAGAGGGCTCGGGACCACGCGGATCTTACCGTCTTGGGGGGAGGAGGCCAGAAGTGACTTCGACGACCGATGGGATTCTTGGCTTCCTGACCAACTTGTTTGGTGCGCTCCTGTTCGCTGTGGACCAGCTCATGGCGAGGATCTCATGAAGGTTGCATGTCCGTGCTGTGGCTGTCTCACTCTCCGTGAGCGCGGCAGTTTTGAGATGTGTCAGGTGTGCTGGTGGGAGGATGATGGCCAGGACGACGCGGATGCAGACGTGGTGCGCGGCGGTCCCAACGGTGACCGGAGCCTCTCGCAGGCGAAGGCGAACTATCGCGACTTCGGGGCCAGCGATCGTGCTTTCATGGACTCGGTGAGGAAGCCGACTCCAGGGGAAGCCAGATGAATCGGAGACGCCCTGCGGGCGCGGTGGTGGGTGTGTGTGCGTAAGAAGCCGGACATGAGACAGCATGCGTTTCAAGCGAATCGGTTGTCCGGCTACGCCGGGCTGTTCCCGCTGGGGTTCGATCTCAGAGCGGTTGAGCATGGGGTGTGGCGAGGGTATCTGCACGCACAAAGCGTCGCGGAAGCTGCGGAGATTCTGCCGGGGAACACTAAAGGTCGCGTCTGCGTCTTCGGGGTGGATCACAACTGGTACGACCGCGATGGTGGAGAACCCATCTCACTCGAGGAGATCGCCAGACGGCAAGGTTTGACTCCAGATGTGCTCGACAAGGACATCATCCTTATCGGAATCACCGAACTGCCGACACTGCTCGTGAACTTTTCACACTACAACATGTCACTTCTCGATGTTGGTGCTGATATCGACCAGGACACAGCGCTCGACTCTGTCCTGAAGGCCACGGACGTACAGTGGGGGAAGGAGGAAAGCATTCTCGAATCACTTGCCCACGCTGACGTTTACCTGAGCAGTCATGATGATTGCTTCCTGTATGTGGAATCCCGTCGCTATACTCACCTGGTGGATCACTTGAGGTGCTTGCTCAAGCACTACGTATCTGCCAGGCTTAAAGAGACCATTTCGTTGCCGCCATCCGAGATCGTTGACGATTACCTCTCTTGTCATGCGTCGTTGACAATTCTGGACGACCGCACTGACTTGGTGGGAGGAGTACTTAGAGTGCCATGCTCTTCCGAGCGGTTCTCCTTCCGAGAGAAGAAGACTTACCCGCTAGCGGCATTAATGCTCGTTGATGTGGAAGCAGGCCAGTGGAGGCTCGAGCGTGCGGGCTAACAACCGCAGGTTGTGCATGCCGTTAGGCGGCAGCATAGAGCCAGCCGTGGCCGAAGAACTCACTGAATCCGAGGTCGCGACTGTTCGCCGGCGCCTCCTCGTTGCTGCGAACGGGCCCTTCTTTCCAGACTGGGAGTTCGAGACGCTCTTTGGGTTAACGCACGAAGAGCTTCGGCGCGCCGCGTCAGGCTGGCCGAGTCCGGCGACGCTCTTCTCGACACGGATCGCGCTCAATCAACTCACGGTCTATCCACGAAAGCTACTCGTGGGTTCAGGTGGGGCCCTGCCTAGCAAAGTGAGAGAGACACTGCGGAGCAGGCACTTGGCAGCAGCAAGTAGGCGAGCCCGTGTCGTCCGTCTCACCCCGGTCACCATGTGAGATGACGCTCTCGGCGAAAAGCTGACCATGAGCAGCCTCTTCTTCAACTCCCCGCGCACGCCGGCGCCGGCTGCGTCGCAGCGCCTTGGCCGGCGATGCGGTACGTGCGTGTACACCATAGTCGCCTTCAGCAGCAGGGGGGCTGAAGGTGGCGCGCCGGGCGTCTCGGTCGCCGCCCCTGGTCCCATCCGAGAACAAGGACGACCAACGATACCGTGACGGAATGACGGCCGGCCGGAGACGTCCCATGGACGCGCTGGACTTCATTCGGCGGTGCGTGCGGGAGCGGAAGGTCCACTGGACGTATCATGTGAACATGCGACTGGCCGGGCGCTACATTTCGCGCGACGAGGTGTTCGAGGCAACGGAGAGCTACGAGATCATTGAGTCGTACCCCGAGGACAAGTATCTTCCGAGCTACCTCGTCTGGGCCAAGTCGGAGCGAGGCGCATTCCATGTGCTCTTCGCGGTCGACGTGGATGGGGACAACGTGCGGATCGTTACCGCGTACCGGCCGAATCCTGACGAATGGGCGCCGGATCTCAAGTCAAGGAAGGGGCAGACATGAAATGCCGAGTGTGTGGCAGTACCTTGCGTGCGTTGGTCACCGATCTTCCGTTCAAGGTGAGCGACCAGACAATCGTCATCGTCAAGGACCTCCCGGTCGAGCAGTGCGAGGCTTGCACCGAGTACCTGATCGCAGACAGCGTGTTTGCGAAGGTCGAAGCATTGCTCTCAAGGGTCAATGCTTCGGTCGAACTGGAAATCATTCCGTTTGCGGCTTGACATGATGCGGGCAGTCGCTGCACCGGATGGCGGCTGCGCCGCGCGGCGGTGAGCTCCGCCGGAACCGTTAGGTTGCCATAGAGGTGACGGATAAGGGGGATCGGTCGTTCTTGACCTCCAATCAACAACGAGGCTTTCCGCGGGTATTGAGCTTGACCGGACCCTGTCCTCGACATAGGAAAACGCACGGACAAGATCCCCAGATGGGGCAGTTTCTGTTCAAACGGGTGCTCCAGCGCCTTCCACGAAAGACGGGGAATCCGCCACGCCGACCGGGCCGCGCCAATGATTCCCGAGTCTGGATCCGCGGGAACGCGGGGTCTGGGTTCCGGCTTCCGCCGGAACGACAGGTTGCATCTCCGCCGTGGCAACGAGCAGCGTCGCCAGGCCTACGTCATTCCGGCTTAAGCCGGAATCCAGTGCTCAGGCTTGGTATGGTAACGCCTATTCCCGCAAGGAGGCGCTAGCGGGCGGCCCGGACGACGCCGCTCCGGATCAGCCGCTCGATCTGCTCGGCGCTGTACCCCAGCTCCTCCAGTACCGGGCGGGTGTGCTCGCCCAGGAGCGGGGCGAAGTTCCGGAAGACGGGCGGCGTCTCCGAGAGGCGGAAGGGCGACCCGACCTGCCGGACCCGCCCTTCCAGGGGGTGGTCCAGCTCCCACACGAGGCCCCGGTCCCGGGCGTAGCCGCCCTCGAGGGCCTCGTCGAGCTCCAGCAGCGGCACCACCGAGATGTCCGGCGGGAGGACCTGGAGCCACTCGTCCCGTGTCCGCGTCAGCATCACGGCCCGAACGTCGGCGATGGCCGCCTCGATCCTGGGGTCCATGGCTTCACCCACCCGCTGGTCATGGGGCAGGGGGAACAGGTCGTGGTACTGGGGCCGGCCGATGGCGTCGCAGAAGCGGTTCCAGAAGTGGGTCTCGGCGTTGGCGGCGCTGCTGAGATACTTGCCGTCGGCGCAGCGCAGGTTGCCCAGGCTGGGCAGCCCGCGTCGGGGCACCTCGCCGTGGCGCAGATAGCGCCAGGCGGTCTGGTTGATGAGGGCGACTCCGGCCTCCGTGATGGCGAAGTCGATGTACTGGCCCTGCCCCGTGCGCTCTCGAGACAGCAAGGCTGCCTGGATCGCCACGGCCACGAGGGCCGCAGCATAGTTGTCCACCGGCAGGAAAAGGAAATCGGCCGGCTCGCCGTTGGAGCCGCTGCTCAGGGCGCTCACCCCCGACATGCCCTGGGCGTTTCTCTCCTGGCCGGGCCAGCCGGCATAGGCGCTGTCCTTGCCGTAGCCGGTCAGGGTGCAGTAGACGAGACGGGGGTTCAGCTTCTTCAGGGTCTCGTAGCCTGCCCCCAGACGGGCGTACACGGCCGGGCGGTAGCTGCCGAAGAAGACGTCGGCCGTGGCCGCGAGCCGGTGCAGGATCTCCTGTCCCTCCGGAGCGCGGAGGTTGATGGCGATGCTCCGCTTGTTGCGGCCGATGTGGTTCCAGGCCATGGCGCGGGCTTCGAGCTCCGGATCGTCCACCGTCGGTGAGAAGGAATCCCGGGCCCGTCCACCGCGTGCTACCTCCGGCTCCTCCACTTTGAGCACATCCATGCCCAGGTCAGCCAGGAGCCAGGTGGCGGCCGGCCCGGGCACCAGGCGGCTCAGGTCCAACAAGCGGAAGCCTTCGAGCGGCAATGTCATCTTCGTCCTCGCGGTCCCGGGCACCAGGCTGGCTTGGACGTCTGTCTCTCTACCGGATGGTGGCCCACGATTGAAGGAAGATCTCCACGGGAACGGCGCTGGGTGAGGTCGCGCTCTCGGCGCACCAGAGCACGGCGTCGGCGCAGTCCTCGGGCGTGAGCACGCGATCCGGGTCGGCCTGGGCCTGGGGATTGGGCGCGGCCCATCGCTCGTCGAAGCCGGAGCGAAAGGTGGTCCGCACTCCCCCCAGATGGATCTGCGACACCTTGATGCGATTGGGTTTCAGCTCGAGCTGGAGCATCTCGGCCAGGCCGCGGGTGGCATACTTGGTGGGGACGTAGGCCCCCCAGTTGATGTTGGGACGGATGGCGTTGACGGAGGAGATGATGATGAGGTGGCCCGCCTGGCGTTCGATCATGTGGGGGATGGCGGCCTTCACCGTGTAGTAGACGCCGTGCAGGTTGACGTCGACCACGCGGTGCCACCACTCGTCGGTTTGCTCGTGCAGCGGCGCGACCCAGCCGATGCCGGCGTTGGCGACCACGATGTCCACTGTGCCGAAGCGAGCCAGGGCCGTTTGCACGAGGCGCTGGCACTCGTCCTGATGCGTCACGTCGGTCGGCACCGTGACGATGTTGCCATTCGCGGGCCCGAGCTCATCGGCCAGCGCCTGCAAGGGCTCCTCGCCCCGCGCCCCCAGGACCAGCCGGCATCCTGCCTGAGCGAAGCAGCGGGCCGTCGCCCGTCCCACTCCGCGCGTGGCGCCGGTGATGACAGCGACGCGATCTGTGATGCGGCTCATGCCTTCTCAGCCTCCTCGGCGAACGACCTCTTCACTACGCCAGCGCTCAGGGCTCGCGCCAGGCTCGGACGGCGCCCGCCCGCTCGAGCCGCGCCATCTCTTGCGCGCCGTAGCCCAGGGACTCCAGGATCTCGACGGTGTGCTCCCCGGCGAGGGGGGCGAAGGTGCGCACCGCGCCCGGCGTATCGGAGAGCTTGAAGGGAATACCGACCTGCCGCACGGCGCCCCACTCCGGGTGCGCCAACTCGACCACCATGTCGCGGGCCTTGATCTGGGGGTCCTCGAACACCTCGTCGAGGTCGTACACCGGGGCCGCGCACGTGTCGGCCTCGCGCAGCAGGCGGACCCACTCGTCGCGGGGTTTCGTCGCCATCACCTCCTGCACCTGGGCCACGACGCGTTCCATCGTTGCGCCCTCGGCCCGATGTAGCGGGATCAGCTCTTCCTTCCCGATGGCTCGACAGAACCGCTCCCAGAAGTAGGTCTCGGCGTTGCCCGTGCTCAGGTACTTGCCATCTTGCGCCTGGAGGGTGCCCAACGTCTGGCCTGGCGCGGCGGGCTTCCGGCCGGCGGAGAAGAGGGCGGCCGTGTGGCCGATGAGGAAGGAGAGGACACTGTCGGTCAGGCTGATGTCGATGGCCTGACCTCGTCCCGTGGCCTCGCGGGCCAGCAGCGCGACGAGGATGGCGATGGTGGCGTGGAGACCACCCCCCACGTCGGCGAGGGCGAAGCCAGGCCGCACAGGACGGCCTGTGCCATCGCGGCTCAGGCCCAGGGCCCCCGCCAGGGAGATGTAGTTGATGTCGTGGGCGGGGAGCTGCGAATAGGGGCCGGTCTGGCCGAAGCCCGAGAGGCTGCAATAGACGAGACGGGGATTCAGCGCGGCGAGGGTCGCGTAGTCGATGCCAAGCCGGCGCGCAGTCCCCGGCCGGAAGGCTTCCAGCAGGACATCGGCCGTGCCGGCCAACCGGAAGAAGACCTCGCGCGCCTCGGTGGCCTTCAGGTTGAGGACAATACTCTTCTTGTTGCGGGCCAGCGAGTTGTAGGCGGCATACTCCTTCTCCTGAGCGGGATCTGGGCTGCGAGGGGACATGATATCCCGGCCCATGCCACCCCGCAGCTCCGGCTCCTCGACCTTGATCACCTCCATGCCCATGTCCGCCAGGACGTGGGAGCAGAAGGGCCCCGGCAGGAGCCGGGAGAGATCCAGCATCCGGTACCGCTCGAGCGGCAACATGTCAGGCCTTGGGCCGCTTCTGGCGGCGCAGATACCCCTCGACGTCGGCGACGGGGTCGGGCAGGCCGCCCATGCCGGCGGCAAGGCGGCTGCCGTGCGCCCATCCCTCCTGGCAGGTCATGTCGCGGGTCTCGTAGGCGATCCTCTTCCCGAGCTGGAGCGCTCCCAGGTGGTGGGAGGCGATCTGGCGGGCCAGCGAGGCCGCGTAGTCGTGGATCTCGTCCCGGGGCACGACCTTGGAGACCAGACCGGCCCGTAGCGCCTCGTAGGCGTCCATGGTGTGCCCGGTGAGGGCGAGAAAGAGGAGTACCTTGAGGGGCAGGTGCTTGCCCAGGACGGGGATGGCGTTGGCCGACTGGGTGCCCCGGAGGACCTCGGGGAGCCCAAACTCGGCGGTCGTCGCGGCAATGGCCAGGTCGTGGGCGGCGAGCAGGGTCATGCCCCCGCCCACGCAGTAGCCCTCGACGACCGCCATCGTCGTCTGGGGCAGAGAGCGTAGCGCTTCGTGTAGCACGGTGGTGCTCAAGGCCGGCCGGTCCTCGTAACGTTCCGGGTGCCGCCGGCGCTCGCGCATCTCGAAGAGGTCCCCGCCGGCGCAGAAGGCGACGCCGCCGGCGGCCATGGTCATCACACACTTCACCCTGGCGTTCTCGCGGACCTCCTCCACGGCGGTCAGGATGCCCTGGTACATGTCGTGGCTCAGGGCGTTCCGTCTCTGAGGCCGGTTCAGGCTGATGCGGGCTACACCCTCGGCCTCGTCGACGTCCAGCAAGATCCCTCCGATGGCGCGTTCCATGCTGCTCGTGTGCGCTCCTCTTCCTGCGGCTCTCGTGGCCAGTCTCGCCGCCAGCGATTATCATGTGGGCCCGCGCATCTGTCCAATCGCGGAAGCCAATCGAGGAGGGGCCCCATGGTGCAGGCTATTTCGGAAGAGACCCGGCGGCGCTACGAGGCAGCGCGCGAGCGCGAGGACGAGCGCACCATCACCGAGGAGGATATCGAGCGGGCGAAGGCTCGCATCGGCGTCGAGGTCCCCGTGCAGCGGCCCGACTGGCGGGAATGCTACGCCGACGCCCTCTTCCACTACTGCCAGGGACTGGGGGATGATAATCCCCTCTTCTGGGATGAGGAGTATGGCCGTCAGACGCGCTGGGGAGGCATCATGGCTCCCCCCATGTTCATCCGTAACATGGGCATCAGCCGGGTCAAGGAGATCCCGCCGGAGGTCCGGCAGCGCGGCGAGCCCGCCCTCTCGGGCGTGCATGGGTGGTACTCGGGCGACGAGATCGAGTTCTTCCAGCCCATCCGAGTGGGGGATGGGCTCACCATCCGGCACTACCTGAAGGACGTCATCGTCAAGCGCAGCGAGTTCGCCGGCACGACGGTGCACCGGATCAGGCGATCGGAGTGGGCCAACCAGCTCGGCAACCTGGTGGCCATGAGCGACAACCTGCTGATCTCGGGAGGGCGGCAGCGCAAGCCCGGAGAGCGCCAGAAGTACGCCGGCCTGGAGCCAGCGTCCTACACGCGGGAGCAGATCCAGGAGATCGCCCAGCAGTACCGCCAGGAGGTTCGGAACCGCCGCGGCGCCAAGCCGCGGCTCTGGGAGGACGTGGCCGAGGGCGAGGAGATGCCGGCCATCATGAAGGGCCCTCTCACGGTGACCGACGTCATCGCCTGGGACGTGGGAGATGGCCTGACCATGGTCAAGGGCGCGCACCGCCTCACGTACCTCGATTACCTGCGGCATCCCAATGCCTATTCGACCAACGAGGCCGGCATCCCGGACATCGTCGAGCGCGTGCACTGGGACAGCGAGATGGGCCGGCGGACCGGCAACCCTGGGGCCTACGACTACGGGGCCCAGCGCGTGGCGTGGATGGCCCACCTGGTGACCGACTGGATCGGCGACGACGGCTGGATGCGCAAGCTCTCCGTCCAGTTCCGCAAGTTCAACTACGTGGGCGACACGACCTGGCTGCGGGGCAAGGCGGTGCGGAAGTACGTCGAGGCTGGCGAGAGCCGGGTCGACCTCGAGCTGTGGGCCGAGGACCAGCGAGGGCGCCAAACGACCATGGGCCAAGCCGTCGTGCAGCTCCCCTCGCGGGAGCGAGGCCCGGTCAAGCTGCCCGTCGTCACGCCGGACTGGTGGTAGGCCTACCGCCGGCTGCGCGATCAGGGCCTGATCGGAGGGCTCTTGAGCGTGGCGCAGCTCACTCACGAGGATGCGGTGACGATCGGCCGGCTGCGCCCGGCCACGCGCGGGCTTGGACTGTCTCTGGGCGACCGGGCCTGCCTCGCCCTGGGCCTGCGCCTGGGCCTGCCGGCGCTGACGGCCGATGGCGCGTGGGCCGGTGTTTCCGTGGGCGTCCGCGTCGAGCTCATCCGGCCTTAAGGAGCCGTTGGCACCGCCATTCCCAGGAAGAGCGGGCCGCCGCACCGCAGTTCGCGGCGTGCTACGATGCCGCCAGACGTGTGCCCAGCACACCATACAAGGGGGGGAGGTGCGGCCATGGTGCTGACGCAGCGGCGCCTCACGTTGGAGGAGTTCCTGAAGCTGCCTGAGGAGGAGCCCGCCCTCGAGTTCGCAGGCGGGGAGGTCAGCCAGAAGGTGTCACCCAAAGGCAGGCACAGCGCACTTCAGGCGGAACTCGTCGAACGATTCAACCGCGCTGGCCGTGCTGAGAAGCTGGCTCGGGCGTTCACCGAGCTCCGAGCGACCTTCGGCGGGCGGTCCTACGTCCCCGATGTGTCCGTCTATCGTTGGGGGCGGATCCCGCTGGACGAGGCCGGGCGGGTGGCCGACGACTTCTTCGACCCGCCGGACATCGCTGTCGAGATCGTCTCCCCCGAGCAGAGCGTCAACGCCCAGGTGCGGCGCTGCCTCTGGTTCGTGGCCAATGGCGTGGGGGCCGCCCTTCTGGTGGACCCCGCCGACGAGTCGGTGCTGCTGTTCCGGCCCGGCCCGACACCTCAGCCTCTGCACGGCCCGGAGCTGATCGAGTTCGGCGATCTCCTGCCGGGCTTCCAGCTCGGCGTCCAGGAGCTGTTCGACTCCCTCAAGCTGGCCTAGCGCGCCTCCGGCCCTGGCCGGTTAGTCTTTGTCCTTCGCCTCCTCAAAGACCTTTGCGTCCGCCTCCGCCCGCTGTATCCGGTACTGTTCCCTCCAGTCCTGGTGGAGCGCTCTCTCCCATGCTGCCCTGTCGTCCCGGGCGGCAGCCCTGGCCAAGGCCTCGGATACATAGCTGGGCACGTCCGCGCCCTCCGATTCCAGCTTCGCCTTCAGGTTGGCGTAGGCGCGAGGGGTCCGAGCCATGCCCCGTCCCTCGTACCTTTCTCGGTGCCGCTCCTCCCGTGGGACGTTCCGTTGTTGGAACGACACGTCATAAGGCAGCCTATCGAAATACGAGCCGGTGAAGCCCTGCAAGTCCAGGGTACGGTTGATTCGTTCCTTGACGCGACGATTGCTGCTGGTGGGATTCTCGGCCACTCGATTGGCGAAGGCCAGGGTCTCCGTCTCCAGGACTTCCGGATTGGGATAGATGCGGCTGACGAGCTGGCTTTCCAAGCATTCGCGAGCCGTCATGAAACGATGCTCCAGCATGACCTCCATCATTTTGCGATGGCCCACATCCCACATGGCCGTGGTGCCCGCCGGCAGGAACAGGGCCTCATCTGAGGCGAACACGAGGTCCATTGCCCTGGCCAGGTTGAAGCCCATGAAAATGGCATAACCGTGTACCATAGCGATAGTAGGCTTGGCCATGCGGCGTATCTTGTTGACCCACTGGTCATTGACGTAGTAGTCGTGCTCCGTCCAGTAGCGGCGCCACAACTCCCTTTCCGAGCCCCAATGCTGCATGAGCTCGGCCGGCGTTCGTTCGTCCGCCATCATGGGCGCTGACTCTGGACTAAGCCCCATGGCGTCGTCTCCAGCGCAGAAACAGGGGCCGGCACCGGAAAGGACGATTACATGGCACTGTGGGTCGCGCTCAGCCTCGTCAAAAGCCTGTTCCATCTCGCGGAACAGGGGATGGCTGAGGGCATTCCGGTAGCGCGGTCTGTTCAGTATGATGCGCGCCACCTTTCCCGGCTGATATATGATACGCGTGTATTTGGTCAGGTCCATGATACCTCCCTCTTCTTGCTTCTGAGCACAGCGTTGCGTTGATGCAATGGCGTCACTGTGTTACTCGGAGAGGATATCAGTGGAGTACACGCTCTGCCTGTAGCCGCTCTATCTCCTGGCCAGAGAGGCCCAGGACCTCCCCGAAGATGTGGGCGTTGTCCTGGCCCAAGGCCACGCCCAGGCGCTCCACCTGGGCCGGGGTGGCGGAGTGGCGCCAGGGCGGCCCGACCACGGTGACGTCCTCGCGCTCGTGGTCGGCGCCGTGGACGAACTTGCGGCGCGTGCCCAGGTGGGGATCACCATACAAGTCCTCGCTGCTCATGACCGGGGTGGCGGCAACCCCCACCCGTTGCAGGGTTTCGGCCAGCTCGACGCGGTCCCAAGCCGCCGTCCAGCCGCCGA
>ORJL010016243.1_pt1 | contig 12098 bp, 14 predicted proteins | sample 1779941 | NCBI WGS metagenome assembly ORJL01 (sample SAMEA104232317, study PRJEB22302) | groundwater metagenome | biome: forest; feature: aquifer; material: groundwater | place: USA | collected 2011-08-07 | depth 5.8 m
ATGTTCAGAGTTTTGACGAATGTAACTCAATAGCATTGTGTAACATTGATGAATCCCTGAAACGCCTTTTTACCGGCTTTCAGGGATTCATTGAATTGTCAGAATTATTCCCCATTGTTTGAGGGTACGACCCCGGCACAAGTTGAGGGTACGACCCCGGCACAATTCCGGAGGGAACTGGAGGAATTGTGGTCGAGCACCAAAGAACATATCTCCTTGGGGTGAACGAGAAAAGGGAATAATTTGGGTAGAACTTGGCAGATTAGTCATGGGTTACCTCCTGCTTTGGTCCAAAATTCAAAGCTTCTTGGGCCCATAAGCTGCGGCGTTTTTGTTCCGCCAACTTGAAAAAATCGAGATCAGACGCGGGGGGGTCTTCCCGTTTTTCGACCTTAGATTTCGTTTTGACCCGATCATGGATTTTACGGTTTAAATCGAGAAGTCGGGCATCGGGTAGCCTGTTTCCTTCGTGCCAAACTTGCATAACGCTTAGATCATAGGGGTCAAAGCGAAGTGTGACGGTTTGACTAGAAAGGTGAGACAGGACCTCGTAGGTATTACCGAAGACGCTGACACAGCCCGCCTTATCCACCTTTCGCGATTCTTCCCAAAGGAAGATCTCGCTCAGTTCAATCATCGATACCCGGCGCATCGTCCGTTTAAGACCCGCCGCCCTATCCTTAGGAGACTGACCGGTGCCACCGTGCTTGCGTAAGTGGTAGTACCCTTCTAGCCAGGATGTAAAGGCCTCATTTAACTGTTTTAACGTGGAAAGGCTACCGTTTTCAATCTGCACATGGGCCTCCGGCCTGAAACTTGTATCAATAAATCTGAAAAACCTCTCAATTTTGCCTTTTTAATGTGAAGCTTCACATTAAAAAGGTAATGGAAAGTCAATGATAATGAAAAGTTGATATCCAAAATATTATATTATTAAGCTTTTTCGGCAATTTAACTTTCCATTATATTTTACTTGCCAAGGCTCTTAAGCCAGTTCCTTAACCCTGCATTGCTTTGCCATTCCGGAAGTTTTTCTGATACTACATTATTGTTACTCTTTTCCAAAGCTTTGCGTTTCATTTCACCATCAATTCTTGCATAAATTTCTGTGGTCTGAATGTCTACATGACCTAAAAAGTCTCGAATATACACAAGGTTTACTTCTGACTGCAGCAAGTGCATAGCTTTACTGTGGCGAATATGGGGAGCTCCCCATATTCGCCACAGTAAAGCTATGCACCTTTTAGAAAGCAATGTTAATCAAAGTAAGCGATAAGTTCTACCAGTATCCGCCCACTAAAAACAGAACTGCTTGGTTTAAGAAGGTTTTTGAAAAGCCTTTGATGTCTTTGTGCTGTTTTACCGTTACCCCAGACCACTCATTATGAATAATATTGGTGAGGATGGCATACTGTTCGCCTTCTTTTATCTCGTGTTCTTTCCAATAGTCAGTGAGTTTGTTGCGGGTTTCCTGACCCGTCATCCGCTGCTGAATCCATTTTTCGCTGCGACCGTGCTTTTGCCAGCCAAAGTTTAATGGGCTCGGCTTTAGAGCTTGGAACAGACTGTATTAGCCGCAACAGAGTTTCGGCATTGGCAACATCGGTCAAATATTTTTTACCGTCGGCCGCTTTCAATTTCAGTCGGTGACAATTTGTCACCGACTCACTGCCTTCTTTGTTTAATCGTTCTTTGAGCTTGTTCCAATACTTTCGGGCGGTCTGGTAATCTGGTTGCTGTATCAGAAACTGTATAATATCTATCACCGAAAAATACCAAGTAAATAAACACTGTCGCCGAAGGATGCAATAGTGCTGGACTTGGACGTACTACCCCCAAATGTAACAAGGAAAATTTAATCAACCCCGGACAGAAGTTAAAAAAAACCTCCTTGCGGAGGTTAAGTATCTATTATTGTTTAAAAACTCCGCTTAAGCCGCTCCCTGTAAATGGCTTCGTAAAATCTCACCATCTATACATTCTTCGCTTTCGAGTAAATTCGCAATCTTTAAAAGTACTACTTTTTTCTGAATAATAATCTCTTTAGTTCTCATTTCAAGATTACCTAAGATTTCTCGAGTTATGTCCTGGCGTTGCTCTTTACTAATTCTTGAAATATCAGTAACACCCAAAGAGGACATTCCAGACTGTAATATTTTCTCCACTAGATTTAAAGTTTGTTCATAATCACCAGCAGCACCAGTACTTCGCGCACCTAAAACTACTTCCTCTGCTACGGCCCCTGCTAAAGCTACCATTATTTGATCTTCTAACATTACCTTGGTATACAAATAAATATCATCTTGAGGATAATGACGTACATAACCTAAAGCGCTCCCTCTTGAACGTATAGATATTTGGGCTACGGAATTCGGCCGCACAAATTCAGCAATTAAAGCGTGACCACCTTCATGCAAGGCTACCCTATGCAGTTCCTCACAGTTTGGCTTACGATCAAGTTTTTCACCTAGCATAACCTTATCAATAGCCTCTCGCAGATGCTTCTCAGTGATTTCATCAGCATCCTCCCTCAAGGCAAAAACTGCCGCCTCATTGGTAACACTCTCTAAATGAGCGCCTGAGAAACCATACGTTTCATGAGCAATTTTTCCTAAATCCACATCTTTAGCTAAGGGTTTATTCCGTGCGTGAATAGTTAATATAGCTAGTCGGCCCTCTTTATCAGGTAAATCGACTTTCACCTGCCGATCAAAGCGCCCTGGTCTAAGCAAAGCCTGATCCAATGCTTCTGCCCTATTAGTAGCAGCAACAACCAAGATTTGAGGGCCTTGATCAGTCCCCAGCCCATCCATCTCTACTAAGAGTTGATTAAGTGTTTGATCATACTCATGGTGAGACACATTTCCTCCGCGTTTAGCTCCTAAAATATCCATTTCGTCAATAAAAATAATGGCACTTATCTTTTTCTCCTTAAGGGCAAGCTCACGAGCCCGGCGAAAAAGACTACGTACCCTTTCAGCACCAACTCCGGCATACATTTCCACAAATTCGCTTCCAGAGATCGATAAAAAGGCTGAATCAGTATAACGTGCAGCTGCCTTGGCTAATAGTGTTTTTCCCGTTCCTGGAGGGCCGGAAAGCAAAATGCCCTTCAAAGGGCGTATGCCTAAAACTTTCATACGCTCAGAGTATAGCAAGAAATCTAAGGCTTCTTGTAACTCTTTTTTGGCAGTATTTTGTCCTCCAATATCATCAAATTGAATGGCTGATGTTGAAATCATGACTCCTTTACCCGTTGTTCGAACTAATTGACGTTGAATTACAAATTTCCATACAAGAAAGGCACTACCTAAAAGCAAGCCAATAGGCATTACATTATAGCCCATCACTAACAAATAGGCGAAGACTCCAAGTCCTAGGCCGATTACCAAATCAATGAACATACGCTCCTCCTCTCCTCCCACTTTAACTTCTTTCACTTCTTAAAAACTTATCTTGACTATGACGCTCGATGACGGTGACGAGTTGTGACTCACCTTTATTCAACACCAGATATATTTGATCACTATCCATATTCAAATCTAGCTGGACTCCCGACTTCTCTGCTATGGTCAATACATTCCGTTCCATTTCAGTGAAATTACCTTTAATAATACTTTCTTGTAAAGCAAACTGCATTTGATTGAGGATTTGCTCCAATTCAAAACTACGTTGGTCAAAATATCGAATTGGCGTTTTTCCTGCTAACCTTTCAAGCTTCTCACTGGTTTTAGGCAAATCGCTGATATGCCTCGTTACAACATCAAGTTCCTTTTGTCCGTTTACTTCGACTACTTTTGCCGATAATACACCGGAAATCTGTTGGCTCTGCTGTAAAATAGAGGCATCTAACCAATTCTTTTTATATAAGATTTGCCCTACTATAAGCAGTCCAAATACTAGGAGCCCGACGAGGCTAATCAGCGTAATCCGCTGTTTCGTCATCGTTTTCCCTCCAATTTTGCTATCAATTTTGCTATCACTTTATTTATTGACATTATATCACGAAGTATATCGATTACTGACGCGTAAAATTATCCAATTTAGCAAAAAAAGAGTTTTCCTAAGAAAACTCTCAACACAATTATTACTTTCAAATTTAATTCATTTTTTAACTGTTCAGCTTTAGCTGAACGAGTTCACTTACGTAATAACTTACGCGTTTTCATAAGATAATCAATTCCAGAAATGATCGTAAAAATCAGCGCAATATACAAAACCGGTTGTCCAATAGGAATACCTAATAAGCTAAAAGGCCAGTCATTTAATAAAATTGCGGATATTGCCACAACTTGAGTAATTGTTTTTATTTTCCCAAGTTTACTGGCACTTATAACAACCCCATCAGTGGCCGCAATTGCCCTCAAACCTGTGACAGCGAATTCCCTCCCTAAGATCGTCCAGGCCACCCAAGCAGGGACACTACCCAACTCCACCAAAGATATTAAAGCAGCAGAAACTAATAACTTATCAGCCAAAGGATCCATAAACTTTCCCAGAACGGTAACCTGATGTCTTTTTCTGGCAATATATCCATCTAATCCATCTGTGGCAGACGCTAATATAAATATAACTGCCGCAACCAACTCCTGATGAGGAAAGAGAGTATGACCTTTAGGCGCTTGCAATAGCAAAAAAGCCATGAACACGGGGATCAAGATTATGCGTACTAAAGTTAAACGATTAGGCAAATTCACGAGACAACCTCTCCTAATAAATCATAACTATCTGCTTCTTGAATATAGACCTGAACCATTTCACCAGGACTGACTGCTATACCGTTAACATTAACATAAATTTGCCCGTCAATTTCCGGCGCATCAGCTTCCGTACGCCCTAACCAACGATCATCCGGTAATTTTTGCTCTAAGATAACCATTATAGTCTGACCAATTAATCGTTGTTGACATTTCTCTGCAATATCTTGTTGGAGAAGCATTAATTGATCACGCCTCTTTACCTTGACATTCTTCAAAACTTGGTCAGTCCTTTGGGCAGCAGGTGTCCCTTCTTCTTGGGAGTATGCAAACACACCAAGGCGCTCAAACTTTACACGCTTTACAAAATCGAGAAGATTTTCAAACTCTTGTTCAGTTTCACCGGGAAACCCCGTGATCATTGTCGTACGGATTGTTATTTCAGGCATGACTTGACGAAGCCTAGAAATCAATTGTTCTGCTTGCTCGATAGTTCCACGCCGATTCATGTCGATCAGGACTTTAGGATCAGCATGTTGCAAAGGAAGATCGAGATAACGACAAACCTTGGGTTCCTGACGCATCGTCTCAATGAGTTCCTCTGTAAACAGATCAGGATAACAATACATCAACCTAATCCACTCGATACCTTCAATGGCAGACAATAAGCGAATTAACTTAGGTAAACGTAATTCACCGTAAAGATCCAACCCATAGCGTGTAGTGTCCTGAGCGATAAGAAGAATTTCCTTAACCCCTTGAGAGGCCATGTGCTGGACTTCTTTGACAATAGATTCCTCCGGACGGCTACGGAAGTGACCCCTTACATTAGGAATAACACAATAAGTACAATAATTATCGCAGCCTTCAGCTACTTTTACATAAGCATAATGCTTTGGTGTTAAACGTTTGCGGGGCATATTCTCATCGTAAAGAAACTCCGGAGAACCTGGTTGTATTAAAGTTGTTCTTTGGAAATAAGTTTTCTCCAACAATTCTTCAATTTTATCTAAATTTCCTGTCCCCATTATTCCATCTAATTCAGGTATTTCTTGCATTATCTCCTCACCATAACGCTGAGCAAGACAACCCGTTGCCAATAGGACTCGACAGGAGCCCAGTTCTTTAAAACGAGCCATTTCTAAAATAGTCTGGATTGATTCTTCTTTAGCGGTCTCGATGAAGGTACAAGTATTAACTACGATAACATCAGCATCCCCTGGTTCTTCGATCAGTAGATGCTCTACACCTAAAATCCCTGACATAATTTCGCTATCCACTTGATTCTTGGAACACCCTAAAGAAACAACGGCAATCTTTGTCAAATTACACCTCTGAAAACTACTTTAGTCTAGTATAAACCAACGTTTCTATAAGTGTCAAAATAATTCATAATGCATAATTCATAATTCATAATTATTAAATATACATTGTGCTTCGTGTATCGTGTATCGTTTATCGAACACCGAACATCGAATTCGTGCATTGTTCATGTTCATTGTTCATTGTTCATTGTTCATTATGCATTATGCATTGTGCATTGTGCATTGTGTAAAGTACCTCTTAATTGTCAATGCTGATATAAGAGCCATAAATTAGTAGTACTTAAACTTAATCAAATTGTGAAGGAAACTTCTTAGTTTTGTCGAAGATTAAGATAGTGCATTATTGATTTTTATGAAGCAATTTGCCTTCGGAGAATTTTCATTAATAATAATGAGGTGAGCCTAATGTTTGAATTTTCTTTGGAATCCACGGATTATTGCGGTTGTGGAGATGTAGGCTATCTCACAACACGGTCTCTTCCCATTGATTTAGTTCATGGCGTAGGTAAAATCCACCATGTACCAGTTTATCATTGTAATACACAATCCTGTCCGGAGTTTATGATTCCCTCTTACGTTTCCCGACGTATTGATGAGTTAGCCGAGAAAATGGAAACTCAAAATTCTTCAGAAATAGAGTTTAATTGGCATAACGCAATGGATAATCCTAGCGATAACCCTGATAACACTAATGAACCTTCTCTCTTAGAAGCCTTCACACTTCAATTACTTAACAGAGAATACGAAGACGCTAAAGTTATTCTCGTTGTTCCAGGACAAGCTGTTTTACTACAAAGCCTAATTGACCAAACAGAGTACTATATCCTACAATACGAACCTGAGCATAGTCCTTCCGGTATCTGGCTGTCCTTATCCAAGTTTTATTATGATAAACAAGATCTTTCATATGAGGACTTTATTAGTCTTGCGGAAGAAGGCCTTACCAAAGAGTTAGGATTTTTTACTTTTGAAGAAACTGAGGAAACTTTAGAAGAAGAATTCGGTAATATCACTTAAACCCATGTCTTGCATCAGACCCAAAGGCTTGAAATACATTCAAGCCTTTGCTTTTGCTCCATGCACTCGAACCACGAACATCGAATCTCAAACCTCAATTTCAGGTCAGTCAGGTCATCCATAACTCAAAAGTTTCATTTAGCTTTTTTCTTTCGTATACTTTTCTTCGTATTGAGTTGTTTATCCTTAAGCACTACCTGATTACCATCTTTTTTATCATTAAACTTAGCTTTTAGTTGATTGGGTAGGGCTCTCCCCTTTTTTTGTTGTTCTTTCTGGTCGAACTTACTACCCTTTCTAATTATCTTTTTTTCTCCCTGACTAGGACTTTGTAAGTTATGACTTTTTGGGTTTATTCTTCGAGGTTTAATTAAACATTTTGGACCAAAACCAATCAAATCCTCACGGTGTTCAAGCATCAAAGCCTCTTTAACTAAGTCATAGTTTTTAGGGTTTCGATATTGAATCAAAGCCCTTTGCATGGCCTTTTCATGTAAACTTTTAGGGATATAGACTTTCTCCATGGTGCGCGGATCCAATTCCGTATAATACATACATGTGGATAAAGTCCCAGGTGTTGGAATGAAATCTTGGACCTGCTCAGGATTAACACCCATATCCCGAATATATTCGGCGAGTTCAATGGCCTCTTTTAAGCTACTACCAGGATGGGAAGACATTAAATAAGGAACTAAATATTGTTTTTTTCCTATTTCTTGATTTATTGCTTGAAAACGACGCACAAAAGTCTCATACACTTGTTTCCCTGGTTTACCCATGTATTTTAGAACTGTATCACTAACGTGCTCTGGAGCAACTTTCAATTGACCACTTACATGATGTTCACATAGTTCTTGTAAAAAATCCGCCTGACGGTCAGCAAGAATAGTGTCATAACGAACTCCCGAACGCACAAAGACTTTCTTAACCTTAGGTAACTCTCGCAAGCGACGGAGTAAATCAATATATTCGCGATGATTTGTATCTAACTTGGCACAAGGTTGAGGATATAAACACTGGCGATGATTACAGGTTCCCTTACTTAGTTGTTCTGTACAAGACGGACGACGGAAATTTGCCGTTGGCCCGCCAACATCGTGAATATAGCCTTTAAAGCGAGGATTCCAAGTTAAGCGCTCGGCTTCACGTACGATAGATTCGGCACTTCTACTTTGAATGATTCGCCCTTGATGAAACGTAAGTGCACAAAACGAACAGGCCCCATAACAACCCCTAGCACTGACTAAACTAAATTCTACCTCTTCTATTGCCGGCACTCCCCCTAACTCTTGATACTCGGGATGATAAGTACCTACATAAGGCAGAGAATAAATTCTATCCATCTCTGCTTGACTTAAAGGCATTGCTGGTGGGTATTGCAATACCCCTTCTCGATCATGTTTTTGATACATAATCTTTCCACGAATGGGATCCTGTTGTTGGTATTGTACCCAAAAAGCTTCAGCGTAACTATGTTTATCATTTTGCACTTGATTATAATCAGGTAAAACCAAAGTCCGATCTATTGGACCTTCTCTCCAAGGAACCATTGTGCCACGTACTCCTTGAATTTGCGAGATAGTAATCCCTGCCGCTAGCTTCTCTGCTATTTCTAAAATTGGCTTTTCGCCCATCCCATAGACCAACATATCAGCCTGACTATCCAAGAGAATGGAACGACGCACTTGATTACTCCAATAGTCATAATGAGCAAACCTTCTTAAAGAAGCTTCTATTCCTCCTATTATAATAGGAGTACCAGGTAAAGCCTCCCGAACGCGATTAGAGTAGACGATAGTTGCTCGATCAGGACGATAACCAATAATACCACCAGGTGCATACGCATCTTTTGAACGTTTCTTTTTGGCAGCAGTATAATGATTCACCATAGAATCCAAATTACCACCAGATATTAAGCAAGCAAGACGAGGTTTTCCCATACTCCTGAAGGCCTCGAGATTTTGCCATTTCGGTTGGGCTATTATTCCCACTCGAAAATTCTGATTTTCTAAAACCCTAGCAATAATGGCAATCCCAAAACTAGGGTGATCTATATAAGCATCTCCAGTTATGATTAAAAAATCTAGTTCACTCCAACCGCGTTCTCGCATCGCGTCGGTATTAACCGGCAAGAAACCGGAATTACGCACTACTTTTACCCCCAAAGCCAGTTTAATATTATGAAATATAGAAGTTGGACTTCTACTATCCGAGACTCTTATGCCCCTCTAGGGCTCAAATTATACGTTCTTTTTAGAAGAATAGACTCTCACCTCAGTGTGGTGAGAGCCTTAATAGTTATTTAACGATAATTAATAAACTGTAAGTCAATGCCAAAATCTTCTTTACGAAGTAAAGCTATAACGGCTTGTAAATCGTCTTTATCCTTACCCGTAACCCGAACTTGGTCGCCTTGAATCGAACTTGTCACTTTTATTTTACTATCCTTAAGTACTTTAATAATTTGTTTTGCTTTATCCTGAGCGAGCCCCTGGATGAGCTTAACCTCTTGACGTACAGTATCCCCTCCAGCCTGTAAAACCTTACCATACTCTAAGGCTTTTAAAGACACCTGCCGTTTAACCAACTTACTCTCTAAAATATCGACTACATTGCGCAGTTTAAATTCATCATCAGAGATTAGTAACATCTTCTCTTCTTCAAGCTTAATAGAAGACTTACTATTTTTAAAATCAAAACGTTGTTCTATCTCCTTTTGAGCTTGTTTAACTGCATTCGTAATCTCTTGGAAATCCACCTGAGAAACGATATCAAACGAAGCATCTTTAGCCAAGACAATTCTCTCCTTTGCTACACCCTAAATTTGGATAGACATGGAATTAAGATTTAGATAAGATACTATCTTGTACTTATGGTATCTTTGGTTAAAACAACATTACGAACTACCTGCCCTGAATTACCCAAACTAGGTAGTACCGTCCCATTGAGAGTTACACTTATTCCACCTGCATTCCCAACTGTAACCAATTCTATTTTATTTAAAGCTTTTAATTCTTTGGTTGTTCCTGGCGTAAACTCTCCCTCGAGAGCAACTTTTCCGTCGGTTTTTACCACCAACCAGCATGGTTGACTAAACACAAGTTGAGCAATTAGACCTTCAGTCATGGGTATGTCAATAGTATTGGAGGGCGTTGGTGATTGGATTGGAGAAGATGGAGAAGATGGAGAAGATGGAGAAGATGGAGTAGTTGAGGAAGCTGAACTACTAGGATTTGTTTCCTTTGTAGTCTGATTAGGAGCACTTGGCAAAGGAGCCGGAGTAAATGTATTTGGAGTTTTGCTAGGAGTTCGACTCCAATGAGCAATCGAGACGACTGCACTTATCGCTAATAAAGCCATTATTACTGCTACAGCTGGTCGCCACCAAACAGGACGAGAAGGAGAGGAAGTAAGAGGCATACTCAAAGCGGGAATCTTTTCGGAAACTTGTGATGATTTAAAAAGAGCTAGAATTTCTCCCGGATTAAGACCCAAATTTTTGGCATAAGTTTGTAAAAACCCCTTAACGTAAGCTGTTCCCGGAATTATCTCGTATTTTTCCGTTTCTAAAGCCTGTAAATAACGAGCTCTAATTTTGGTTGCTTCTTCCGCATCAAGTAAACTCCATGCTTTCTTCTCCCTCGCAAAACGAAGTTTCTCCCCTTCTCCAGCCATTATGGTCCCCCCTTTTTTAGAAAATCCCCTTAGTTTAGTCAGCGTTCTAGATAACCCTATTATTTTCTTAGGTTATATGACCACCTTAAAATGTCCTTATTTTATTGAGCTGTCCATCCAGTAAGATAATCTGCCATTTGTTTTAATATCAAATCTTGATTTTCGTGGTTAAGGCATAATTGATACTCTGGTGTAGCCTGATTGGGATAAGAATAAAGTACATCATAGTATTCTAACAACAGTCGTTCTGTAAAATCCTGAAAGTTTTCAAGCTCGATCAATTTCTTTAATTCTTTAATCTTTTCCTGACCTAACGTCCTTATTAAGCGTTCTAAGGCCTGATCAATCTCTATTAAGGCATTAGGAACAGCAGTATATTCTTTTAGAAGCCTTTGAACCCTATTGTCCACTGAATCATATAACAAAATTTTTGTACCCTCTTGCATTGCCTGATAAAAGCTAACAGGCAACGTAACCCGTCCGATACGTTTACTCTCGCATTCAACAATAATATAATTGAAGTCTGCAAAAGATTTAAGTTCTTCATAAAGCATGGCCTCAAAACCCTTCTGAGAGGGTGAAGGACCTAAACCCATAGCCCCAAAAACAGATCCCCGATTGTTAGCTAGTCTTTCAAGGTCGATCGCAGGATATCCCTCTTGGCGTAAACGGGCGATAAATTCTGTTTTCCCAACGCCTGTATTACCACTAATAACAATAACCTTAAAAGATAGTTTCGTTTGGAAATAGTCCAGAACTGAGGCACGATATGCTTTGAATCCACCTTGCAAGCGATACACAGACATTCCCATTAAGTCTAATACGGTTGCCAGTGCCTTGCTACGCATTCCTCCACGCCAACAAAAAAGAACTAACGAACCTGATTCAGCAAATTCAAGCGCACTTTCTACTAGTGTAGGCAGTTTGGGACTAATAAAACTCAAGCCAATCTGACGTGCCAAATGAGGTGAAATCTGAGCATAAGTCTTACCAACTTCAGCTCTTTCAAAATTATTTAATAGCGGTAGGTTAAGAGCACCCGGAATCGTTGCTTCGGAATATTCCCCTTCTGAACGTACATCAAGCAGGATTGTATTTTTAAGTTTTGATAATTCTTCTATATTGATCTCCCGAATCATGAAATTTCCCTTTCAACCTGTTTTCATTCTACATCGTTTATCATAAATCCTGCCAAGCTAATTGGCAAATCTAATTACTATTAATTTCTTTCCAACCGTATTTAAGTTCAAATTGGCCTCGAGAGAGTAATACCTCCCGGGGCTTTGAACCTTCATATCCCCCCACGACTCCTTTTTCCTCCAGTAAATCCATCAGTCTGGCAGCCCGAGTATATCCTATACGCAAGCGCCTTTGTAATAGCGAA
>ORJL011706115.1_pt1 | contig 12096 bp, 6 predicted proteins | sample 1779941 | NCBI WGS metagenome assembly ORJL01 (sample SAMEA104232317, study PRJEB22302) | groundwater metagenome | biome: forest; feature: aquifer; material: groundwater | place: USA | collected 2011-08-07 | depth 5.8 m
GTGGAATGGAACACGCGGGGAGAGGGAAGGGAGAGGGGAATGTTCAGCGGTTCAATGTGCGAAGGGTTGCTTCGGAGCATTCTCTCGATGAACCCGGCGGCTCGCGAGTACGCTTTCCCCACCGGACGTGCACCGGACCATTCAGGTGGGGCGAGGCTACTGACGAGCCGACTGCGAGTATGCACCAGCGCCTCACAAGCACATTCGCCCCACCGGACGTGCACCGGGTCATTCAGGTGGGGCGAGGCTACTGACGAGCCGACTGCGAGTATGCACCTGCGCCTCACAAGCACATTCGCCCCACCGGACGTGCACCGGACCATTCAGGTGGGGCGAGGCTACTGACGAGCCGACTGCGAGTATGCACCAGCGCCTCACAAGCACGCTCTCGATTGATGAAGCAAATTCACTTGTAAAACCACTATGGATGCCCCTGCCAGAATTCTAATCATCGAAGACGAACGGCCCATGCGGACCGTGCTGCACGACTGTCTGGAAAGGCAAGGTTATCGCGTGCTGCTCGCGGCCGATGGCGCTGATGGACTGAAAAAGGCGCTGGACGAAAAGCCCGATTTGCTCGTCCTCGACATCATGATGCCGCATCTTGACGGGTTTGCGGTTTGCGCGGAGCTCCGCCGTCTGGCCTGGACGAATCCGATTCTGATCCTGACCGCCAAAGGCAAAGTCGAAGACCGGGTCCACGGGCTCGACCTTGGCGCGGACGATTTTTTGGCCAAGCCATTCAGCCGGGAAGAATTCCTCGCGAGAATTCGCGCCTTGTTGCGGCGCGTGCGGCGCGGAACGGAACCGATCGACAGCATCGTGCTGGATGAAGTCGCGGTGGATTTCATCCGGCAAGAGGCGCGGCGGGACAAGCGGCCACTGAATTTAACGGCCAAGGAATTCGCGATGCTTCGGCTCTTGGCGGAGGCGCGTGGCGAACCGGTTTCGCGTGAACGGTTCCTCGATTTGGTCTGGGGTTACACCGCGTTCCCGACGACTCGCACGGTCGACAAGCATATCGCGGCGTTGCGGGCGAAAATCGAAATCGATTCGGAGAAGCCGCGCTGGATTGAGACGGTCCATGGAGTCGGATATCGGCTGGCGCTGAAAATTCCCGGATGAAGAGCAATGGGTGGTGGGCTATAGTTCACCATGTTTTTATTCCGCTGGGGATTTCTCGGGATTTTTCTTCCTTTGCTCATGGTTGGGTGCGGCGCAGCCAGCACTCCTCCGCCTAATCCAAACGAATTGGACCAACTGTTGAACCTGCCAGAAGTTGGCTCGAAACAGTTGCGCGTTTTGGCTCCGGACCTGATCGAGCTCGAACTGATCACGACCAAAGGACCGGCCGGCGCCCCTTTTTCAGATTGGGATTTTGTGGAGGGGAATTCCCCTGGACGCTTGCCACCGGCTGCGGCGTTCGACGTGCAGGCGGGCACGAAAAAGATTCCCGTCGCGGAAGTCGGATTCAAACGGCGCGCCCGCTACGCTCCACTCAAGAAAAGGGATCTGCGCATCGACAACTTTCTGTATCTGCGATTGGCCCAGCCCATCCTGGAAGAGGCCACTGTGCGCGTGGCGAGTGCGTCCGGCGCTTTAGGCAAGGCCGGGAGCTTTGAGGGACGCGCGGAGAAATTTCGGTTCAACCCGGCGCTGCACATCAACGAAACCGGATACGAACTGGCGGGTCCTAAAGCTGCGATGGTCGGTTTTTATTTGGGAAGCTTGGGCGAAATGAAATTGCCCGCGCCGGGCGAGTTTGCGCTGGTGGAGGCGGCAACGCACCGCGAAGTTTTTCACGGCCCACTGGTCGTCCGGAAGGACATCGGCTTTACGTTTCCGTGTTACCAAAACGTGTGGGAAGCTGATTTCAGTTCATTCAAAACGCCCGGGGAATATCGGCTGTTTGTCGCTGGGCTGGGCTGTTCCCTGCCTTTTTGGATTCAGGAAGGCATTGCTGGGACGCTGGCGCGCAACTACGCATTGGGGTTGTACCATCAGCGCTGCGGCGCTGCGAACGAGCTGCCTTTCACGCGGTTTGTTCATGATGCTTGCCACACCGCCCCGGCGGAAGTGCCCGACCAAACTTTCCAAGGCACACAAGCGTTTCTGAAGGAAATGGCTTCGGACGCCAAATCGGATCCGCGCCACACCGCGGCAGCCTTGCAAGCGGTGAACGCGAGCCTTTATCCGTTCGTCCGCAAAGGAAAAATCGATGTGGCCGGCGGGCATCATGACGCCGGCGATTACAGCAAATACACCATTAACAGCGCGGCGCTCATTCACCTGCTCGTGTTCGCAGCGGATGCGTTTCCCGGCGCGGGTGATTTGGATAATTTAGGGATTCCTGAAAGCGGCGATGGCAAAAGCGATTTGCTCGAGGAGGCGAAATGGGAAGCCGACTTTTTGAAAAAACTTCAGGATGATGACGGCGGATTTTACTTTTTGGTTTATCCCAAGGAACGGCAGTACGAGCACGATGTCCTGCCTGATCACGGCGATCCGCAAGTCGTCTTTCCGAAAACAACTTCAGCAACGGCCGCGGCCGTGGCGGCGCTTGCTCAAGCTGGTTCATCCCCCCTCTTTCGAAAACAATTTCCCGAGGCGGCCAACGAGTATCTCGAACACGCCAAAGCCGGATGGAAATTTCTGGAACGCGCGTTGGCGAAAAACGGGTGGAACGGCGCGTATCAAAAGATCACCCATTACGGAAACGAATTTGGCCATGACGACGAATTGGTCTGGGCTGCGACTGAACTTTTTCTGGCCACAGGGGATCCGGCTTTGCACGATTTCATCAAAAAGCATTTCGATCCGGAGTCGCGGGACACAAAACGGTGGACTTGGGTGCGGTTGTTTGAAGCGTACGGCTGCGCGATCCGCAGCTACGCATTTGGGGCCCGGACCGGACGCATTCGCGCGGATCAGCTCGATCGGGCCTTTCTCGCCAAGTGCGAAACGGAAACAGTGGCTTTGGGAGATGATCAAGCGCGGTTCGCCAAGGAATGCGCTTACGGGACCAGCTTTCCCGATCCGACGAAACGGTTTCGGACCGCGGGCTGGTATTTTTCGGGCGACGCGGCGTTCGACATGGCAGTCGCCTACCAAATCACCCCCAAGCCGGATTACCTGCAAGCGATCTGGACAAATTTTAATTACGAACAGGGCTGCAATCCGGTGAACGTCGATTACCTGACGGGTCTGGGCTGGAAACGGCAGTTTGATATCGTCCATCAATACGCCCAAAACGATCGCAGGCGGCTTCCTCCCTCAGGGCTGCCGCTTGGCAACGTTCAAGCCGGTTTCATGTTTCTCGACAATTACCAGAAAGAACTCGGGACGCTGACGTTTCCGTCGGACGGAGCTGAGGATGCGCCGTATCCGTTTTACGATCGGTGGGGTGACAGCTTCAATACGTCGACCGAGTTCGTCATTTCGAATCAGGGGAAAGGATTGGGGGCGGCGGTGTTTCTGATGGCGCAAACACCGGTCAAGAATCAACCATGGCGGGCGAAAGCCGGGAAACTAACCGGTCTGACGGCCGAACCGGCGGCGGGAAAAAAGCTGGAACTGCGGCTGGAGGCTTCGGGGTTGGACACAGCAGCGGCTCGGATCTTGTGGGAAGGCGGCGATTTGGTTCCGACCTGGGGCGAGCGAGTGGAATGGACGCCGAGCACGGGCGGGCCGAATTGGATCGAGGTGGAAGCGGTCTGGCCGGACGGACGGCGTGTGTTCGGCGCGCAGGAAGTTCGCGTGCGGTGAACGAGTCAAGAGCTGGCGCCACAAAATGAGCCGCATGCTCGAAACCGTGTTCAGCTCCTGAGCTTTGTCTTTCGGTCAGGGCAGCTCCTGAGGAACAACGATGGCACATTCAATTCTGCCGGCCGGTGAGTTGTTCCGTTCCAAAGCCTCGCAGGTGGAACTCATGCGAACGTCCAAACCGTGGAGAAATTCGGTCGTCCGATGGAGAAGCTCGAAATTCTCTGCCAGCATTTCGGTCAGCCTTTGAATATCGTGTTTGATTCCCTCCATCAGGCAGTAAATGTCGTTCTTCTGACGTAGGTGGCAAGACGGGCGAAACACGAAATCAGCATCGGGGAATTTCGGCGTGGCAGAGTGCAATGCCTTTCGGGAGTTGAATGAGGAGCGAGGGGAGCGAGGAGGAAGCGTTAGCGCCTACCGGCTTTCTCGGCTATTGTATCCTGTGAATTCCCACCCCTCTTCAATAACGGAGCACCGTCCACCGTCGCCGGCGAGCGATTTAGGCCATCCTGTGACAGGTGATGAAAACGAGCTCGAGAAGAAAAAGCCGGAGAGGTTCGTGCCCTGCCCTGACACGCAGGCGGAGCGGAGAGAGACACGGAGTGAACAGGCGATAAGCGCGTCAGAACTGAGTTATCGGCGATTATTCGAAACGGCAAAGGACGGCATTCTGATTTTGGAAGCCGACACGGGAAGGATCAGCGATGTGAATCCTTTCTTGATCGAGATGCTGGGCTTTTCCCGCGAGGAGTTGGTCGGCGCACGCCTCTGGGAACTTGGCCCATTCAAGGACATCGTGTCGAACAAGGCCAAGTTCGAGCAACTGCAAGAGCAAGGGTATGTCCGCTACGAAAACTTGCCGTTGGAAGCGAGAGACGGTCACAAGGTCGCGGTTGAGTTTGTCAGCAACGTGTATGAAGCCGGTCAAGCAAAAGTAATCCAATGCAACATCCGGGACATCACGGAGCACAAACGCGCGGAAAACGAAATACGCCGTCTCAATGCCGAACTGGAGCAACGCGTCGTCAACCGGACGGCGCAGCTGCAAACCGCCAACCAAGAACTGGAAGCGTTTAGTTATTCCGTCTCGCACGATTTGCGGGCGCCGCTGCGCCAAGTCTTGGGCTTCGTGGAGCTGTTGCGAAAAGAGGCCAAGGCATCGCTTTCCGAAAAAAGCCTCCGGCATCTGGGGACGATTGCCCAAGCGGCCAAGCGCATGGGAAATTTGATTGATGACCTGCTCGCCTTCTCGCACATCACGCAAGTAACGATGCACAAGACGAAGGTCAATCTCGATCACTTGGTCCGGGAAACCTTGAGCGATTTTCAAGCGGACACGAGTGAGCGAAACATCGCCTGGGAAATCCACCCGCTGCCCATGGTGCGGGCGGACCGTGCCCTCTTGCAGCTGGTCTTGGTCAATCTGGTTTCCAACGCCGTGAAGTTCACTCGCGGTCGCGCCGAGGCCAAAATCGAAATCGGTTGCGCTCCCAGCGGCTCGCTCGGTGGAATGACACTGCCCGCATCGTGCGGCGGAGCGGCCCCGACGATTCCTCCGGGTGAGACGGTGATTTTCATTCGGGACAACGGCGCGGGTTTCGATCCGGTTTACGCTGGCAAACTGTTCGGCGCGTTTCAACGTCTGCACACTCAGGAGGAGTTCGAGGGGACGGGCATTGGGCTGGCCAATGTCCAGCGGATCATTCATCGCCACGGCGGCCGAACGTGGGCGCAGGGCGCGGTGGACGGGGGGGCCACGTTTTACTTTTCCCTCCCGCAACAAACGTTCGCTGTTTGAGGGCCCCCGAAAACCCGGTTCAAAGCGGAGTTAGTTCCTCCGAAAACAAAGAGGGTTAAAAATGAAATCACCGCTCCACATCCTGCACTTGGAAGATGATCCGGACGACGCCGCGCTCATTCAAGCCACCCTGGAAGCCGAGGGGATCATTTGTGTGACCGCGCGCGTGGAAAATCGGAGGGACTTTGTGGCGGCGCTCGAACGCGGCGGCATTGACTTGGTGCTCTCGGATTTCGCGCTGCCTGCGTTTAACGGTTTGGCCGCCACCGAAATCGTGCGCACCAAATGGCCTGGCCTGCCGGTTATTCTGCTTTCCGGGACGATGGGCGAGGAACTGGCGATCGATTCGCTCAAGAGCGGCGCGACTGATTATGTCCTCAAGGAACGGCTCGGCCGTCTCGCTCCGGCAGTGCGCCGGGCCATGCAGGAAGTCGACGCGCGCGCGGAATACCGGCGGCTGGAGGCGCAGTTTATCGAAGCGCAAAAAATGGAAGTGATCGGTCAGCTCGCCAGCGGCGTGGCGCACGACTTCAACAACATTCTCATGATCATGATGGGCCACAACGATCTGATCACGTCCATGCTCAGCCTGGACAGTCCGCTGCTGAAGAACACCGAGCAGATCCGGCACGCCTCGGAGCGCGCTGGGGCGCTCACGCGGCAACTGCTCGTGTTCAGCCGCAAACAAACGGTCCAAGCTGTCGTGCTCGACCTCAATGACGTGGTGAAAGACCTGGACAAAATGCTGCGGCAGCTCGTTGACGAGAACATCAAAATGACGATTGTTCCCGGAAAAGAAATCGCCCGGGTCAAGGCGGACTCTGGCTACGTTGGGCAAGTCTTGATGAACCTGGTCGTTAACGCCCGCGACGCGATGCCCAACGGGGGCAAACTCACCATCGCAACCAGGAATGTCACGCTCGATGAAAACTACGCGCGCGCGCACACGGGCGCGATTCCCGGGGACTTTGTGATGTTGAGTGTCAGCGACACGGGCATTGGCATGACCGACGAAGTCAAAGCGCGCCTTTTTGAGGCATTTTTCACCACCAAACCCAAGGGCAAAGGCACCGGTTTGGGACTGGCGACTTGCCGCACCATCGTCCAACAATCCGGGGGCCACATTGGGGTTTACAGCGAGGCGGGCAAAGGCACGACCTTCAAGATTTATTTTCCGCGAGTCGAGCAGCCGCTTCCGGTCGCGGCCAAACCGATCCCGACGGCGCCATTGGCGCGGGGGACGGAAACCTTGCTGATCGTGGAAGATGATCCATTCGTGCGGCACCTGGCTTGCGGTGTCTTGCAAGGCCAGGGCTACGAGGTGCTGGCGGCCTCGAACGGGGAGGATGGCTTGCACGTGGTGCGGGAGCACAAAGGGCCGCCGATTCGTTTGGTCGTCACCGATGTCATCATGCCGCTGATGGGCGGCAAAGTGATGTCGGAGTGGCTGCTAACGACCCATCCCAACATCAAAATTCTTTTTACGTCGGGCTATACCGACGACGCCATTGCTCAACATGGCGTGCTCGAGCCGAGCGTTGCGTTTCTGCCCAAACCATACACCCCGTCCATTCTTGCTTCGAAGGTGCGCGAGATGCTCGATGCGCCCCAGACAGGTGCTCGCGAATGAGCAAACTCAGGCAAATCACGAGAATATCCGAGCGTGCCGTGACGTTGAACGCCGGAAGGCTGACCGTTCTCGCCGCGGTGCTCGGGCTGATCAGCGCTCTCCTCGGCGTGGTTGTCATCGTTGGATGGCATGCGCACATTCGAGTGCTCGTTCAGGTCTATTCCACTTACGCTCCCATGCACTACAACACGGCCCTCTGTCTCGTGTGGAGTGGTTTGGCGCTCGTCGCTGTCGCCCAAGGAAAGCGCGGCGCCGCCATGGTGTTGGGTGCGCTTGTGGCCGGGTTCGCCGGACTCACCCTCCTGCAATATCCGCTAAACGCGGACCTTGGTCTCGATCAACTGTTTTTCAAACCGTACCTCACACCGCGCAGTTCGCACCTCGGGCGCATGGCGCCGATGGCGGCCACCTGCTTCTCGTTCGTGGGCATCACGATCGTACGGATGACGATTTGTGGGCGGCGCGAATCGACCCGTGCCGGGTCCGGTTTGCTGAGTGCCTTCGTCGTGGCGCTGTGCGTGACGGCCATTTTTGGCTACGCGACCGGTTTGGACGGCGCCGATGCCTGGTCCCAGTTCTCACGCATGGCGCTCCACACGGCGGTGGGCCTCGGCCTGTTGGGGGCCGGTCTCTTCGCGCTCGCGTATTGCGCCGCCTTCGCGAATACCGGGCGCAGTCCACGCTGGCTGCCGAGTTCCGTCATGCTTAGCGCACTGATGGCCACCGTGGTCCTCTGGCGGGCATTGGTGACGGAACATGTCGCCGACATCGCGAACATCATCGAGGCACACGCGGCATCGGTGCAGGTTGAAATCAACTCTGAGCTGCAACAACGGGTCCAGTCACTCACTCGGATGGCCCACCGCTGGGAATTCTCCGGCGCACCGGAACGGGCAGCGTGGGAGCATGACGCCGCGACGGCCGTGTCGGATGCCCTCGGCTCCCAAGCCATTGAATGGATTGACCCATCGCTCCTTGTTCGCTGGGTTGCGCCCGTGCAAGGCAACGAGAAACAGCCGGGCCAGCAGATTGTTTCGGAATCCTGGCGGCGCGCTTTGAACGGGGCGAGGGAAACCCGGCAACCGGTCGTGACGCGCCTGGACGAACGGGCTGTCGGTTGCCTGGCCCTGGCCATCTGTGTGCCGATTTATCGCGCAAACCAATTCGACGGTTTCATTGCCGGCCTCGTGCGGGTTCAGGAATTGCTCGACTCGATTTTACCCTCGAGTCTGGCGGCGGGTTACTCGATCGCAATCGAGGACGGAGGGACAATTTATCAACGCTTTCCCAGCCCGCGCCCGAGTGAACGGCAGTGGACCGCGCAGAAAAAGATTGGAGTCAATGGCATCCAGTGGACGGCGCGTGTTTGGCCCCGACCCGAACTGTTGACCGCGGAGCATCCGCGCTTTACGGCCGCCCTGCTGATGACCGGTGTCCTGGGTTCGATGCTGCTGGGGTTGACCGTGTTCCTGGCCCAGCGCGGCAGCGCGGAGGCCAGAGCCGCGGCCCTCGCCGGCGAAGCGCTGCAGGAAAAGCAACAGTTCCTCGAAGTGCTGCTGGATAACTTGCAGGCCGGCGTTATCGCATGTGACGCGAAGGGCAAAGTCTCTCTCTTCAACCGAGCGGTGCAGCAGTTGCACGGCATTCCGAACTTGAACGTCTCTTCCGAGGATGTCCCGACTTGCTTTGGTTTGTTCCATCCGGACGGCAAAACATTGCTCAAGCCGGAGGAAGTCCCGCTGGCCCGCGCCTTGCGCGGCGAAACCGTCCACGAAATGGAAGTGGTGGTCGCACAAGAAGATCGTGCGCCTCGCACCCTCCTCGCCAGCGGCCAGCAGATTGTCGCGCTCACGGGCAAAAAGCTCGGCGCAATGGTGGCGTTGCACGACATTACCGAACGAAAGCAGGCGGAGAAGGCGCTGCGCAAAAGTTCGGACAGATTGAGCTTGGCGACGGAATCCGCCCGGATCGGCATCTGGGAATACGATCTGCAGGAGAACACACTCTTCTGGGATGAGCGGATGTACGCGCTGTATGGCATCCGGCCGGAAGAGTTCAGCGGCGCTTATGAGGCTTGGGAGAGGGGTGTTCATCCGCAGGACTTGCCAGCCGCGCGCGCAGAGCTCGAGGACGCCATCGCCGGGAAAAAGGAATTCCACACGCAGTTTCGCGTGGTCTGGCCAGATGGACAAATTCACTTTGTTGAGGCGCACGCGGTGGTGCAACGCGCTCCCAACGGTACTCCGCTGCGTGCGATCGGCGTCAATTGGGACATCACCGAACGCAAAGGAGCGCAAGCCGAACTGGAGAAGCTTCACAAGCAACTGGTGGAAGCCTCCCGTCGGAGCGGCATGGCGGAAATCGCCGCGAACGTGCTCCATAACGTGGGCAATGTGCTCAACAGCCTCAATGTGTCCACCAGCTTGATCGTTGCGAGGGTGAAGAAATCGAGGGCATCGGGGCTCGCCCGAGTCGTGGTCCTGCTCCAGGAACACGCGCATGACCTTGGCCCGTTTATTACCAATGACGCCAAGGGCAAACATGTGCCGACCTACTTGGCCCAGCTCTCCGAACAGCTCATGGCCGACCAGGAATCCATCGTCAACGAATTGGATTCGTTGCAGCAGAACGTCGAGCACATCAAGGAAATCGTGGCGATGCAGCAGCCCTACGCGACATTCGGCGGGGTGAAGGAAATGATTAACGTGGTGAACCTGGTGGAAGACAGCCTGCGGATGAATGAGGGTGCTCTTGAACGCCACCGCGTCGAGGTCGTCCGCGAATTCGAAAAGGCGCCGCCCATGAACCTCGACAAGCACAGAATGCTGCAAATCCTGGTGAACTTGGTGCGCAATGCCAAACACGCGTGCCAGGATTCGGAGCGCGCGGACAAACGGCTGACCATGCGCGTGGCCACCGGCGGCGGCCGGATCAAGATAACCGTGGCTGATAACGGGGTCGGAATCCCACCGGAAAATCTGACGCGCATTTTCAATCACGGTTTTACGACCCGAAAAAGCGGTCACGGCTTTGGCCTGCACAGCGGCGCGCTGGCGGCCAAGGAAATGGGCGGATCTCTGACCGTTCACAGCGACGGCCCCGGCCAGGGCGCTGCCTTCACACTCGAACTGCCTTGCCCGGCGCGGGAGACCTCACATGAATAGCGTGCCGGCCGGCCAAAATCGGCGCGTCCTCGTCATCGATGACAATCGTTCGATCCACGATGATTTTCGCAAGATTCTGTTCCCCGCCACCGCCACGGCTGCGGCCTTGGATGACACGGAGGCGGCGGTGTTTGGTCGTCCCACGGACGCAGTCAGGCCAACCCGATTTGAAGTTGACTCGGCCTATCAGGGAGAGGAGGGAGTGCTGCTCGTGAAACATGCCTTGGAAGCAGGGCGGCCTTACGCCGTGGCGTTTGTCGACGTGCGGATGCCCCCCGGCTGGGACGGTGTGGAAACAACCCGGAAAATGTGGGAGCTGGATCCCGATCTCCAGGTTGTCCTCTGCACGGCCTACTCCGATTATTCCTGGGATGAGATGTTTCAAAAGCTGGGCTCGCGCGACGGGTTGCTCATTCTCAAGAAGCCATTTGACGCCGTGGAAGCGTTCCAATTGGCGCACGCGCTCACGGAGAAATGGTGGTTGCACCAAGCGTCCCGGCAAAAAGTGGAAGAGCTGGAGAGCCAGGTCGCCGAGCGCACCAGCGAGTTGCAGCAGACCAACCACGCACTCCAAACGGAGGTCGTCGAACACACGCGAGCCGAGGAGGCGCTGCGGGAGAGCGCAAACCGCTACCAGACGCTGCTTGAAAACGCTCCGGTGGCGGTATTCGTCAACCGCGCGGACCGTGTCGTGCTGGCCAACGCGGCCTGTCTGAGGCTGTTCGGCGCCACCGCGCCCGAACAATTGCTGGGCAAGTCCCCCATCGAATTGTTCCATCCAGATTTCCATGCCGCCATCCGCGAGCGCATTCAACATCTCATGGCCAAGAGCAACGTCGTGCCGCTGATCGAGGAAAAGATCATCCGCCTGGACGGCACGCCCGTGGATGTGGAAGTCACCGCCGCGTTGTTTCAAGATCAGGGCGTCAACGCCATCCACGTGGTGTTGCACGACATCACCGAGCGCAAGCGGGCGGAAAAGGCCTTGCGCGAGAGCAATGAGAAATTTCGCCAGTTGGCGGACAACATCAGCGATGCCTTTTGGATTCGTTCGCCGGACATGCGCGAGGTGCACTACATCAGCCCGGCTTTCGAGCGGATCTGGGGCCGCTCGGTGGAAAGCCTGTATGCGGATCCGCAACAGTGGAGCGACTTTATTCTGCCAGAAGACCGTGAGCGGGTGCTCGACGCCTTCGCTGCCCTCACGGAAGACGCACGAAGTTTGGACATCGAGTATCGCATCGTGCGGCCCGACGGCGAGATCCGTTGGATTCGCGTTCGAGGTTTTCATGTCCGGGATGCGGCCGACAAACTGATCCGGCACACCGGCATTGTCACTGACATCACCGAGCGGCACCGCGCGGCCGAGGAGCTGCGAGAGAGCGAACGGCGGTTCAGCGACATGCTGCGCAATCTCGAACTGGTTTCGATGATGCTCGACCGGGACGGGAGGATTATTTATTGCAACGATTACCTGCTGCGGCTGACGGGCTGGCAGCGGGAGGAAGTGATTGGCCGGGACTGGTTCGAACTTTTCCTGCCGCCGGAGCTTGTTAATGAGTTGCGAGGCGTTCACTCGGCGCTGCTCGCTGACCAGCCCGTTGCCTGGCATCATGAAAACGACATCATCACTCGATCCGGTGCGCGGCGGCTCATCCGGTGGAATAACTCGGTGCTGCGCTCGGCCTCCGGGTATGTGATCGGCACGGCGAGCATTGGCGAAGACATCACCGAGCGCA
>ORJL010215444.1_pt1 | contig 12095 bp, 12 predicted proteins | sample 1779941 | NCBI WGS metagenome assembly ORJL01 (sample SAMEA104232317, study PRJEB22302) | groundwater metagenome | biome: forest; feature: aquifer; material: groundwater | place: USA | collected 2011-08-07 | depth 5.8 m
ATCGTCCCGTATCAGAGCACGCACAATATCGGCGGCGCGGTGATGGGCGCGGATCCGGCGGTGAGCGCGGTCAACAAGTATTTGCAATCGTGGGATGTGCCCAACGTGTTCACGATCGGCGGCAGCGCATTTCCGCAGAACAGTGCCAGCGCCCCGACCGGCACAATCGGCGCGCTCGCGTGCTGGGCGGCCGATTCGATCAAGGACCGCTACCTGAAGCGGCCGGGTGCATTGGTCTGACGGGTTGTCGCGCCAGTTGCCGCGTCCGGTTGAGGTGGAAGTCACAGCAAGTTTGCGCTAGATCAAATTCGCATACCGACCGGGGAGTATCTTGAATTCAAACCTATCCCCGGTAGGTTCTGGAAAAAGGAGCAAGCATGTCGGAATTTGGAATGATGGGAGTTGATTGGGAGGAACGCGTTAATTTCGATCGCATGCGCCGGGAGCGGCTGAAGAAAGCTCAGGACGCCATGGAGAAGACCGGGGTCAATGCCCTGTTTGTGTTCGCCCTCGAAGATGTTCGTTACCTGACCGGGCTTCGTTCCCACCTCGGTCCGGTGCCCAACCTCGGCGCGCATGCTGTGGTACTGCCACGAGGGGGTGAACCCATCCTCTACACCATGGACTACGTGCATGTTAAGGCACGCATGCCATGGCTACGTGCGGAAAACGTCATGCCCGGTTCCGGCATACGCTCGGAGGGGGGCACCAGGAAATGGGCCGAGAACGTGATGGGGAGACTCGGGAAACTCGTTGAAGGGAAGATTGGCGTCGACCTGTTTTACTTTGGCCTCTCGCAATGGCTGCCCAAGTATTTCCCCAAGACCGAGTTCGTGGATGGGAAAGCGGTGCTTACCCACGCGAAGATTATCAAGACCCGGGACGAGATCGAATGCCAGTATATCGTTAACATGATCACCGAGGCCGGCTTTCAGGCGCTGCTGGATAAGCTGAAGCCGGGCGTGAAGGAATGCGAGCTGTTGGCCGCTGCCTGGCAAAAGTTCACCGAGTTGGGCAGCGAATGGACCCAATGCGCCAATATCGTCTGCTCCGGTCCGTATACCGCTCCGTACCGGAGGTTTACGTCCGACCGCATCATCCGCGAAGGCGACCCGGTAATCGTGGATATCGGTGCCTGCTACAACGGATACTGGGGAGACTTTACGCGCACGTTTATCTGCGGTGATGTCCGGCCGACCAAGGCACAGATCGAGCTGCATCAGCAGAGCTACAACACACTGTTCAATGCGCTCGCCGAGGCGGTGGCGGGGAAAACCAATGCCGACATCGCCAAACATATGAATCATCCCCAGACCAACCCCGATTCCGATGGTCTCTCGGGAGGACATGGCGCCGGGACCAATCCGTGGGAGCCGCCGTGGCTCACGGCATTTACCCCGGAAGATGCCGTAGTCACCCTGCAGCCGGGTATGCTTTTTAGCGTTGAACCGTATGCGGGTAAGCCGGGCGTGGGCGGCTTCCGGCTGGAGAATCAGGTATTCGTCGGCGAGAAAGAACCGGACATTTTCTCGACCCTGAGCTTTGATGAACGGTTGCTAAAGGATATCCATCCGCTGGACAAGTCTACGGGAAGAAAAATCCGTTACCCGAAATAGAGGTTCTTCAGACATTTCTGTGGCCGGCTAGCGAGCAATTCGCGACAGAGTAGGCAGCAGGTTCCCTCGCCCCTTGTAGGAGAGGGACAGGGTGAGGGGAAAATGCGAGCCGTTCACCCTCACCCCAGCCCTCTCCCATCAAGGGAGAGGGAGCGCGGGCGTCCCCGGCAAAACTGGCTTTCTGAAAGCGCACTCAAGGGAAGAAAAGCATGCCAGCTGAAATAAAAAAATTCCGCTTCCTGTTGATCCATGCATTTCGTTTGCCCAAGACCGCCAAGTGTTTCACGCTGCCGGTGGATGGGCCCAAGGAAACCATGCTGATGAATTACGACAGCATCAAGCCCTTGCTCGAGGACGTGGAATGGGACATTCATCCCGGTCCGCTCGCGACCTACGGCGATTGGCAGGTGGAAACGCGCGAGGAATTCTGCCTGGTGGCCGCCGGCCGCCTGCCGATCGTGCGCGAGGCGTGTGAAAGCGGCAAGTACAACGCCATCGTCCTGCTCGGCGGCGGCGAGCCGGGCTTTCTGGAATCGCGCGAGATCGCGCGGCGCTTCGGCATGCCGGTGACGTCCTGCGCTTTTTCGCAAATGCACGTTGCTACCATGCTCGGTAGCAAATTCAGCGTGATCGATCTTGCCGAGAACCACAACATGTATTACTACAACCTCGTGGTGCAGCACCGTTTCACCGACCGCTGCGCTTCGATTCGGAACGTCAATTTCCCGCTGCCGCGGCCACCGTATGTGGAAGAGTCCACGCCGCGGGAGGAAAACCAGAAGGCACTTCGCGGCGAAAGATCGGAAATGCTCGAGCGGGCAGTCGACGCGGCTGTCGCGGCGATCGAGGAGGACGGAGCCGAAGTCATCACATTCGGCTGTTCCGCCACTTTCTGGCTGCGGCCCTTCGTGCAGCGGCGCCTCAACGAAATGGGATGGGAAGTGCCGGTACTGGAAGGCTACGGCTGCGCGATCACGCTGGCGAAAGCCATGGTCAGCCTCGGAGTCGATGCCAGTGGGCTCACCTTTCCGGGCGATCGCCCGAAAAAGTGGCGCAGGAAAAAAGTCTTTTAGGAGGAGCCATGAGAACGCAATCCGTGCGCTTGCTTCTGGCGGTAACGGCCATCTGGGCGTTGATTTGCACGGCTGCAGTCGCGCAGCAATACCCGAGCAAACCCATCCGGTTCGTGACGTTCGGGGGACCGGACGCGGTGCCGCGCATATTGGGACAGAAAATCGCCGAGAACCTGGGACAACAGGTTATCGTAGAGGCGCGGGCGGGCGCAGGCGGCACGCTCGGAGCCGAACATGTCGCGCGCTCGCCGGCTGACGGCTACACATTCGTGATTGGTACTTCGTCGCTCATGGTAACGCCAATTTTTTACAAGCTTTCCTATGATGTCGCGAAGGACTTCGCGCCGGTGAGCTTGGTTGCAACCACGCCATGGATCCTCGCAGTCAATCCATCCCTGCCGGTGAAGTCGGTCCGGGAACTGATCAAACTTGCCAGGGCGCGGCCGGGAGAACTGAATTACGGCGGTCCATCCGCCGGGTCGTCCGGGCACCTCATCGCCGAGATGTTCAAGTTCATGGCGAAGGTCAATATCGTGCACGTTCCCTACAAAACGCAGGCGGCACAGCTCATCGAGTTGATCGGCGGTCACGTGTCGATAGGATTGATGGCTGCGCCGGTGGTCATACCGCAGATGAAAACGCACAAAGTTCGCGGCCTGGCGGTAACGACGGCGAAGCGCTCGGCGGTCGTTCCCGAACTGCCGACCATAGCCGAATCGGGACTTCCGGAGTTCGATGCACCCGGCTGGTACGGCCTGCTCGCGCCCGCAGGCACGCCGGCGACCATCATCGCCACGCTGCATGGCGAAGTCGTCAAAGCTCTCAAGCTGCCGGACGTGCTCGCGCTCTTTGCCTCCATTGCGCTCGAACCGGTCGGCAGCTCGCCCCAGGAGCTCGGCGAGTTCGTCCGCGTCGAACTGGCGAAGTGGGCGAAAGTGGTCAGGGACGCGAACATAAAAGTGGACGCGCTGGGCCTGCCCCAATGAAGGACATCCTCAAGTGCACCTCAACCCGATAGCAAAGCGCGTATGAAATCGTACTGGGTTCGAGCCCGCAACGGGAAAACCGTGCTCGAAGTCCGGGACATCCCGGCGCCGCTAGCCAGCCCGGGCGAAATCCTGCTGCGCGTACACGCCAGTGCACTCAATCGCGGCGAATTCAACGCCCGATACCAACCGGACGGGGAAGCAAAGCCCGGCGGCCATGAGGCGGCCGGCGAAGTGCAGGCGGTCGGTGATGGCGTTACAGGATTCAAACCGGGCGATCGCGTCATGGCGCGCGCCAAAGGCGGCTTCGCCGAGTATGCGTTGCTGGACGCGTGCGAAGCGATGCCCGTGCCCGAGCGCTTGAACTGGGAGCAGGCGGCCGGGGTACCGCTGGTGTTCCTGGTCACGTACGACATGTTGTACGCCTACGGCAGGTTGCAGCCCGGCGAGTGGCTGCTCGTCACGGCAGCGTCTTCAGGCGTCGGTGTTGCGTGCCTGCAGACGGGCAAGTTCCTCGGCGCCAAGGTGATCGGCACCTCGGGCTCAGCAGACAAGCTTGCGAAGCTGAAAGCGATTGGCCTCGATGTCGGCATCCATTCCCGCGCACCGGATTTCGCCGCGCGAGTAAAAGCAATCACCGTCGGCAAGGGCGCGAACCTTATCGTCAACAACGTCGGTGGCAGTATGTTTTCGGAGTGCCTGCGCGCGCTGGCATACCAGGGCAGGTTCGCGACCGTGAGCACGCTGGACGAGGTGACGAAATGCGAAATCGACATCTCGGAGCTGCACGCCAACCGCTGGGAGTTGTTCGGAGTTTCGAACCGAATCAGGCCTGCCGCAAAGCGTGCGCAGACGGTGCGCGATTTCACCCGTGACGTGCTGCCGGGATTTGCCGACGGGCGTATCTCGCCCGTGATCGACCGGATATTTCCGTTCGATGAACTGCCGGTGGCCAGGGATTACATGGAATCCAACGCGCAGGTCGGAAAAATCGTGGTGCGCGTGTCGTAAAACCAGAGCGGCTATTCGGGCTTTAAGCCGGCGGCGCTGGCCACCTTCTTCCACTTCTCGATTTCGGCCGTGTTGTACGCCGCATGCTGCCCGGGCGTGCTGCCGGCCGGATCGGTGCCCAGATCGATCAATTCTTTACGGTTGCCCGGATCATTCAGTGCTTTCACGAGCGCGGAGTTGAGTTTTTCCACAATGGGCGCCGGCAGTCCGGCCGGCCCGACAAAGCCGAATGCGCCGACGACGACAAAGCCGGGGACGCCTGCTTCCTGCATGGTGGGCACGTCCGGGCTCGATGGCGAGCGTGTCCTTCCGCACTGCCCGATCATGCGCAGCTTGCCGTCGCGGACGTACTGGATGACAGACGGGATGCCCGGAAACGACAGTTGCACGTGGCCTCCCACCAGGTCGATTAGGCTGGGCGCCAAGCCCTTGTAGCCCACGTGCACCAGCTTGATATTGGCCAGCGAGTTGAACAGTTCTCCCGTCAGATGGCCGCTCGTGCCGGGCCCGGTGCTGGAGAAGAAAATCTGCCCAGGGCGCGCCTTGGCGAGCGCGATGAATTCCTTCACATTCTTCGCGGGCAGCGACGGGTGCACGACCACGGAGATCCCTATTTCGGCGACGAGACCGAGCGGTGTAAAGTCCTTGATCGTGTCGAACGGCAAGTTCTTGACCATAGAGGGGTTGATCAAGAAGCTCGAAGCGACGACGGCTGTGGTATAGCCGTCGGGAGCACTTTTTGCGGTCATTTCCATCCCGGCTATGCCCCCGGAGCCCGGACGGAATTCGAAGACCAGTTGCCGCCCGAGCATTTCCTCCATCTTCCTCTGGAGTATTCGGAAGATGATATCGGTGTTCCCCCCCGGGGCCTGGAATATCACCCGGATCACCTTGTTGGGATAAGGCTGTGCGGCTGCGTTGCCGGCCGCGAGGCCTAAGGTCACAGCAAGGACCGCCAGAACGATCCGGAACAAGCGCGTACGCATTCTCATTCCCCCTTCTATTTGCTTGCAGTTGCTCTTGGCATAACAATGAAATTTATGCGAGGCCATAGATTCCCACTACGCGAGCCACAGCTTACGTATCAATCTTCGCTGCGATCGACAATCTAGAGGTGTCTCCGCGGAAACCGTTTGATCTATGTCAATTGCGCACTGGAAAGTACGATTACAGTGCGTCGTGAAATGCGACTAACAGCCCGACCGTCTCACGCCCAGGCAGTTAGCCGTACTGTTATGAGGGAACGTGGCAAAGTTCGACAGCGAGCACATGAATTCAGAGCGCCAGCCATTGTGCCTGCCGCCGATCGGCAGCGCGAAAATATTATCCAGCCAAAACGGAGCCACGCGTGGCGGAATTCATAGTGGTCATCCCCGAAGGGAGCTCGAGTATTGCTCCGGGAGCCCAGGATTATCGCGGCAACCAGATCCAGATTCGCTTTGCGCCGTTCGACTCACCTGAACGAGTTGCGGAGGCAACGGCTGATGCGCACGGCGTGATCGTTGCACTTCAGAAGCTTCAACGGAAGGAAATTGCGGCGCTTGGACCGCGTGTCCGCGCGATCTCCCGGAGCGGCATAGGGGTCGACAACATCGATCTCGACGCCGCGAAGGAGCGTGGCATCGCCGTCATTTATCAGCCGGTCTATGCGACCGATGAGGTCGCCACGCATGCAGTGGCAATGCTGCTTGCGCTCAATCGTCGCCTCATGGACGCTGACAGGATCGTGCGGACCGGGTGGCAACAACGCAAGCTGTTGTTCGGCATCAAGCCATTGCATCGGATGACGGTAGGTGTTGTCGGCTTCGGGGCAATCGGACGCGCCGTCGCTCATCGGCTGACGAATCTCGTCGACAGGATCGTGGTTTACGATCCGTATGCCAAATCCGTGTCTGCGGGCGCGGAGCTCGAGGCGTCTTTTGACGCGTTTCTGAAGCGCAGCGACGCGATTACGCTGCACGCACCGCTCACGCCGGAAACGCGTAACCTGATTGGCGCCCGGGAGCTCGCGCTTTTGCCCAACGGCGCCTGCATCGTCAATGTGGCGCGTGGCGAACTGATTGATCACGAGGCCTTGATCAAAAGCCTGCAATCGGGCCACGTGTCCGGCGCCGGTCTTGACGTGTTTTCAGTCGAGCCGCTGCCGCTCGATCACCCGCTGCTTGCATGCCCCGGCGTTCTGCTCAGTCCGCATACGGCTTTTGCTTCCGCCGAGGCGATCGCCCGACTTCATCGCCAAACCGCTGAAGATCTATTCGCCTATCTCGCGGACGCTACTATCGTATTCGGGAAGCTGGCCGTCGATCCGCAGGGGCGCTGAGAGACCCGAACCTATGGACACAGGACTCAGGGGCAGGACCGTGCTGATCACTGGTGCCAGCCGCAACATGGGCGCGCTCGGTCGCGGTTTTTCGTTGCACCTGATCTTGCTGGCTCACCTTGGCCTGTTCTCCGTCGCGCCGACAGTTCATGGCGCGCCAGACTTTCCAACCAAACCCATTCGGATGGTGATTGCCAGCGGGGTGGGCTCCGGCGCGGACATCGTGGCCCGTCAAATCGGCATCAAATTGACGGAAGCCTGGGGCCAGCCCATCGTCTTCGATCCGCGGGTCGGCGCCAGCGGCCGCATCGGTGCGGAGTTGGTGGCCAAGGCATCACCTGACGGCTACACCTTGTGGGTGGCCACGATGACCCAGTTGATCAGTACGACCCTGTACCAGCGCCTAATGCTGGCCGACGCGTTTACGCCGGTCGCCATGATAGCCTCGGCGGCTTATGTTGTTGCGGTCAACGCGTCTATGCCGGTGAATTCAATCGCGGAATTGATCGCGTACGCGAAAGCGAGGCCCGGACAGATCCTGTATGGGTCGGGTGGCCAAGGCACGACAACGCATCTTTGCATGGAATTGCTCCGCACGATGACGGGCATCGATCTCCCGCACGTTCCATACAAAGGCTCGACCCCTATGCTCACCGAATTGATGGGCGGGCACGTGCAAGTCACTTGCGTGCCGGCACCCGCCGTGCAGCCGTTCGTGAAAGGCGGCAGAGTGCGAACCCTCGGCGTCACGACCCGCGCACGGACAATGCTCGCTCCGGGGTTGCCGCCGATTGCGGAAACTGTCCCCGGTTTCGAGATCGTGGGTTGGTACGGACTGTTAGTGCCATTGGGCACGCCGCAGGAAATCGTTGCGCGAATCAACTCGGCGGTCGTCAACGCGCTGAAGACCCCGGAGACTCAGGAACGTTTGGTTGCTCTGGGTGCTGAAGCTGCGGGTTCCACCCCCGCGGAGTTTGGAGCCTTTCTGCGGAACGAAACCAGCAAGTGGGGAAAAGTGCTGCGTGAATCCAACATTCGCCCCACGGAGTGACGCGATGGACCGGGCGCTTTGGATAACGTGGTATGACCTGCCCGATGCCGGTCGTGATGCCTATCTTTCCTGGCTGCAGGGCAGCTATATACCGAAGCTGCTTGAGAAACCCGGAATCCTATGGGCAGCGCATTATGCTTCCGATGTGACCGCCAGCTTCTATACGCGGCAAACGACAATTCCGCGGGGAACGCCGGACCGGCGCACTTGAAAGGCCATTTGCACCATACCGAAGACAGCTCGGTTCCCACCGGCAACGCTTTCATACTGCTGTTCGGCGCCCGGGACGCGCATGCGTTTGCGCACCCGGCTCCCGGCGAACTGCAGCCGGAATTGACGCAGGAAGACCGGAAGATGCTGGCTATGAGAATAGGCGAGCGCGTGAATATCATGACCGATGAAGCGCAGGTGGACGGTCCCGAGGCCGGGCAGCGGCAGGCCGGGATCGCGCTCAGTCCCTGCATACAGGTCATGTGCTTCAACGCCAACTGGAAGGATGAGGAAGAACTGCTGGCGTGGTATGCCCGCGGCCGCATGCCCGCCATGAGCAAATTGCCCGGATGCGTAGGGACGCGGAAACTGGTTTCCGTCGCGGGGTGGGCCAAGCATGGCGTCCTTTATGAATTTGTATCAACGGAGGCTCGCAACGAGCATTTTCCCGGCCATGAGAAATCGAATCCCGCGCTGGAAGCCTGGACCCGCGCGCTGGTGCCCAGACTGATACACGCGCCCGGTTCTCCGAACGTGGCTAACCGGCTATGGTCGGCGGTGAAATAGGCCGCAATAAACGCGGGAAACCGGTGTCGCGGTGTCGAAGTCAACGGCGGATCGTTTACGGCACGCGCACCGCGATTTTGCCGACCTGCGCGTTGGATTTCATGTAATCCCAGGCCGCCGGCAGTTCATCGAAGGAAAATATCCGGTCGATCACGGGCGAGATACGCCCGTCGGCAAATCCTGGAAGCACGTCATGGATGAAATCGCGCACCGTCTGCGCGCGCTTGGCGGCAGGCATGCTTTTGGTCGAAACCCCGAACAACTCCCAACGGTTGGCGTGCAGCTCCGAGATGTCGATTTCGCATTTCGTCACATTGTCCAGAGTGCTCACGGTCGCCAACCGGCCCTGGTATGCCAGTGCGCGCAGGCACTCCGGAAACACGCTGCCGCCGACGTTATTGACGATGACATCGGCGCCCTTGCCGCCGGTGACCGCTCTCACCTGCGCGGCGAATTCGGGTCCGCGGGTGTGGATGCCGGCATCGAGGCCGAGCGCTTTCAGCTTGGCGAGCTTGTCCGCAGAGCGGGAGGTGCCGATCACCCGGGCGCCGAGGAATTTGCCGGTCTGCAGGCACGCCACACCGACGCCTGAAGATGCGGCCGTGACGAGCAACCACTCGCCGGATTTTAGCTTGCCGTAGGGATACAACATTTCGTACGTGATCAGAAACACTGACGGCACTCCGGCCGCCTGCTCCCAGGTCAGGCGCTCGGGCACGGGGATCGCTTGGTGCGCATCCAGCAACGCATACTCGGCGAAGCCGCCTTTGGCGCGTCCCATGATGCGGTCCCCCGGTTTGATTCCGTTGACGCCGTCACCCACTGCCTGCACCTCGCCGGCCGCCTCGGCGCCGCCGATCTTTGCGCCTTCCGCGTGATACCGGGCGTTGAGTTCGCCGCGATTGAGCGCAGCGGCGTGTACGCGCAGCAGGATCTCGCCCGGCTTGGGTTGCGGCACGGGAGCGTCGCGGATTTCAAGCGTGAGCTTCCCCTGGTGGGATCGAATCCAGCACGATTTCATATGGATTTAACCATTGGGTTCGGGTGCATTTGCGGACGTCCATCAGGGACTGCCCTGTATGTCCGCCTTGATGTTCGCGTCCTTGACCACCTTCGCCCACTTCGCCAGTTCGCTGCGGATATACTCGCCGAACTCCGGGGGCGAGTTGCCGACGGGTTCGAGTCCAAGGGAGGCAAAACGCTCGAGCACGTCCGGCAGTTTGAGGGCTTTGACGACCTCGCCATGCAGCGTGGCGATGATAGCCGCCGGTGTGCCGGCGGGGGCCATCAGGCCGTACCAGCCCGGCGCCGCGAACTCGGGAAGTCCCGACTCGGCGATGGTCGGCAAGTCGGGGCCGACCGCCGAGCGCCTGGCCGTCGTTACCGCCAGTCCGCGAACCTTGTTCGCTTTCATCTGCGGTATGACCAACGGCGCCACGTTGATTCCCATCTCCACCTGACCGCCGATCAGATCGGTGAGCGCTGCGACCAGGTTCTTGTAGGGAACGTGCACGATATTAACCTTCGCCATGAACTTGAACATCTCGCCAATGAGGTGCCCGGCCGACCCGGCCGCTGACGCGCCGTAATTGATTTTGCCCGGCCTCGCCTTGGCAAGCTTGATCAGCTCCTGGACCGATGTTACCGGCAGGGAAGGATTGACTGCGAGGATCCAGGGCGTGGAGGCAACCAGGCTCACTGGCGCGAAGTCCTTCGCGACGTCATAGGAAAGCCGGTAAAAATTCGGCGCCATCATGAGCGATGAGGTGCCGATCACGATCGTGTAGCCATCGGCAGGCGCCCGCGCGACATATCCGGCTCCGATCGTCCCGCCCGCGCCCGCACGCTCTTCCACGATAACCTGTTGTCCCAGGTTTTCGGTGATTTTCTGCCCCAATATGCGCGGCACCGCGTCTGGTCCCCCTATCGAAATGAAGCGGATGGGTTTGGAGGGGTATTGCTGTGCGACGGCGGTCGTGCAAATAAGCGCCCAGATGGGTGCTGCCGCCAGGACCAGGCGCACGGATCGGTTTCTCATTGCTCCTCCTGCTTGTCCGACAGATCGTCGAAATTATGGTACAGGCCTGCGCTGCAACGCACGATTTAACAGCACCCCCGCGAAGAGGCTTTGATCCATGTCAAAAGTGCACTGGAAAATACGGTTACAGTGCGTCGAATGCAACTAACAGCCCGACCGTCTCGCGCCCAGGCGGTCAGCGGTACTGTTATGGGGGAACGTGGCAAAGTCTGACAGGCTGCTAGCGAGTCGCGTGTGCCCGCGCACGCTTGACAGTGCACTTGGATAAGCCGCGTCGACAAGGGGTAGTCGACACCGGAGCCACTGCGAAAGTTCTCCAATCACCATATATGGAGAGTACTGTCAAATGAAGCTTGTCACTTATCTGAGAGACGGTAGCGAGACGCTGGGTACGCCCTACGACGGAATGGTGCTTGCGCTCGCCGCGGCGCAGAATTTCGGCGGCATGGGCGTGATGCGCGAGCTGCCGCTGCAGAAGTACGTGCGGGATGCGCTGATCTTCCTGCATTCCGAGAACACCAACGACGTCGCGCGCTTGCGCATCGCCGAAGACCTCGCGGGTTATCGCCGGCCGGGACTCATGGGAAGCGGCGGGTAAGATTTCGCGGTTATAATGATCGATTCGGCCACCCTTCCACAACACTTGCAACATTCTTCAGTCATTTAGAAAGGAAAATTCATGCGTTACCGGAAATCCGAGGCGAAAGCATACGGAAGGGCCAATTTGCACGGCATCTGGGCCGCGATCCCGTACCCCTTCACGGCGAACGGGGACCTCGACGAGGTGGGCCTGCGCAAAGATGTGCGCAAATACGTCGACTTGCTCAAGCTCGACGGACTTTTTTTCGGCGGCCTGGTCGGCGAGTACTGGTCGCTGACGATGGAAGATCGCCGGCGCGGACAGCAAATCGTGGTCGAGGAAGTCGGCGACAAGGCGCAGACGCTGGCGCACACCGGCTGCATGAGTCTGCGCGACACCATCGCGCTTACCCAGCACGCGCAGCAGATCGGGGCGACTTACGTCATCGTCAGTAATCCGGCGGTGAGCACGCACGAACCCGACGACCTTTACGGATTCTTCCAAGGTCTGTGCGCGGAGGTCGACATCGCCGTGTCGCTCTTCAACACGCCGATCTGCGGCTACTCGCTCTCGCCGGAACTGGTGGCGCGCATCGCCGGGCTCGAGAACATTTTCTGCATCAAGAATCCGCTGCCGCCCGCCC